>ERZ773104.40-NODE-40-length-173295-cov-8.821254_pt1 | contig 173295 bp, 180 predicted proteins | sample MGYA00511920_ERZ773104 | MGnify/ENA primary metagenome ERZ773104 (study PRJEB29015, sample SAMEA2737857) | human gut metagenome | biome: human gut; feature: human-associated habitat; material: faeces | place: China | collected 2012 ... | reverse complement strand
AGACAGACAGACAGACAGACAGACAGACAGACAGACAGACAGACAGACAGACAGAATAACTATTCTTCTTTAACAACTGTTAAATATTGTATATCAAAGGCGCAGTATGCCCGATAAGTTCGGGTGTGCTGTGCCTTTTTTGTGCTCTTTTGAGCAATATATGAAAAATGGAGGAAAACACATGAAGAAAATCAAATCAATACTTGCATTCGCACTTGCACTGAGTATGTGCGCTTCAATGGCAGCTTGCGGAAGTTCTGATGACGACAGCGATGATAAGTCAGACAATAAGACAACATCTTCCGCTGCGGCAAAAGCTGACGATGAGTCAAAGGCTTCTGATGAAACATCTTCAAGCGATGAGTCCACGGCAGAAGATTCCGCAGCAGAAGAGCCTGAGGATTCAAGCAAAGCAGAGCAGGAGGACGACGACGCTTCAAAGTATGGCTATTATGAGGACTTAGCAGCTGAGTATGAGGCTAATGGATTTAGTCAGGCTGAAGTTACGTACGGAACATTCATGACCTGGGATAATAACGCCTCTTCTTCTCATGATATGGAAAGAGTCTACTATAAAAACGGAAAGCTGTATTTTGGATTGATCAAAGACGATATAAGCTATATCATGTGTTATGATATAAACACTAAAAAAACTACAGAACGTCAGGTCGATTTTTATTTTTCGGATATAGATGTAGCTTACGGAAAGATCTTGCATGATGATTCTAACAGAAATTGCACAGTCGTTGATTTGGAAGATGACAGCAAGAGCTATACTTGTGAGATATCACAGTCTTATGACCCTAGTCTCATATCGTCAGGTGCATTAGTGGGTTATTACGATACGGATAATGTTTTGTACTATTATTCACCTGAGACAGGCGAGGTAACTTACCCCGGATTGACGATCAAGGATTCACACGGACTTGAACAGAAAGTTTCTGCTGATCTGGTGGCTTCATACGGCAATAAGCTATATTTCAAAGTAAACGGCAATGGTGAAGGAGATAAGCTCTACTGCTTTGATCTTGACAGTAAGCAATGGGGCGAGGAGCCTGTATTGTCGAGCACAGATTCAAGTATTACAGTGACCGGCGTTATAGGCAAATATATGTTCTTTTCCTATAATGGATATAATTTGCAGCAGGATAAGCTCTATAACATGGAGACCGATGAAGTAGTAGGAACTTTCTCTTATCCTGAGGGCTATTTCCCAGAATATTTTGGCGGTGATTCGCATATTTATGCAGATCATGAATCGGGTACTTCTGATGATATAGAACGCTTTATAAAGTTCAAGCTTCCTATCGACGGCAGTCCTGTAGATGAAGATACGGCTGTTAAGCTTTATTCGTCGGATACCCGTGCAAGTATATTCCCTGTTAATGAGAATTATTATCTGTTCATAGATAATGCGGGCATATTCCTGCGTTCTTATGATAAAGGGCCTGACGGCGAAGAAATAGTTTGTGTATTCGATAATTAATTTATGGAGGAAAATCACATGAAAAAGATCAGATCAATCCTTGCGTTTGTACTCTCGCTGAGTATGTGCGCGTCAATGGCAGCCTGCGGAAGTTCCGACGACAGCAGTGCTGAAGGCAAGGCAGACAAGGCAGTCACCACAACCACAGCGGCAAATACTGACGACAGCAGCAAATCGGAGGACGAGCCAACGGCGGACGATTCATCAGCCGTTGAAGAAACAGACGAATCAAGTACAGCCGCAGATGATACGGACACAGCTCCAACAATGGCATTTGAGGACGTCAAAGCTATCGCAGAGGAGATTATCGCACAGCCGACCCTTGATGACTGTGAAAAAATAATGCAGGAAAAATTCGATGTTGATGTTTCATCAAGAGATGTAGTAGAGTTTGATATAACAGACGATAAGCATTGTACTATGATTATTTATAATCTTAAAACTCCGATCGATGTATTTGGCAAAGACTCCGGCGATAATCCGCTGCCGACCGTGGATAGCATATGTGTTACTTCTTATACAACAGATCTTGTTCCGGATGCTTTTGATATTGAAATGACTGAAGATGAAGAAACTAATGATTATTATTCAAAGGAAGTATATGCAGGTTTTAGAAGATCAGATATCGTACATGGTACTGTCGAGGACGTTATAAACTGCAGCTATGAGGCATATCAGGTTTATGATGAATATGGTGATCGTTGGAACATTCCGGAAGAAAGCCTTACTATTTATTCCTCATATCAAACGCTTACAGGAGCCGATAAAGAGGGAGATATCCAATATAGAGTAGATTTCAGAAAATTGGAAGAGTAACTTTGAGCATATCGAGCGTTGAATGATACTTTTGATAAACAGACGGAGACTGTTAAGCAGTTTTCGTCTGTTTTTTTGTGCCCACGAAGTCGAATACGTCCAACTAACTATTGATATATGCTTTTTATCGTTGCAAAAAATCACGCATTGTGCTATAATAAAATAGTATAGCTATGATTATTTGTTGGCTGGAATATATTAGGAGAATTTGACTTGATGAACAGTTTTTTTATCGGAAACGTTGAAATAGAAAAGACCGCCGCATTAGCACCTATGGCGTCGGTGGCAGATAAATCATATCGCCTTATGTGCAAAGAGTATGGGGCTTCATATCTTGTGAGCGAAATGATATCATCGAAGGGTCTGTGCTTTGGTGATAAAAAGACAGCACGTCTTTGCGAGATTGAGAAAGAGGAACGCCCCTATGCTTTGCAGCTTTTTGGGGAAGACCCTTATTACATGGGGAAAGCGGCTTATAAGCTCAACGAATATTCCCCTGATATCATTGATATAAACATGGGCTGTCCTGTGCCGAAAATAGTTGGCAACGGCAGCGGCTCTGCACTTATGAAGCTTCCAGACACTGCGGCAGAGATATGCAGAGAGGTGGTAAAAAACGCAAACTGCCCCGTTACAGTGAAATTTCGTGCAGGCTGGGACGAAAACAGCATAAATGCAGTGGAGTTCGCAAAGCTCATGGAGCAGGCAGGGGCAAGCGCCGTCACCTGTCACGGCAGGACGAGAACGCAGTTTTATTCAGGCAAAGCCGATTGGGATATAATAAAGCAGGTAAAAGGGGCTGTTAAGATACCCGTTATAGGCAACGGCGACGTTGTTGACGGAGAAAGCGCAAAGGCAATGTATGAGCAGACAGGCTGTGACCTTGTGATGATAGGAAGAGGAAGCTACGGCAGACCATGGGTTTTCCGTGACGTGAAGCATTATCTTGAAACAGGGGAAAAGCTTCCTGAGGTGACCATAGAAGAAAAAATGGCAGTGATGAAAAAGCACTGCGAGCTTATATGCAAATACAAGGGTGAACGTCAGGGCATGAAAGAAGCCAGAAAAAACTGCGCATGGTATGTTAAAGGGCTGAAAGGCTCTGCAAGGCTAAGAGCGCAGTGCGGTGGGCTTAATACCATTTCTGATCTTTATGAGATGATAGACCACATACTTGCAAACGAGTTAGGAGAATAAACAATGGGAATTTTATCCGTAGTAGGAACGCCTATAGGCAACCTTGGAGATATGACATATCGTGCAGTTGAGACTCTGGAAAAGGCTGATTTTATCTGTGCCGAGGACACAAGAGTTACCGCAAAGCTTCTCAATTATTTTGACATAAAAACGCCACTTGTGAGCTATCACGAACACAATGCGAAGCAGGTGGGCGAAAGCATTTTGAACAGGATAATGGCAGGCGAGAACGCCGCTATCGTCACAGACGCTGGTATGCCCTGCATTTCAGACCCTGGGGAGCTTCTTGTGAAGCTGTGTGCTGAAAACGGTGTGAAGGTGGAGGTAGTACCAGGTCCGTCAGCGGTGGTATCAGCACTTGCCATAAGCGGACTTGACACTGCAAGATTTCAGTTCGAGGGCTTTTTGTCAACCACCAAGAAGCAAAGATTAAATCATCTTGCCTCGGTGAAAAACTGCACGAACACTCTCATTTTCTATGAAGCACCCCACAAACTCATCTACACTTTGAAGGATATGCTGGAATATTTCGGTGACAGAAGAATATCTCTTTGCAGGGAGCTTACAAAGATACACGAAGAAGTTTTCCGCACCACTCTTGCGCAGGCTGTGGAGTATTATGAAGCCAACAAGCCAAAGGGCGAATTTGTGCTTGTTATCGAGGGCGCAAAAGAGGACGAGCTTTGCCCTGCGGAGAATATAGAGGAAGCGCTTGAACAAGTAAAAGCCCTTGTGGAAAAGGGTATGCGTGGAGCTGACGCCTGCCGTGAGATAGCAAAGGCGACGGGTTTTTCTAAGGGAGAGCTTTACGGACTCTTGTTTAAATGAGGAATGAAGAGTGAGGAATGAGAAATTAATGTATCGCCTGCGGCGATGTTTATTTCTTGTTTTTTCGCATTTGTATTATAATTAATTTAGATTTTTTGAGGTGATTTTATGAGCATAAAAGAATACATAGGCGGACAGTGTGCTGCCCCAGAGGGATTGGGCGGTATAGCCTGTGCAAAATTCATGAATTTTTTCAATGCAGAGCACTACAGAGCGGTGAAAAAATTTGTCTGCAAGCTTGACGGTGCAAGAATATTGGATATAGGCTTTGGAAACGGTGTGACTATCAAAAAGCTTAGCAAGAATATAAACGCTAAATTCTATGGCGTTGACATTTCTGCGGATATGGTGGAAAAAGCCAAGCGAAAAAACCGTGACGGAGTGAATACCAACAAGGTGATCTTACAGCAGGGAAAAGCTGAGGAGCTTCCTTATAACGATGATTTTTTTGACACTGTTTACACTGTGAACACCATTTATTTCTGGGAGGACACCGCAAAAGTTCTTGACGAGGTAAGGCGAGTTCTCAAAGACGGCGGCAATTTTATCTGCACATTCTATACAAAGGGCTACCTTGATAAACTCCCGTACTGCGACACAGGTTTTGACAAGTTCACTCCTCAGCAGGTGCGTTCAATGGCTAGAGAGCGTGGCTTCCATGATGTAAAAGTCAAAATTCTGAGCGACTGCAAAGCGTATTGCCTTGTTGGCACGAAAATAGAGGGCGAATAAGGTGGCAGATGTGACCATTGTGCCTCTTTCAGAGGAAAACGTACAGCTTTTTTCACAAACTGCGGCGAAAATTCTGCCCGAAGCTTGGAGTTTTGAAACCTACAAAAAACAGCTTTCAAACCCTGACGATATATCGTTTCTTGCCCTTTGTAATGGCGAAGCCGCAGGCTTTATAAGTGTGTGGTGCGTCTGCGGAGAAGCTGAGATAAACAATATAGGCGTTTTGGAGAAGTTCCGCAGAATGGGCATTGCAAAAGCCCTTTTTGACAGCGCATATAATGCCGCAAAGGCTGAAAAATGGTATCTTGAAGTGCGGGAATCAAACCTTGGGGCTATAAGCTTTTACGAAAAATTGGGCTTTGATAGGGTAGGCATGAGAAAAAATTTCTACACCGCCCCCACGGAAAATGCTGTTTTAATGGCACTTCAACCCACTGAAAATGGAGAAATAAATGACATATAACGATTTTACATTTGAGTCCTTGGGCGAGGGCATTGAGATATGTATATCTGACGAACACCGCTTTGGTACTGACGCCTTTCTGCTTGCGGATTTTTCAGCAGGACGGCATAAGGATATCTGTGCAGACCTTTGCACAGGAAGCGGCATAATAGCACTTTTGCTGCACAAATTTTACAAGCCACAGAAGATATATGCTGTTGAGATACAGGAAAAGGCTCACGAACAGCTTAAAGTATCTCTTGAGAGGTCGAAAATAGACACTATCCAGCCTGTTTTGGGCGACTTGAATGATTGGCGAAGCGAAAAAGAGCTTGACCTTATCACCTGCAATCCGCCCTACAAGATAAACAACACAGGTGCGAAGAATGACAGCGAAGCGGTTTCTATCGCACGGCATGAAATGCTCTGCACTATTGATGATGTGTGCAGATGTGCAAAGAAAAATCTGAAATTCGGTGGCAGGCTTTGCATATGCAACCGCCCTGAGCGCCTATGCGATATAATGACGGCAATGAGAGCCAGCGGCATCGAGCCGAAGCGTTTGCGGACAGTTCACAAAAACCCGGAGTGTCCCCCATGGCTTATTCTCGTTGAGGGCAAAAAGGGCGGAAAGCCTTTTGTACAGATAGAAAAGCCGTTGTATGTGCGTTCCGCAGACGGGGGAAACTCGGCTGAAATGAAGAGGATATACGGACTGGAATAGTGAGGAATGAGGAATGAGGAATGAGGAATTAAGGTATCGCCTGCGGCGATGATTATTTTTTCGTAGGGGTGAACACTGTTCGCCCGCTTGCTCCAATTTGTCTGCTTATTAAATGTATATGATATGCGTATATTTACGAAATAAAAAGAGGGTAATATAATGAAGATTTTAGGAATAGAAAGCTCCTGCGATGAAACAGCCTGCTCTGTTGTTGAAGACGGAAAAACGGTGCTTTCAAATATAGTTGCAAGTCAGATAGACGAACACAGGCTTTATGGTGGAGTTGTGCCTGAGATAGCCTCACGCCGCCATGCGGAGAATATAACATGGGTAACAAAAGCCGCTCTTGAAGAAGCAAAATGCACAATGGACGATATCGACGCTGTCGCAGCGACCTATGCCCCTGGTCTGATCGGAGCACTTCTCGTGGGAGTGAGCTTTGCAAAGGGACTTGCAATGAGTGCAGGCAAGCCTCTTGTGCCTGTTCACCATATCGCAGGTCACATTGCCGCAAATTATATCTCCCACCCTGAGCTTAAACCGCCTTATCTTTGCTTGGTCGTGTCAGGCGGACATTCACATATTGTAGAGGTGCTTGATTATTCAAGATATCATGTTATAGGCAGAACAAGAGATGATGCCGCAGGCGAGTGCTTTGACAAGGTAGCGAGAACATTGGGCTTTGAGTATCCTGGTGGAAAGTTTATCGACAATGCCGCAAAGTCAGGTGATCCTAATGCCTATAAGCTCCCACATCCAAAGGTGCAGGGCAGTGAATATGACTTCTCTTTCAGCGGACTAAAAACTGCCGTTATAAACCTTGTGCATAATGCCGCACAGAAGGGCGAAACTGTCAATGTGAACGATATGGCGGCATCGTTCCAGAACACCATATCCGACATTCTTGTAGACAAAGCAATGCTTGCCGCAAAAGATCTTGGGTATACTACCATAGGGCTTGCAGGCGGCGTTTCGGCAAACTCAGGTGTAAGAGAGAAGCTTCAAAAAGCCTGTGACAAGCGTGGCTATAAGCTTTATATGCCTGAGTTCAAATACTGCGGAGATAACGGAGCGATGATAGCCTGTCAGGGATATTTTGACTATCTTGCAGGCAGGCGAGCAGACGAAAGCCTTAACGGCATTGCAACGCTGTCGCTGGATAAGATTTCGGAATAATTTTATGGATAAACCTGTAAGGAAAATCATAAGACTTGAAAATTATGATTATTCAAAAAATGGACTTTATTTTATTACCATATGTACTGTCCACAAAAACGAGTTGTTGTGGGCAACAGATGTAGGGGACGGCGCCCCCGACGTCCCGTTATGTTGCGCACACGCTGTCGGAAAGGTCTATCTTTCAAGCTTTGGTAAAATTATCAGAGATAATATCCACAGAGCAAACAGTGTCTATGATGACAAAAAGATATTGCAATATGTCATAATGCCAAATCATATCCATTTTATACTGAAAATCGGTGCGGGAGTCAGCGGGACGTCGAGGGCGCCGTCCCCTACAAACGAGATAGTTCCACAGTATGTGTCAATGTTGAAAAGATTTATAAATAAGGATATTGGTTTTAATATTTTTCAGCGTTCATATTATGACCATATCATCAGAAACCAAAAAGAATATATAGCAATTTCAAAATACATACACAATAACCCTATCAAGTGGGACGTTGACGAGTATAATCCAAGAAATAAGAACAATAAAGCGGAGGTGCTTGGACTAGAATGAAACTACTAGCCATAGACGGAAACAGCATAATGAACAGGGCTTTTTACGGAATAAAGCTGCTGTCAAATTCAAAGGGACAGTTCACGAATGCTCTTACGGGGTTTATGAATATTTACCTCAAGGAGATAGGCGAGGTAAAGCCTGACTGCGTGGCAGTGGCTTTCGACCTTAAAGCCCCTACTTTCAGACACAAGGCAAATGCCGCATACAAAGCCAACCGAAAGGGTATGCCTGAGGAGCTTGCTCAGCAAATGCCTGTCATAAAAGAGCTTTTGGGCGACCTTGGTATAAAGATAGTACAGTGCGAGGGCTATGAAGCAGATGATATTCTCGGTACGCTCTCAAAAGCCGCCGCAGATTCAGGCAACGAGTGCTATATCCTCACTGGCGACAGGGACAGCTTTCAGCTCGTTTCCGACCGTGTGACAGTGCGCCTTGCCACCACAAAGGAAACAAAGATATATACCCCTGATAGGATAATGGAAGAATACGGCGTTACCCCTCGTCAGATGATTGAGGTAAAGGCTCTTATGGGAGATACCTCAGACAATATCTCAGGCGTAAAGGGCATAGGCGAAAAGACCGCACTTTCCCTTATCAAGCAGGAGGGCGATGTCAAGACCCTTTATGAACACCTCGCAGATATTAAGCTTACCCCGTCTGTGCGCACAAAGCTTGAAAATGGTCATCAGGACGCTATAGACAGTCGCTTCCTTGCCGAAATATGTCTTGAAGCCCCTGTTGATAAAGCTACAGAGTTTTATAAGCTGGGCGAGGTCGATACCGAGAAAACAAAGGCTCTCCTTGCCGACCTTGAAATGATGCGCCTTATAGACAGATTGGGACTTAGCGGAAAAGCTGTGGAAAGCGCAGACAGCGCAGTGCAGGAAAGCAAGCTCAAGCTTTCCGACCTGCCTAAGTTTGAGGTCAAGCCACTTGATGAGAGCGTTATATCTGTTCTCGGCAAGGACAAAACAGCGTATTTTATCTTTGCCGACAATAAACTTTCTATCCTCTGTAACGATGTTATCTACACCACCGAGGACAATGCAATTATCACAGCTTTCATGGGAACAGCCTGCGAAAAAATAACCTTTGAGGGCAAAACTGCCCATAAGTTTGCGTTCTCAAATGGCACTCACCTTGAAAACCTAACTTTCTGCTGTGACCTTGCAGGATATCTTCTCAATTCACAGTCAAGCGAGTATACAGCGGAAAATCTTTGTCTTTCATATAAGTGCCTTTACCGCTCTGATATGGGTGAATATGCAGACCTCTCAAGTCTGCCTGCTCTTAGTGGAAATCTGAAAAAACAGCTTGAAATGACAGAAATGACAAAGCTATTCGACGATATCGAAATGCCACTTTGCGAAGTGCTTGCTTCAATGGAGTTTTACGGTGTAAAGGCTGACGCAGAGGGCATAAAGGCTTTCGGTGAGGACTTGAAAATAAAGATAGACGAGCTTACCTCGCAGATATATATGTATGCAGGCAAGGAGTTCAATATAGCTTCCACAAAACAGCTTGGGGAGGTGCTTTTCGAGGACTTGGGTCTGCCTGCAAAGAAAAAAACAAAGTCGGGCTATTCCACTAATGCGGACGTTCTCGAAAGCCTGATGGACAAGCACCCTATCGTGCCTCTTATCGTTGAATACCGCACACTCACAAAGCTCAATTCCACCTATGTTGACGGACTTTTGAAGCTTATCCACCCTGACGGCAGAGTCCATTCTGTTTTCAAGCAGACCGAAACAAGAACAGGAAGGATATCCTCCACCGAGCCTAATATGCAAAATATCCCCGTGAGAAAAGAGATAGGCAGGAATATGCGTAAATTCTTTGTTGCTGAGGACGGCTATACTCTTCTTGACGCTGATTACAGCCAGATCGAGCTTAGAGTGCTTGCTTCCGTGTGCGGTGACAAAAATATGCAGGAAGCTTTCTCAGAGGGCAGAGATATCCATACCTCAACGGCGGCACAGGTCTTTGATATCCCCGAGGATTTCGTCACCCCTGAAATGAGAAGTGCGGCAAAGGCTGTAAATTTTGGTATAATCTATGGCATAGGAGCATTTTCTTTGTCGAAAGATATCGGCGTGACCGTTGCAGAGGCAAAAAGATACATCAAGAATTATCTTGACAACTTCCCGAAAGTATCTGAATTTATGAATAAGACAGTTGATGACGGCATAAAAAACGGCTATGTCACCACCCTTTTCGGCAGAAGAAGATATATCCCTGAGCTTTCTGCTTCAAACAAGGTCTTGCAGGCTTTTGGAAAGAGGGCGGCAATGAACGCGCCTATCCAAGGTGCGGCGGCTGATATTATCAAGATAGCAATGGTAAGAGTATACAAAAAGCTCAGAGAAGAAGATCTTGACGCAAGGCTTATTTTGCAGGTGCATGACGAGCTTATTATAGAAGCGGCTGAAAAAGACAAGGATAGAGCCGAAAAGATACTCAAAGATGAAATGGAGAACGCTGTAAAGCTTGCTGTGCCAATGACAGTGGACGTAAACAGCGGCAGAAGCTGGTACGAAGCGAAGGACTGATTTTTTTAGTGAGGAATGAGGAGCGAGGAATGAGGAATTAAGGTATCGCCTGCGGCGATGATCTTGATTTCTATATGTAGGGGCGAACAGCGATCACCTGTTTATCCATATTGCTTATTTTATATGTTTTGCTCTTATTATCTTTGTCACCTTCGTGGTTTGGCTGACAATTTGTTTGTGATTGTTGACGAATTTTTTGACGGCTGTCGCAATAATACTTGACTTTTGTGAAATTTGTGGTATAATTCTCTATGTAAAAAGTGTGTAAGAAAGATAGATAAAAAGTAGAATAATAGGAATTTGAAAAACGAAAAGGGGCTGGGAAAATGAAAAAATTGCTTTTTGTGTTCAACCCCCATGCTGGCAAGGGACAGATAAAAGATAACCTTTGCGACATTGTGGATATTTTTACAAAGGGCGGCTATGAGGTAGTCACATACCCTACGCAGGCTAAGCTTGACGGCTATAACAAGCTTTGCCAGTGCGGTCAGGATTATGACATGATAGTCACATCAGGCGGTGACGGAACATTGTCTGAGGCTGTCAAGGCAATGATGACATTTGATAAGAAAATACCGCTTGGATATATTCCTGCCGGTTCAACAAATGATTGTGCGCAGTCTTTGAGCATACCGAAAAAAATGCTTGACGCCGCAAGGGAGATAGTTGACGGCGTGTATTTTGATTATGACGTTGGTAAGTTCAACGGTCAGTATTTTGTGTATGTAGCAGGCTTTGGCGCTTTCACTGACGTTTCCTATGAAACCTCACAAACGATGAAAAACAAGTTTGGTCATGCCGCATATGTGGCAGAGGGGATAAAAAGACTTTCAAAGATAACAGGTCAGCAAATGAGAGTGGAGCATGACGGCGAGGTAATAGAAGGAAGCTTTATACTGGGCCTTATCTCAAATACTATCTCTGTAGGCGGAATGAAAAAGCTTATCGCTTCCGGGGTGTGTTTTGACGACGGACTGTTTGAAGTGGTCTTGGTAAAGACCCCTAAGAACGCTATCGAGCTGAGCAACACCATAAATGAAGCAGTGCTTAATAAGCTCAACGATAAGCATTTTGTGACGTTCAAGACTTCAAGGGTCACATTCACAAGTGAGAACGAAGTGCCTTGGACGCTGGACGGAGAGTCGGGCGGAAAGCATACATATGTTGAGATAGAAAACTGCAAGCAGGCAATAAGATTCAAACTCAAACCCAATGACATAACCGCAGAGCAAACGGCTGTTCAGTGCAGTGCAGGGGATATGATAATGACCGAGGACGGTCACCCTGTTGTCATTGAGGATCAGTCGGAGATCGAAGATTAAGCTGTTTTGTAGGGGCGGACTTTGGACGCCCGCCTTTCAACAGAATTTTGACAGAATAAAAGCGGACGAGTTCTTTTCGTCCGCTTTTTGCATATGCCTATTTCTTGTTTTTAATCCGAAACTGCGAGGGTGTCATGTTGTATCTGCGTTTGAACTGGCGCATGAAATGCACGTCATTTTCGTATCCGCATACGGCGGCAATGTTTTTCACTGTCATGTCAGTGCTGAGAAGATAGTATTCAGCGTTTTTCATTCTCGCACATAGAATATCCTCATAACAGCTCACACCGAAGCGTGAGGTGTAAAGATACTGAAAGTGGGATGGGCTTACGCTGAGAGTTTTCGCCATATCGGCAATGTTCCTGCTCCCGGAGGGGGAGCTGTAGATGTCAGCCCTGAGCCGCTCAAGTGCGTCAGCGTAGTGACTGCGCTTTCTTGGCGGCTGACCGCTCTTGCTGAGAGAATATTCCTCTCCAAGTCTTATGAGCAGCATTCTGAGCATAAGCTCGATATAATCCTCACGCCTGCCGCTTTCAGATAAGCTGAGTCTGCTTATGGTGGATAAGATATCCTCAGTTTTCTCTGCGTCTGATAACATAAAAATCGTATCATATGGGAGTGAATAGTCACGGGTGAGCGTATCGTCACAATCGAAATGAAGCCAGTGGTTAATGTAAAAACCCTTGCAGGCACGGTATATCTGCTCAGTGCCTTTTTTGTATAGTATTGCGCTGTCAGGGGAAACTGAGTATTCCCTGCCGTGCAAACGCACCACCGCAGAGGATTTGAATATAAGCAGAAGATTATCCCCCGAACCGTTTGGACGGCGTATATCAAAAGACCCGTCATGGCTGTAGTTTAGTCCCAAAGCGTGAAGTTCCATAGGTTTTTCCTTTCTAATTTCGTATGATGTATCAGTATAATAATAGGATATATCATTGTTGTTTTTTTGTCAAGTGATAAAATATAATTGAAACTAAAATCATATACATCAAGGAGGTCACAATGAAAGAGATTTCAATGCTTATCAATACCGCAGACAAACGTTCCCACATCAACCCGGAGATATACGGACACTTCTCCGAGCATCTTGGCAGATGTATCTATAACGGAATGTACGTTGGCGAAAATTCTGAGATACCGAACATAAACGGCGTAAGAAAAGACGTTATCGAAGCTTTCAAGGAGATAAAAATGCCTGTTCTCCGCTGGCCGGGCGGCTGCTTTGCGGACGAGTATCATTGGAAGGACGGTATAGGCGAAAAATCCCAGAGAAAGAAAATGATAAACACCAACTGGGGCGGCGTGACGGAGGATAACTCTTTCGGCACAAATGAGTTCTTTGACCTGTGCGAAGAGATAGGCTGTGAACCGTATCTTGCAGGAAATCTCGGAAGCGGCACTGTTCAGGAGCTTTCCGAGTGGATAGAATATATCACCTTTGACGGTGTTTCCCCTATGGCTGACCTGAGAAGAAAAAACGGCAGAGAAAAGCCTTGGAAGCTTAAATATCTTGGTATAGGCAACGAAAACTGGGGCTGCGGCGGCTCAATGCGCCCTGAGTATTACTGTGATGAATACAGAAGATATCAGAGCTTTTGCAAGAATTTCAGCGGCAATGAGCTTTATAAAATTGCCTGCGGACCAAATTCCAACGATTATAACTGGACGGACGTTGTAATGTCAAACCTTGGGGAGTGGCACACAAAGGCTATCTCTTTGCACTATTACACCGTTCCTACAGGAGATTGGAGCAAAAAGGGCAGTGCAACTGAGTTTTCAGACGAGGAGTATTACGAAACTATATCAAAAACTCTATATATGGGCGAGCTTATAAAACGTCACAGCGAGATAATGTCACGCCGTGATCCAGAGGGTAAGATAGGTCTTATAGTTGACGAGTGGGGCTGTTGGTATGACGTTGAGGAGGGCACAAACCCAGGTTTCCTCTATCAGCAGAACACAATGCGTGACGCTATCGTGGCGGCTTGCAATTTGAACATCTTCAATAACCACAGCGACAAGGTAGTAATGGCAAATCTTGCGCAGGCTGTGAACGTTTTGCAGTCTCTTATTCTCACAGAGGGCGAGAAAATGGTAAAGACGCCTACCTATCATGTCTTTGATCTTTTCAAAACTCATCAGGGAGGCGAGCTTTGCTACAGCTATGCCAACAACTGTCAGGCAGGCGGAAAGATCCCGATGATATCACAATCTGCCTCAGTAAAGGACGGTGTTTTAACTGTCACTATAGCGAATTGCTCTATAGATGATGACGCTCATATCTGCTGTGATATCGCAGGTTCAAACTATCAGAACATTGAGTGCAGGATACTTGACAATGAAGTAAGGGACTATAATGATTTTGATAATTGTGATAAGGTCGCACCAAAAGAGTACAGTGCGAAAATGACAGAAAAGGGCTTTGAGATAGACCTGCCAAAATGCTCCGTTGCAGTTGTGACAATGAGATAAGAACTGTAAGGAGAGTCAAAAATGACAGTAAAAGATAAAATTTTGCAGGGAAGAACATATCTTGGCATAGAGCTTGGCTCAACAAGAATAAAGGCTGTTCTTATAGACGATAGCTTTTCTGTTATCGCCTCAGGGTCGAAGCAATGGGAAAACCGCTTTGAGAACGGCTGTTGGACATATTCTCTTGATGATATCCACGGGGGCATACAAGCCTGCTATAAAGACCTTGCAGAAAACGTAAAGGCACAGTATGGCATTTATCCTGAAACATACGGTGCAATGGGTATTTCTGCTATGATGCACGGCTATATGGCTTTTGATAAGAATGACAAGCTTCTTGTGCCGTTCAGAACATGGCGAAATACTATGACAGCTCAGGCGGCAGGAGAGCTTACAAAACGACTGGGCTTCAATATCCCACAGCGTTGGAGCATCGCACATCTTTATCAGGCGGTGCTTAACAAAGAAGCCCATGTTCCTTATATCGCTTATATCAATACCCTTGCAGGATATGTGCATAAAAGGCTTACAGACCGCTTTGAAGTTGGCGTTGGCGAAGCTTCAGGTATCTTCCCTGTGGAGGGCATAGGATACAAAAAAGAGTATTGCGAGCCTACAGAAAAAATCCTTGCAGAAAAAGGCTTTGACCATAAGCTGAAAGATATCCTCCCAGCGGTAAGAAACGCAGGGGAAAAGGGCGCTGTCCTTACAGAGGAGGGCGCAAAGTTCCTTGACCCGGAGGGACGCCTCAAAGCAGGCGTGCCGGTCTGCCCGCCTGAGGGTGACGCAGGCACCGGCATGGTTGCAACGGACAGCGTGCTGAAAAAGACGGGAAACATCTCCGCAGGCACTTCAATTTTCGCAATGCTCGTCCTAGAAAAGCCACTTAACGGTGTTTACGAGGAGATAGACGTTGTTACCACCCCTGACGGCTCGCCTGTGGCAATGGTGCATTGCAATAACTGCTGTTCAGAGATTGACGCATGGGTGAATATGTTCGGTGAGTTCGCAAAGCTCACAGGCAATGAAATAGACAAAAGCAGGCTTTATGAAACGCTTTATAAAAACGCCATGACAGCCGACAGCTCATGCGGTGGCGTAACAGCCTATAACTGTCTTTCGGGTGAACCTGTTATAAAGCTTGACGAGGGCAGACCAATGTATTTCCGTACTCCCGACAGCACTTTGACCTTGGGCAGCTTTTTCAGAGCACAGCTTTATTCTTCTTTCACCGCACTGAAAATAGGCATGGATATCCTCTTTGACAAAGAGCAGGTAAAAGCTGAAAAGATAACAGGTCACGGAGGACTTTTCAAGGTCAGCGGAGTGGCTTCACAGCTTATGGCAGACGCACTTTCCACACCTGTTTCAGTGATGAAAACAGCAGGCGAGGGCGGAGCATGGGGCATGGCTATCCTTGCGGCATATATGGAGCTTTCAAATGGCGAAAAGCTTGCAGACTTCCTTGGCAAAAAGGTGTTCGCAGATATGGAAGTGACAACCTCTCAGCCTGAGCAGACAGGCTCAGAGGGCTATAAAACATTCCTGGAAAGATATAAAAAGGGATTGGCGGCAGAAAAAAACGCACAGTTCTGAAAAAATTATAGAAATTCATATATAAATCGTAGGGGCGATCTGAGGCCGCCTGCCAGCCAACTCAAATTGTCGGTGAGCTGTTCACTTGTACGGAAAACGGGCAGACAAAAGGTGCATTTTCCAAATCAGCGAAAGGAGAATTTTATGCTTGAAGAATTAAAACAGCAGGTGTGCGAAGCAAATCTGCTTCTGCCGAAATATGGACTTGTTACATTCACATGGGGAAATGTTTCCGCTGTAGACAGAGAAAAGGGACTTGTTGTCATAAAGCCCTCAGGCGTGCCTTATGAGGGCATGACAGCCGATGATATGGTGGTAGTTGATCTTGAAAGCGGCAAGGTTGTGGAGGGAAAATATAAGCCTTCCAGCGATACTCCGACCCATTTGGAACTTTACAAAGCCTTTGATATCGGCGGAATAGTACATACCCACAGTCGCTGGGCAACATCTTTTGCTCAGGCAGGAAAAGGTGTTATACCAATGGGAACAACTCACGCAGATTATTTTTACGGCGAGATACCATGCACAAGAGCAATGACCCCTGAGGAGATAACAGGTGAGTATGAAAAGGAAACAGGCTCTGTTATAATCGAGGCTTTCAAAGGTCTTGACGCAACTCAGATACCTGCCGTTCTGGTAAAAAGCCATGGCCCGTTCACATGGGGAAAAGACGCCGCACAAGCCGTTCATAATGCAGTTGTCCTTGAAGAAGCCGCATTTATGAACTTCCACGCAATGATGCTGAACCCTGAGATAGGTCATATGCAGCAGGAGCTTCTTGACAAGCACTTCCTTAGAAAGCACGGAAAGAACGCATATTACGGACAGAATTGATGTCAATGCCTCAAAAAGCATGATATAAGTCCGTTGAAAAAATGAGTCAATTAACGGGCGAACACTGTTCGCCCCTACATATAAAAGATTTGTTTAGCACATCCTCGATAAAATAGCGCCCCGATTTTCTGGGCGTTTTTTTGTGTCTTTGCCCCTATATTGTGCAAAATGTATATTATGTGTACGCTGATTTGTACAAAAGGGTAGTTTTTTGTACTTGTTATAAGTAAATTCTTGACTTATGTTTTAATAATATGTTATAATTAAAATAATGTCACGGTAATATTTATTGTGTCACAGCGGAAATGAATGGAATATAGTATAGATATTACCTCAAGGCAATGCCATGCAAGGTTTGCCTTAGAAACGAGGAACGGAGGCTTGTAATGAAAAAGCAAATTGATTACGGCAGCTATGCGTCCTATAAGGAAACGGTAAAGGGTCTTACAGAGAACCTGAAATCGCTGCTTGGATTGAGCGAGGAGATCGCTCTTGTCAATACTGCGGAATCTATTCGGGAAACATTGGAGAAAACTGCCGAGGAGCATTTTGAGGTCGCTATAGTGGGCGAGTTCAAGAGAGGAAAGAGTACCCTTATCAACGCAATGCTGGGTCAGGAGGTACTTCCTGCTGACGTGCTGCCTGCAACGGCTACCCTTAACAGAGTTACTTATAGCGAAGAGCCGTATGTGCAGGTGGAATACAAAAACGGCAAAAGTGAAAGGGTGGATATAAACAAGCTGGAGGACTATGTAACAAAGCTTACGGCAGAGTCGGAGGAAAGAGCCGAAACTGTCAAGGAAGCAACTGTTTATTATGATACCGAGTTCTGTAAGAACAACGTGGATATCATAGACACTCCGGGTCTTAACGACGACGATCAGATGACTAACGTTACTCTGTCTATCCTGCCGAAAATAGACGCAGCCGTTTTCGTTATCAGCGCAAACTCTCCTTTTTCACAATTTGAGAAAGAGTTTTTGGAAAAGAAAATGCTTACCTCCGATGTGGGAAGAATTATCTTTGTAGTAAACTGCTTCGGTACTTTCTCACAGGCAGACGAGAACAAGATCGTCGAAACTGTAAGAGGACGTATCGGAAAATATGTTATGGAAAAGGCTAAAAAGGTCATGGGCGAGGATTCCCGTGAGTTTGCGGTCTATAAAAGAAAGATAGGAACTCCGAGAGTTATCGGCGTTTATGCAAAGCAGGCTCTTACCGCCAAGGAAACAGGGGATAAGGAAGCCCTTGAAAAGAGTAACTTCCCTGAGTTTGAAAAGGCTCTTGAAACCATGCTCACAAAAGAGCGTGGCGTTATCGCATTGCAGATCCTTGCAAATAAGATAACAAATTCGGGTACTGAGATACTCAGAAGCGTTGTTATGCAGGAAAACGCCCTTATGATGGCTAACGATGAGTTCATGGAAAAGTATGACGAGGCTATCAAAGAGATAGGCGAGATAAGAAACAAGAAAAGACAGGAATTTGTCAAGATCAACGATGCCGCAAACCAGGTGTTCAATGACCTGCAGCCTGTTCTTGACAGCTATTGGACAAACATCGAGCAGACCGCTATGGAGGTTATAGACAACTTCCAGATGTCCTCTGACGATTTCAAGAAAGATCAGCTCAAGCTCGTTACCGCAAAGCTCACCGAGAAAATAAAGGAGAGCATAGAGGCAAGAGCGCAGATAATCTGCGAGCAGATACAGAACAGCATCAACTTCGCTGTTTCCTGTGAGGCTGAAAGACTTCAGGAATTTGAGGACGAGTTCTTCGAGTCCGTTACAAAGATACAGCAGATGTTCACTATCTCCGACAGAGTTTCCAAGAACGGCGGCGTAATGGATAAGATAATCGGCGTTGCTATCGGCTCATACGGCGTCGGCGGATTGTTCCTGGGCTTCAGAGAGTCCGGCGTAAAGGGCGCACTTTTGGGTGGAGCGACAGGCTTTGCAGGATTTTATGCTACTTATTATACTGCTATATTCTTTGCAGGCTTCTTCGGCATCACCGCTACCCTGCCAGTGACCCTCTGCCTTATGGCTCTTGCAGGCATTGCAGGTACTTTTACTTCAAACTTTGCTGTTGATAAGATACTTGTTAAGGAAAGAATAGATAAGTATAAGTCAAACTTCAAAACTCAGGTGAGAAAGCAGTTCCACGAAATGAAGCTCAATAATGACTTCACTGAAACTGTCCGCCGTCAGGTATTCTCAGCATTTGAGGGTCTGAAGGGCAAGATCGAGAGCGAAACAGAGATAATCCTCCGTGATACTCAGGAAACACTTGATAATCTTAATGATCTTAAAACTGAAAAGAGCAACATTTCTCAGAAGGAAATGGAGCGTCTTCATGATATTGCCGAGAGCGCAAGCGCTATAGTTCAGGAAGCATATCAGGTAAGACGTGTGCTTACCGAAGCTATGGAAAGCTGACGGTCATATAAAAATATTATTTTAGGATCAAGGGAGGACAGGTCATGAGTACAAATACAACGGAAAGGGAAAATCCGCTGCTACAGATTGACACAAGCTTCCGCACATATTTGAACGCTTATACAAGAAGCTATCAGAACCATATAGTTGACGGCGTGCTTGACTATGCTTTTGAGTCCGACTTTGCCGTAAGGCAGAAGATAATGGGACTTGGGGGCTGGGGAAAGCTCGTCAAGGCGGCAGGCTCGCAGGACGTTTCTGCCGAAGCAAAGCACCTGTTTCTTAAGTGCGAGCAGGTTGGCCCGCTGAAATATCCTGATATCTATGACATTGTGAAGAAGTGTGCCGAGCGGCTAGAGCTTGTTGTGCCTATCGTCTTTGTCAGAGGGGATATGGATAAAGCACAGGTCTACTCTGTGGCAAGTGATATCATCGAGCCTTGTATCGTGCTTTCAAAGCAGGTAGTGGAAATGTGCAGCAAGGAGGAGCTTATGTTCCTTATAGGCTGCGAGTGTGGAAGAATACAGAACAATCATTGTGCCTATAATATGGCATTTACATATCTCAATTACAATAAGTATACTTACAGACCCGTTGAAAGGTCATATAAGCAGACTGTGAACAATCAGCTTTATACAGCGCTTGTTCAGTGGGTGAAGTATGCTGATATAACTGCAAACAGAGCAGGCATTATCTGCCTCGATAAGCCGGGAATGTTCATAAGCGTCATAACAGGGCTTTATAACAAGGGCTATATCGACTTTTATGGCAGACAGCAGAAGAATATGGATACCGACGGACTTATCAAAAAGGCTGAGAGCGTCCATGCAGTTTCTTCAAGAAATCTGAAAACAGATAATACTATGAGCGAGCTTGAAAAGCTTGTTGTCGCAGCTACTGAGTTTCTGTATTGCTCAGTTCTTTATGAATGGCGCGGCGACGCAGAGGATTCTGACAGACACCTTGTTTCAGGTCAGATATGTGATGTGCGCAGCAGTATTATAATCGGAAACGGAGGCGTGATAGGTGGATAGTGCTAATATCAATACAGCGGAGCAGAATATTGCACAGGTAAAGACCGCTCTTAAAGCCTTTGTTGAAAATGAAAAGATAGCGAAAATGCTCGGCAAGGATTTTGTCAGCGAAATGAACGATTGGGAAGCTCTTATCGAGAAAAAAAGCGAAGAGCCTTTCACGCTGGTCATACTTGGCGAGTTCAAAAGGGGAAAAAGCACCATTATAAACGCCTTGCTGGGCAAGGAGCTTGCACCTATAAACGTTACACCTGAAACTTATACTATAAACGAGATATCTTTCGGTCATACACAATATGTGGAAGCTATCCTTGAAAACGGCATGAGAGTGCCACTGTCGCTGGAGGATATTACAAGAGAAAAGCTTGAGCAGAGAATGAAGCTTTTCCCTGCAAAAATAAGCTATGTTCAGATAAAGGACAACGCCCCTATACTCAAAGAGATAAGGATAGTGGATACCCCGGGTCTTTCTGACTTGGAGAGCCTTGACAAGCAGGTAATGGATTATATTGTCAATGCCGACGCTATCATGTATGCGGCATCATGCCTGCTGCCTTTTTCTGAAAGTGAGCAGCTGTTTCTTGCAAGCCATGTCCAGCCTCAGCGATTTGGTATGCTCTATATCCTTGTGAATATGATAGACGCAATGAACTCTCAGAAGGACGCTGATAAAATACTAAAGCGTGTGAGAAACATATCCGAGAGGATAGTGCCTAACGCTATCGTATACGGCATAAGCGGCGCAGACGAGCTGAGCAGAAAGCTTGGCAGAGAAAGACCGCTAGATAAGGGTACAAGAGAGTTTTACGAAACTCAGTTTTTCCAGTTCGAGCTGTCTTTGCAGCGTGATATAATCATGCAGAAGGACGTTATACGTTCAAAGCGTGTTCTTACAATGCTTTCGCAGATGTGCGACGAAACAGCCGCAAAGCTTAGACTTATAAGCGATATGGCAGAGCTTGACAAGCAGAAGCTTGCCGACAGAGCAAAAGAGTTTGAGGAGCAGTGTGAAAAGCTTTCAAAGGCTCTGGAGGAGAAAAAGCCTGCTTTGCACCTTTCTATTATCGAAATGCAGCAGGAAGCCGAAGCTTGGATGTATGAGTTCTTCTCAAAGCTGAGAGCAAGCATTTTGGATTGCCGTGGAAAAGACGCAGACGGAAACGACCTTTACAGCTCTGAGGATATAGAAAAGCATTTCTATTCGTTCCTTATGGAAAAGGTGGGCGAAGCATATCGAAATTGTATCGAGAGCCATAGAGATAGGATAGCCGAGATAGTGGAAGGCACAGGCAGAGAGCTTGCCTCCGCCCTTGGCATAGACGATCTTTCAAAGGCGGCAAAGGCTCCGTCAGTGGAAATGATAATGACTTCCCTGAACAAGAATGTAACACGTTCTGTTATGGGCGTGCAGCTTTTTGGCACCAGCGAAACCTTTCCTCCTGCCACAATGTCAGTTTTCAGCCTTATCCTTAAAAAGAAAAAGCAGACCGATATAATTGATATCGCTCTTGAAAACTATGACGATATCAGAAATAATATCGTCAAGGATATAAAGACAGTTTATCAGGATCTTGAAACAAAGGCAGCCGCAAGGCTCGACAGCCTTTATCAGTATCAGGTGGAAATGGGCAGAGAAGCCCTCAATCAGGCTCAGCAGCTCATGATGGTTTATGATAATGACGAGATAAGGCAGACCCTTGTGGAAGCAAAGCAAATGCTTGCCGAGCCACAGAGAATACTGGCAGAGAGCACATTATAACAAAAATAAAAACGTCCCATTAAGTTGGGGCGTTTTTTTTTGATAATGGCGTAAATACGCTTATTGACAAAAAAACAGGCTGTTTTTGCAGCCTGTTTGGAATATCTAAAAAGTATCAGATCAACAGGCGACCTCAGGTCGCCGCTGCATTTTGTATGCAGTAAATTACTTGTCTTTGTATTGCTCAACATTGTTTTCTATCTTGTCAACAGAGTTTCTTTCTGTTATGTCAACACGATAGTTGTACTGAGCGTCCTTGGTGACAGTGTTTTCCGTGAAGTATTCAAGACCGCCGTCTTTGTCGAAAAAGTAGGTTGTGGAAAAGCCCTTTGTGCCTATCTCCTCAGCGTCCTTTCCCAGCTTTGAAACGTCATAAACATACGTCACAGTAACAGAGCCGTCATCACCGATAATGTCAGAAACAGACTCAACAGCTTTCGGTGCAAACATCAGCATACCCTCGTCAGCTTGTGGGTGCTTTGCCTTTCTTGTGTACTTTGAAAAGTCCTTGTCGCCCTTTACCAAATGTGAGTATTCTCCGTTATCATAGGTGTAGCTCTCGATTCCGTTGTTATACTGAGCGTATTCCTTTCCACCGTTCTTGCCGTAGTAAGAATAGGTCAGCACATCCTTTTCGTCATACTTGAAAGTGAACTCCTGCTCGATATCACCAGTGTCCTCGTTGGTTATAACGATTTTTGCGGAGTCAAGCGTCGCATAGTCCTCCCTTGCCTGATATACCAATGTGTCATGCTTTAGCTCAGGCGTACCGCAGGAAGTGCATAAAAGGCAGACAGCCACTGTTAAAGCTACTGCTGCTGTTTTTAGAAATCTCATTTTAAAATTTACTCTCCTTAAAGCCCCTTGCAGGTCTTTGAGAACACTATAAGCGCCGCAGCAATAGTGAATATCTGCGAGATAGTTGCATGGACCATAAGACCTATATTGAATTTTATCACATACAGGTCTATAGCAAAGCTTTCAACGCCTACATTTTTTCCCCATGCAAGCCAGCCCACATAATCCTTGCCCTCACAGACGTAAGCTATGAACGCACCAAGTATTATTCCTGCCAGCATGAAAAATATAAACGCAAAAGTCTTTTTGAAATTTTTCATGACTGAATATCCTCTGTTTTATGTATCGGTATCTATTTTCTTCTTGACGGAGATTTTCTCTTGTTGTCAATGACTTTTTTCAGATCGGAAAATCTTTCCTCGCTTGACGCCTTGAACTTGCTGAGCATATCCTCAAAATCAGCGTTTCCTGAATTGCTGTCAGCATTGTATACCGGAGGCGGATTTTTAGCAAAATCCTGCGGCGCTCTGTCTCTGTTGTGATCCCTGTTATAGTCGTTTCTGGGTCTGCCCTGAGAATTGCCTCCCTGACGGTTGAAATTTCTCTGACCACCGTTAGGTCTGCCCTCTCTGCCACCCTGGTGACCGTTCTCTCTTGGCTTTCTCTGTGGCGCAGGCTGAGCCTTCTTGATAGAAAGCGATATCTTTCCGTCGTCGCCTAAATTAAGCACCTTTACCTTGACGGTCTGACCCTCGGTAAGATGATCCTTTATCTCGTTTACGAATGTGTTCGCAACCTCCGAGATGTGGACCATTCCTGTCGTATCCTTGTCAAGCTCCACAAATGCTCCGAATTTTGTGATACCTGTTACTTTTCCTTCATAAATTTTTCCTACTTCAAGCTGCATTTGATCTTTGTGTCCTCTCTGCAATAAAAATTCTGCTATATGAACGGTCAAAAGACCGTGTTTGCCTTAGTCGCTGTTGTTTACAATATAAAATCTGCGCTCATTAGGATAAGCATAGCCCAGCTTTTCAATAGCTATCTTCTCCATATACTCCGCCTCATCGTCAGAACTGAGCAGCCTTGTGTATTCATCATTGAGCTGCTTGGCGGCGGTTATCTTTTTATTTATAGCGTCTGACTCTTTTCTGAGCTGTGCTATCTGCGCCTGCTGTGAGATGATAGTCACTCCTGAATAAACAACAAGAGCGGCAACAGCAAAAATAGTCAGAAGCTTAACAAATCTTGATCTTTTCGGCTTTGGATTTTTTTTTGCAGCGTCCTTTTCAGCGTCAGCCGTTTCGGACGTTTTATTTTTAAAACCTAGCATTGCGTACTCCTTTTTTGATTACAAAACCGACCTTTCCATAAGCAATACCCCAATAACTGTCATGAGGCGTTACCTATACTCTTTTCTATTATACACTAATCAAAAGAGAGTTTTCAAGTGCTTTTAGAAGTTTTTTTTCGCAGAGAGGAAATTTTGCACTTTTTCACAAAACAGTCCCTGAAACCGTCTGCTCTTTTGGTAATAAATTTAACCACAGGCGAAAACGTTTTAGCAAATAGTTTTCTGATGATCGAAAAAAGGCTCCTCAGCACGGATACAACAGCGTTTCCTACAGTAAGATGTTCTATCACAGAGCCTGTTAGCATACCGACTAAAACAAACCCTCTTATAGCACCCGTCAGCCCGGTGCAAAATGTAAAAAGTGCAAAGCCGTAAAGAAATGTGTAAATGATATCCTCAAAAAAGGTGAGTATCTTCCCATGTGGCAAAGCCACTCTGAATACCCTGAAAATATCATATAAAAGCCCCAGCCCGCAGCCCAGAACCACAGACAGCAGAAAAAGCTCCCTTTCAAGCTCTAGCCCCAGTTGCATTTCTTCCATTTTCTTTCCCCTTTCTCAAACCTTTTGCTTAAAAACCGCTTGAATATGCAATTCCCCACTTGTAGGGGCGAACAGCGTTCGCCCGTTGGCTGACCGCTATTTGTTATCTGCCTATCCGTATTTTGCCGAAAGCTCCGCAAACAGGCGGGCGACCTCAGCCCCTACATATGTTATCTGAATATCTTCCCTATCGCCGAGAGCTTTTTCTTTCTGTCCTTTTCTCCATAGACCAAAGCCCAGATATCTCCCTCCACGGAAACATCTCCTGACTCAACGCTTATTTCGTTTATGTGCAGGTCTTTGCCCTTTATCGTCAGCTCTCCAAGCTGTGTGAAAAGCCTTATCTCATCCTCGTCAAAGCTGTCAACGTCCGTTACGCCCGAAAGCTGTAAACGCTGTCTGTTTTCAAGAATGGCATTGTGCCTGCCCTGAGTATCATTCATAAAAGCACCCCCTGATATTTTTCTTATCTATGTATATTCGCTCCGTGTAAAAATATTTCTCTGAAAACGTTTTATATCCTTGACAAAAACGCCTTGAAAAGCTAAAATAAACATATGCAAAAAAATCATAGTATCGAAAGGATATGAAAAAATGACAGAGAATAAAAAGCTTATAACAGCAGACAACAGCTTTCTTACTTATATGGGCAGAATAGACTTTTCCGAAAAAACACGCCCTGAGTTTTATTACGCAGGCTCAAATGTAAAAATGACTTTCACAGGCACAAGCGTATCCGCCGTGATAAAAAACCATAAGTATTTCAACATTCAGGAGCTTGGCTTTGTTATGGACGGCAAAGAGGGCAAGGTGACTTTCGATAAAAATGACGAGGATATCACCCTTGATATCGCTTGTGACCTTGAAAAAGGCACTCATACCGTCACCCTTTTTAAAAGGCAGGACGCTTCCCATTACTTTGAGTTCGTGGGCTTTGAAATAGACCCAGACGGAGAAGTTCTTGAAAATTCCCCTCTCCCTGCAAGAAAAATAGAATGCTATGGCGACTCTGTTTCTGCAGGTGCAGTGTGCGAGGCAGTTGACTTTGTTGCAAGCTGTGACCCTGAGGATCATCAGGGAGTTTACGATAACGCATGGCATAGCTATGCAATGATAACAGCAAGAAACCTTGGCGCACAGATCCATAATATCGCACAGGGCGGTATCGCAATTTTCGACAACACCGGCTATTATCATGCCCCGAATTTTATCGGCATGGAGTCTGTATACAATAAGCTTTGCTATTTCCCGGAGGGCGCAAAGGGCGTAACGCCTTGGGATTTTGACCTTTATACACCTGACGTTGTGCTTTTTGCAGTGGGTCAGAACGACCCGCATAACGAGGGCCACGAGGATTTCGATATCGCCGACCCTGACTACAGAGCAAAGTGGAAAAATGCCTACAAGAGCATTATCCTTGACCTTAGAAGCAAGTATCCAAACGCAACATTCGTGCTTCTGCTGACAGTTCTCTGCCACGGTGAGGAGTGGGATAAAGCCGTTGACGAGATAGCAAACGAGCTTAATGACGAGAAGATAACACATTTCATGTTCACAAGAACAGGCAAGGCGACCCCCGGTCACCCAAGACTGCCTGAGCAGTATGAAATGGCAGAAGAGCTTACAGCTTATCTCTCAAACATGGGCGATAAAATTTGGGGCTAAAAGCTGAAAAAAATAATAGGGCGAACAGTATTCCCCCACAGACTTTCAAAACATCTGTAGGGGCGAACACTGTCCGCCCGTTTTTTATGCCTGTTTTATCGGCTTTCGACCGTTTTCAGCTTAGATCCTGCTGTTCTGCCGCCTGCCTGTCAAGCTCCATGCGGTAAGCAGAAAGTATCCCCTCCTCTATCTCATTGCGAAGCTCGCTGTCGATGGGGTGAACGATATCACGGAAAACCCCGTTGTCGTCACGGCGGCTGGGCATAGCCACAAAAAGTCGCTCCTCCCCTTGCACTATCTTGATATCATGTACCGCAAAACTGCCGTCAAAGGTCAGGCTCACAACGGCTCTGAGCTTGCCCTCGTTTATAAATCTTCTGAATTTTACCTCTGTTATAGTCATTTTCATGCGTCCTTTCTTGTGATGTAATGCCTGTAGTAATATTTTTGCCTCTTTTTTTGAAAAATAATCAAAAAAGGGGTTTATTTTTTTTTAGAAATGTTATATAATAAAATAAACATACATTCTGAATTATCTATTATTCTAAGGAGTATTACAAAGATGATAACAAATGAGATCTTGAAAAATATAAAGCACGTTCATTTTATCGGTATAGGCGGCTCTGGTATGTACCCTCTGGTGCAGATATTCCATTCAAAGGGATATTTCATCACAGGCTCAGACAATAACGAAACTGAAACTCTTGAAGCCGTAAGAAAGCTTGGCATCGAAGTTTTCCTCGGTCAGAGAGCCGAGAATATCAAGGGTGCAGACCTTATAATCTATACCGCCGCAATAATGGCAGATAACCCCGAACTTATCGCCGCAAAGGCAAGCGGTGCGATCTGCTGTGAAAGAGCCGAGATACTTGGCCTTGTCACAAGCTGGTATACGAACGCTCTTTGCGTTTCAGGCACTCACGGAAAGACTACAACTTCTTCCATGCTCACACAGATATTCGTTCAGGAGGGTACTGACCTTTCCTGCGTTATAGGCGGAAAGCTCCCAAGCATAGGCGGCTCAGGCAAGGCAGGCTCATCACAAACTATGGTTTGTGAATCCTGTGAGTTCGAGGATCATTTTCTCAGACTTTTCCCTGACGTTTCAATTATCCTGAACGTTGACGCAGACCACCTTGAGTATTTCAAGAATATCGAAAATATCATAAAGTCTTTCCATAAGTTCGCAACCATGGCTTCAAAAGCCGTTATCTATAATGGCGATGACGCAAATACTCTGAAAGCCGTTGAGGGTGTTGACAAGGAAATGATATCCTTCGGCTGGGATAAGAAAAACGATTATTCCGCCGTCATAAAGTCCAAAAAAGGTTTGCAGACACGCTTTGAGCTTTATCATAAGGGCGAGTTTGTCAGAGAACTTACTATCCATGTTCCTGGCGACCATAACGTCATGAACGCCCTTGCAGCTATTGCTGCCGCAAGATATTCAGGCGTTTCATGGGAGGGTATCGAAAAGGGACTTGATACTTTCTTTGGCGCAATAAGACGTTTCGAGAAGATAGCCGAGGTCAAGGGCGTTACTATCGTTGACGATTACGCTCACCACCCAAAGGAGATCGAGTGTACACTGAAAGCCGCAAAGGGTCTTGATTTCAACAGAGTGTGGGCAGTTTTCCAGCCTTTCACATATTCAAGAACAAAGATACTCATGAACGATTTTGTGAAAGCGCTTTCTATTGCAGATATTGCCGTTGTAACGGATATCATGGGAAGCCGTGAGAAAAATACCGACGGTGTTTATGCTGAACAGCTTGCAGAGAAGATACCAAATGCAGTTTGGTTCAAGACCGACCACGAGCTTGTTGACAAGCAGACTGCACAGCAGAAGGAATATAACTTCTCACAGTGTATCGACTATATAAAGAAAAACTGCAAGGAGGGCGACCTTGTTATAACTCTTGGCTGCGGAGATGTCTATAAGCTTGCAAAAAGGCTTGCAAAAGAGCTTTAAGTTTAGAAGATAAAGATTTATTGATATAACAGAAAGGACGGAGCTATGAGAAAAGTAACCGAGAACGAGAAAATGGTATTCGAGTTCATAAAGGATCGCATAGAAGAGGGTTATCCGCCGACAGTTAGGGAGATTTGTGCGGAGTTTGGCTTTAAGTCTACCTCAACAGCCCATAGATATATAAATAATCTCACCGCAAAAGGTCTTCTTGAAAAGGGAAATAACCAGAACAGAGCCATAAGGCTCACAGGCGGCAACGGCATGAAGATCCCCCTTGTGGGAACTGTCACCGCAGGTATCCCTATCACTGCCATTGAGGAGATAACAGACTATATAAGCTTCCAGCCTGCAAGGCATTACAGCAATCCGCTTTTTGCCCTAAAGGTAAGGGGAGAGTCCATGATAAACGCCGCTATCCTTGACGGAGATATGGTAGTTATAGAGCAGACCCCATATGCAGAAAACGGCGATATTGTCTGCGCACTTGTTGACAACGAGTCAGCTACCATAAAGACTTTCTATAAAGAGGACGGCCATTACAGACTTCAGCCTGAAAATGATACCATGGATCCTATCATTGTTGACGAGGTAAAAATATTAGGAAAAGTCGTTGGCGTTGTAAGATATTTATAAAAAGAGATAGAGAAAAACTGTAAGGGCGACCTGAGCCCGCCTGCATATAAAAGCATAGAGATAGAAAAAACTTCGACAAACAAAACAGTTCTAAGTGTGTAAAGGATTGGTAATAATGAGCAGACATTGTACATTCTGCGGTTCTAAGCTGGAGGACGGAGCTAAGATATGCACCAACTGCGGAAAAATGGTACCTATCGCCTCATCGACCCAAAGACGTGGCGAGCAGGAGTTTATAGATCGTTCAAGGATACAGGGTATACCGAAGCGTGTTTACGAACACCCGAAAAGAGCCGAAGCAGAGGAAAGAATGCGCCGAGAGCAGGAAGCTCGCAGGGTAAAGCGTGTAAGAGAGACAGACCGAAACAGAGAAATGAGTGCGGCAGACTATAGGCGCACCCCAACTGAACATTCAAGCAGCGGCAAAGAGGATTATGGTAAGGGCAAAAAGATACTAAAGACTCTGTTTAAGATCGCAGTGGTAATACTGGTGATATATTTTGCGATCGCCTTTGTGAGAATATTCAGCGTAAGACATTCCACCTACGATTTCGATACCGAAATGAAATTGGCAAGCGAAAATTACGGCGAAGCCGTTGACGCATATTTCAAAGACGGCAAGTGGAAATATAACATCTTTAAAAATCAGGTGTCCTATGAGGGAACTTCCGAAAGTGGCGACGATTATGTTATGATATTCGGCAAGAATGACGGTCAGACTGTCGTAAGGCAAATGACAAAGAACAGCAAGAAGGTCGCTTCTGACAGCATAATGAACGATGTCATGGGAATGTTCATGTTCGAGAAAAAGGTCACAGGATAAAAAAATAAGCGCATAATTATGTAGTTATTTGTAGTGGCGAACAGTGTTAGCCCGCATTTTGACACGCATTATAAAACGAAACGGACGAAGTAAAAAAGCTTCGTCCGTTTATTGTTTTGTAGGGGATCGGCTCTGCATTGCAGAAATGCGACGTCCCACTTTTTTTGTTGTTTGTGTTTTTTAACAGCCTAATTTACACTATTGTCACGCTTTTCATCAAACATTCTGTAATACTGCACAGTTTCATATTCGTTCAGCGTGTCCTTGTATTTGTCAGCCACATCATTTATAGAATACCATTCTCCATCAGCTGTCTTGTAGCCGTAAGAGCTTATTATCGGAATGTCACAGCGTATCTTGTCAAGCTCCTGCTGATATCTCGACTTTGGGAGTCCGGCCGCTTCCATGACCTCGTTTGAAAGATAGTTAAGGCTTATATCGTCTATCTTCTCCGCATCAACGCCCTTGTTGCTCCAAATAAGGAAAGGAGTCTGTCGAAGTCTTGAGTAATCCTCCGTTGAAAGCAGAGCAACGTCCTTGCCATAAAGATGCTCTGTAAAGCTTAAAATGTGTGGATAATGGTCGCCGAACATTACGATTATGACTTCTTCGTCCTTGTTCCTGAAATAATCCGTAAGCTCTCCCAACGCCTTGTCAGATTGATAAATGGAGTTTATATACTGCAAAGCCTCATTGTTGTTGTAACCCTCAAATGTTACCTCAGACGGAACAGAGCTGAGGTCATCATATGGACCATGGTTCTGCATCGTGGCAGTCCATACAAAATACGGTGAACCCTTGTTGCTCTCGTATTGTGCCTCAATGTAGTGGAAAAGGGAGCTGTCTGACATATTGTTGTTTATGTATTGACAGTTTGAAATGTAGTCGCCGCAGTTGAAGAGCTTGCTCTTGAATTGAAGCTGTTCATAGGCGTTGCCTATATCCCATAGTCCCTCAGAGCAAGGCGAGATAGCCTGCGTTGTGTAGCCAAGCTCGTTTAGCCAGCTTACAAGACCGTTTTGTTTGTCGTTGAGATATTGGGTGAATACCGCACTTCCCGACGGCAAAAAGCCAAGAGTGTTGCCGGTAAGAAATTCATACTCAGAGTTGCAGGAATAACCGCCATATGCCGAAACGGAAACACATCCGCTTATGCTTTCCTCCTGCAATTTGTGATAGTTGGGCAGATAGTCTTTGTTAGTCTTGAACTGAGCGATATGCTCAAAGTCTGCAAAGGATTCATTCATGATAGCAATGATAGCAGGCTTTTTGTCAGCCTTTTGTACCTCATACTGAGTTATGATATCCTCCGCCTTTTGAGTGGAGTAGCCATCAGGCTTCGTCACACGGTCAAACATTCCGTCAAAGCAGAACATAAGGTCATAGCCTACGCACCTGTATGTGTCTGCATTTTCTGCACCTGAAAAGTTCAGCCTGATGTATCTGTTCCTTATACCAAGGTCATAGGCAAACCTGCCACCATATACGAATAGGAAACACCCTGCGATAACGGCCACACCCGATATTATCCTGCTGCGTATTTTTATCTTCCTTACTTTTGTCGTCACCGTTACAGCGATAATAAGAATAAGATCACAAAGCACAAATATTACATTGCTGTCTAAAAACAGTGAGTACATTCCGTTTATCTCACTGGCTGACTTTATGTTGGCAAGGTCGGCAAATTGAACAGGATTCCCTCTGAACTCGGTGACATAATACTGTGCCAAAGCATATATGGCAAATATGACGTTCACTCCGCAAAACCAGGCGTGTGGCTTCGGGAATATCACTGCACCTATAAGATATAAAAGCCAGCAGAGCAATATTCCAAGGAGAATGTAAAGCACATTGCTCTTTGGAAAATATGACCCCATTACAAAGTCCGGAAGAAAATAAGAATTTAGTCCAAGCATAAAAGCCGCCGTGAAAGGGTCGATGTAGCCTTTTGTTTCGCTCTTTTTCAGCTTCTTTTGAATTGAGAAAAATTCCGCAATAATAAATATCAGTGCCAGCTCAACAGCGCAAGCCCCTATAAGCGCATAATTTCGCTCTTTCGGCAGGAAGTTGTCTTTGTCCATGTATATGCCCAACAAAGCACAGATGACTCCTACCAGTATAACTGCCACTATGGCACTTATAAATCGTAATGTTTGCATTCCGTCAGGCGACGCAAACCATGCTCCTATTTTTTTCAGCAAGCCTTTTTTCTCCTTTGCCTGCTGTGTTTGAATGTTTTGTTGTTCTTCCATTACAATATACTCTTTTCTGTTGATTTACACGCATTTTACAATGCCTATTCATTATAGCATAGCTATTAGCAAATTACAACAGCTAAAATCAACAAATATTGTCCTGCTTGATGTCAGGTGTTCACAATTAATTTACCCCATGCTTCAAAGAGTGTGTAAATTGCTCTTGAAAAAGGGACGGCAACGTGTTATAATATTTATGTATTTCAAAAAACATAAGGAAAAGAGGTAAATATATGTCACATGAGAAGATACTGGTGCTTGACTTTGGCGGACAGTACAATCAGCTTATCGCAAGACGTGTGAGAGATCACCACGTTTATGCAGAGATAAAAAGCTTTGAAACTCCACTTGAAGAAATAAAAGCAGCAGGCTATAAGGGCATAATCTTCACAGGCGGACCAAACTCCGTTTATGATATGACTTCCCCGCATTATGACAAGGCTATACTTGACCTTGGCATACCAGTCCTCGGCATCTGCTACGGCTGTCAGCTTATTTCATGGATGAGCGGTGGAAAGGTAGAAAGCTGTAAAAAGAGCGAGTACGGCAAGATAGAGATAACAGCCTCCGCAGAGAGCAAGCTTTTCAAGGACGTTCCTGAGAAGAATATCGTATGGATGAGCCATACCGACTATGTCAGCGAAGCACCTGAGGGCTTTGTTATCACTTCCCATTCAGATGATTGCCCATGTGCGTCAATGGAGAATGCAGAGAAGAAGATATATGCCGTTCAGTTCCACCCTGAGGTAACTCACAGTGAGTATGGTAACGTCATTTTGAAAAACTTCCTTTACGAAGTCTGCGGCTGTAAAGGCGATTGGGTAATGGATAACTTTATCGAGAACACAGTTGCAAAGCTTAAAGAGCAGATAGGCGATAAGAAAGTAGTTTTGGGACTTTCAGGTGGAGTTGACTCGTCAGTTGCCGCAGGACTTATCAGCCGTGCAGTGGGCAAACAGCTCACCTGCGTGTTCGTAGATCAGGGCCTTATGAGAAAAGACGAGGGCGACTTTGTTGAGGAAACTTTCACAAGACTTTTCGATATGAGATTTGTAAGAGTAAACTGTCAGAAGCAGTTCCTTGAAAAGCTCAAAGGCATAACAGATCCAGAGGAAAAGAGAAAGACTATCGGAACAGAGTTCTATAAGGTATTCTGGGATAAGATCAGAGAAGAAGCAGACGGCGGATTTTTCGCACAGGGTACTATCTACCCTGACCGAATCGAAAGCGGAAAGGGCGACGCTGCCACAATAAAAACTCACCACAATCAGGTGAAAATGCCTGAGGACATCAACTTTGACGGCGTTATAGAACCGCTTGGCGACCTCTTCAAAGATGAGGTAAGAAAAGTCGGCGAAAAGCTCGGCATACCAAAGGAGCTTGTATGGCGTCAGCCGTTCCCAGGCCCAGGACTTGGTGTAAGAATAATCGGTGAGATAACAGAGGATAAGATAAAGGTGTTGCAGGAAGCAGACGCCGTTTTCCGTGACGAGATCAAGAAAAGCGGAATTGAAAGCAGCCTGAGCCAGTTCTTTGCAGTTCTCCCGAACGTCCAGACAGTAGGCGTAATGGGCGACCACAGAACCTATGACCACCTTATAGCTATCAGAGCTGTAACAACAGACGACTTCATGACAGCCGATTGGGCAAAGATACCATACGATGTTCTTGCAAGAATATCCAACAGGATAACAAACGAAGTAGACCATGTAAACAGAGTAGTTTACGATATAACCTCAAAGCCACCGGGAACGGTGGAGTGGGAATAAAAAACAAGGCTTTAAAAATGCCGAATTTACGCCATTTTTAAAGCCTTAAAATCTCAGTGATAACAATTTGATAACAGGAAGTAAAACTGAAATGTTCTGCATTTCAGGCGGTTTACAGGTCACGCCACTCTTTCGAGGGTTCATGTTTACCGCAGTCATCGGTCGTTTTCGGCCAATTAAGCTTCCATTCTGTATATTCGGCCTTGCTGATCTTACCGTCAGCAAGGTCTTTTTTTCGTCTCTGCCACTCCGTAAAGAAGTCGTTCAGAAGAATAGAGCCGAAAATAATGCCCTTACGTTTGTTTCCGTCCTCATCTGTACAGTCCTCAACGCTGATCGGGTAGTGTTCGTCCAGTTCAAAGAGCATCATCATAACGCCCTCCGCTCCGAGAATTTCATCATCAGCAAGGAAACGAGGGTTTATATCAAGCACCTCGGCAAGCCGTTCCACAAGTGCTTGTTTTGGTGTACGAGTGCCTGATTCGTACTGTGCGATGCGGACATCGGCGGATTTCTCATCAAATCCGACAGCCTTACCGAGCTGCTTCTGTGTCATTCCACGGAAATCACGGATACGGTGTATTTTATCTCCCATTATACTCATGGTGGTTTACTCCTTATAATATCGTTCTGTTAGTAGAATCATTATAACATATATGTTTAAGTCAGTCAAGAGATACTAAACAAAAAAATTTAGAAAATACGCAAAAGTGTCTTGACAAAAGCAAATTTGTTTAGTATAATGTAATTAAGCAAAAATGTTTAGAACAGATTTTGCGAATACAGAACACAGAAAGGAACAAATGTATATGTCAGAAAAATTTATTCGTGCAGAGGAAGTTGCTGAGGTTATGGAGATCTCTGTTGCCTATGCGTACAAAATCATTCGTAAACTCAATCAGGAACTTTCCGACAAAGGGTTTATCACAGTAACAGGCAGATTGAACCGTGAGTACTTTAACGAACGAGTGTACTCGGTGAACCCTCCCAAAAAGAAAGCTGGTGAGGAATAATGCCCGTATATAAGGATAAAAACGGCACTTGGTATGCTATGGTTCGTTATGAGGACTGGCAGGGGGAGCGAAAACAAAAGTGCAAGCGTGGTTTTGTTACCAAACGTGAGGCACAGAACTGGGAGCGAAGATTTCTGCTTCAGGCAAACAGTGACCTTGATATGCTGTTTAAGGACTTCTACAAGCTGTATGAACAGGATATGAGATCTCGCTTGAAACAGAATACATGGGAACATAAGGAACACGTCATTCAGTCGAAAATCCTCCCTTATTTCGGGGATAAACCGATGAAGGATATTCAGGCAAGAGATGTGTTTTCGTGGCAGAATGAACTGCTTCGTCACCGTGACAAAAACGGAAAGCCCTATTCGGAAACGTATTTGAAGAATCTGCACAATCAGCTTTCCTGTATCTTTAACCATGCGGTTCGCTACTATGATCTTGGCGTAAACCCAGCTGCCAAAGCTGGAAGTATTGGCGTAAAGAATGCCAAAGAGATGAACTTCTGGACAAAAGACGAATATATGCAGTTTTCTGAGGTCATGATGGACAAACCAGTTTCGTTTTATGCCTTTGAAATGCTGTATTGGTGCGGTATCCGTCTTGGCGAACTGTTGGCTCTCACACCAGAGGACTTTGATTTCCAGAATCGAAAGCTCCGCATTAACAAGTCCTATCAGCGTATCAAGGGACAGGACGTTATTACAGAGCCGAAAACCAAGAAAAGCAACCGTACCATTGAAATGCCTGATTTTCTTTGTGAGGAGATGCAGGACTATCTCCGTATGCTTTACGATCAGAAATCAGATGAGCGTATTTTCACAATATCCAAGAGTTATTTGCATCACGAGATGGACAGAGGGGTAAAAGAAACGGGTTTGAAGCGTATCCGTATCCATGATCTGCGTCACAGCCATGTTTCGCTTCTGATCGAACTTGGGTTTTCGGCTGTTGCTATTGCAGATCGTGTGGGACATGAGAGCATTGAGATCACATACCGCTATGCACATCTGTTTCCGTCGAAACAGGCGGAAATGGCGAATAAACTCAGTGAGTTGAAGAAAGGAGATAACGCAAATGTCAGCGAAAAACCTTGACAGCAAAGGCAGATTTCGTTCCAGAACCATCGGATTTCGGGTATCTCCCGAAGAAGAAAAGCTGATAAATTCAGCAGTGGCACTTTCAGGACTAACCAAACAGGACTACATCGTAAAAAGGCTTCTCTGCCGTGATGTGGTAGTGCAGGGCAATCCGAGAGTGTACAAGGCTCTGAAAAATCAGCTTGCGGAAGTGCTTTCAGAATTGCAGAGAATAGAAAATAGTTCTGTAAGTGATGAACTTCTTGAAACGATACGACTCATTAACACCACATTAAATGGAATGAAAGGAGAATCCTGATGTCAGAAGAAAAAGAAATGACCGCTCCGAACGTATCTATTGGCGTAGATACGGAGCAGTCATCCATAAAACAAACTACTAATAGTATATCAAATCGTGATGTAAATTTCAACCCCTTTGACGAATTTTTCAAGAAAATTGATCCGTCATACATGAAAACAGTCACGATGCAGGAACTGTATCAGGATATTTACAGCAAGAAACCGCCTGTTATTGAGGGCTTGCTCTATCAAGGTACTTATCTGTTTGTCGGTTCACCTAAGATCGGCAAAAGCTTCTTTATGGCACAGCTTGCCTATCATGTCAGCACAGGTACTCCGCTTTGGGACTATCCTGTGAAAAAGGGTACGGTTCTCTACCTTGCACTGGAAGATGATTACAGACGATTGCAGGAACGAATGTACCGAATGTTCGGAACGGACAGTACGGAAAACTTGTACTTTTCCGTATCGTCCAAACCGCTTGGAAATGGTCTGACCGATCAGCTGAGCGGTTTTATCCGAGAACACCCTGACACAACGCTTGTGATTATTGATACACTTCAAAAAATCCGTGAGGTGGACAGTGATTCTTACAGCTATGCCAAAGATTACGAGATCATCAATCAGCTGAAACAGTTCTCTGACAGTTGGGGAATATGTCTGCTGTTAGTTCATCATACGAGAAAGCAAAAGTCATCTGATAACTTCGACATGATCTCAGGAACAAATGGGTTACTTGGATGTGCAGACGGAGCATTTATGCTTTACAAGGAAACCAGGACTTCCAATAAGGCAACACTTGAAATTTCAGGCCGTGATCAGCAAGATCAGAAAATCCATCTTATTCGTGATGAAGAAAAACTCTGCTGGAATTTTGAAAAAGCAGAAACAGAGCTTTGGAAAGAACCTCCCGAACCGTTGCTGGAATGTATCGCCAATCTTGTAACAGAAGAAAATCCGACTTGGCAGGGTACAGCGACTGAATTGATAGAAAAGCTTGGACTTGATATGAAGCCGAATGTGGTTTCGCTGAAACTCAATGTCAATGCAGGCAGATTGATGAATGATTATAGTATTCGATACACGAATAAGCGTAACCACAGCGGACGCATGATTTTCTTTTCTTTGTTATCAAAAGAGTAAATTTCAAGTGGTTGGCGTGTCAGTCCGTGACGGTCGTGACGATGTTTTGTGAGCGGTGTAATCATCGTCACCATCGTCACACATCGTCACGGCGTTGGCGGTTTATCCGCCGTTCAAGCCTCGCAGAGCCCCGATAGCATTTTTGATAGTCCGTAAGGCTGTCGAAAGTGCTATGGGGTTACCGGCGGCATTCCGCAGGTAACTCGGCTCTCCGAGCCGTTCGGTTTGCCGATCTCCGTATCGTTGCAAACCGTTTTGCCCATAGGGCATTCCCTCGTCAGAGGGTCAATTTAAAAAGTAAGGGAGGTGTTTCTATGTGTCAAAAGACGATCTCAATGTGTCAGGGCAAGGGCAGCTTGTCCCACAACAACCGTGCATTTGCTGCCAAAAATATCGACAGTTCCCGAACAGCGGACAACATTACATTTGTGCATCAGAATTTGCGTGATGCTTATGATATTCTTTTCAGCGATGCAGTAGAAAGATACAATGCCCGTCAGAAACGAAATGACCGCCGTATCCCCGACTACTTTCAGCATCTGTTCAGCCGTGAACCGAGTGCAAGCGTTATCACTGGGACAAATAAGCAAAAGAGTTTCTATGAAGACTTAGTCCAGATCGGGACAAAAGATGATACAGGTGTCGGTACTCCCGATTCGGAGATTGCTGTTGTCTGCCTGTGTGAATACATGGAGAGTTTTCAGAAAAGAAATCCGAATTTCTATGTGTTCAATTCTGTAATGCACCTCGATGAAGCTACGCCGCATTTACACATCGACTATATCCCCGTAGGGCATTTCGACAGAGGGCTTGACACTCGAAATGCTATGGCGAAAGCTCTCGAAGAAATGGGACACGGCAAAGGTGCAAATGCAATCAACCGCTGGCGTTTAACAGAGTGGGAAGTCCTGCATCAGATTTGCAAGGCTCACGGTGTTGAAATTGCAGAGCCGAAGAAGTCCAGAGGGTACAGCTATACCACCGAGGAATACGGCGAGCATCAGGATAGAATCCGGCAGCTTGAAGAAGAAAAAGCTCAGATCATTACTGAAAAAGAAGAAATCAACGCAGCACTTGAAAAGGCAGCCAAAAAGCACGTCAAGCTGAAAGAAATCGACAGCGTTGTAACAGGCAAAACGGTTTTCGGTGGAAAAATCACAGTTTCCAAGGAAGATTGGGAAAATGTAACTGCACTTGCCAAAAAAGAAGTGATTTCACAAAAACAGACGAAAAAGCTTTGCAGAGAACGAGATGAAGCCATACAGGAGCGTAATGTGTTGAAAGCAAGGCTTGATGCGGTATCTTCGGAACTGGCTGATTACAAAAAGAAAGAAGAAGATAGGCGTCATTTTTCCCGTGATAAATTAAAAGCGGAATCAAAGCGTATTAGCCGTGAGGAAGAACTTTCCCGTGAACTGAAAAAAGTCAAGGCTTTTATCTCTGCTTGTGGATTGAGTTCCGACTATCAGCAGTTCAGATATAACAGCACAATAAAAAGCAAGAATTTGGAATGAGGAGAAAAATTTTATGATTATCAGAAGCAAAGACAAAGTTCAGGTGATCGGCAAAAACAAGTCGGTCTGGGTGTTGGATACCAATGTACTTACCGTTACACACAATACAGTTGATACTGAGCCAACAGTAACAGCATTCCGTTCCGAGCATATCAAGTATCACCTGCATTATTCTGCGGAGTACCGCAAGGACAGACTGAGAAAACTTGTAAATAACGGCGAAATTCTGAGTTATCTGACTGAACTTGATAAGGCAGTGGAAAATGCTATGGAAAGACAAGTTGAAAAGTGGAAAGCTGACGATAAGGAATATCAGCAGTCACTTGCTGTTGGTGATCTCTGCAAAGCTCAAGGTTTGGAGAATATGTTTAGGTTGTGTGCGAGAGAGGCGGTGTATGCGGATATGGTGTATGTGTGAGACTTATTCTTTGTTATACAATATTTTGTAAATGTCATCAAACAACTCAACTGGATCAACTTCCAACGCAATAGATAGCTTGATAAGCATTTCAATACTGGGAAGGTTTTTACCTGTCTCTATGTTTATTAAGTAACGCAAAGATATCCAATCTGAATTTTCATTAACACTATTAAAGAGCAATTCGTTTCGATTCTCTATAAAGGATTCTCTTGATTCGTTTGATATACTCCAACGTTTCTCTTGGAAAAGCATTCCGATTTTTCGCAATTTATCATTATACTCTTTATCTCGTGCAATTCTCTTAGGCATTTCAATCACCTCAGCAACATAGTGAACCATGGTTCATTGTGGATTTGATAGTAATGTGTTATTATATAGTTGTACTCAGGGCAAAAGCTCTCGAGGAATAATACTTTTTTAAGGAGGTATTCATTATGAATACTAAATACACATTTAAGGTCAATTCCCTCAGAACACTAACTTCTCCGTATAAGAAAGCCGGAGAAAAGGACACTGAAAGCATTTACTATCTTTTAGTTGACATGAGAGATTTGCCCGAAGGAATGCCGTTGGATGTTAATCCTCGTGAACCTAAGATGACAACAAATGTTGCAAGACGTATTGCAAATGCAGTCATAGAACCTGAAACTGATTTTTACATCAACAACAGGGGTATTGTAATTGCAGCAAAAAAAGCGGTGTTTGATAGTGCAAAGTCCGAATTTACTATCGATCTTGGTGATCAGGAAAACGACAACGATAAGTATTCTTATGGTATTCTTGATGGTGGACATACATATACCGCTATCATGAACAATCGTGATAAAATCCCTGCTGATCTTACCAAATATGTCAGAGTAGAAGTAATAACAAATGTTCAGAACATTACTCGTCTTTCTGATGCAAGAAACACCTCAGCACAGGTATCAGATATTGCTCTGTTTAATCTTGATGATAATTTTCTGTTTGTTCAGGAAGCAATTTCAGGTCAACCTTATGAAAATAAGATAGCATATAAAGATAACGATAATAAGCCTATTCACGTTTCTGAACTTATCAGACTTATGTTTGCATTTGATGTTGATAAGTATCCTGACGATAATACTGCTCCGATCCAGAGCTATTCCGGAAAGGCTCAGGTATTTAAGCGTTATAAAGAAGCATTTGATACGCCATTTTACAGATCACTTACTATACAGTTGCCGAAACTTGTTGATCTGTATGATACCATTGAAAGAGAACTTCCTTCAAAATATAATGAATATAAAAATCAGTTAGGAACAGCCAATCCTCGGTTTGGCAGCGTAACTGGTATAGAAGCTGATGATAATTCAAAAACACTCTTCCTTGAGAGCAATATGTCCCATAAGATCTCTGCTGGTTACATATTCCCGATCTTTGGAGCATTCCGCAGCTTGATTCATTTTAACGAAGAGAGCGGATCTGTTTTCTGGGACTTCGATCCCATTGAAATTTGGAAAGAAGTAGGAGCAAGTTTAGCTCAGAATGTATTTGAATCATCACGAAATCCTCAGCTTGCTGGAAAGGACAAGCAGTTGTGGCTTTCATCATATCGTATTGTTGAAACACAGAGCCTTAGAAAACAGCTCCAGAACAATAGGTAATATAAATGACAGGCTGTATCAGTTCGGTACAGCCTGTCTTCATTATATCATAAGATAAAAAGTTTTTCAATATATGTTGCCAAAAAACTTGACAACCACCCCAACCTGCGCTATAATACCAAATAAGGAGCAAGCCACCAGGCACACATTGCCTCCACAAGTTGCACAGCTCATTATCAAACGTGCTAACAAAATGATAACGGAGCATCAGCAGCCAAGTACAATACAGAACAAAATGTATAATTGAGATACCACAGCTCAAATTTCCTAAACAAAATTGTTTAATTCGAAGGGCGATTTGAGGAGTGGGAATAATATAGATATTGCCTGAAAAGATAAGAGCTATCTGATTCGATTTGCGAATCGGATAGCTCTTTTTATGTGTCAATAGTATAGCATATAGCTTTATGCAATTTAACGCCTAAATACTCTCGCACAAACCTTTAAGAGTATTGTAAGCCTTGTCAAGATCAGTTGACTTGGGAACAATTACAGTGATACCAAAACAATCGTCCCATTGGAAAATCAGCCCAAGCTCATCATTGTCTACTTTGTATTGCGTTAAGTCGGGTATCTCCCTGATCTTGCCGTGAACCATATCTCGGTATGCTTTTAAAAGCACAACAAACTCGTCAGGCTCACCAGGATAATCACAAAATATGAATATCCACCTTTCTTTATTAGGCCAACGAACTTCATACATAAGACCACTTCCTATTTATGATGACTTTACTACATTATAGCATATTGTTCAAAGTGGGTCAATAGCTGTTTCCTCACATAATAAAAAATACTTTGTCAGTTAATAAAGCAGAAATAGTCTTATCTTCACATTATTCAAATAATTTTACATAATTACAAATACCCCCTTGACACTTCTCCCGTTCTGCACTATAATACTACACAAGAGAACTTTTTTAGCGTTGTGCATACGTTAAAATGAGCATAATAAAGCTCAGAAAATAAGCTTTTTTGTGAGATGTGCCGCAAAAGTGTCCTGTTATTTGTTAAAGTGTAGACAAACGGCGCATAATATGATATAATGTAGGGTGAGAAATGAGCGGTTTAAAACAGGCGGTCAGAAACACCGCCAAGATCATAATGTTCAAAGGAGTATATCCCCTTTGCTATAAAGTGTCAAGCCTTAGACCTTTGAGAAAAAACAAGGTCATCTTTGCCGAGATAAGAAGCGGTACGCTGACGGATAGCTTCCGCTATATCTATGAGGAGATAAAGACCAGAGGACTTGATCCGCAGGTCTATTACGTCCATAATAATAAGGGCGGAATGGGCTATCTGCTGAGATATCTGAAGCTTACTTGGCTAATGGGAAACGTGGGTTGCGTTTTGCTTAACGATACCTGTAATCTGTTCGGCGCTTTTAAGTTCAGAAAAGACACAAAGGTCATTCAAACATGGCATTCCTGCGGAGCTTTCAAAAAGTGGGGAGAAAGTATCACCGACCTCTCTTTCGGCGAGTCGCTGGAAGAATTGAGAAAGTTCCCTGCCCATACAAGCTATACACTTTGTACCGTCAGCAGTAAAGAGTGCATATGGGCTTTCAAGGAAGCTTTCGGCTTTGACCTTGATAATAATAGCGTGCAGGCAATAGGCGTATCTCGTACCGACTTTTTCTTTAAAGAGGAAAATCGTGTGAAAGCCTTTGAAAATCTCTATAAAAATTGCCCGAACGCACAGTATAAAAAAGTCCTGCTCTATGCCCCGACCTATCGTGGGGACGCTGACAAGGCTTATATCCCCGAAAAGTTGGATATAAAAGCCCTTAAAGAGAATTTCGGCAGCGAGTGGGTGCTTCTTGTAAAAAGACACGGCTTTGTTAAAAAGGAGTGGGATATCCCCGAGGATTGTCAGGACTTCGCCTTTGATATAACAGAACATATGCCTATCGAGGATCTTCTTTTTACTGCCGATATGTGCATAACCGATTATTCTTCGCTTATTTTTGAATATTCGCTCTTTGAAAGACCTATGATATTCTACGCTTTTGACCTTGACCAGTTCTATGACTATAGAGGCTTTTATTATCCCTATGACTATAGCTTCCTCCCGGGACCAATAGTTAAGACCAATGAGGAACTTATAAACGCCATAAAGCAGGGAAAAGCCGACCCTGCTGTCATTTCTGATTTCAGAGAAAGATTTATGGGCGCTTGCGATGGCCGTTCTACCGAAAGGATAGCCGATTATATTATGTCACAAAACAGCGAATACTAAGTAGGGGTGAACAGCGTTCGCCCGTTGACTGCCGAAACTTTATCGGCGTATCACAATGATCTATTTGTCAGATACATTATTATAATATAAATATCAGTAAGGAGTTTGTCTATGATTTACGGTGCAATGCTCGCAGGGGGATCAGGTACAAGAGTTAAAAGCTCAAAAATACCAAAGCAGTTTATCGAGATCGGAGGTAAGCCGATCATAATCTATACCCTTGAAAATATGCTCAAGGTAAAGAGATTTGATTATATCTATATCGCCGTCCATAAGGACTATGAGGACTATATGAACGAGCAGGTGAAAAAGAATATTCCTGAAAGCGAAAAGGTAAGGGTGATCCTCGGCGGCAAGGAAAGAATGGATACTATAAATAATGTCACCACCGCTATCACAAATGATAACGGACTTCATGATGACGATGTTATCGTTATCCACGATGCCGTAAGACCTTTTGTTACAGAGAAGATACTCAACGATTCCATAGATTGTGCCGCAGAATACGGTGCTTGCGTCTGCGGACTTCCATGTGCAGATACTATCCTCCATTCAAAGGGAGGAGAGTATGTTGAAGACATCCCTGTCAGAAGCGAGCTTTACAGCGGACAAGCTCCCGACAGCTTCCGCCTTGCCCACTTTATCCAAATGCAGGATAACCTCACTGAAGAGCAGAAAAAAGTCATCACAGGCACTTCGCAGATATGCACAATGAATAACCAGCCTATCCACCTTATAGAGGGCGACGCTATTAATTTCAAGATAACAACAGACAGCGACCTGCTTATTGTCAGAACGCTGCTTGGCGGTAAATAGAAAGGACTTTTTTATGAAAAGCTTAATAAACATACCCGAAAAGATGAAAGCACTTGTGCTTTATGGCGTGGGCGACCTGAGAGTAACTGAGGTAGACGTGCCAAAGCTTGAAAAAGGCACCGTATTGCTGAAAATAAAGGCGTGCGGAATTTGTTCAAGCGATATGCCAAGGTGCTTTGTAACAGGAACTTACCACTTCCCGACAATACCTGGTCATGAGTTTTCAGGTCAGATAGTTGCAGTTGGCGACGACGTTGACGAAAGCCTTCTCGGCAAACGTTCCTGCGTGTTCCCAATGCTCCCTTGCAAGCATTGTAAAGCCTGCAAAATGGAGGAATATGCACAATGCTCAGGCTATAGCTATTTCGGTTCAAGACAGGACGGCGCATGGGCTGAGTACCTTGTTGTTCCAGTATGGAACTTAGTTCCGTTCGACGATACCCTCGATTATAAAACAGCAGCGCTCTGCGAGCCTGCCGCTGTTTCAATGCACGCTGTAAATATCGGCGACATCAAAGAGGGTCAGAACGTTGTTATCATAGGCACGGGTACAATAGGCTTTATGATAGCCCTCTTTGCAAAAGAGAGAACAAAAACAGGTAAGGTAGTTATCGCAGGCCGTTCAAAGAATAAGCTTGAGTATGCAAAGAAGCTGGGCTTTGACGTTGTTGATACAGGCGTTGACGATCTCCCTGCACAGGTGAAGAAGATAATAGGTATCGACGGAGCAGACGTAACATTTGAAGCTGTAGGCTCAAACGAAGCTATCGCTTCCGCTATCGAGTCAACAGGCGCTCTTGGCAGTATCGTTCTCGTTGGCAACCCGTCAACAGACCTTATCCTGCCTAAGAATATCTATTGGTCAATACTGAGAAAGCAGATAACAGTCAAAGGCTCATGGAATTCCAGCTATAACAGCAGAGTGAACGATTGGAAGAAAGCCCTTGAAGTTTTCGAGCATAGCGACGTAAACTTTGCCGATCTTATCACACATACATTTACAATAGAGGAGAACGAAAAGGCATTCTCCGCTATCAGAAACACAGGCGAGTTCACCTTAAAGGTAATGTTCACATTTGACGATTAAACAGTCTGCTGTTTGTAAATTTGAGTAAAAATTTTGTAGTCGCTTTTCAAGACCTGAAATGAAAGTTGAGAGTGATAGATAAAAGCGGCGGAAAGTAAGGAATAGTTTTAAATGGATAATATGACTCCCGAATTTGAAGAGATATACGGGAACAGAAGAAAGACTATTGAGAGATTAAAAGAGAGAAACAAAAAATTCGCAGAGCTTACAAGAGTAGAGTTTAAAAGAGTTATCCTCCATATCGAGGGCGAGCTTGTGGGCTTTGAAAAAGACGAGCTTGCAAACTTGTCGGCAAGATTTATCACGCAGGATAGAACTCTTATGTTCCCTGCCCAGCATTTTGAAGTAAGCGGAACTCATTTTCACCTGACAGTGAATATAATGTCCGCCAATAACGAAGCTCCTATCGCCACAGGCGACTATGCCCTTAAAATATTCACAAAGTATAAGGGCATGAATAAACCGCAGATATCAACAGATACAGTGGATTATGTCCTCAGTGGCAGTACGCTTCTCAAGCTCACCTATGATAACGATGGCAGATGCCTGTCAAAACAGGTGCTTACGAACGAGTATCCTTGTATCATATCCGATAAAGTGGAAACTATAGAGGACGATACAAAGGCGAACCCTATGAACTTCAAGCTCAGACGAGGCGCAGAAAACCTTTTCTATGCCGAGTCTGCAAGCGATATGGATACACTCGAATATAAGCTTGCCGTCACCTATAAAGAGCCTAAGCCTTCCCAGACCTTGCCAAAGCGTATTGCGAAAAAGCTTCAAAACCGCAAGAAGCTCATTATAAGAGATGTTTACGGCTTAAAGATATGGTGCTTTAAAAAGGCTTTCTCGTTCTTTAAGCATTTTGCTAAGAAAAACGGGGATATTATCCTCTTTGCCAGCGGTTCGAGAGCCGAGATAGGCGGAAACGAAAAGGTCATCTATGACCGCATGATAGAAAGAGGACTTGACAGCAAGTATAAGTTCAGATTTGACTTCAAAGCAAGTATCACTGTCAATAGGTCGATACCTGCCATGATAAGGTTCGTCTACTATCTTGCAACCTCCGATATCATTCTTATAGATGATTATTACCCTGACATCTACCTTGTGGATTATCCTAAGAACGTCAAGGTGCTTCAGGTTTGGCACGCCTGCGGAGCGTTCAAGTCATTGGGCTTTGAAAGACTTGGCAAGCCGGGCGCACCTCCGTTCAATACAAGGGTGCATAAGTGCTATACCCACGTTCCTGTAAGCTCCTATCATTCTGCGCTCCACCATGCAGAGGGCTTCGCTATCGACGAAAAGAAGTTCTATCCTGTGGGTATCCCAAGAACGGATATTTTCTTTGATGACGAATATAAAGCCAAAACAAGAGAGCAGATGCTGGAAGTTTTCCCTGAGTGCAAAACTGCAAAAACAGTTTATATGTATGCGCCGACCTTCAGAGGAAACAACGCAAATAATGCTCATTTCCCATTTGATAAGCTTGACCTTACAGCATGGGGCAAATTTCTTGATGAAACGGACTCAGTCCTTATCGTAAAGCTCCACCCGTTTGTAAAAAGGCGTATCGAAATACCTGACGAGTATGCTCACAGAATACTTGACGCCTCCGACTACAGAGAGGTAAATGATATCCTATTTATAGTTGACGTGCTTATCACAGACTACAGCTCTATCATATATGAGATGTCACTGCTTAAAAAGCCAATGCTTTTCTTTGCTTTCGACCAAAAGTATTATGAAGCAACAAGAGATTTCTATGAGCCGTATGAGGAGCTTGTTCCTGGTAAGATCGTCCACGATTTTGATGAGCTTATGACCGCTCTCAGAGATAAGGATTACGAGTTTGAAAAAATGGATGGCTTCATAAAGAAGAACTTCAAATATACAGACGGCAAGTCCACAGACAGAGTAATAGACCAGCTTATCATGGGCATTGAGCCTGAAGATAACAGCATAAGATAAAAAAGATGAATAGAAACAGGAGGATCAGTATGGACAATGGTATGATATCAGTCTCAATGATGTGCGTCCATCTGGGTCAGATAAAGGAATATCTTGACGCTTTTAAGCGCAACAATATCGAATATCTCCATATAGACGTAATGGACGGCTCATTTGTGCCGAATTTCACACTTTATCCTGATTATGTAAAACAGCTCCGTGATCTGACGGATATCCCATTTGATTTTCATTTCATGATAGAAAAGCCTGAGGAAAGGCTCCAGTGGTTTGATATCAGAGAGGGCGATTATGCGGCAGTGCATTATGAAAGCACAAAGCATATCGCAAAGTGCCTGCAATATCTCCGTTCTATCGGTGCAAAGCCTATCTTGGCTATCAATCCCGGCACACCTATCTGCGTGGTAGAGGAAGCCGTAGACTTCATAGACGGTGTGCTTGTCATGACAGTAAACCCTGGCTTTGCAGGACAGAAGCTCGTGCCTAACACGGTGGATAAGGCAAGACGTCTTAGAAAGTGGCTTGACGAAAACGGCCACGAGGACATCATCATAGAAACTGACGGCAATATGTCAAACGAGAACTGCCGCAAGCTTTACGAAGCAGGTGCAAGAATGTTTGTTGCAGGAACATCGAGTCTTGTTAAGCCGCAGGTAGAGGGTATAGACGAAAGGATAGCCGAAAACCGCAAAAATATTTGTCCTATGGAATAAAAAAATTGAAAAAATGCAGCCGCTCTGTATACATTGTGCAGGGCGGTTTTTTACATTGTTTATGAGAATACGAAAAAGCGGTGCAGAGTTTCCACTCCGACACCGCTTTGCTTATATCTTTACTTTATTTTTCTCTATAAAGTCCACATTCCCTATCATGGGAATATATCACTCCCACCGCCTGCAAAAACGAATATATTATCACGCTTCCCACGAACTTCATTCCACGCTTTTTCAAGTCAGCAGAGATCCTATCGGACCATTCGTTGGTAGTTTTATCGCACTCGTACAATATTTCTCCGTCAGTAAACTTGCAAAGATAATCATAAAAGCTCCCATGCTCCTTCACAATATCCCGAAATATTCTTGCATTAGAAATACTCGCCCTAATTTTCAGCTTATTTCGCACAATAGAACTGTCAGAGCAAAGCTCTGCGATCTTCTCTTCGTCATATCCACAGACCTTATCAAGGTCAAATTCATCATAAGCCCTGCGGAAATTCTCACGCTTGTTCAGTATGCACTCCCACGAAAGCCCAGCCTGAAAAGACTCCAGCACAAGCATCTCAAACAAATAGCTGTCATCAGTCCTGAGAACGCCCCATTCTTTGTCATGATATTCCACATACTTTGGATTTTTCAGGTCGCACCATTTGCACCTGTTCATATCTCGATACCCTCCAGCCTCAACAACGCCGCCTTGTTTCCTATTCCGCCGCTGTAGCCTGTGAGCCTGCCTTTTGCACCCACTACCCTGTGGCATGGTACTATTATGCTTATGGGATTTGCACCCACCGCACCGCCTACAGCCTGTGCAGACATCTTCTCTTTCCCAAGCCGCAAAGCTGCCTGTGCCGCTACCTCACCATAGGTCATGACCTTTCCGTATGGTATCGTGGTCATTATCTCCGTGACGATCCTGCGAAACTCCGTCTGTCCGCCAAGCTTGTATCTCGGCGTAAAATCAGGTGTTTCTCCGCTGAAATATGCCTTAAGCCAACTGCAAGTTTCTTTAAATACAGGCAGAAACTTCTCTTCACAGCCCTCTGTCACGCTTGCACCCTTTGAGCCTTGAAACCATAACCCGGTGAGATATTCCCCCTCACCGCTCATTATTATGTCATCAAAGCCGTCAGGTGTAGCGTATGCCCATTTGCAGGTCATATAAGCTTCGTACCCTCGTTGTCAATGTGAAATTCCTTTACCTGCCAGCCTTTAAGCCCTGCATTGTCAAGAGAAAATTTCATCTTGCCTGCGAAATATTGATTGCTCTCATCTACAATAGCCATGATAGTTGGACCTGCACCGCTTATGTATGCCGCATATGCACCATGAGTGTACGCAATGTCAAAAACGTCCTTGCAGTGGGGTATAAGCGCCATTCTGTAAGGCTGATGGAGTCTGTCATCAACTGCTGTTTTCAGATTTTCAAACTTGCCCGTAAGAAGCGAAGCCGAGAAAAGCGCCGCACGGGAAAGGTTGTAAACTGCGTCCTTGTGTGAAACTTCCTTTGGCAGACAAGCCCTCGCTTCCTCAGTTTTCAGCTCAAAATCAGGTATTATCGCCACGAATTTCAGCTTTGTGAAAACCTCCTGCTTTACCCAGTGTACCTTTCTTCCGTCAAATACCGCCGTCACGATTCCGCCAAGAAGTGCAGGCGCAGTGTTGTCAGGGTGACCCTCTATCTGTGCCGCAAGGTCAACAAGATCGTCCTTTGTGAGGGGATCCCCGAGCATTTTGTTTGCTCCAACAAGTCCTGCGATTATGCAGGCAGAAGACGAGCCAAGTCCCCTCGCCATAGGAATGTTGCTTGTCTGTATGAGCTTTAGTCCCTCCAGCTTTTTTCCGCATACTGCAAAAAGGTCTTTGGCAGAAATGTAAATGAGGTTTCTCTCGTCCGTAGGAATGTCAAGTCCGTCCGCCGCCGTTATGTCTATCTTGTCGCACTCCTCCATTTCAATGTAGTTGTAGTAAGTGAGCGCAAGACCCAGTGCGTCAAAACCTGCGCCAAGGTTAGCCGACGTGGCAGGTATCTGTATTTTTATCATGGTGAAAACTCCTTTATATGTAAAAATGTACGAATAAGCGCAGTTAAAATTGTCATTTACATCAATTGACAATTAGTTGATATTATGCTATCCTTTGATTAAAGAAAGGGGGGCGAGCAAATGAATAGAAAAATAATTATCGCTCTGTGTGCATTGTGTCTCTGTGCATTTTGTTCATGCAGTAAAAACGAAGAACAGAACAACTCGTCCGAAAAACCGACCGAAACAACAGCGGTGACAACAGTTTCAACAACGACCACCACCCCAACCACCTCAGAGCTTGTGGCAGACACTCCGCCGCCGTATATGTACTATGAGGGCAAAACATATACCTCACTTTACAAAGCTGAAGAAACTCTTATGTCAACAGACGATAAGATAACCGAAAGGCTGAACGGCTATGAGTTCGTAGGAAACACCCACGAATTTTTTAACGTCGGTGAGATGAAGTCAGATTTTGATGTGACTTCACTGCCTGATAACGCCAAGGTCTACCATGACCCTGACAAAGCAGATGACAGCGATCCGTTTATAATTGCCTTTGAAGAAAACGGACAAACCACCCTCTATTATATGAATTTGCTCAGTGAATAACATACTGTAAAAAACGCAATTGATTTCTTTGAGGGGGACTTATTATGAAAAAGAAAACAGCAGTTATTATTCTGGCATTTCTGGCAGTATGTCTTTGCTCGTGTTCAAAAAGCAAAAATGACAGCGGAATAGACTCCGAATATGTTAAAACAGAGAGTGTTGTAACTGAGGAGAGCACAGAGGAAACAACAGAGGTCAGAGGAGCTGATATGTGTCCATTGTATATGTATTATGAGGGCGATCTGTATATCCCTGCGGTCAATCCTGAAGACAGACTGATCTTTGATACAGCCGAGTTAAAAGACTATAAGTATGTCGGAAAAACAACACAATGCAGTGATTGCAGTGGCTTAACAGAGAATTTTAGGGTCACCATTCTTCGTGATAATGCAAAGGTCTATTATGATCAGAATGAACCTTTGGACGGCAAGCCTTTTGCTCTGATGTCTATTAATGAGAACGGCACTGTTTGGATAGCATATCTCAAACTAAATGATCGTGATTAAATATGTAAAGCGGCGGATATTCTTTATCCGCCGCTTCTTGTTTTTTATCAGTATATCCTTATCTTGCTTGCGATCTCAGCGGAGTGTGAAAGGATAGTCAGGTTAGCGTCAATGTCAGCCTCTTTCATGTTCGGCGTGATAAACGCAAGCTCGTTTTCTGTCCTGCCAGAACGCTCTATATACATGAGCTTTCCGAACATCTCAGAAATAGAAGACTTGAGAGCCTCAGCATTTTCAGCCTTTATGCGAACATACATTGAAACGTCCATGTCCTTGTATGGTGCAACAAAGTTCTTGTCATCACAATCTTCCCATGTAAGAGCAAGCACTCTGTGATGATGTTTCAGACAATCGATAATGTCGCCTACTACCGCTGAAGCTGTAGGAAGCTTGCCTGCACCCTGTCCGTAGAACATAACGTCGCCAACGCCGTCGCCTGTTACGCTGATAGCATTGTATACATCATCAACAGACGCAAGAAGATTTGACTTTGGCACAAGTCTAGGACAAACGATAGCACTCACTCTGCCGTCATCAAGCTTCTTTACAGAACCTATAAGCTTTATAACATATCCTGCGTTTGCAGCATATTCAACATCATCAAGTGTGATCTTTGTTATGCCTGAGCAGTGTACCATTTCAGGATAAATGTGCTTGCCGTATGCAAGTGAGCCAAGTATACAGATCTTTCTGCAAGCGTCCTCGCCCTCAACGTCAGCCGTAGGGTCAGCCTCAGCATAACCAAGCTTCTGAGCCATTTTAAGAGCATCGTCAAATGACATCTGCTCTTTTATCATCTTTGTAAGAATGAAGTTTGTGGTACCATTGAGGATACCTGATATCTGAAGTATCTCGTTTCCTGCCAGACACTTGTTAAGCGGTCTGATGATAGGTATACCGCCGCCAACGCTTGCCTCGAAAAGATAGTTGCAGTTGTGTTCCCTTGCTATTTTAAGAAGCTCTGCACCCTTTTCTGCAACTAGCGCCTTGTTTGATGTAACAACGCTCTTGCCGTGTTCAAGAAGCTTCTTTGTGTAGTCATAAGCGAAAGTCGTTCCGCCTACTACCTCGGCTACTACTTCTACCTCGGCATCATTGAGAATGATGTTGAAGTCCTTTATCATTTTGTCTGCAAATGGAGAATCAGGGAAATCCCTCAGATCAAGAATGTACTTGATGTCACATTCCTTGCCGACCTTTTTTGAGATAGATTCACGGTTTTTCATAAAAAGCTCTACCGTACCAGAGCCTACAACGCCATAACCGATAACTGCTACTTTACACATAAAAAATCCTCATTCCTAATAAATTATATATTGTTAAAATCTTATTTTACCCTTACTCTCCCGATATTATCTTGACTTCCACAACGCCGTGAACTTTAGAAAGCTCCTCCGTAAGCACGTTGGTGCTAAGTGCGTCATGCTCAAATCTTACCGAGAATGTCACCGTCGCCACCGAGTCGATAGGGATATTCTGGTTTATGGTCAGAATATTCGTGTTCAACTCGTAAAGCCGTGATATAATGGAGGAAAGCACTCCCTTTTCATCTCTCAGTATGCAGTATACCGAAACGATGTTGTTTGTGAGCTGTTCTTCATAATTGAATACGGAGTCCTTGTATTTGTAGTATGCGCTCCTCGATATCCCCACCTTGCGGCAGGCTTCCGATGAAGTGGAAACTTCGCCCCTTGCCCTCATGCGCTTTGCGGCAAGCACCTTTAGCACAATGTCAGGAAGCACCTCAGAGCTTACGATAACAAGTTTGTTTTGCCCGTTCTCCAATTTTAGTCCACCTCCAAAGTACAGATGTGTGCGTGATAAATACAAGTTTACCACTTTTGTCCCCTTTTGTCAAGTGACATGACCGCAGATATTCAACTAATTTTTCAAATTCAGGGTAAAATAAAATGTGTATTCTGACTAAAATCATTACACATAGAGCAATTTGTCCAAAGAAAAGTCATATAGATAGTGCAAAATGTATAAAAAGTATGGCTTTGTACCCCTTCAAACTTGCTATTTAAGACAAAAAGGTGTACAATTAATGTTATGAAACTATCCTGCCTGAAAGGGGAGAATAATATGGATATGATAGCAGAAATACTGCAAACAGATAAAGCCGCTGCAGGCAAGCTTGAAAAAGCAGATATGGAAAGCGGCGAACTGCTGGAGCGCACAGTGAAAGAAGCGCAGGAGCTGAAAGAAAATGCCCTGAAAGAAGCCGAAGCCTATAAAACGCAGAAAGCCAAAGAGGTCACAGAGCGTATAAATACCGAAAGCGAAAAGATAACTTCTGCACAGAACGAGAAAACAACGGTTCTCGATAAAATATTTGAAGAAAAACATACTCAGTGGGAGAATGAGATATTTGATAATATCATCTCTCCGAAGTAGAGCAAAAATTCTCCGTGAAAGGGGCTGAAAAATATGCTTGACAGTTGGTCTGCCAACGGAACAGTGGCGAAAATAAAATATATCCACGGCAGAATGTTTACTAAAGAGAACTATCATGAAATGCTCATGCGAAGAACAGTCCCCGAAGCCGCAGACTATCTTGCACATTCAGCCAGATATAAAGACGCTTTCCGTGACGTTGACCCTAATACTGTCCATAGAGGTTTTGTGGAGGCGCTTCTCCAAAGAGAGAATTTCAATACCTATATGCGCCTGTGCAGATTTCAGGAGCTTGATAAACTGCCTTTTTATGACTTCCTTATAAAAAGCAAGGAGATAGAATGTATTCTGTCCATGATAAACAATATAAATTCAGGGCTTGATAATTCTTACCTTAACGACCTTCCCGGCTATGTCATAAAACATTCAAAGGTGAGCCTTCTTGAAATGAGCCGAGCCGAGAACTATGAACAGCTTCTTAAAATACTAAGAAATACACCGTATTATAAGATACTGGTGAAAATACCGCCTTTGGAGGACGGCTCAGCGGATTATACCGAGTGCGAGCTAAGGCTGAGAACAGTCTATTATGCTGAGCTTTTAAATACCGCAAAGCATGATTTTTCCGAAATGCAAAGCAAACAGCTCTCAGAAATGATAAGCCGAGAGATAGATTGCCTTAACATAATAAACGCCTACCGTATGAAAGCCTTTTTTGGCTACTCCTCCGAGGAGATAAAAAAACGGCAGATAAGAATAAAAACAGGCACAGGCTCAGTTAAAAGACTTGATAAGTATTATGAGCTTGAAAGCCCCGAAGATATGCTCGAATGGGTGAAAAGATCAAAGTATTCAAAGGGTTGCAAACAGACCTCTGAATATATCGAAAGCATAGTCCGAAGTTCACAGTTTGCCTATCTTTCTCATATTCTCGCCCAAAGCACCGCCGCACCGGTTTCACTCTATGCCTTTATGAAACTGTGCAGTACGGAAGCCTTGAACATCGTGCATATAATCGAAGCGATAAGATATAATGCCGACCCTTCGGCAGTTGAAAAGGATCTTATCATCACCGCCTGAGCGGTAAATTCTCAGGAAAGGAGATAATGTGATTGGCTATAGAAAAAATGTCCCTTGTGAATATAGCAGGTCTTATGGACGAGCTTGACGCCACCTTGAAAAGGTGCTGTGAAAGCGGCTGTTTTCATATCGAGCCTGCGGGCAATTCTCCCGACAGCGCAATGAAGCCCCTCAGCGAGAAAAACGAGTATGACCGACCTCTGAAAGAGCTTGCCCAGCTTTCCGCACAGCTTGGTATAACTCTAAAGGAAACTGATTTTACCGACTGTGACCTGTCAGCTCCGCAGGATTTTAATTCCCTGTTTGAAAAGTATAATACCCCTTTCAGCGAGCTTAATACAAAGCGGCTGGAGCTTACTCAGCGTATCTCAGAGCTTGGAGGGGCGGTCAGACAAATAGACCACCTGAAAGGTATGCACAGCGACTTTCAGCAGCTTTTCTCAATGAAGTATGTTTCCGTCCGTATCGGAAAGCTGCCTGTGGATAACCTGCCGAAGCTTGACTATTATAACGAGAATTTCTTCTTTGTCCCCTTTGAAACAGGAAAAAGCTTCTGCTGGGGAATGTATTTCGTCCCTGAACGTGATAAACAGCGTGTTGATGATATCTTCCACTCAATGTATTTTGAAAGGATACGGATACCGTCCTATGTATCAGGCGACGCAGACGAAGCCTTGGAAAAGCTAAAACAAACTATAGACGCAGATACAGTTGAGAACGCAAAGATAAACGAGCAGATAAACGAGCTTGCCGCAAAAGCAGAGCCTGAACTGCAAAAGGCTTTTTCAAAACTAAGGTTTATCCACGATACCTTTGACCTGCGGCGAAATGCCGCCGCACTAAACGATAAGTTTTATCTTAAAGGCTTTATCCCCGAAAAGGAAAAAGACCGCTTTGATAAGCTTTTCGAGGATATGCGTTCAGTGTCAGTGGTCTATCTCCCACCTGACGCAGACGCCTCATGTGAGCCGCCTACGGTGCTGAAAAACAATTTCCTGACCCGACCTTTCACAATGCTTGTGGAAATGTATGGTCTGCCTGAGTATAAAGGCTATAACCCGACCGCTTTTGTGGCAATAACCTATACTCTGCTTTTCGGCATAATGTTTGGCGACTTGGGACAAGGACTTCTTATCGTCCTAGGCGGACTTGCCTTAAAGAAAAAGCTGGGTGCTAAAATAAGCGGCTTGGTCACACGTCTTGGCATATCAAGTATGATATTCGGCACTCTCTATGGCTCGTTCTTCGGTTATGAAGAGCTTTTAGACCCCGTGTTTGAGAATATAGGACTTGACTTCCTGCCCCTAAAGGTTTTCAAGCAAACGAATTTTATCCTCATAACTGCCGTTGCCATAGGTGTGGCACTTATTGTTATCTCAATGATACTCAATATCTATATCGGCTTTAAAAATAAGGATTACGAAAAAGCCATTTTCGGCTGTAACGGCATTGCAGGACTTGTGTTCTACAGCTCCGTTGCGGCAGGACTTGTTGGAACGCTCATGTTCGATGTGAAAGTCATGTCCACTCCGTTCGTCATTTTCCTTATCGTAATACCATTGGTGTGCATATTCTGCCGAACACCGTTCTCTATCGCTGTTAAGTATAAACAGTGGCGCTTGTCCGAGGACGAGGAAAAAATGACCGTGGGCAACTTTATAGTTGAAAATTTCTTTGAAATGTTCGAGTTCCTGCTCAGCTATGTTTCAAATACTATGTCATTTCTCCGTGTGGGCGGATTTGTCCTCTCCCACGCAGGCATGATGCTAGTGGTAATGACCCTTATGGAAATGTGTTCCGCCGCCGCACAGCCATTCGTGCTTGTGCTTGGCAACCTGTTTGTAATGGTAATGGAGGGCATGATAGTTGCCATTCAGATAATCAGACTTGAATTTTATGAGATATTCTCCCGCTTCTATGAGGGCGGCGGAAAACCATTCGAGCCTGTTGGTGTAAAATTTACTGCACAAACAGAATGATATCAAATTTGTGGTATTGTTTTGTAGGGGCGAACATCGTTCAGTCACTCGCCGTGACGGGCATTTTACCCCGACCATTATCCATACCCGTACGATGTAATTCGTAAAATCTAAAGTAAAAAATAATTTTTTGGAGGAATCAACTATGCTTATCTATTTCCTGCTCCCACTTATAGCAGTCGCACTTCTTTGTGTACCATTCATTTTCACCGCAAAGAAAATAAAGAACGGAAGATCGCCAAAGGGTGCTTTTATCGGCAACCTCTGTACATTTGCAGGCATAATGCTCTGCGCTCTTATCGTCCCTGTAGGTAATTTTGTTTCAGCCGCAAGCGAGGAGGGCGTTAAGGCCGCCCTTTCAACAGGCGCAGGCCTTGGCTACCTTGCAGCAGCCCTTGCCGTTGGACTTTCCTGCGTAGGTTCAGGCATAGCCGTTGCCGCAGGCGCTCCAGCCGCTATCGGTGCAACCTCAGAAGACCCTAAGAACTTTGTAAAGGCTCTTATCTTCGTTGTTCTTGGCGAAGGTATCGCCCTCTATGGACTTCTTATCGCTATCCTTATAATCTCAAACGTAGGCACTGCATTGGGCATTTAACATGAGATTTTATCTTATCAGCGATAATATAGATACCCAAATGGGCATGAGACTTTCAGGTATCGAGGGCGTTGTGGTGCATACCTCCGAGGAGGTGTCAAACGCACTTGATAAGGCTATGGAAATGAAGGACGTTGGCGTTGTGCTTATGACAGAGCTTGCAGTCAAGCAGTGCAGAGAAAAGGTCTATGATTATAAGCTCACAAGAGAAACGCCCCTCATAGTTGAAATACCAGACCGCCATGCCACATCAAAGATATCTGATACCATTTCCCACTATCTCGCAGAAGCAGTGGGAATAAAGCTGTGATTTTGATAGGAGTTTAGTAATGGAAAATCAGACGATAAAACTTGAACGCTTCAAGCAGGCTGTCTTTGAGGACGCTGAAAAACAGGCAAAGCTCATAACCGAATCCGCCGATAAACAGCGAGAAAACGAGCTTGCTCAGGCGAAAATAGAAGCACAAAGCCTCGCAGACTCGAAAAAAGCCGCCACAGATAAGACCGAGGAGGCAAGAGCCGTAAGGGAAATATCTTCAAAACAGCTTGAAGCTAAAAGAAACGTGCTTTGCCATAGAGAAAAGCTTATAGACAGCGTTTTTGACAACGTAAAAAGCAGGCTTGCGACTTTCAAAGCAAGCAGAGATTATAAGTCTTGGCTAAAAGAAAAAGCCGAAAAATGCAAACAGACCTATCCCGAGCATAAGGGCGTTATCTACCTCTCACCTGAGGATATGAAATACGCCTCTGATCTTGCAGACTTTGAAGTAAAAAGCCGAGATTCCATAGAGCTTGGCGGTATGCTCATGGTCTATGAGGATATGGGTATAGCACTTGATTATACCTTTGATTCAGCATTTGAGGGACAGCGTTCAGCCTTTACTGAAAAAGCCGAGCTTGTGCTTGGATAATAAGGAGTTTTTTATGGATAAAATATATTCGGTAAACGGACCTGTAGTAAAGGTTGCAGATACGAAAAGCTTTGCCATGCAGGAAATGGTCTATGTGGGCAAAAAGCGTCTTATCGGCGAGGTCATAAGAGTGCAGTCCGATTTTACCACCATTCAGGTCTATGAGGGCACAACAGGACTTATGCCTGGCGAGCCTGTTACCTCAACAGGCGCACCAATGTCTGCAACCCTCGGCCCCGGTATAATAAATAACATCTTCGACGGCATAGAAAGACCTCTTAAAAAGCTTGAAGAAGTCTCAGGTGCTTTTATCGCCGACGGTGCAGACGTAAGCTCACTTGATACAGAGAAAAAGTATCCCGTTACAATGACAGTGAAAACAGGCGATAAGCTTTCCGCAGGGGATATTTATTGCACCTGCCCCGAAACACCGCTTATCACACATAAGTGTATGCTTTCCCCTCTGTCAAAAGGCGGAGAGGTCATATGGACTGCCGAAAACGGCGACTATACAATAAATGACGTTGTGGCAAAAATAAAAGCCCCTAACGGAGCAGTAGAGGAGCTTACCCTCTGTCAGAAATGGCCTATCAGAACATCAAGACCATGCAAAAACCGTCTGCCTATTACAAAGCCGTTGGTAACAGGTCAGCGTATCGTTGATACTATCCTGCCGGTTGCAAAGGGCGGAACAGCCGCTATCCCAGGTGGTTTCGGCACAGGCAAGACCATGACACAGCACCAGCTTGCAAAATGGTGTGACGCAGATATAATCGTCTATATAGGCTGCGGCGAGCGTGGAAACGAAATGACGCAGGTGCTTGAGGAGTTCTCAGAGCTTATCGACCCGAAAACACAAAGACCGCTCACCGACCGAACAGTGCTTATCGCAAATACCTCAAATATGCCTGTTGCTGCCCGTGAAGCCTCTATCTATACGGGCATAACCCTTGCCGAGTATTATCGTGATATGGGTTATCATATCGCAATTATGGCAGACTCTACCTCACGTTGGGCAGAAGCTCTCCGTGAGATATCAGGTAGACTTGAAGAAATGCCTGCCGAGGAAGGTTTCCCTGCCTATCTGCCGTCACGAATTTCCGAGTTCTATGAGCGTGCAGGCTATGTTGAAACTCTGGGCGGCAAGGAAGGCTCTGTTACTATAATCGGAGCAGTTTCGCCCCAAGGCTCTGACTTTTCCGAGCCTGTCACACAGAATACAAAGCGTTTTGTACGTTGCTTCTGGGCGCTGGATAAATCCCTCGCCTATGCAAGACATTATCCTGCAATAAACTGGAACACAAGCTATTCCGAGTATGCAGAAGACCTTGCAGATTATTATAATAAAAACGTCAATGAGAACTTCATGAAAGTCAGACAGGAGATATCAAATATCCTCGTTGAGGAAAATACTCTTATGGAGATAGTTAAGCTCATGGGTACTGACGTCCTCCCTGACGATCAAAAACTTCTTATCGAAACTGCAAGAGCCGTAAGAGTAGGCTTTTTACAGCAAAATGCCTATCATAAGGACGATACCTACGTCCCCCTTGATAAGCAGTACCGCATGATGAAGCTTATCACAGATTTCTATGCCCTTGCAAAGAAAGCACTTTCACAGGGCGTGAACGTTGATAAAATAATAGGCTGTGGCTGGATAGAAAAGCTTATCAAAGTCAAGTATGATATACCGAACGATAAAATAGAGCTTTTTGACGAATACGAAAAGAATATGAAAGCCGATATGGAGGCTTTGACAGGAGGTGCAGGAGCGTGAACGTAAAATATATCGGACTAAGCGAAATAAACGGACCGCTCGTTGCACTTGACCATGTAAGCGGCATTTCCTATGACGAAATGGCAGAAATAAAACTTGATGACGGCACACGACGCCTTGCAAGAGTTGTAGAGGTGGAAAAAGACAGAGCCGTTTTGCAGGTTTTCGAGGGAACAAAAGGACTTTCCCTTGTTAATACCACCACAAGCTTTCAGGGCAAGCCTATGGAGCTTGCATTGTCTACCGAAATGCTGGGCAGGATATTCAGCGGAGCAGGCAAGCCTATCGACGGTCTGGGAGAAATCTTCCCCGAAAAGTACCGTGATATAAACGGCTCGCCTCTTAACCCTGTTTCAAGAACATATCCTCGAAACTATATAAACACAGGCATATCTTCCATAGACGCTCTTACTACCCTTATAAGAGGTCAGAAACTCCCTATCTTCTCAGGTTCGGGACTTTCCCATAATAAGCTTGCCGTGCAGATAGTAAGGCAAGCGAAAATCGCCGACGAAAACGGACAGGATTTCGCAATAGTTTTCGGAGCAATGGGCGTAAAAAACGACGTTGCAGATTATTTCAAACGCTGTTTCGAGGAAACAGGCGTTTTGCAGAGAGTTGCAATGTTTTTAAACCTCTCCAACGACCCTATCATAGAGCGTATCCTCACTCCAAGATGCGCCCTCACTTGTGCCGAATATCTTGCCTTTGAGCATGATATGCACATTCTCGTTATCCTCACAGATATGACTTCCTATGCCGAAGCCTTGCGAGAGTTCTCCTCATCAAAGGGGGAGATACCGGGAAGAAAAGGCTATCCGGGCTATCTCTATTCCGACCTTGCCTCTATCTATGAAAGAGCAGGCATTGTAAAGGGAGCAAAAGGCTCTGTTACGCAGATACCGATACTCACCATGCCGAATGACGATATCACCCACCCTGTTCCTGACCTTACAGGCTATATAACCGAGGGGCAGATAGTTCTTGACAGAAACCTCGACCAAACAGGCGTTTATCCTGCTGTGTCTATCCTGCCGAGCCTTTCAAGACTTATGAAAGACGGCATAGGCGAGGGCTATACAAGGGAAGACCACCAAATGGTGTCGAACCAGCTTTTTGCAGCCTATGCAAAGGTGCAGGACGCAAGAAGCCTTGCTTCCGTTATCGGTGAGGAGGAGCTTTCCGATACCGATAAAGCCTATCTTAAATTTGGCACGCTCTTTGAGAAGCATTTTATCGACCAAGGCTTTGACGTGAACCGTTCCATAGACGAAACTCTCGACCTGGGCTGGAGCTTGCTCTCCACCCTGCCGAAATCAGAGCTTGACCGAGTTGACGAAGAACATCTGGAGCATTATTACAGTGCCGAAAAAGCTAAGGCACTTTTTGCAGAGGACTAAAATTATAATGGGACACATCTGTGCCACACAAATAATTATGTAGGGGCGGTCACTCGCCGTGACGGGCATTTTACGCTACAATTTTTGTTAATCAACATATTTGCACCGCATAAAACAATTATGAAAAAAATCGGGTAAACGATGTTCGCCCCTGCTTGATTTTCAGACCATACTAGATTTTTTTAATGATACAGTGATATAATAGAAAGAGGGTGTGACCAATGGCTGAACAGCAGGTCTTTGCCACAAAGGGAAATCTTATACTTTATAAAAAGGCTCTGAAACTTGCCGCATTGGGCTATGAGCTTCTGGACAGAAAAAGAAATATCCTTATAAGAGAGCTTATGAGCCTTGTTGACAAAGCAGGGGAGCTTAGAGGAAGCATTGAGGACACCTACAAGGAAGCCTACAGCGCACTCCAGCTTGCAAATATCTCCATGGGTCTTGTTACACCTTATGCAAATTGCATCCCTGTTGAAACAGGCGTTGAGATAAGCACAAGAAGCGTCATGGGCGTTGAGCTGCCAAAGGTCACGCTTAAAGAACGCCCTCTGAAAGTCACATACGGCTTTTCTCAGACCGATTCTCAGCTTGACAGAGCCTATCTTGCCTTTGAAAAGGTAAAACAGACCACAGCAGTCCTCGCAGAGGTGGAAAACAGTATCTACAGACTGTCCGTAGCCATAAAAAAGACACAGCGCAGAGCAAACGCCCTGCAAAACATAATCATTCCAAGAAATGAACACATAGTGAAATTCATTACAGACTCTCTTGAAGAAAAGGACAGAGAAGAGTTCTCACGAATGAAAGTAATAAAGGCGGCAAAGCTAAAGTCGGCAAAATGATATTTATAATGGCGCGGCGTAATTTCTGCAATGTTATTGTAGGGGCTGGCGCCCTCGACAGCCCGCTTTTCAACGTCGTTTTGTTTATTGTGGGGGCGGTCATTCGCCGTGACGGGCATTTCACGCTGTGCATTTATTAATGCAACACCTTTGTACTGCACAAATAAATTGTAGGGGCGACCTGAGGTCGCACGTCTAGTCGCCAGCTTGCAGCATTATAAAAACATGAAAGGAAAGATAAAAATGGAATATATCAAAAAAGTATTCAGAAGCTATTGGATATTGTCCATATTCTGCGTAGTGCTGGGCATTGCACTCATAATCGACCCTAATTTCTTTACCGACGCCATAGGCTATGTTATCGGCGGGCTTTTCACCGCATTCGGTGCAGTGGAGCTTATAAGATACTTCGCCATGGGCAAAGACGACCAGAGCTATTCTTCAAGCCTTGTGAGAGGGATCATCCTCGCCGCCATAGGCATTTTCATTATCATAAGACCTGATTTTATCCCGAAAGTCATTGCCGTTGTCTGCGGACTTTATATGCTCATAAGCGGCATCGTGAACATTCAGGACTCCCTTAACCTTAGACGTGCAGGTGTAGAAAGCTGGAACGTAAGCTGTATCTCAGCCGCTGTTACAACTCTCGTTGGTATACTTCTCCTCTTTGACCCTCTTATTTTAGGCGAAACTGCAATGATAGTCCTTGGTATCGCTCTGCTCGTTTCAGGTGTGACGAATATCTTCGGCTGTTTTACCGCAGGCTCAAAGCTCAAAAAGGTAAATAAGCTTATGAAAAAAGAACTCAAAGACAGACCTGATAAGGATCATTATATAGATATTTAGGATATTATCGTAGGGGCGACCTAAGGTCGCCCACTTTATTCACTATTTTAGCAGTTTGAAGTATTTCTTTACAAAAATATGTGCATTTTATTGAAATGAGATGTGATTTCACAAGTTTCAACAAATATTTTTGCGTCGATTTGTAAAAGTCTATAAAAATTAAAAAAAGCCTTGACAAATGAGGTCAAAAGGTATATACTCATAACTGTAAACAGCAAAGGCGCTGTGAACCACTTAGGTTCGCAGTGTCTTTTTTTATTTCTTTAGACTATAATTTATAATAGGAGGAATTCAATATGGCAAACGTTCCTGAATATTTCGGCTCAGACGTATTCAATGAATCAGTGATGAAAGAAAGACTTCCAAAGGCTACATACAAGGCTTTGAAGAAGACTATCGACAACGGCGATCCACTTGATATCGAGGTTGCAAACATCGTTGCTAATGCAATGAAGGACTGGGCAGTTGAAAAGGGCTGCACACATTACACTCACTGGTTTCAGCCAATGACAGGTCTTACAGCAGAAAAGCTCGACAGCTTTATCTCACCAACTGAGGACGGTCACGTTATCATGGAGTTCTCAGGCAAGGAGCTTGTTAAGGGCGAACCTGACGCTTCTTCTTTCCCTTCAGGCGGATTGAGAGCAACATTCGAGGCAAGAGGCTATACAGCTTGGGACCCAACTTCATACGCATTCATTAAGGAAAAAGCACTCTGTATTCCTACTGCTTTCTGTTCATACAATGGCGAAGCGCTTGATAAGAAAACTCCGCTTCTCCGTTCAATGGAAGCTATCAATAAGTCAGCTCTCAGAATTCTGAAGTTGTTCGGCTCAGACGCAACAAGAGTTACAGCAAACGTTGGCCCTGAGCAGGAATACTTCCTTGTAGACAGAGAGATGTATGCAAAGAGAGAGGATCTTATCCTTGCAGGCAGATCGCTTTACGGCGCACCTGCTCCAAAGGGTCAGGAGCTTGAGGATCACTATTTCGGTACTATCAAGACAAGAGTTCAGGCTTACATGAAAGATCTTGACGAGCAGCTCTGGAAACTTGGTATCTACGCTAAAACAAAGCATAACGAGGTAGCGCCTGCTCAGCACGAGCTTGCTCCTATCTATGGCACAACAAATATCGCCACCGACCACAACCAGCTCACAATGGAGGTCATGAAGAGAACAGCCAGAAAGCACGGCTTCAAGTGCCTGCTTCATGAGAAGCCATTCGCTGGCATCAATGGTTCCGGTAAGCACAACAACTGGTCTATCTCAACAAACACAGGTGTAAACCTTCTCGATCCTGGTAAAACACCTGCTGAGAACGCTCAGTTCCTTCTGTTCCTTACAGCAGTTATCAAGGCTGTAAATGATTATCAGGATATCCTGAGAGCTTCAGTTGCTTCTGCCGGTAACGACCATAGACTTGGCGCTAACGAAGCTCCTCCGGCTATTATTTCTATCTTCCTTGGCGACGAGCTTACAGGCGTTCTCGATGCTATCGTAAACGGCGTTAAGTATGAGGACAAGAGAGTTGAGATGGAGATCGGTGTTGACGTTCTGCCACACTTCCCTAAGGATACAACAGATCGTAACAGAACTTCACCATTTGCATTCACAGGCAATAAGTTTGAGTTCAGAATGCCTGGTTCAAAGCTTTCAGTAGCAGGTCCTAACACAGTTCTTAACACTATCGTTGCTGACGTTCTCGATCAGTTTGCTGACGAGCTTGAAAAGGCTGACAACTTCCAGGACGCTCTTGACGATCTTATCAAGAGAACTATCAAGGAAAATCAGAACATCATCTTCAACGGCAATGGTTATTCAGACGAGTGGCCTGTTGAAGCAGAAAAGAGAGGACTTCTTAACCTTAAGTCAACTCCTGAGGCTGTTCCTACATTCCTTGCACAAAAGAATGTTGACGTATTCTCTAAGTACGGAGTTTATACAGAAGCTGAGCTTCAGTCAAGAGTTGAGATCCTCCTCGACGAGTATTGCAAGACGCTCAATATCGAGGCTCTTACAATGATCGACATGGCTAAGAAGGAGATCCTTCCTGCTGCCGCTAAGTATATCAAGGATATTGCAAAGACAGCAGAGCTTGCAAAGAGCTGCGGTGCTGAAACTGTATTTGAGGAAGAAACCGTTAAGGAAATTTCAGCTCTCGTAACTGAGATGTACAAGGCACTTGGCACACTGGAAGCTGATGTACAGAAAGTACACGCTATCGAGGACACACAGGAAATGGCAAACTTCTTCCACGATACTATCTTTGCAGATATGGGTGCTCTCAGAGTTCCGGCTGATAAGATCGAAACACTGGTAGGCAAGGAGTACTGGCCTTATCCAACATACAGCGACCTGCTGTTCTACGTTAAGTAAGGGACAATTCAAATTTTCAATATAACATAGACTTTATAACAAACTAACCACAGATCTACTACTTTGTTCCCCTACAGCTACAATAATATACGGAATGCACAATGAAGTGTATGACAGACCGAGCCGAATGGCTTTGGTCGTCATACACTTTTTTGTATTTTAGGAGGAAAAAGATATGACAAACACTGTAACAGTATTGGCTGAAAGCACAGGATTCAGTGCCGTCAATACTATATGGGTACTGTTGGGAGCTGCACTTGTATTCTTTATGCAGGCGGGCTTCGCAATGGTTGAAACGGGCTTCACCCGTGCGAAAAACGCAGGTAACATAATCATGAAAAACCTGATGGACTTCTGTATCGGAACTCCGCTGTTTTGGCTCTTTGGTTTCGGTTTAATGTTTGGCGACGGAAAGTTCATCGGAGCTTACAAGGGAATCGCTGATTCAACATATGCCTCAGCTGCTCCAGACGGAGTGCCTTTCTTTGCATTCCTTATCTTCCAGACAGTTTTCTGTGCAACAGCAGCAACTATCGTTTCTGGAGCTATGGCAGAAAGAACAAAGTTCATTTCTTATTGTATCTATTCGGCAATTATAAGCCTTCTGGTCTATCCTATCGAGGCTCACTGGATCTGGGGCGGCGGCTGGCTCGCAGACCTCGGCTTCCATGATTTCGCAGGTTCAACTTGCGTTCATATGGCGGGCGGTGTTGCAGCATTTGTTGGCGCAGCTATCCTTGGTCCTCGTATCGGTAAGTATGACAAGAACGGCAAGGCAAAGGCTATCCCAGGTCACTCGCTTACACTTGGCGCACTTGGCTGCTTTATCCTTTGGTTCTGCTGGTTCGGTTTCAACGGTGCGTCAACAACTTCAATGGAAGGCGACGCTATCCCGCTTGCAGGTAAAGTTTTCGTAACAACAAACCTTGCAGCAGCAGTTGCAACTATCACAACAATGATATTCACATGGATAAAGTACAAGAAGCCTGATGTTTCAATGACACTTAACGCTTCACTTGCAGGTCTGGTAGCTATCACAGCTCCATGCGACACAGTTTCACCGGTATCAGCAGCTATAATCGGTATCGTTGCAGGTATCCTCGTAGTTGTAGGTGTAGAGTTTATAGATCAGGTACTCAAGATAGATGACCCGGTTGGTGCTTGTGGAGTTCATATGCTCAACGGTATGTGGGGTACTATCGCAGTGGGTCTTTTCTCAGACGGTACTTGCGGTGAAAAGGGACTCTTCACAGGCGGTGGAGCACATCTCCTTGGTATCCAGCTTCTCGGTATGGTATCAGTTATCGCTTGGGTAGCTATCACAATGACTATCGTATTCCAGATCATCAAGCACACGATCGGTCTTAGAGCTTCCGAGCAGGAAGAGATCCTTGGTCTTGACGTTACAGAGCATGGTCTTGTATCTTCTTACGCTGACTTCGCACCAGCAATGTCACAGGCAATGCTCAGCTATACAAAGGACGACGCAAAGAGCGTTGTAAAGGTAGACAAGTCAACAGAGCCTGTAGTTCCTGTTGAGAAGGCCATCAAGGTAGAATCTTATGCAACAGACGCACCGTCTGCTGACGGCACACCTAAGATGACAAAGGTCGCTATCATCTGCAAGCAGCAGAAGCTCAACGATCTTATCACAGCTTTGGAGGACATCGACGTAACAGGTGTTACAGTAACGAACGTTCTTGGCTGCGGAATGCAGAAAGGACAGCCTGAGTATTACCGTGGTGCAGTTGTTGAAACAAATCTGCTGCCAAAGGTAAAGGTCGAGGTCGTTATTTGCAAGGTACCAACAAGAGCAGTTATCGATGCTGCAAAGGCAACCCTTTATACAGGTCATATCGGAGACGGAAAGATCTTTGTATACAACATTGAGAACGTAGTAAAGATCAGAACGAATGAAGAGGGTTATGACGCACTTCAGGACGATTAAGCCTTAAAGATGACGGGTGACTACCCAATAAAATTGCCCCCATCCCACTTATAAATTATAGCTTGGAACCCGTGGTCGAGTAATTCGGCTGCGGGTTTCAAGTTTTTATGAGGGGGAGTATAAGTGAGGAGTGAGAAATGGGCAAAGCTGACCAGAGTAAAGAACAAGCACAAAGTAAAAGTCAGCACTGAGCGGAGCGATTTTGCGGCGGAAGAACTTACACGAATAAGATGTGGTGGTAAGCGAAAAAATTGAGGGCAAGATAAATGCGGGCGACCTCAGGTCGCCCCTACATATACATATACATTGTGCGGTCATTAGAATTTGTGCAATAAAACCAAAACAGGACAGCCCTCATGAGCTATCCTGTTTGCGTTAATGCGAATTATTCTTCTATTTCTGTGGTCTTGATGTGAAGCTCTTCAAGCTGCTTTGCATCTACTGTGGACGGACAAGCACTCATAAGCTCGCTGGCGTTCTGTACCTTTGGGAACGCTATTACATCTCTAAGGCTGTCGGCATTGCAGATTATCATGGAAAGTCTGTCAAGTCCTATGCCCATACCGCCATGCGGTGGTGCGGCATAACGATAAGCGTCTACAAGGAAGCCGAACTTTGCTTCTATCTCTTCGTCTGTCATGCCCAGTGCTTCAAACATTTTCTGCTGAAGCTCAAAGTCTGTTATTCTCATTGAGCCTGATGAAAGCTCTGTGCCGTTGAGGACAAGATCCCACGCCTTTGCACGAACGTTTGCAGGGTCGGTGTCAAGATAATCAAGACACTCCTCCATTGGCATTGTGAATGGGTGGTGTGCTGCTACCCATGTGTCGTTCTCGTCATCATACTCAAAGAAAGGCATTTCTGTTATCCATACAAAATTGAACTTGCCCTCCGGGATAACGCCAAGACGCTTTCCGCAGATAAGTCTGAGTGCGCCCAAAGTTGGAAGAACTACCTTGTTCTTGTCTGCACAGATGAGGATAAGGTCGCCCTTTTCTGCTCCAACGGCTGCGTTTATCTTCTCAAGGTCGCCATCGCCGAGGAACTTCTTGAATGAGCAATTCGGCTCGTCTGCCCAGCGGATATACGCAAGACCCTTTGCACCTATGCCCTTTGCGTGCTCAACAAGCTTGTCGATCTCTTTTCTTGTGTATGTTGCCGCACCGCCCTTGACGTTTATTGCACGAACTGAGCCGCCTGCCTCGATAGCTGATTTGAATACCACAAAGTCAATATCCTTAACGGTTTCTGTGATATCCTGTATCTCCATGCCGAAACGTGTATCAGGCTTGTCAGAGCCATAACGGCTCATAGCGTCTGCAAATGTAAGTCTTGGCAGTGGGAGCGTTACCTCTACACCGAGTATCTCCTTGAAAAGCTTTTCGATATAGCCTTCGATACAAGCCTGGATATCCTCCTGATCGACAAAGGACATCTCAAGGTCTATCTGTGTGAACTCAGGCTGTCTGTCAGCTCTCAGATCCTCGTCACGGAAACATCTTGCAAGCTGGATATACCTGTCGTAGCCTGATATCATAAGGAGCTGCTTGTATATCTGCGGTGACTGTGGAAGTGCATAGAACTTGCCTGCGTGAACTCTTGACGGAACGAGGTAATCTCTTGCACCCTCTGGGGTGGACTTCATCATCATAGGAGTTTCTATCTCAAGGAAACCATTGTCATAGAAATACTCTCTTGTTATCTGAGCGATCTTATGACGGGTGATGATATTCTTCTGAAGCTTTGGATTTCTAAGGTCAAGGTAGCGGTATTTGAGCTTCAGCTCATCGTTTACCTTATCTGAGTTTGTTACCTCAAACGGTGTTGTTTCAGCCTTTGAGAGAATTCTCAGGTCTGTTACGGCAACTTCTATCTTGCCTGTTTTTAGCTTTTCGTTCACGCTCTCACGAGGACGTACCATACCCTTTGCCATGAGGACATACTCGCTTTTTACAAGCTGAGCCTTTTCAAAAACGGCTCTGTCTGTTTCATCATTGAATGCAAGCTGTACAAGTCCGGTTCTGTCACGGAGGTTGATGAAGATAAGGTTGCCCATATCTCTTACTCTGTCGGCAAAGCCGCATACAACGACTTCCTGCTCTGTTTCAGGCACTTCGCCGCAGTAATGGGTCCTGCGCAAGCCCTTCATTGTATCAAGTTTCATTTTACATTACTTCCTTTTCTTTGGGTTTATATTGATAAAAATTATTCGTCGCTTTCGTCTGTTTTGCTGACGGCAGGCGGGAAGCTGTCAAGATAGGCTCTGACAAACTTCTTCTTGTTGTCCCAGAACATGAGGAACAATCCCACGAGCCATATTGCGGCAAAGCATACTGCGCCTGTTTTCTCTTCCAGTGCCACAAGCATAAGGGTGAGGAAAAGCACAAGCACCGTCCATATGACGCCCACAACATAGGCATAGATAGGCTTTCTGAACTTGCCGTATATTCTAGAGCCGTTGGGGGTCTTTTCTACCTTGCCATAAAAGCCTGTTGAACCTCCGTCACGCTTTTTAGCGGTATGGTGGAATATCTGAAAGCTTTCGGCGTCTGTGCGGTAGCCATAAAAAATGGTATCGTCACGGTGGTTTTTCATGAACTTGCTTTGGGAGAGAATGTTTATGGTCGGTTTATGCTCGATAAGGTCGCCGTCAAGCTTTCTGAGAACTCTTTTGGGCGAAAGTGAGGTCTCTACCTCATAGGTCACGGGTCTTATTGCAAGCATTATTTATCTTCCTTTTTATCGGGATAATCAGCAGGGTCAAAGACCTTGTCGTTTATCTTTATCTGTCCGCCTGTGTGGGTGTTGCAGAGCATACCATAGATAGTGCCGCATTTTGTACACCTGAACTGGTGGAAAAGCTTTTCGGCATACCACTTGTTGTCGTCATCCATTATCTTATCAAGAGGGCAGGTCTGATAGGTCATTTCAACTTCCCCTGCCAGCAGCATTCTTGCAAGAGAACCTATGCAGAGCATATATTCCTGCGGAGTGTGTATTTCTGTCAGAGGTATTTTCTCGCACTGTTCACATCTCATTGCTTAGTTCTCCTTTCCGATAAATTTCTCTATATCGGCGTCGATATCCTTGAACATATCCGCCATAAGTGCATTTGAAAAGTTCTCGGCAATGGTGTTGTCAAGCCTGATATCTATCTGCTCGCCTGTTGCCATGTTTTTGAGCTTTGCAACGCCTGATTCTATCTCGTTGTCGCCAAGCACCATAACGAACTTTGCACCTATTTTGTTTGCATACTTCATCTGAGCGTTAAGTCCTTTGCCTATAAGGTCATATTCTACGAAACAGCCCTCTTCTCTAAGCTCGGAGGCTATGCCCATTGCCTTTTTAAGGGCGTCCTCGCCCATTGGTACGATATAAAGGTCGCAGGTCTTTGGCTCCATATAGTCGCAGCCCTGAGCGTCCATTACCATGAGAAGTCTTTCAAGACCAAGACCGAAACCGAGGGCAGGGGTCGGCTTGCCGCCAAGCTGCTGGATAAGACCGTCATAACGTCCGCCGCCGCAGACTGTACCCTGTGCGCCTATTTCATCGGTGATGAACTCGAAAACTGTTCTTGTATAGTAGTCAAGACCTCTTACTATCTTAGGGTTGATGTCAAAGTCGATGCCCATTACGGAGAGGTACTCCTGAAGCTTCTCGAAGTGTTCTTTGCAATCATCACAGAGATAATCGAGGATAACAGGGGCGTCCTTGCCAAGCTCCTGACAGTGTTTGACTTTACAATCAAGTATTCTCATTGGATTTTTGTCAAGTCTGTCCCGACAAGTCTCGCAAAGCTGGTCTTTTCTTGCGGCAAAATACTCTTTCAGAGCCTTGCGATACTCTGCACGGCAGGTTGGACAGCCTATAGAGTTGATGTTGAGCTTGATGTTTCTGAGTCCTGCTCTGTCAAGAACGCTTTTTGCAAGAGAAATGACTTCTGCGTCTGCTCTTGGGCTTTCTGAGCCGACCATTTCACAGCCGAACTGGTGGAACTCTCTGAGTCTGCCCTTTTGTGTGTTTTCGTGTCTGAAACATGAGAGGATATAATAGACCTTCTGTGGCAGACCCTCGTTCATAATGCCGTTTTCAAGGACAGCTCTCATTGTGCCGGATGTTCCCTCCGGACGGAGTGCAAACTTTGAGTCGCCTGCTGCGGAAACGGAATACATCTCTTTCTGAACAACGTCTGTTGTTTCGCCAACAGAACGCACGAACAGACCTGTTTCCTCAAAAGTTGGTACTCTTATTTCTTTGAAGCCGTATATTTCGGCAGCTTCGGAAACTATCTTCTCTACAGTGTGCCACTTATAGACCTTTGAGGGAACGATGTCCTCTGTGCCTTTTGGCTTTTTAACTATCAATGCCATATAATAACGATCCTTTCTGTATTTTGTCTTGAACTTTTGAATACCGATATCGTTTAAATAGCTGTGATATCAGGACGTTGTTAATAAATGGGCGAACACTGTTCACCACTACATTAAAGAGCCTTGGTGCTGTTAATTACAACGTTTCAAATTTCAAAATCGTCAATAAAACCTTTTTTTATATAATAACCGAATTTAAGACATTCGTCAAGTGCTGTTGTGCTGCCTTTTTCGGTCATTGACCAATTATTTCGCTGAGTGCTGCCACGGCTGGCAGGGCAGGGGATAATTTTCTGTGTGAAAAAGTGCTGTGCAAGCATGGCGGCACGCCGCATATGATAGGCGGTGGTGACGATTATGATGCTTTTGCAGTTTGGGAAATGCTTTTTTACAAGCTCGGCTGCGTTTTGCAGATTTTCCACGGTACTGAGCGACTGTGTTTCCGTGAGTATCGCACTGCGTGGTATGCCGCATTTTTCGGCGGCGATGAGCATGGCTTTATACTCTTTCATTTCGCCTTGTGAAGTATTTTGCACTTTTCCGCCGCAAAATATGAGATGTGGGGCTTTTCCCTCCTGAAAAAGCTTTGCCGCAAGGGGAACACGATAGTCGCAGGCTTTGCGGCTTCCCAGAACTATTATAACGTCGGCAGTTTCGCCTTTATAGTCAAGACCCTCGAAAAGAAGCTTGTCTACTATTTCAGGGGTGATGTTTTCTTTTGTTAGCTGGCTGGCTTTCATTGTTATACCGCCTTTGCTTTTTTTGGTGTGCTGAGATAAGGTATTCGAGAGTAAGTGAGGAGCGAAAAAGCGGGACGTCGCATTTCTGTGAAGCAGAAATTGGGCCGCTCCCCTACGAGTGGTGGATAAAAAAATAAAGCCGTCCCCTAGTAAGGGACGACTTTTACCGTGATACCACCCTAATTATCCGAACATCTTCGTGTCGGATCACTCTAACGCTTTAACGCAGCTATACGTCCGTTCTTGAACAAACGGAAGCTCCAAGGTGTCCTTCTTCCTGCCCTTTGTGTGAGCCCTCTCACCAACGGCTCTCGCTGAAACATAAGAACGGAATACTCTCCCTTTCATCGCTTTTGTATATGAAATTTCAATTATATCTTTGTAGGATTAACGATATCTCTCCAGTCAAGATCGCCTCGCTCAAGTGCATGGATAAGCGCTTCGGCAGTGGCAATGTTTGTGGCTACCGGAATGTTGTGTACATCGCAAAGTCTGAGGAGATTCATATCATTAGGTTCGTGTGGCTTCACTGAGATAGGATCTCTGAAAAACAGAAGCAGGTCTATCTCGTTGCAGGATATTCTCGCTGCGATCTGCTGGTCGCCGCCCTGTGAGCCACTGAGATAACGCTGAACGTTAAGGCCTGTTGCTTCGGCTACCATTTTTCCCGTAGTACCTGTGGCACAAAGATTGTGCTTGCTGAGTACACCGCAATAGGCGATACAGAACTGTACCATGAGTTCCTTTTTTGTGTCATGAGCAATAAGTGCAATATTCAATGGAAACCCCCCGTTTACATATTAGTAGTATATTAATGAACAAATAAGTTTCGTTGTATAAAACAGCCGCACTATGCGCAGATATCCTCACGCACACGGCTGATAATATACTCAGACCTTGATGGAGAGGGGTATATGCTCGCCCTTTATTCTTCTTGAAATAGCAGAGAATGCAAGGAAGCCCATAGAGCTTGATGAAAGCGGCGCACCCTTTCCTGTTGCAAGAGGGATAGCACTGTCCTCAGGGATAACACCCAGAAGCTGAACGCCGACTGTGTCGATGATAGCGTCAAGGTCGTCCATTTCGTCAAACTCGAATATTCTCTTGTTTGCCTTGTTGATAACAAGTCTTTGCTTCTGATTTCCTCTCTTATAGAACTCATCTGACATCATTCTCGCATCTCTTACGCATACAGGATCAGGAGTTGTAACTATAAGTATAAGGTCGGAATTAGTAACTATATCAAATACAGAACCGTTGATACCTGCAGAGGTGTCAATGATTATGTATTCAAAATACTTTCTCATTTCCTGTGTGATCTTTTCGATATCCTCAGCCTTGAGCTGAACGAACGGGTCGGACGGAGCACAGAGAACGCTCAGGTTTGAAGCAAGCTTAACAGTTGTTGTTGCCTTGTATACGTCGCAAGTACCCTCAAGAACGTCACCTAGATCGTATGTAATATTACCCTGCATACCAAGCATGATATCCATACATCTCAGACCAAAGTCAAGCTCAATTATAAGTGTACGGTTTCCCTGCTTAGCAAGGGCATAACCGAGACAGGCGCTTATAGAAGATTTGCCTGTTCCGCCTTTACCGGAAGTAACTGCAATAATTTTTGACATAAAACTCATTGCTCCTTTCATATATCAATCCTGCGGCTGACCGCAGAACGCATCAGCAATAATAGCTTGCCCCTTCACAGCCGTGAAAAGGCAGATTTAAGAAAACGTTTCAGTACCCTCCGCAGGCAATGCGGAGAAGCATAGCGTTACCTAATAATATTGTACCACATATTTTGAAATTGTCAAAGACATTTGTACAAAAAAATACAAAATCGTTAATTCACATTAATTTTCACTTTTATTTTTGTCAATTTTGCACAATGCCATATCAGTGCTACAGAGTTTGTAATAATAAATCATAGCAAACCGATAAATTTATTATACGATAATATTATTAATGCTATAAAAATTATTTTTGAAAATTATATAACAAAATAAAAAATCGGACAGGTAGTTATAATTTTTGGGACAATACATATAAATGTACAAACTTTGAAAACAGAAAGCGAGGAAAAGGGTATGTTTATCAAGACAATAAAAGTAAAAAAGCCAACATTTGCGGTGATCGGGGCGGTTCTGGCGGCGTTGGCACTGTTGGCGGTGATAATAGTGACAGTGGTGAGGATATCGTCGCCTGCGGTGTACGAGATGAAAAGCGAAGCACAAAGACAGGCATTTTTGAAAGAAATGGGCTGGGAGGTGTCTGACGAATACGATGAATGCAAGGCGGTGACCATACCGAAAGAATTCAATGAGGTGTATGAAAAGTATAATAAGCTTCAGAAGCAGCAGGGCTTTGACTTGGAGGACTATAAAGGGAAAACCGCTGAGGTGTATACATATGCTGTGAAGAATTATGGGAATAAGAAGCAGGAGGTCAGGGCTAATCTTATCGTCTGTGAGGGACAGCTTGTGGGAGGAGACGTATGCTCAGCGGAGCTGGACGGATTTATGCAGGGACTGAGGAAAAAGTAGACGTCTGAGCGTGGAACGTCGGCACTATGGATAATGGTAAACTAATGCTTCATAGGTCGAAAAAACCGATACAAATAGTAATAAAACGCCTGTGGAGCATATCTGCAGGCGTTTGCTTTTGGTCAAGTTTTTTCACATATTTGACTTTTGGCGGTATCGTATGCTATAATCTTTATAAGAAAATTGTCAGAAAGGCTTTTGCTATGAGACTTGATAAATTTGTTTCTTCACAGCGTAATGATATTTCCCGAAGCATGGTGAGAGAGCTTTGCAGAAAAGGTCAGGTGACTGTAAACGGAAAGGTCGCCAAGGCGGCTGATGCTAAGGTCAGCGAAAACGATATTGTTGCTGTAAAGGGCGTGGAGATATGCTATAAAAAGTTTGTCTACATAATGATGAACAAGCCGCAGGGTGTGGTTTGCTCCACTCGTGACGGAGAGTCGAAAACTGTCCTTGAGCTAGTACCTCCTGAGATGTTCAGGGAGGGACTTTTCCCTGCGGGCAGGCTCGATAAGGATACTGAGGGCTTTGTGCTTCTCACTGATGACGGAGCTCTCGCCCACAGAATGTTGTCCCCTAAGACCCATGTTCCGAAAACCTATTTCGTCAGACTTCGTGACCCTTGGCAGGAAAATTATGCTCAGGCATTTGCTGAGGGCATGACTATCGACGGCGGAGAGAAATGTCTGCCTGCGGAATTTTCCGCAAGTGTGAACTGTCCCGATGAATGTACTGTTGTGCTTCATGAGGGTAAGTATCATCAGGTCAAGAGAATGTTTGAAAAGCTGGGAAATAAAGTAGTTTTTCTTAAGCGGATAAAGATCGGAGAGCTGCCTTTAGATCCGGATCTGCCTCTTGGAAGCTGTTTAGAAATAATGCACAAAGATGTTGAAAGATTATTGACAGCGAAATCGTTTAAATGTAAGTAATTACCTATTCTATGTGAATTTTCGTCAATATTCATAATGAGATATAATAAAGTTTAGTAAAAAAAACTCTTGCGGGTATGTTAAAAATTTGTTATGATAATAGCATAGCTAATTAGGATATTAGTAAAATTCAAATAGGGAGGTCCTTTTTTAATGGCAAGTGTATCATTAAGGGAAATTTATAAGAAGTACGCAGGCGGCGTTATCGCTGTTTCAGACTTCAACATTGAGATCAAGGATAAGGAGTTTATCATCCTCGTAGGTCCTTCTGGTTGTGGTAAGTCTACAACACTTAGAATGATCGCAGGTCTTGAAGAGATCAGTGAAGGTGAGCTTTACATCGGCGACAGACTTGTAAACGACATCGCTCCTAAGGATAGAGATATCGCAATGGTATTCCAGAACTACGCTCTGTATCCTCACATGACAGTATTTGAGAACATGGCATTCGGTCTGAAGCTCAGAAAGGTACCAAAGGACGAGATCGCAAGAAAGGTAGAGGAAGCAGCAAGAATACTTGACATCGCTCACCTTCTTGACAGAAAGCCAAAGGCTCTCTCCGGTGGTCAGAGACAGCGTGTAGCCCTCGGTAGAGCTATCGTTCGTGAGCCACAGGTATTCCTTCTTGACGAGCCTCTTTCAAACCTTGATGCTAAACTGAGAGCACAGATGAGAACTGAGATCTCTAAGCTCCATAAGAAGCTCGGTACTACATTCATCTATGTAACTCATGACCAGACAGAGGCTATGACAATGGGTGACCGTATCGTAGTTATGAAGGACGGTTACATTCAGCAGATCGACACACCAACAAATCTTTACAACGATCCAGTAAACCAGTTCGTTGCAGGATTCATTGGTTCACCACAGATGAACTTCATCGACGCTAAGCTTCTCAAGGTAGACGGCAAGTATGTTGTTGAGTTCGGTTCTGAGGATACAAAGACAACAAGAGGCGTTAAGTATCAGGTAGCAGTTCCGGAGTCTAAGGTAGACCCTGAAGTTCTTGAGCCACTGGTTGATCAGGAAGTTGTTCTTGGTGTTCGTCCGGAGTGTATCCACGATGAGCCTGCATTCCTCGCTCAGGCTACAACAGGCGTTATCAACACAACTGTTGAAGTAACTGAAATGATGGGTGCTGAAACATATCTGTACCTCAACTGCGAGGGTATCCAGCTCACAGCTAGAGTTTCACCTCGTTCTGACGTTCGTCCACAGGATGAGCTTAAGGTCGCTATCGATCCTAACAGAATCCATATCTTCGATAAGGAAACTGAGAAGGCAGTTCTTAACTAATAAGAATTTTTATCATATTGATATAACCAAAAAGTACGGCTTTGTCCGTACTTTTTGTGTTATATGCGGTATGAAACCGATTTCGTTATCATAGATTAGAAAGGTACAAATAATGAATACAAAAAAATTGTTGGCAGTGCTTGTGAGTGTTGCTATGTGCGGAGCGGCTTTTGCAGGCTGCGGAAATAATGCGGACAGCTCAAAGGCTGAAAGCAAAGCGGAGTCTTCAAGCTCGCAGGTCAAAAAAATGCCTGAAACTGACGAGGAGTGGACGCAGGCTATGTATGACAAGGCTATGGTGTCATACGGCAACACTTCTATGATGCAGAATGTTATAAAGAAAGCACAGTCAGGCGAAAAGGTCACTGTGGCGTATCTTGGCGGCTCTATCACTGAGGGTATTTCTGCCGGTGCAGACGGCTGTTATGCTAAGCTCACTTATGATTATTTTGCGCAGAAATTTGGTACGGGGGATAACGTTCAGTATGTGAACGCAGGTCTTAGCGGTACGCCGTCTAAGCTTGGGATACTCAGGCTTGACAGAGATGTGCTGGCTTATGAGCCTGACATATGCTTTATCGAATTTGCAGTAAATGACGGCACAGAGACTGACTATCAGAACGCTTACGAGTCAATAGTCAGAACGCTTTTGCAGAAGAATATCACTCCTGTTCTGCTGTTCTCGGTGACAGAAAGCGACCATTCTGCTCAGGATTACATGAAGCAGATAGGCGAGTTTTATCACCTGCCGATGATATCATACTGTGACGCGCTGAGATATCTTTTCGCAAACAACAGAATGACTTGGAAAGATTTCTCTGACGATCAGTCACACCCTAACGATGAGGGTCACAAGCTTGTGGCTTCAATGGTAGACTACTATTTTGACACGGTTATGGACGTTGCGCCAGAAGGCGATTATGTTATGCCCACAGACACTGTTTTCTCTCCGCGAGAGGTGGACGCTCATATGTATGAGGGCGACAGCCTTACGCCAACAAGCCTTGGAAGTTGGAAGGAAGGCTCTGATATCGCAAGCTTCACAAAGGGCTGGACTTACGACAACACCGGAGATAACAGCCCTATCGTATTCGAGTTCAAGGACAAAAAATTCTTGTACATGATATACAAAGAGGTGAAGCAGGGCGAGTTCGGCAAGCTTCATGTTAAGGTAACAGCAGACGGAGAGGTGTATGACGAAAGCGATTACGATACCATAAGTCCGTCAGGCTGGGGAAATGCTCAGATACAGAATATCGCCATGATGCCTGAAGCAACTAACTATACCGTTGAGATATCAATGGCGGCAGGCGATGAGGACAAGCATGGAGAAGTGCTTGCCTTTGGCTATACTGAATAGCTTTTTGAAATTTTAGCAAAAATAATAAGGCAGATGGTTTTTTAGCGGCTGTGGGAACGGCTTGCTCTGGAAAGCCGTCTGCCTGTTTTTTTGTGTATTTATGTGGCGTTATGTTTAGAATTGTAGGGGACGGCGTCCTCGACGTCCCGTTCGGAGCGGTGTGGTTTCAATTTGTCACTAAATATAAGAAGCAGACAATGTTTTGAAACAATGTGCCAAATGTTGTACGGATATCGTAGGATTGAGCAGCGAACACAAGTGGGACGCCAAGCCCCTACATTGTTCGTGCGTTGTTTCGCAAATTGTTGTCAACAATAAGATAACAAAAGTTGTGTCATTGTCACAGAAATTCGTGAAATCAGTGCGGATTAACTGCATTTTTGTGTATTGCAAAAATCAAAAATAAATGTTATAATTAATTATGTATCACTATTTTCAGAAAGGTAGGCGGATAATGTGGCGGAAAAGATAAGCGAAAAAATACAAAAGAAAAAACCGAAAAAACTTATAAATATGATATTCTCACAGAAAACCACTATTATCCTGCTTCTTGCATTGCAGCTTATTTTCATTTTTATCATCTTCCAGAGCTTCGCTGTGCATTATGCCTATCTGCATATCGTTTTTTCTACTGTGGCTATCGTGCTTGCTATCTATATCCTTAACAGCAGCGAGAACCCTGCCTATAAATTGGCGTGGATAGTACCCCTTGTTATCGTGCCTATCTTTACGGTGGTGCTTTATATATTACTCAAAAATCAGTTTTCAACAAGAAAGGTCAGAAACCTTTATGCTAAGAAATCCGCCAATACAAGACCTTTTCTTAAAACAAATAAACAGATAATGAGTTATCTCCATGAAAGTGAGCCTGACTTTTATAAGCTTGCAAACTATGTGGATAAGTCGGGAGGCTACCCTGTCTGCGGTAATACGGAGGTCACTTATTTTCCCCTTGGCGAAGATAAGTATAAGGCTATGCTTGAGGAGCTTCAGAAAGCTCAGGAGTTTATCTTTATGGAGTATTTTATTATCGACGACGGAGAAATGTGGCGTGAGATAGTTAAGATACTTCTTGAAAAAGCTAAGGCAGGCGTGGAGGTAAGACTTCTTTATGACGGCATGGGCTCTCAGTTCACTTTGCCTTTCAGATATAAGAAAAAGCTTACCGAACAAGGGGTAAAATGCCTTGTTTTCAATCCTTTCCGTCCTATGCTTTCTACTATACAAAATAACCGTGACCATAGAAAAATTCTCGTTGTAGACGGCAACGTGGCTTTCAACGGCGGTGTTAATATCGCCGACGAGTATATAAACCTCAAGGAGCGTTTCGGTCATTGGAAAGATACCGCCGTTATGCTAAAGGGCGATGGCGTTTGGAATTTTACCATGATGTTTCTGCAAATGTGGGAGGTGATCTCAGGTGATAAAACTGAGTATAATATGTACCGCCCCACTGTAAAAAACGTTGTGAACAACGGCTATGTTATCCCCTACGGCGACTCCCCTCTCGATGACGAGAATGTGGGCGAGCTTGTCTATATGGATATGATAAACAATGCCAAGGATTATATCTATATCTCTACCCCGTATCTTATTCCTGACAACGAAATGCTCACCGTCCTGGGCTATGCGGCAAAAAGCGGTGTTGATGTTAGGATAATCACTCCTGAGATACCTGATAAATGGTATGTGAGCGTTATAACAAGGTCGTTCTACAGAGATCTTGAAACGCTGGGTGTGAAAGTCTATGAGTATAAAGGCGGCTTTAACCACGCTAAAATGTTCCTGTCAGACGATAAGTCGGCCGTGGTGGGCACGATAAATCTCGACTACAGAAGCTTGTATCTCCATTTTGAGTGTGCAACTTATATGTACAAAACAAGTTGTATAAAGGATATAAAAGCGGACTTTGACGATATGTTTGAAAACCGCTGTCATAGGATAACACATGACGATATAAATAACCGCAGCTTCTGGTCAAGGTTCATGTCGGTCATTCTCAGGACCATTGCGCCTCTTTTGTAAAAATGTATTTTACGAGGTATCATGGGAAAAATAAGCCTATCTTTGCTTTTGCATAGCTTGGAGGGCTTTTATGATACTTCTGAATAAATTGTTTTCGGCAGAAAGATCCGTAAAGGGCAGAGTGGACTATCCTCTCTTGCTTCTCGGTGCGGTCATATATGGCGTGAGCGTGGGACTGGTTTTAAGCCCTAACGAAATTGCCCCCGGAGGTGCTTCGGGGCTTGCTGTCATGTTGTCAAGATTTCTGCCTCTTGGTGTCGGCTCGCTTACAATGGCGATAAATCTTCCTTTGTTGGCGGTTAGCCTTTATGTGTTCGGCTGGCGTTTCCTTGTGGGAACTGTTGTAGCTATTGCAGTTTCGGGTCTGACTGCGGATATGTGTACGCTTTTTACACCACTCACAAATGATATTTTTCTCAGCGCAATAGCAGGCGGTATTCTGTTGGGTGCAGGCTGTGGGATAGTTTTTCGTTCAGGTGGAACAACAGGCGGAACTGACATCGCTGCAAAGCTTATCAAAAGGAAAAAGCCCTACATGGCGGCAGGACAGATCTTTATGCTTGCAGATGGTGTGATATGTGTGCTGAGCGGTTTCGTTTTTGGCAGTATCGACAACGCACTGTATTCGTTCTTTACATTGTGGGTTTTCTCAAAAACACTGGATATGATGCTCTACGGCGGCGACAGAGGAAAGCTTGCGCTGATAATAAGCCCTGCCGCAGATAAAATACTCCATAGGCTTCTTAATGAGGGCAACTTGGGGTGTACGGTCATAAAAGCCCGAACGGGATACACGGGAGAGGACAGAGATCTTATACTTTGCGCAGTGAGAAAACGCAGGATAACGGACGTTCGCAGGATAGCAGCGGAAACTGACGAAAAGGCTTTCGTGCTTGTGGGTGACGTGAGCGAGATAATAGGCGAGGGCTTCAGGCTCTCTGACGAATACTTCTGAAAGGACATTACAATGGACATAAAAGATTTCAATGGACACATTTTCGACTTGGACGGCACTCTGACAAGATCGAATCACGTTTGGTCAAAGATAGACGAGGATTTTCTCGGCAAGCGTGGGATAAAAGTGCCTGAGGACTATTTCAAGCAGGTGTCTGCAATGAATTTCGAGCAGGCGGCTGTTTATACAAACGATAGATTTTCTCTGGGTGAGAACATTCAGGATATAATGAAGGAATGGTTCGATATGGCGGTGTATGAGTATACGAACGTTATCGAGCTTTGCGGAAACGCAGGGGAGTATGTGCGAAAGCTTAAGGAACAGGGCAGGAAGATAGCATTGGCGACCGCTTCAACTGAGGAGCTTTATAAGCCTGTGCTAAAGAGAAACGGCATTTTGGATCAATTTGATTGCTTCGTGTCTACAGAGCAGGTGGAGAGGGGAAAGGGATTTCCTGATGTTTATGAGCTGGCGGCTGAAAAACTTGGGCTTGAATCGAAGGCTTGCGTGGTTTATGAGGATATAGTCGAGGGCATAAAGGGAGCGAAAGCAGGAGGGTTCTTTGCTGTGGCTTGCTTGAATGACCATTACTCGCATGACTGGGACGAGATGAGAGAGATCGCTGATGCGACCGTTGAAAATGGGGAGTTTCCTGTTAAGTGAGGAGTGAGGAGTGAGGAATTGGCATAGCTGACCATAGCTGTGCCCCAGCACCGAGCAGAGCGATTTTGCCCGAAGAAGCTGTAGGGGCTGGCGCCCTCGACAGCCCGTTTAGAGCGACGAGGTTTTGGGGTATTACAAGGTTGTGTAGACGTGCCATATGGTAAACGATGTGCCATGGTGCGTTGAAACAATGTGCCAGACGTTGCGCGGATAACGCAGGATTGAGCGGGCAAACGGGTGCGGGACGTCGAGGGCGCCGTCCCCTACATGATTTGTGAAATGCAGAGGGTGTTGTGCGGATAACGTATGTGTGGACAGATAAACAAAAGCGGTCGAACGCTGTTCGTCACTACAAAAAAATCATCGCCGCAAGGCGATACCATAATTCCTCACTCGACAAACGAAAAAGTTTACAAAAAATTAATAAAATTCTTTGACAAATGATTGACAAAGAAGAGCACAGATGTTATAATTGTAGTACCTCTTTATGAGGTCTATTTTTTTGCGCTCTTTTTTTGAGCGTGAAAAAGCATAAGTTACCTCAGGGCTGTGTGACAGCTTGCGTGAAAACGTATGAGGGAGGCAGACGTACCCTGAATGTTCTTGCGGGGTATAAATTTCGTCAGGAGGTGCCGAAATGAGAGTAAAAATTACACTTGCTTGTACTGAGTGTAAGCAGAGAAACTACAACACTAAGAAGAACAAGAAGAATGACCCTGACAGACTTGAAATGAACAAGTATTGCAAGTTCTGTAAGAAACACACTCTTCACAAAGAGACTAAGTAATATTGAAAGGAGCTATTTCTAATGGCTAAAAAAACAGATGTTACTAAGTCTTCAAAAAAGGATACCGTCAAGGATCAGAAGAAAAAGGGCGGAATAAGAAAATATTTCAGAGAGCTTAAAGCTGAAATGAAAAAGGTCGTTTGGCCTACAAGACAGCAGGTGACTAAGAATACGGGAGTTGTTCTCACGGTAATGGTCGTTATGGCTCTGTTCCTTTTCGGCGTTGATTCAGGTCTGGGTGCAGCTATCAAGGCTATCCTTAAAATCGGCGGCTAAGCCGTCACAGCGGTTTTGACAACATCAATATGGAGGTAAGAAACATGTCAGAAGAAGCAAAGTGGTATGTTGTTCACACTTATTCAGGTTATGAGAATAAGGTAAAAAGCAATATTGAAAAGGTTGTTGAAAACCGAAACCTTCAGGATCTCATCCCTGAGGTAATGATCCCAATGGAGGAAGTTACCGAAGTAAAGGGCAATAAGATCGACAAGGGCGACAGAAAGCTTTTTCCAAGCTATGTGCTTGTAAAAATGGTGCTTACAGACGATTCATGGTATATCGTTAGAAATACCAGAGGCGTTACGGGCTTCGTTGGTCCTGCGTCAAAGCCTGTTCCGCTGACCGATAAAGAGGTCGCTGCGCTGGGTGTTGACACACAGAGAAGCGCTAACGTCCAGGTCGGCTTCAAGGAAGGCGACAATGTCGTTGTAACAGCAGGTTCATTCGAGGGCTTCACAGGAGTTGTGGAGAAATTCGATATGGAAGCACAGACGGCAGACGTCAGAGTATCTATGCTGGGCAGAGAAACAACTGTTACTATGCCGCTGACACAGATAAAGTCTGAGGAATAAGGAAAAAGGCGGTAAAACTCCGCAAACATTCGTGATAATGGAAGCAAAGCCGTCAATGACGGTTCGGATATACGGCTTCCGGAAACGTGGGAGAGCGTATGGCGCTCGCCTTACCACTTAATTATGGAGGTGCGAACAAATGGCACAGAAGGTAGTAGGCTATATTAAGCTTCAGATTCCAGCAGGAAAGGCAACTCCTGCACCACCGGTTGGTCCAGCTCTTGGTCAGCACGGTGTAAACATCATGGCGTTCACAAAGGATTTTAACGAGAGAACTAAGAACGATATCGGTCTTATCATCCCTGTTGTTATCACAGTTTACGCAGACAGATCATTCACATTCATCACCAAGACTCCTCCGGCAGCAGTTCTCATCAAGAAGGCTTGCAAGATCGAGTCAGGTTCCGGTGTTCCTAACAAGACTAAGGTCGCAACTATCACAAAAGAGCAGCTTCAGAAGATCGCTGAGCAGAAGATGCCTGACCTGAACGCAGCAAACCTCGAGAGTGCTATGAGCATGATCGCTGGTACATGCCGTTCAATGGGCGTTGTAGTTGAGGACTAATCAATCGTACTGTGCATTCATGCACGGCAATGGTGGGAGGAATTTTCCGCTAACCGACTAGATATCCACTGTCGGTATTACCACTTAATGAGGAGGAAATATTAATGAAACATGGCAAGAAGTATGTTGACAGCTTCAAGGCTATCGACAAGGCTAAGCAATATGACGCTCCTGAGGCTCTGGAACTTGCAGCTAAGGGTGCTAAGGCAAAGTTCGATGAAACTATCGAGCTTCACATTCGTCTGGGCGTTGACTCAAGACACGCTGATCAGCAGGTAAGAGGTGCTGTTGTACTTCCAAACGGAACTGGTAAGACTGTAAGAGTTTGCGTATTCTGTAAGGAAGACAAGTACGAGGCTGCTAAGGCAGCAGGCGCTGACTATGTTGGCGGCATGGATCTCGTTGAGAAGATCACAAAGGAAAACTGGATGGATTTCGACGTTGTAGTTGCTTCACCTGACATGATGGGTGTTGTAGGACGTCTTGGTAAGATCCTCGGACCTAGAGGACTTATGCCAAACCCAAAGGCAGGAACTGTTACTCCTGACGTAGCTAAGGCTGTTACAGAGGCTAAGGCTGGTAAGATCGAGTATCGTCTTGATAAGACAAACATCATTCACTGCCCTATCGGTAAGGCTTCATTCGGTGTTGAGAAGCTCGAGCAGAACTTCAACACACTTATCAACGCTGTTGTAAAGGCTAAGCCAGCCGCTGCTAAGGGTCAGTACCTTAAGAGCGTAGTTGTAGCTTCTACAATGGGCCCTGGTATCAAGATCAGCACTGCTAAGTACGGCAACTAATCTGATAACAGATAAATATTGAATTTTTGAGGGACTTGTGCTAAATGCATAAGTCCCTTTTTTATATATTCCCACAATTTGAACCACCTATGTTCAAATATTTGCATTATCAAGAAAAATTAACAAAATAATTTTCAAAGTAATCGTTTTACCCTGTTGCATTATTTTTTTTATGTGTTATAATATCAATTGAGCCGTAAGGTTCAGATTTTTGCAAGGAGTGATAATTATCAATATCTTTTATAACGAAAAAGATAAGGCTTTCAAGCTGAGAGCCAATAATACAGACTATATGATGAAGGTCTGCGAGGAGGGCTACCTCGCTCACGTTTACTATGGAAATAAAGTCCCTGACGAGGATCTGACTTATCTTCTACGTCTTGACGAAAGCCCTTTTACCCCTGCTACTAATGACCGTGACAGAGCAAGCTTTATGGATACACTGCCTTTTGAATATCCATGCTTCGGTCTTGGCGACTACAGAGAGTCTGCATTCAAGATAATGGACGCAAACGGTATGTCGACCTGTGACCTGAGATATGTTTCTCATAAAATGTATGAGGGCAAACCAAAGCTTGAGGGTCTGCCTGCTACTTTCGCTACTGAGGAAAGCGGTTGTTCAACTCTCGAGATAACAATGTATGATAAGTATGCCGATATCGAAGTCGTTCTTATCTACACAGCTTTCGATAAGCTTGACGTTATCACACGTTCCGCTGTTATCACAAACAAGAGCGAAAAGCCGTTCAAGATAACAAGAGCACTTTCAGCTTGCGTTGATTTTGATACAGACAAAATGGATATGATTACACTCAACGGCTCTTGGGCCAGAGAAAGAGCTGTTGAAAGATGCAGACTTCACCATGGTAAACAGCTTGTTGATTCCTGCAAGGGCGAATCATCACATCAGAACAATCCGTTCGTTGCCCTTTGCGACAATAACGCCGACGAGGATAAGGGCGAGGTGTTCGGCTTCAACTTCGTTTATTCAGGCAACTTCTACGCTCAGGCTGAGGTAACTCAGCATAAGAAAACCCGTTTCCTTATGGGTATAAATCCTTTGGATTTCGAGTGGCTTTTGGAAAAGGGCGAAAGCTTCACTTGTCCTGAGGTAGTTATGGTTCACTCTGACGAGGGTATCGGCAAAATGTCAAGAACTTTCCATGACCTCTATAGAAACAACCTTATCAGAGGCGAGTATAAGGATAAAAGACGTCCGATACTCATTAACAACTGGGAAGCTACTTACTTTAATTTCGATACTGACAAGCTTATAGATATCGCTAAGGAAGCTTCAAAGCTTGGTATAGAAATGCTTGTTATGGACGACGGCTGGTTCGGTCATAGAGATTCTGATAACTCATCACTGGGCGATTGGTTCGTTTATGAGAAGAAGCTTAAGGGCGGTCTTAAATATCTTGTTGACGAGGTAAATAAGCTTGGCATGAAGTTCGGCATTTGGTTCGAGCCTGAAATGATATCCCCTGACTCTGAACTTTATAAGGCTCACCCAGACTGGGCTATCCAGATAAAGGGCAGACCTCTGACACTTTGCAGAGAGCAGTATGTTCTTGACTATTCAAGAAAAGAAGTCAGAGATCATGTTTACGGCATGATGAAGAAGATTCTCGACAGTGCGAATATCGAGTACATCAAGTGGGATATGAACAGACAGCTTACAGAGGTCGGTTCGGCTACCCTGCCTGCTGAAAGACAGAGAGAGCTGTGGCATAGATACGTTCTCGGTGTTTATGACCTTATGGACAGACTTACAACAGATTATCCTCATATCCTGCTGGAGAACTGCTCAGGCGGCGGAGCAAGATTTGATCCTGGTATGCTTTACTACAGCCCACAGATATGGTGCTCTGACGATACAGACGCTATCGAAAGACTTAAGATACAGCACGGCACTTCAATGTGCTATCCATGCTCAGCAATGGGTGCGCACGTTTCCGATTGCCCTAACCATACAGTTGGCAGAAACACTCCTTTCAAGACGAGAGGTCACGTTGCTATGGTGGGTACGTTCGGCTATGAGCTTGACGTAACAAGGATACCGCAGGAGGACAGGGACGCTATCCCTGCACAGATAGAGGAGTTCAACAAGTTCAACAAGCTTGTAAGAACAGGCGACCACTACAGAATAGGCAATATGTTTGAGGACAACACCTGGGACGCTTGGGAGTTCGTTGCAAAGGACAAGAGAGAAGCACTCTTTGAGTTCGTTCAGGTGCTTGGCAGACCAAACGAAAGATCAAGACGTATCAAGCTCAAAGGTCTTGAAGCTGACGCTTACTATTATGAGGAGAATGAGCCTGACAAAAAGATTTCAGGTGCGGCACTCATGAACGCAGGTATCAACATCGCAAAGATGTGGAATGGCGACGGACTTTACGGCGACTTCTGCTCAAAGATACTTCATTTCATAAAGGTGTAAGAGCAAAGGGTTTATCAAAGTTGTGGTAAGTTTAGATAAATACACAAAAGACTATTGACAATTTGAAGATATTGTAGTACAATAGTTGTGAAATAAGTTCAAATTTTAAAGGCGGAGCTCTTCCGCCTTTAAATAACACAGAGATGTAAACGAATACAACTTATAAGGAGAATTTTTATGAGGTTAAAAAAGCTAATGGCAGTGGCTTGTGCCGCCGCCCTTACAGTGACAGCTTTCGCAGGCTGCTCAAAAAAGAACGATTCCTCCAGCGGCTCTGACAGCAAGGGCGACGCTAAGAAGGAGTATTACAACGCTCAGCCTGTTGACACTGGCTGGGAGTGGGGAAATGTCGAGATAGTTGACGGTGGTTTTATCCCTGACGTCATCTATAACCCTACTGAGGAGGGGCTTATCTACGCCAGAACAGATATGGGCGGCGCTTATAAGTATAATAAGGATACTCAGCGCTGGGAGTGTATAACAGATTGCTTTGGTGGCGACGATTGGAACTATAACGGAACAGAGAGCCTTGCAACTGACCCTGTTGAGCCAAACAGAGTTTATCTTGCGGCTGGTACATACTCCACAAACAACGGCGCAATATTTGCTTCTGACGATTACGGCAAGAACTGGACTATCTGCGAAATGCCTTTCGGCATGGGCGGTAACGAGGTCGGAAGAGGCTGCGGTGAAAGACTTCAGGTAGACCCTAACGATAACTCTATACTTTACTTCGGCTCAAGAGCTGACGGACTTTGGAAGTCCACAGACTATGGCGCAACATGGAACGAGGTCACTTCATTCCCTACAAAGGGCGGATATACTGAGGACGGATATTCTATCGGACTTACATTCGTGGCTTTCGATAAATCAAGCTCTGAAAAGGGTCAGGCAACAAAGACAATAATCGTTGGCTCAGCAGGAACACAAGGGGATTACCTCTATCGTTCCGATGACGCAGGCGAAACCTGGACAGCTATCCCTAATCCAAAGTCTGAAGCTACAGGCGACAAGACCGAGAAGCTCAAGCCTTGTCAGGGCGAGATATCTTCTGACGGATATCTCTATTCAACATGGTCTTACAAGGTAGGACCAAATGGTGCTTCTGACGGAGCAGTTCAGAAGTATAACCTTAAAACAGGCGAGTGGACAGAGATAACTCCTGAGAGATCTTATACTTGCGGTTACAATGGTATCTCAGTAAACCCTAACGACCCTAACATGATAGTATGCACAACTCTTGACCTTTGGGCATATTTCGACAATCTTTTCGTTTCCTATGACGGAGGCGAAACTTGGAACGGCATTTGGAGCTGTGACGAGAACGGCAAGACGGTAAACAACTTTGACCTTGATATAAGCAATGCTCCTTGGCTGGATTGGCAGGGACAACTCAAGCCGGGCTGGTGGATGACAGGCGTTGCTATCAACCCGTTCAACCCAGATGAAGTTCTTTACACAACAGGTGCAACTATCTTCGGCACATCAAATCTTTCAAAGATAAAGGACGAGCCTGTTGACATAAGCGTAAAGGCAATGGGCATTGAAATGACAGCTATCTTTGACTTTGTTTCACCTCTCGATAATGGCGAGGGTACTCCTGAGCTTTATTCCACAATGGGCGACCTTTACGGCTTCCGCCATGATGATGTAACAAAAGCTCCGCAGGAGCATTATGGCGACTTCAAGGCGACCTCTATAGATTGTGCGGCACAGGATTATAAGATAGTAGTAAGAGCGACAGACGATGGTGACGGCTCGGTTTACTATTCAACAGACGCAGCCGAAACATGGCAGGCAGTGGAAACACTCCCGGAGGGTGTTGAGAAGAAAGCAGGCGGCACAGCTAAGCTTTCCGCTGACGGCAAGACCATTTTCTATCAGAGCGGCACAACAGGCGTTGCTGCGGCAGTAACAAGCGATTTTGGCAAAACATGGACTACCTGCGAGGGACTTCCTGCCGGTGCAGTTATTGAAACAGATAAGGTAAATCCTGATAAGTTCTACGGCTCATATGACGGAACGTTCTATATGAGTACAGACGGTGGAAAGACTTTCAGCCCTATCGCAAATATGCTCGTTTCAGCAACATCAATAAAAGCTTGTCCTGATAAAGAGGGCGACCTTTGGATACCTGTAGGTGCGGGCGGAGTTTACTATCTTGACTCATCAACAGGCACTCTCGCTCCTACATCTCAGGACGTTACACTGTGCGATGCTATTGGTCTTGGTAAGGCTGAAAAAGACGGCGACTATATGGCTCTTTACATGATGGGCGAAGCAAATGGCGATGGTTACGGCATTTATATGTCAGCCGACAAGGGCGTAACATGGAAGCGTATCAATGATGATACACAGAAGTGGGGCAACGTTAGAAAGATAATCAGCGGCGACCCTAAGGTATACGGCAGAGTTTATGTAGGCACTGACGGACGTGGTATCATTATGGGAAACGTTAAGCAGTAATATATTATAATATAGCGAACAGAGCGGTGCAGATAGTGCCGCTCTGTTTTTGTCTTTGCCCAAATGTCAGGCGTTTCTACATCTTGCGTAAGTGAATAAAATCGGAGGTGCAAATTTGTGCATTGTTATGATAAATCTTAAAATCATCTTAGCAAAATTACAAATGCTTGCATTTAGTGCGGATTTTTGTTATTATGTTACTGTAAGAACAGATCAGAAGATACAGACAACAGAAAGGGGTGCTTAATATGAACGATGCAAATAAAGAAACAAACGCAGCTTATGAAGAGCCGAAAAAGAAAGTGTATGTGAAACTGTTGGTATTCCTTGTGCTGATAACTGCGATAGTTGTCGTTTTAGGGGCAAAGTTCGTGTCGTTTTATTACAAAACTCACGGCATTGGAGGACACTATTTTTATAAGGGCTGTGATGCGGAGGTCGTCCACCAACTGCCAGAGGGTCTCACTGACAAGGATATCTCAAATGCGGTGATAATGCGCACATACAATAGAGGCGAAGCAAATGACTATGAGAATGCAGGCAAAAACGACTTTTTTGTGGAATCCCATTATCTTATGGGCGTGCAGAGTATCGACGATGAGACCTGCAAGGTCTATATACTGAGCAATGACGGACATTATAAAGGTGCGGGTAATATGTATAGCGGCGGTCTGGTCGTAAGAATGTTGGACTTTAAAAAGCAGGACGACAATTGGACAATGACCAAGATGTGGGAACCAAGAGGCGGAGCAATGTATGAAGGCTCGATCAGGGAAACTATCCCCTCTGAGCTTGCTGATCTTATATTCAGCGATGAGGAAACAGAGATCAAAAAGACGATCACCGATGAAACGGAAGAGAAGGTCAAGGCGTACTATGACACTGACGAAGTGGCGTAATATAAACTTTGTATAACATGATACAGCAAAATGGGACGTCGAGGACGCCGTCCCCTACACCATACCTCTTGTAAGGGCGACCTGTGGTCGCCCGTTCTTTTTGCGATAGCAAAATTATTGCGATAAATAGTAGCATTTTACCCTGCTAAAGCCCCGAAAAACAGACTTTTATAACGAATATGAATAAAATGTAGCGGTAAATGATACTCGTAGTGAAATTTGTGCAATGTGCATATAAACACGTTGAGAAGTCAGTGAAAATTCTATATTGTAATTTGTCTGTAACCGCTTGCAAATGGTGTAAAAGTAGTGTATAATAATACTTGCGTGACTGCACAGTGTATTTAATATACACGATGATGATATGCGATGAAGCGGAAGGTTGCTGACAGTTGGTCAGGTAATTTCCGCGGAGTATGTCCGATTTTAAACCGGGCGACTGTTAATACCGAACACAGTATGTGCTTATGCTTCTTGCGATAGCGGACAAGGTCTGCTTTAGCGTGAGTATGTGTGATGCTGTGTGCGCTGTTTTCTGAGTCCGAAAGCCTTGTGGGTTTCGGAATTTTTTATGAGAACGGCAGGGAACACACGGCAGAGTGTAAACGGGTATCAACAGAAAGCTTTTAAAGCTCGAACCTGTCAATTGCGTAAGCGATCGGCACGCCTCGATCATTTACGCAATTGACTGAGGCTTGAGTGAAAGAAAGCTGCCCCCTAAACTTTTTTAATTTGCACAAGGAGGCGATTTAAGTGGCAGTCAATGAAAAGATCAGAATCAAGATCAAGGGTTACGAGCATGCGGTTGTAGACGCAGCTGCAGCAAAGATCGTTGAGGCTGTTAAGCGTTCAGGCGCACAGGTTTCAGGTCCTATCCCACTTCCTACAGACAAAGAGGTAATCACGATCCTCAGAGCTGTACACAAGTACAAGGATAGCCGTGAGCAGTTCGAGATGAGAACTCACAAGAGACTTATCGATGTTCTGAGACCTACAAAGGAAACAACAGCAGCTCTTGAAAATCTTGAACTTCCTGCAGGCGTTAACATTGTTATGGAGATCAAGTAATCTCCAAATGAGATCGCGTGCGATCTCAAAAAACATTTAACACGCAGGTCACGTCGGACAAATCCGACCAATAACCACATAGGAGGAAAACATAATGCAAAAGGGAATCATCGGTAAGAAAATCGGTATGACACAGATTTTCGATGAAGCAGGAAAAGTAATTCCTGTAACAGTTGTTGAAGCCGGTCCTTGCGTTGTCGTTCAGAAGAAGACAGTTGAGAATGACGGCTATGAGGCTGTTCAGCTTGGCTACGGCGACATCAGAGCGAAGAGAGTAAACAAGCCTCTTCAGGGTCACTTCAAGAAGGCTGACGTTGCAATGAAGAGAACTCTTAAGGAGTTCAGACTTGCTGACACATCAGCTCTTAATGTTGGAGATATCGTAAAGGCTGACACATTTGCTGCAGGCGACATCGTTGATGTCAGCGGTACAAGCAAGGGTCACGGATTCTCCGGTACGATCAAGCGTCACAACAACTCAAGACTTAAGGAAACTCACGGTACAGGTCCTGTGCACAGACATGCAGGTTCTATGGGTGCTTGTTCATCACCTTCAAGAATCTTCAAGGGCAAGGGTATGCCTGGTCAGTACGGTAACGTAAAGGTAACTGTACAGAATCTTGAGATCGTCAAGGTAGACGCAGAAAACAATCTTATCGCAATCAAGGGCGCAATTCCTGGACCAAAGAACGGTACAGTTACAATTTGCGACTGCGTTAAGAAGGCTTAGTGGAAGGAGGAATCATAATGTCACAGATTTCAGTATTTGATATGACAGGCAAAAAGGTTGCCGACACTGAGCTTAACGATGCTATTTTCGGTATCGAGCCAAACAAGGCTATCATGCACGCTATGGTTGTAAATTATCTTGCTAACCAGAGACAGGGCACACAGTCAACTCTTACAAGAACAGAAGTAAGAGGCGGTGGTAGAAAGCCATGGAGACAGAAGGGAACAGGTCACGCAAGACAGGGTTCTATCAGAGCTCCACAGTGGGTACACGGTGGTGTTGCTCTCGGTCCTAAGCCAAGAGATTACAGCTATTCACTTAATAAAAAGGAAAGAAGACTCGGTATGAAGTCTGCACTTTCAACAAAGGTCGTTGACGAGAATCTCGTAGTTGTTGATTCGATCAAGCTCGAGAGCTACAAGACAAAGGCAGTTGTTGAGATGCTCAAGGCACTTGGTGCTGAGGGTAAGGCTCTCATCGTTACAGCAGAGTCTGACAAGACTGTTGTCAAGAGTGCAGCCAACATTCCTGGCGTTAAGACAGCTACTGTAAATACTCTCAGTGTTTACGACATTCTGAACTATGATAAGTTTATCGTTTCTTCAGAGGCTGTAAAGAAGATTGAGGAGGTTTACGCATAATGAGAACTGCTCAAGATATTATTTTAAAGCCAGTTATCACTGAAGACTCTATGGACAGACTTCAGGCTAACAGATACACTTTCAAGGTCGCTAAGGACGCTAACAAGATCGAGATCGCTAAGGCAGTTGAAGAGCTTTTCAACGTAAAGGTAGCTAAGGTAAACACGATCAGCGTTAAGGGTAAGCAGAAGAGAATGGGAAGAAGCGTAGGCTACAGACCAGACTGGAAAAAAGCGATCGTTACTCTTGAGGGTGACAAGACAATCGAATTCTTCGAGGGCTTGTTCTAAATCCTCTAAAAGAGGTGCAGCGTAAGACTGCATTGCTCCGAAGAACTTCATGAATACCGAGAAGCCTTCGGAAAGGTCTTGCGAGGCGGCGAGGACCGCTCATCATTTCACCGCAGGACGTAAGTATGGAAGGGCGCTTGGCGTGAAAACGCTTTGACCTTTTCGCAAAACTCAGATAAGGAGTGAATTTCAAATGGCAATAAAGAGCTACAAGCCTACAACAGCCGGCAGAAGAGGTATGACAGTTACCGATTATTCCGAGCTTTCAAAGGTTGCTCCATGTAAGTCTCTGCTTGAGCCACTCAAGAAGAACTCAGGTAGAAACAGCTACGGTAGAATCACTGTTCGTCACAGAGGCGGCGGAGTAAGAAGAAAATACCGTGTAATTGATTTTAAGAGAAACAAACTCGATATGAACGCAACAGTTCTTACTATCGAGTACGATCCAAACCGTTCAGCATTCATTGCTCTTGTAGAGTATGAGGACGGCGAGAAGAGATACATCATCGCACCTTATGGTCTTAAGGTTGGTGACGTTATCAGAGCAGGCGCAGACGCAGACATCAAGCCTGGTAATGCACTTGCAATGATAAACATTCCTGTTGGTACTTTCATTCACAACATCGAGCTTTATCCTGGTAAGGGCGCACAGCTCGTTCGTTCAGCAGGAAATATGGCTCAGCTCATGGGTAAGGAAGACAACTACGCACTTGTAAGACTTCCTTCAGGCGAGATGAGAAAGGTCCCTGTAAACTGCATGGCTACAATCGGTCAGGTAGGAAACATCGACCATGAGAACGTAAATATCGGTAAGGCAGGTAGAAAGCGTCATATGGGCTGGAGACCTACCGTTAGAGGTTCTGTAATGAACCCATGCGATCACCCACACGGTGGTGGTGAGGGTCGTGCTCCAGTTGGTAGACCAACTCCAGTTACACCTTGGGGTAAGCCTACAATGGGATACAAGACCCGTGCTAAGCATCATCGCTCCGATAAGTTTATCGTAAAACGCAGAAACGGTAAGTAATGCTGAAAGGAGGCAGATGATCAATGGGTAGAAGTGTCAAGAAGGGACCATACGTACAGGAGGTCCTTTACAAGAGAGTTAAGGCAATGAACGATGCAGGCGAGAAGAAGGTGCTCAAGACATGGAGCAGAGCTTCTACAATATTCCCTGAATTCGTTGGTCACACATTCGCAGTTCACGACGGACGTAAGCACGTTCCTGTATATGTAACAGAGGACATGGTTGGTCACAAGCTGGGAGAGTTCGCTCCAACAAGAACATTCAAGGGTCATGCAGGTTCAAAGACCTCAAACAACGGTAAGTAGTGCGGAAGGAGGAATACAAATGGAAGCAAAAGCAATTCTGAGAAATGCTCGTATTGCTCCTCGTAAGGTACAGATCGTTCTCGATCTGATCAGAGGAAAAGACTATGATGTTGCAATGGCAACAGTAAAGCATACACCAAAGGCTGCAAGTGAATATCTTGAGAAGCTTCTGAAGTCCGCCGCTCACAACGCTGAGAACAACCATAACATGGATAAGAACAACCTTTACGTTGCAGAGTGCTATGTTTGTCCAGGACCGATAATGAAGAGAATCATGCCAAGAGCACAAGGCAGAGCATATAGAATCCTTAAGAGAACATCACACGTTACGATCGTTCTTAAGGAAAAGGAATAAGCTGAAAGAGGAGGTAAACTATGGGACAGAAAGTAAATCCACACGGACTTCGTGTCGGTGTGATTAAGAATTGGGACTCCCGCTGGTTTGCAGAAAAGGGTACTTTTGGCGATACACTGGTTGAGGATTACAACGTTCGTAACTTTATTCTTAAAGAGCTGAATACAAGATCAAAGAATCCAGCAGATAAGTGCGTATACGCCGGCGTTCCAAAAGTAGAGATCGAAAGATTTGCCGATAAGGACGGCGGTCAGAAGGTAAGAATCCACATCCACTGTGCAAAGCCTGGTATCGTAATAGGCAGAGGCGGCGCAGAGATCGAAAAGCTCCGTGCAAACGTTGAAAAGATGATCGGCAAGAGCGTTGCTATCAACATCGTTGAGGTAAAGCAGCCTGACATCAATGCACAGCTCGTTGCAGAAAAGATCGCACACGATCTTGAAGATAGAATCTCATTCAGAAGAGCAATGAAGCAGTCTATCGGCAGAGCAATGAAGCTCGGCGCTAAGGGTATCAAGGTTAGATGCGGCGGCCGTCTTGGCGGTGCAGAGATCGCTAGAGCAGAAACATACCACGAGGGTACAATTCCACTTCAGACGATCAGAGCTGACATCGACTATGGTACAGCTGAGGCACACACAACTTACGGTAGGATCGGCGTTAAGGTATGGATATACAGAGGCGAGGTTCTTAAGGGCGAAGTTGCTGCTTCAGACAAGAGAGAGTCAAACGACAGAAGACGCCAGAACAGAAATGGTAAGCGTGACTTCAATAAGGCTAAAAAAGAGGGAGGTAACAAGTAATGCTGCTTCCAAAGAGAGTTAAGTTCAGAAAACAGCACCGTGGCCGTATGACAGGCAAGGCAATGAGAGGTAACACAGTTTCTCACGGTGAGTATGGTCTTCAGGCTCTTCAGCCTGCTTGGATCACATCAAATCAGATCGAAGCTGCCCGTATCGCAATGACAAGATACATCAAGCGTGGCGGTCAGGTTTGGATCAAGATCTTCCCAGATAAGCCTGCAACAAGAAAGCCTCTTGGAACTCGAATGGGTAAAGGTAAGGGCGCACCTGAGTATTGGGTAGCCGTTGTTAAGCCAGGCAGAGTAATGTTCGAGATCGCAGGAGTACCTGAAGAGACAGCTAGAGAAGCAATGCGTCTTGCAATGCACAAGCTGCCTATCAAGTGTAAGTTCGTTAAAAGAGATACTCAAGAAACGGGTGGTGAGCAATAATGAAGGCTAATGAAATCAAGGATATGACAGTCGACGAGCTCAACAGCAAACTCGCTGAGCTCAAGCAGGAGCTTTTTAACCTTCGTTTCCAGCACGCTGTAAATCAGTTGGAGAATCCTAAGAGACTTCAGGCTGTGAAGAAGGATATTGCTCGTGTAAAGACATTCATTCGTAAGCAAGAGTCCAATGTTCAGTAATTTTCGAAGGGAGGATTAACTGTGAGCGAAGAGAGAAATTTGAGAAAAACCAGAGTTGGCGTTGTAGTTTCCAACAAGATGGATAAGACTATCGTAGTTGCTATCAAGGATAACGTACAGCACCCACTTTACAAGAAGATCATCAAGAGAACAGTTAAGCTTAAGGCACATGACGAAAACAATGTCTGCAATATAGGCGACAAGGTTGAAGTTATGGAAACAAGACCTCTGTCAAAGGACAAGAGATGGCGTCTTGTTAACGTTCTTGAGAAGGCTAAGTAATTAAAACGCAATAGTGCAGGTGGCAGATAACTTCTGCCGACCGCACGTTAAATTCTGAAAGGAGGAACGCACTGTGATACAAATGCAGACTTACCTGAAGGTAGCAGATAACTCCGGAGCAAAGGAGCTTATGTGCATCAGGGTACTCGGCGGAACACGCAGAAAGTATGCAAACATCGGTGACGTTGTAGTTTGTTCTGTTAAAAAGGCAACACCAGGCGGAGTTGTTAAAAAGGGCGACGTTGTTAAAGCAGTAATCGTTCGTTCAGCTAAGGGTCTTCGTCGTGCAGACGGCACATATATCCGTTTTGACGAAAACGCAGCTGTTATTATCAAAGAAGACAAGAACCCAAGAGGTACTCGTATATTTGGACCAGTAGCTAAGGAGCTCAGAGAGAAGGATTATATGAAGATCCTTTCACTTGCTCCGGAAGTTCTTTAATTGGAGGTGTCGTAACAATGAATAAGGTACACGTAAAAACAGGCGACACCGTCGTTATCCTCTCCGGTAAGGACAAGGGTAAGAAGGGCAAGGTCCTGGAAGTTTCCCCTAAGGAGGGAAAGGTAATCGTTGAGGGTCTTAACATTGCTACAAAGCACGTTAAGCCAAGACGTCAGGGCGAGCAGGGCGGCATAGTTGAGGCTGAGGCTGCAATGTACGCTTCAAAGGTACAGGCAGTTTGCCCTAAGTGCGGCAAGCCAACAAGAGTCGCTCATAAGTTCCTTGAGGACGGTACTAAAGTTAGAGTCTGCAAGAACGCAGACTGCGGCGAAGAATTTTAATTAGGAGGATATTACGATGGCTAGACTTAAAGAATATTATGTTAGCGACGTAGCTCCTGCTATGATGAAGAAATTCGAATACGCTAACGTTATGCAGATCCCAAAGCTTGATAAGGTAGTTATCAACGTGGGCTGCGGCGCAGATAAGGATAACAAGAAGGTTATCGATGCTATCATGACTGATCTGGCTGCTATCACAGGACAGAAGCCGATCGTTTGTAAGGCAAAGAAGTCCGTTGCTAACTTCAAGCTCAGAGACGGACAGATCATCGGTGTTAAGGTAACACTGAGAGCTGAGAAAATGTATGAATTCGTTGACAGACTTTTCAACGTAGCATTTCCTCGTGTAAGAGATTTCAGAGGTATCAACCCTAACTCTTTCGACGGCAGAGGCAACTACTCTACTGGTCTTAAGGAGCAGCTGATCTTCCCTGAGATCGAATACGATAAGATAGATAAGGTTCGTGGTATGGATATCAACTTTATCACAACTGCAAAAACTGATGAAGAGGCAAAGGAGCTGCTTTCACTTATGGGTGCTCCATTTGCTGATAAGTAAGAGGAGGATAAAAAATGGCTAAGAAGGCTATGATCAACAAACAGCAGGCTACGCCTAAATATTCCACTCGTGCTTACAACAGATGTAAGATCTGCGGAAGACCTCACGCTTATCTGAGAAAGTTCGGTGTTTGCCGTATTTGTTTCAGAGAGTTGGCTCACGAGGGTAAGATTCCGGGAGTTAAGAAGGCTAGTTGGTAAAAGGAGGTTAACACGCATGCAAATTACTGATACAATAGCGGATCTTCTTACAAGAATCCGTAACGCAAGTACTGCGAAGCACGCAACAGTTGACGTTCCTGCATCTAATATGAAGAAGTCTATTACACAGATCCTCGTAGACGAAGGATACGTTAAGGACTTCAAGATCATTGAAGACGGTAAGCAGGGTATCATTAGAATTACTCTTAAATATGACGAGAACAGAAATCCAGTCATCACAGGACTCAGAAGAGTATCAAAGCCTGGTCTGAGAATTTACGCAAGCTGCGAGGATATGCCAAAGGTTATAAAGGGTCTTGGCATTGCTATCGTATCTACTTCAAAGGGCGTTATCACAGACAAGAAGGCTAGAGAGCTGAATGTCGGCGGAGAAGTTCTCGCATTCATCTGGTAAGGAGGACTAAGTTATGTCAAGAATAGGTATTAAGCCAATTAGTGTTCCTGCAGGTGTAGAGGTTACTGTTGCAGACGGAAACGTAGTTACAGTAAAGGGTCCTAAGGGTTCACTCACAAAAGAGTTCCACAAGGATATGATAATAAAGTGTGCAGACGGCGTTATCACAGTGGAGCGTCCTTCAGAGGATAAGCTCCACAAGTCACTGCACGGTCTGACAAGAACACTCGTACACAACATGGTAGAGGGTGTTACAGAGGGTTTCGCAAAGAAGCTTGAGATCGTTGGTGTAGGTTACAGAGCACAGAAGCAGGGTAAGAACCTTGTTCTCAACCTTGGTTTTTCTCATCAGGTAATCGTACCTGAAACAGATACTATCAAGATCGATGTACCTGACGCAAACCACATCGTAATTTCAGGTTGCGACAAGCAGGAAGTAGGTCAGTTTGCTTGTGAGATCCGTGAGAAGCGTCCACCAGAGCCTTATAAGGGTAAAGGTATTCGTTACGAAGGCGAGTATGTTATCCGTAAGGAAGGTAAGGCTGGTAAGGGCAGCAAGAAGTAATAAAAGGAGAGAATTACTATGGTTAAAAAGCTTGACAAGGCTAAGGCAAGAGCAAAAAGACATCAGAGAGTCCGCAACAAGATCAACGGAACAGCTGATTGTCCTCGCCTCAACGTATTCCGCTCCTCTAAGCATATTTATGCACAGGTTATCGACGACGTAAACGGCGTAACACTTTGCAGCGCTTCCTCAATGTCCAAGGACTTTGAAGGCAACGGCGGCAACAAGGAAGGCGCTCGTAAGGTCGGCGAAATGATCGCTCAGGCGGCTAAGGCAAAGGGCATCGAGAATGTCGTATTCGACAGAGGCGGCTACCTTTACCACGGACGTGTTCAGGAGTTGGCAGACGGAGCCCGTGAAGGCGGACTTAAGTTCTAAAGAGGAGGGTAAACATTGGCTTTAATAGATGCTTCAAACATGGAACTTACTGAAAAGGTCGTTGCAATTAACAGAGTATCAAAGACTGTTAAGGGCGGCCGTATAATGAAGTTCTCAGTCCTCGTAGTAGTAGGCGACGGAAACGGAGTAGTAGGTTTCGGAATCGGTAAATCAGGAGAAGTTCCTGACGCAATCAGAAAGGCAATCCAGGACGCCAAGAAGAACCTTATCAGAATTTCACTTAAGGGAACAACGATCCCACACGAAATTATCGGTAAGTTCGGTGCAGGCGAGGTTCTTCTCAAGCCTGCAGCACCAGGTACTGGAGTTATCGCAGGCGGCACAGTAAGAGCCGTTGTAGAAGCTGCTGGAATCAAGGATATCAGAGCTAAGCAGCTCCGTTCAAACAATCCTTACAACGCAGTAAGAGCTACAATAAGCGGTCTTGCTAACATCAGAAGCGCTGAAACAGTAGCAGCTCTCAGAGGCAAGACAGTTAAAGAAATTACAGGCTAAGGAGGATAACAGTTATGGCAATTAACATCGAACTGATAAAGAGCCTTAACGGAAGAAGCGATAAGCAGGTCGCTACCGCTAATTCACTGGGTCTCAGAAAAATCGGGGATAAGACTTGTCAGCCTGACAATCCTCAGACAAAGGGAAAGGTAAAGGTTATCTCCCATCTTATTAAAGTAACTGAAGCATAAGGAGGTGCAATCTGAATGAAACTGCACGAATTATCACCTGTTGCAGGCTCCGTAAAGGAGAGCAAGCGCAAGGGCAGAGGTCACGGTTCTGGTAACGGAAAGACCGCAGGCAAGGGACATAAGGGTCAGAAGGCTCGTTCCGGCGGCGGAATAAGACCGGGCTTTGAAGGCGGACAGACAATGCTCGCAAGAAGAATCCCTAAGCGTGGATTCAACAATATTTTCGCAACAAAGTATGCTATCGTAAATGTATCTGATCTTGATAGATTTGTTGACGGCACAGTTGTTGATACTGAGCTTCTTAAAGCTTCAGGCATCATCAAGAAGGAACTTGACGGCGTCAAGATCCTCGGAAACGGCGAATTAACTAAAAACCTTACCGTTAAGGCTGCTAAGTTCTCAGCAGCTGCTAAGGAAAAGATTGAAAAGGCAGGCGGGAAGGTTGAGGTGATGTAATTGTGATAGAGACATTTCGTAATGCCTGGAGAGTTCCGGAATTAAGAAAAAAACTTCTATTTACTTTTTTCATCATCATCATCTACAGAGTCGGCGGTACAGTTCCTGTGCCTTACCTTGACTCAGTCGCATTGTCAGCATGGTTTGAACAGAGTGCTTCGTCAGGTGACTTTTTCAGCTATCTGAACGTTCTGTCAGGAGGTAACTTTTCAAAAGCTACTCTCTTGGCGCTCTCCGTTTCACCTTATATCAATGCACAAATTATCATTCAGCTTCTGACCTACGCTCTCCCACCGCTGGAAAGACTCCAGAAGGAAGGTCCTGAGGGTAGAAAGAAACTTAACAAGATAACAAAATATGCGTCACTTGCTATTGCTATCTTCCAGGCGTGGGCATATTACCTCACCATGAAGAAAGCGGGTGCTTGTGTTTACACAGATGGATTTAGCAAGATATTCGCAGAGATAGTTATTATCGCTTGCTTTACAGCAGGTGCGTCACTGACAATCTGGCTTGGTGATGAGATCAACGAGAAGGGTATCGGAAACGGTATCTCAATGCTCCTGTTCGCAGGTATCATTGCAAGAGGTCCTTCAGCAGTTATCGGTCTGTTCGATTACATGAAGACAGGCGAGGCTAAGAACATCATTCTCGTAATTGCTATCCTTGTTGTATTCATTCTGATGATAGGCTTTATCATCTTTATGAACGAGGCTGAAAGAAGAATACCGATACAGTACGCTAAGAGAGTAGTCGGCAGAAAACAGTACGGCGGTCAGAATACTTTTATTCCGATCAAGATCGCAATGAGCGGCGTTATGCCTATCATCTTTGCAATGGCTTTCATGTCACTGCCTTCAACACTCAAAATGTTCATTGAACCAAAGAGCGGAAGCTTCTACGATCACTTCCTTCACTGGTTCGAGTACACTCATCCGTTCTACGCTTGTCTGTACTTTGTGCTGATAATCGGCTTCAACTATTTCTATGTTTCGATGCAGTATAACCCACTTGAGATCGCAAACAACCTCAGACAGAACAACGGCGGTATCCCTGGTATCAGACCAGGTAGACCAACTTCCGATTATCTGAAGAAGGTTTTGTCAAAGATAACATTGGTAGGAGCTGTGTTCCTCGGAATAATCGCTATCTTCCCTATTATCTTCACTTCGATCACAAAGATGAATATTGCAATGGGCGGTACTTCGATACTCATCGTTGTATCAGTTGCTCTTGAAACTGCAAGAACTATGGAATCTCAAATGATGATGCGTCATCATAAGGGCTTCCTTGAATAAACCATAGGCTTTACGTTTGAGATAAAAAGGAGTTAAAAATGAATATTATTCTTTTAGGCGCTCCCGGTGCGGGAAAAGGAACTCAGGCTGAGGTTATCTGCAAGGCTCTGAACATTCCTACTATTTCTACAGGCAATATGCTCAGAGCTGCTGTTAAGGCTGGCACTGAGTACGGTCTCAAGGCTAAGGCTGCTATGGACGCAGGCGACCTTGTATCAGACGATATCGTAATTGGTATCCTTAAGGACAGGATCGCTGAGCCTGACGCTCAGAACGGTTTCATTCTGGACGGTTTCCCAAGAACAGTTCCTCAGGCTGAGGCTCTTGACGCTATGGGCGTTAAGATAGACAAGGTCATAGAGATATATGTTCCTGACGAGACTATTCAGCAGAGACTTTCAGGCAGAAGAGTTTGCCTCGACTGTGGCGCTACTTACCACACAGCTTTCAAGCCTTCAAAGGTAGAGGGCGTGTGCGATGTTTGCGGAAAGCCGATCGTTATCCGTAAGGACGACGAGCCTGCAACAGTTATCAGCAGACTTCAGACATATCACAAATCAACCGCTCCTCTTAAAGATTACTACGGCAAGCAGGGTAAGCTCGTTACTGTTGAGGGACAGGATAAGGTAGAGGACACTTCAAAGCTTGTTCTCGAAGCTGTTAAGGCATAGATCCGAGGCGTTTTTAATGATATGCGTTAAATCCAATAAAGAGATCGAGAAAATGCAGAAGGCGGGCGCAATAACCGCCGGAGCATTGATCGCTGCGGGCGAGGCTATCAGACCGGGTATGACTACCTACGAGCTTGATAAAGTCGTTCACAGATATATCACTTCTCATGGTGCAAAGCCAAGCTTCCTTGGCTACGGCGGATTTCCAGGCTCAGCCTGCATTTCCGTCAACGATGAGATAATTCATGGTATCCCCGGTCCACGCAAGCTTTGCGAGGGCGACATAGTTTCAGTAGACGTTGGTGCTTACATTGATGGCTATCACGGAGATTCCTGCAAGACCTTTGCTGTAGGCAAGATTTCCCCTGAAGCAGAGGCTCTGATGAAGTCCACCGAAGAAAGTCTGTATCTTGCAATAGATATGGTAAAGCCGGGCGTTAGACTTGGCGACTTGGGTGCGGCCATTCAGAAATACAATGAGGACAACGGCTACTCCGTTGTAAGACAGTTCGTAGGTCACGGTGTGGGCAAAAACCTGCACGAAGATCCGGAAGTTCCAAACTATGGCAAGGCTGGTCACGGCATCAGACTTGTGGCAGGTATGGTAATAGCCATAGAGCCTATGATAAACATGGGTACGGCTGATATCAAGACAATGCCTGACGGTTGGACTGTCAAGACAAAAGACGGAAAGTGGGCGGCTCATTTTGAGCATACAATCGCAGTTACTCCTGACGGGGCAGTTATCCTGACCAAAGTATGACGGAGAAAAGCGTTGTAGATATACCGATCGGTTCAGTGGTGCTTGCGAACGCAGGCCGTGATAAGGGCAGATATTTTGTTGCGGTAGCTGCCAGCGGCGGTTTTGTGTATATCGCAGACGGCAAGGAGCGTAAGCTTGAAAAGCCAAAGCGTAAAAACATAAAACACATTTCACCTGCGGGCGTCAACATCAGCACTGATGAGCTGACAAACAGGAAATTAAGACGGCTGATACAAGGTTTTGACCCAAACCGTGTTACAGCAGACCAAAACCTTTTAGATGGGGAGGTTTTTTAATGTCAAAGGAAGACGTTATCGAACTTGAGGGAACGGTAATTGAGGCTAAGCCAAATGCAACGTTTCTGGTAGAACTTTCAAACGGTCATAAAATCCTTGCTCATATTTCGGGTAAGCTGCGTATGAATTATATTCGTATCGTACCCGGAGATAAGGTAACGGTCGAAATGTCACCGTATGACTTGACAAAGGGAAGAATCACATGGAGAGCTAAGTAAGCTTTCCCGTAAGTTTAAGAATTTTTAATTCTTGTCGCTAAATTCAAAGGAGGTATTTCAATGAAAGTAAGACCTTCAGTTAAGCCTATCTGCGAGAAGTGCAAGGTAATCAAGAGAAAAGGCAAGGTTATGGTAATCTGCCAGAATCCTAAGCACAAACAACGTCAGGGCTAACAAACCAATAATGGAGGTGCAGCTAAATAATGGCTCGTATTGCTGGTATCGACCTGCCAAAGGATAAGAGAATTGAAATTGCTCTTACTTATATCTATGGTATAGGTCAGAAAACTGCTACTAAGATTCTTAATGAAACAGGCGTAAATCCTGACACAAGAGTTAAGGATATGTCTGAGGACGATGTAGCTAAATTGCGTGAATATATTGACCATAACATCACTGTTGAGGGTGACCTCAGAAGAAATGTTGCGCTCAATATCAAGAGATTGACAGAAATCGGTTGTTATCGTGGTCTTCGTCACAGAAGAGGTCTCCCAGTTAGAGGTCAGAGAACAAAGACCAACGCAAGAACTCGTAAGGGTCCTGTAAAGACAATCGCTAATAAGAAGAAGTAAGGAGGGTGTGAACAATGGCTCAGGCTAAGAAGAAGACTACTATTCGTCGTCGTCGTGAAAGAAAGAACATTGAACAGGGACAGGTTCATATCCAGTCTACTTTTAACAACACTATCGTAACTATTACAGATATGCAGGGCAATGCTATTTCTTGGGCATCTGCCGGCGGACTCGGCTTCAGAGGTTCTAAGAAGTCTACTCCATTCGCTGCTCAGACAGCTGCTGAAACTGCTGCAAGAGCTGCTAAGGAGCATGGCCTTAAGACAGTTGAAGTTTTTGTAAAGGGACCTGGTGCTGGCCGTGAGGCTGCAATCAGAGCTTTGCAGTCTGAGGATCTTGAAGTTAGACTTATCAAGGATGTAACTCCGATCCCTCACAATGGATGCCGTCCTCCAAAGAGAAGACGTGTATAGTTTATAAGACAATTTGAGTTTGTAGTTTACTCAAAGTCGGGTAAGCAATTCGGCTAAGACCCGATAACATTTAGAAAACGGAGGTATTTACCATGGCAGTAAATAGAGAACCAATACTCAAGAGATGTAAATCTCTCGGAATCAGCCCAGCAGTTATGGGTATCGCTAAGGAAACAAAGCGTGATCCTAACGCTAACAAGAGAAAGAAAGTTTCAGAATACGGTATGCAGCTTAAGGAAAAGCAGAAGCTCAAGTTCATCTATGGCGTTCTTGAGAAGCAGTTCCGTCACCTGTTCGAGCTTGCCGAGAAAATGGAGGGTCAGGCCGGTGCTAACCTCATTACTCTTCTCGAGTCAAGACTTGACAATGTTGTATACAGAATGGGTCTTTCAATGACAAGAAGAGAGGCTCGTCAGCTCGTTGTTCACGGTCATTATCTTGTTAACGGCAAGAGAGTTGACATTCCTTCTTACAGAATCAAGGAAGGCGATGTTATCTCACTTAAGGAAAACAGCAAGAAGAGCGAGAAGTTCAAGCAGATCATTGAGGCTAACGCTTCAAAGGCAGCTCCTACATGGCTTGATGTAAACAAGGACAACCAGACAGCTAAGGTTCTTCGTATGCCTGTTAAGGAAGACCTTGACTATGACATCGAGGAGCACCTCATCGTCGAGTTGTATTCTAAATAATGTATTGATAGTGGTTCTTACGGTATGCACTCTTCAAGAGTGCGTATCGGAGAAATACTTGATATGTTTTTGGAAGTGTATGTGTTATTGATCATATAAAACAATCGAGTTTGAAAACAGGAGGGTCTTAAATGCTTGAAAAAATAGAAAAGCCTGAAATCGAAACAGCCGAGCTAAAGAGCAACGGAACATACGGCAAGTTTATTCTCGAGCCTCTGGAGCGTGGCTATGGTATTACGCTCGGAAATAGTCTGAGACGTGTACTGCTCTCCTCTTTGCCAGGCGTCGCCGTTACATCGGTAAAGATCGACGGTGTACACCACGAACTATCAACAATTCCCGGAGTTAAGGAAGATGTTACTGAGATCATTCTTAACCTCAAGGGTTTAACTGCAAAGCTTTACGGCGAGGGTCCTAAGACTATCTACATTGAGGCCGAGGGCGAGTGCGTTGTCACTGCCGGCGACATCAAGACAGATTCTGAGGTGGACATTCTTGTTCCTGATATGCACATTGCAACTTTGGGACCGGGCGCAAAGCTTTATATGGAAATTGTCATCGACAGAGGTCGTGGATATGTTTCTGCGGAAAAGAACAAGGCGCTTATGCCTAACGCCCCTATTGGTGTTATTGCAGTAGACAGTATTTATACGCCTGTATTAAAGGTGAACTTCACGGTTGACAACACCCGTGTTGGACAGATCACCGATTTTGATAAGCTGACATTGGAGGTTTGGACCGACGGTACTATCTCCGCTAAGGAAGCTGTATCAATGGCAGCCAAACTCCTCAACGAGCATCTGAATCTCTTTGTTGATCTCTCAGAAGAGACTAACGTTGTAGAGATGATGGTTGAAAAGGATGAAAAGGGCAAGGAAAAGATCCTTGAGATGACCATTGAGGAACTTGACTTATCTGTGCGTTCATTTAACTGTCTGAAGCGTGCAGGAATTAACACGGTTAACGATTTGATTGAAAAGTCTGCTGAAGAAATGATGAAGGTAAGAAACCTTGGTAAGAAGTCATTCGACGAGGTCAAGGAAAAGCTTCATTCATTGGGTTACGACCTTAATTCAGAGGACGATAATTAAAGTAAGGAGTGAAAATCTATGCCAGGCACAAGAAAGCTGGGAAGAACTAGCGACCAGAGAAAAGCAATGCTCAGAGCTATGGTTACTTATCTTCTCGAAAACGGTAAGATTGAAACCACTGTAACAAGAGCTAAGGAAGTTGCTGCTATGACTGAGAAAATGATTACTCTCGGCAAGGCAGGCGACCTTCACTCAAAGCGTCAGGTACTTTCTTATGTAACTAAGGAAGACGTAGCTAAGAAGCTGTTTGACAACATTGCACCTTCATATGAGGGCAGAAACGGCGGCTATACAAAGATCATCAAGATCGGACCACGTCGTGGCGACGCTGCTGAAATGGCTATCATTCAGTTGGTTTAATAAATTTTGCATAGCATTCAAGGCTGTATCCGTAAGGGTACAGCCTTTTTATGTGCTAATATGGGGCTTTGTTTTGGTACAGGCGGTCGAACGCTGTTCTCCCCTGCGTTTTTGCGGTTGCTTGTGCTTATTTTATAAGCTCGTTCCCTAAAAGGTCAATGAATTTCTTGCCTGCTATACCGTTTTGTGAATAGCCGTGGTTTTTGAGTATATTGTTCACGGCTTTCTGAGTGCCTGCACCGAAAATATCGTTTTTATCAAGGTCGATATTGTGCATACCCTTTTTCTTTGCAAGCATAAGAAGATATTTCAGTGCAAGGACACCATTGCCTTTATCGCCTTTTTTGTAGCCTGTGGTATCGAGATCTTTTGCGTTGGAAGGGTAAAGGTTAAGGCACTTTTTCTTCATTATGGCAGGGTAGTCTTTGTAAGCGTAGTTGCAATCGCAGCGGTCGGAAACACCATTTACAGTTCCTTTGCTTGTATACTGCCACATTCCATAGTTTGATATGGCAGGCTTTGCAACGTCAAAGTGTGCCACCCAAATGTCGTAGCGGCTTTTTACGGAGTCTGATACCTTGCGCTTGAAAAAGTTTGCGTAGCTGTAGACAGCTGCATAGTAGCCGTTGCTTTCGAGATAGTCGCAGAAGGCTTCTATAATTTTGTTTATGGCAGCGTTTGGAAGTTCACTTTGGGAAACGTCCTCGATATCAAAGGCGAGGGGATATTCAAACTTCTTGCCTTTGACCGCTTCAAGAAAAGTTTTCGCTTCCGCAAGTGCATCGGCTTCTGTGAGGGCGTAGGAATACCAGTATGTGCCGATATTAAGACCAGCCTTTCTGGCGGCGGCATAGTTCTTCTCGAAATTTTCGTCTTTTTGACTGATGTACTTGCCGTAGCCTGCGTTTATCATCACAAAGCTGTAACCCTGTGACTTCACCTTGTCAAAATCAATTTTTCCCTGCCAATGGGAAACATCTATGCCCTTAGCTTTTTCCATTGCCGTCACCTCCAGATTTTTTTGCCGTCTGTACGCCAAAGTAAAATGATATCACCACGGTGAAAACTGTGATGAACTGCTCTCCGCTGACTATCCCTTTCAGCGTGAGGATACAGAACACGCTTGTCATAAGCAGTGTGACAAGCGATTTTACGTCAATGAGCTTTGCGAATTTTTCTTTCATGAATATCTCTCCCTTTCCATGTCTGTTATCTTTTGTTCCGCTGCCGCCATTCTTGAAATGAGTGCGTTATGCTCGGAAACTGTTTGTTCCAGCCTATCTATTCTATATATAATAAGCCGTTCGGTGGCTTCCTGTGATTTTTTGTTTTCTTTAGCTCCCGAACGAGCTATTATAAGCTGGCAGGCTATGCTGGCGGCCGCCGCTATGAACGCCGCTATTACTGCTTCCATGTTTATCACCTCCTACTTATCCCGAAAAAGAGGTGTTTTGTTGCATAAAAAATGCAACAATTGCAGAATTGTTGCCAAATTAAAATATAAATCATTTGTTTGCACAGTTTTGGTGCGGCAATTTTGTGCATTGATCACATACTTTCATGAACAGAAAAGATATTTGTTAAGACGTAAAAAACCACGGCTGAGTTTACATTCAGCCGTGGTTTTTGTTTTTAGTATGGTCTTATTTCTCAGGCAGAAGCATTGCAGCCGCAATATATGCGATAACTCCTGCACCGCCTGCACAGCCTATAAGCACTGCACAGATACGGACTATGTTCACGTCGATGTTGAAATACTCCGCTAGTCCTGCGCAAACGCCTGAAATAATCCTGCCTTCTCTTAATTTGTAAAGCGGTTTTGTCATTTATATCACTCCTTATCTGAAATTAAGCGAAATTTCGCCGATACCGTTGTCAATGTCAAGTTTTATTTTGTAAGAAAGCTCGTTCTCTTCTGTTGTGCTATTTATTTTCACTTTGCTGTCTGATTTTATCTTATAGTCGTTTTTGCAGCCGTCGATATCAAAATTTATACTTCCTATGCCGCCGTCTATCTCAGCGTCGCCGAGAAGCTTTCCTGAAAAGTCTGTTTCGCCTACCCCGCAGTCAAAGTCAGAATCGTTAAAAGTGCAGTCTTTGAAAACTGTTTTTCCTACTCCAAGGTCAAAGTCGGCTTCATTAGTGCAGGTGACGTTAATGACCTCTGAGCTTCCTGCACCGAAATCTATGTCGAGGTTTTCACAGGTCAGATCTGAAAGCTTCATTTGTCCTGCGCCTGCGTCTATCTTTACAGTGTCAAACGCTTTTTCAGGAAGCTCTATAGTCAGCGTAGGCTGACTTCCGTCAAAGGAGATATATCCGCCTTTAAGGTGCAAAAGGCTGTCGGCGGTCTTGACCTGAAGCTTGCTGTTTGATGACGAAAAATTTATCTTCTCCGGGAGATTTTCTCCTGTGATGTGGATATTTTCGTCACTGCTCTTTTTGATGTTGAGATCCCCTGCGGAGAAATTGATCTCCATATTATCTATAGCGGCAACGTCAAAAGTTTCGTTGTAGGAATAACGCTTGCCAAGGCTTTTGGTGTTTGTGACCTTGATAAGCACCACGCCCACAATGAAAAGCACTATGCCGATAATAAATATCGTCAAAAAAAATGGGAAACGTCTGCGTTTTACGTCACCTGTATTATCATATTTTGCCATTATGCCACCGCCTTTGAGCTTACAAACCTATGGACAAAGTTTGTGAATTTGTTGAAAAGGCTTACACAGCCACGCCATATGCACCTTATAATAGGCATTACAATCATGCCTCCAAGTCCGATACAAATAAGTCCTGCACCGATCAGGGCAATGCCTGCGGGATAGACCGTGAAAAGTGTTACTATACCGCCTATTGTAAGTGAGAAGCCTGTTGCGAAAACTGCAATTATTATGCTTAAAAGTGCGCAAAGTATCGCCAAGGCTATTGCGGCAAAGGCACACATAAGGCTGAACCATATTGGGCTTGTGATAATGATAACAAGAAGTTTTGAGAGAGAATTGCCGTTCTGTGGCACATTATTGTCAGTATCACGAGCCTGTGAGGGGTCAGCGGCGGCTTCCATTTGAAATACCGAGTCGCCCTGTGGGTGTATGCCACTGTCCTGTAAAATTTTGTTGGCAAGCTCTTCGGGCGAGCCGAGATTTGCGGCAGTTTCAGCTTCATGGGCTGCACCTGCATCAAGGAATATCTCCTCATAAAACCCCATTGCGTCATTTATTTCATCTTCGGCAAGTCCGCCGTCTTCAAGCAATCTGCGCAGTTGGGTAAGATACTCAAGTCTGTTCATGTGTTTTCTCCACCTTTTTCTAATAATATACGGTCTACCATATTCTTATGCTTCTTCCACTCTCTGCGGTATTCTTCAAGAGCTTTTTCTCCCTTTGTGGTAACGTGATAATAACGTCTGTTCCTGCCCATATATTCCTTATCGTAGGTTTCAAGCAGCTCGTTTTTTTGAAGCCGTTTCAGCACAGGATACAAGGTGGATTCTGAAACGTCCACCGCACTGCGTATGAACTGCGTTATCTCATATCCATAGGTATCCTCTCTGTCTACCACTGACAGTACCATGGAATCAAGCAGTCCTGCACTTATTGGAAAGCCCATTTACTCTCTCCTCTCTTTAGTCAGCTCAGTTATTATATAGATCTATAATACTATATCGTTGAATATATTATACGTCATATAATATTATTTGTCAAGGGGTAAAATCAATTTTTTTGTTATCATCACTTTATGCGAGTTAGTTTAGAGTAATTGTTTGCTGTAGATAGCCTTGAAGAAGCTTCTGCCCTCAGGGATATTTCCCATATGCCTGCGAGAGTAAAGTGTGCAATGCTTGGCTGGCGGACGCTTTCTGAGGCGCTGAAAGATAAATAGGGTATAAAAATGCCGCTGAGAGAGTTCTCAGCGGTCTTTTTCTATTCTGCTTTAGAAGTATTTTCTTTCTCCGCCTTGCTGTCAGCCTTTGAATTATCGTCCTTTTTGCTCTCAGCGGATTTTTCTTCCGTGTCCTTTATGGAACTTGCAAGGTGGGTGAAGTCGGGGAGCTTATCCCTTGTTAGAGTGAGATTGTTGTTGTACATTTTGATAAGCTCGGCGGCGGTGTTGTTTTCTTCAGCAAGCTTGCCGTCATCGGTCATAAGATAATTTCCGCCCCATTGACCTATGAACGCCCACATGGCTTTTTCGTCTGCAATGCTCTGTATGTCAGGGAAGCTTCCGCATTCGCTCATTGCGATAGGCTTGTTCTTTGATATGCTTTGCAGGAAAAGCATTATGTTCACCTGTGCGTCCTTATTGCCGTCGTCATAAACATCGCAGGAAAGCACGTCGCAGTATTTGTCGCCCACATACCAATCGGCATTCTGTGCTGACCATACCCATATGAGATTGTTCAGCTTGTGATATTTTGTCTGACGCTCGTACATAAGCTTCCAAAGCCATTTGTAGGCTTCCTTGTCATTGCCCCACCAGAAATCGCCGTTGCTGGCCTCGTGGAGCGGTCGCCAAAGCACTGCTATTCCCTCATCACGGAGGGTGGAGAGCCTCTCGGATACGGTGTCGATATCCTCAACGACAGCAACACATTCTTTGCTTACCTTGCCGTCCTTTTGAATCTTTTTGATATCCTCAAGGCTGAGTTCTGCGATATTTTCCTTTGTAACTGCCTTTTTGATGTCAAAATCCGTCTGGTCGGCATAATATTCACGCTTGTCGTCAGGGGCAGCCCAGTGCCACATATAGCCCACTATGCCGTCCTTTGAAGCCCAATCCATGGCGATGTTCATCTCGGTGTCGGTGGTAATGCTGTCCTTTTCAGTGGCAAGCATAAGGTCGCCAAAACGTATTGCAGGGTATTTTCCTGTGGTTTTGTATATCATGTCTGTTTCAGCAGATGTGCCGATGGTGTCATGCTGACCCAAAAGCACCTGCTTGCCGTAGCTTTCACAAAGATACTGATAAAGCGCTTTTGCGTTGTAGTCGGAGTCTTTGTTTGAAAGAGCAGGCTTTGATATAGTAAGGTCAAGCTTTGATATATCCTCGCTTGCGGTGAGGGTCAGGCAGTCAACGTCAAGCCCGCCGTCCACAGGGATAATGGATATTGCCGTCTTGCCTTTTTCTATGTAGATGTTCTTGAAAGTCACCTTTTCAAACTTGCCCGAGCCGCTGGCTGAGAAATCCTGAAGCTTTTTACCGTTCACAGCTATGCCGTTCACGCACGGCACATCGGAAGCCACTGTTATGGTAAGGTCATAATACTGTGAGTCGGTAAGCTCGATCTCTCTTGACCAATCTTCCTCAGCGGAAATGTTCGTCACATAACCCTTGCCCTTGTAGCCCTTGCGGTCGCTTTTTACTTTCGCCTTGCCTGAAACTGAGCCTGTTTCGGCTTCAACGCTTTTTGAAAACTTCACATAAGGTATGGCGTTTGCCACTATCTTTGTTTCTTCGTAGCTTTTTAAAGCCTGCTCGTCAGCCTTGCTGTCATCGTTTGTCTGTTTCTTTGTTGTGGTTACAACAGATGTTTTTTCGGGGGCGGTCATGCTCTCGTTTCTGCCTATCTGCACTCCGCAGCCTGACAGCGTGCAAATTGCTGCAACAGCCGCTGCCATTATCCGATAATGTCTCATTTCAATATCCTCTCAAATTTTGTCTTTTGCTCAGAATGTGAGCGTGTATGTTTTACCTGTTTCCGTGTCAAACTCTGCTGCGCCGTCTGTGTACAAGGTCTGTACCTCGCTGCTTGCAGTGTGTACCTTTACGCTGTCACACACTATCCTGCACTTCTTTCCGCACCTTGAGTGAATGTGGCAGGCTGTTATCTTTGAGTCTTTCCACTCAAGGTCGATAACAAAGCCGCCTCTTGCACAAAGTCCTTTAAAGCTGCCCTCAGACCATTCTTTTGGCAGTGCAGGCAGGAGAATTATCTCGCCGTTCTCGCTTTGCAAAAGTGCCTCCGTGATACCGGCTGTGCCACCGAAATTTCCGTCTATCTGGAAAGGAGGGTGCATATCGAACATATTCTCGCTTGTGGAGTTTGAAAGAAGTGCTATAACATTTTCGTACACTTTTTCGCCGTCAAAAAGTCTTGCCCAGTGGTTTATTATCCAAGCCCTTGACCAGCCTGTGTGTCCGCCGCCATGTGAAAGACGTCTTTCAAGAGTAGCCCTTGCGGCTTTGGCAAGCTCAGGGGTCTTTCGCATTGTTATGATGTCAGCAGGATAGAGTGCGAAAAGCTGTGAGATGTGTCTGTGACCGGGCTCGACCTCGTCATAGTCCTCTGCCCATTCCATTATCTGACCATATTTTCCTATCTCAGGTGCAGGAAGTCTGTCTCTGGCTTCAAGGACTTTCTTTCTGAAACCTCCGTCAGTTTCAAGTATTTTTGAAGCTTCCGCAACGGCAGTGAAAAGCTCATAGATTATCTGGCTGTCCATAGAAGGGCCTATGCAGATAGAGCCTTTTGAGCCTGAAGCTGTGAGATAGGTATTCTCAGGGGAAACTGACGGGCAGGTAACAAGTCTGCCCTTTTTGTCCTCGATAAGGAAGTCAAGGAAAAATTCTGCCGCTTCTTTCAGGGTGTCATATTTCTCGCTGAGAAACTCTCTGTCCTGAACATAGAGATAATGCTCCCATATGTGCAGGCAGAGCCATGCCGCACCCATTGGCCATTGTGTTCCGGGTATCCACAAGTCCTGCGGTGCGGTGTCGCCCCATAGGTCAGTGTTATGGTGACAGACAAAGCCACGGCAGCCATACATATCCCTTGCGGTCTTTCTGCCGTTTGGACGGAGCTTCTCGATATGGTCGATAAGAGGCATATGAAGCTCTGAGAGATTGCAGTTCTCTGCACACCAATAGTTCATTTCGGTATTGATATTTATTGTGAATTTACAGCCCCATGCAGGCCACATATCCTTGTTCCAAATGCCTTGGAGATTTGTAGGCAGGGTCTTTTCTCGGCTGCCTGCAATAAGAAGATATCTGCCGAAGTTGTGATACATTTCAATAAGCTTGTTATCAGGATTACCCTCTTTAACCAGTGCAAGTCTTTCGTCTGTAGGCAGTGTGGAATTACCTGAGCTGTTGTCGCAAAGGGAGATATTCGCACGGTCATAGTATGACTTGTAGTCTGCGATATGGTCAGCTTTAAGCTGTGCATAGGTTTTTTCCTCGGCTCTTTCAACGTCAAAGACAGCCTGTCCCTTGTAATCCTCACAGCGGTAGCTTGTCTGTGCGCCAAGGAGGATAGTCACCTCGTCGCAGTCCTCGCAGGTTATGAAGCTTCCATATGGGTAGACCTTTCCGCCCTTGTGGAGTACCTTTATATAAGCGGCAAAGTTTATGCCGTCCTCTGAGCCACATCCGCCGTAAAAGAGGATATCGTTGTCATGGACGGGAGAATTATCATCAAAATAATCATCTCTGCCGTCAATGCGCACACGAACGCTTATCGCTTTTTTCTCGGAAGCTGTTATGTGCATAACAAGCACTTGATCGGGCTGTGAGATGAACATTTCTCTTGTGTAGTCAACGCCGTTTATGGCATATTCTGTGGTGCAGACAGCGGTGTTAAGGTCAAGGCTTCTGCTCTTGAAGTCACATTCGCTCTCTTTATAATGTATAACGTTCATGTCGCCCAGGGGCATATAGTGCCTTTGATTTACAGGCGTGCCGCAGAAAGCGTCATAGATTATTTTTTCAGCCTCGCTTATTTTTTCCTCAAAAAGCAGTTTCCTGACTTTTTCAAGATTAGGCAGTGCGGACTTATTGTTTCTTTCACGGAAGCCGCCCGACCAGACGGAGTCCTCATTGAGCTGAATCCTCTCTTCAAGTGGCTGAGAGAACACCATTGCGCCTATCCTGCCGTTTCCAAGGGGCAGTGCTTTGTTCCAATCGTCTGCAGGGGTCTTATACCAAAGAAGTGCGGAAGTATCCATAGCTAATCCTTTCATTATCTGTATATATCTGTATTTTAATATGGTTGTAGGTTACAATCCCTTATATTATAGCATATTTTGTTTTGGTTGACAAGGGGGAGAGGACTTGTGAGATGCTAGGAAAATTATTGACATGAAAGAGAGTTTGTGATACAATAAAGGCATATAACAAAAGGGGGAGAGCATATGGCTGTAGATAAGGCGGACTGGCACTGGGACGATACTGAAAAGCTGTATAGGAAAACAAATAATGTGAAGGGTGAGCTTACCGAAGAACAGCAGGAAGAAATATGGCTGTTGGCGTCAAATCATATAGGATTATTTTTAAGGTGGCTTATTGACAGGGGTTTTAACGAGCTTATTGATGAAAGTGACGAGGAATCCTGTGTGCAGGTCCGTGAGGGCAAAATGAGCGGTGCGGAATATCTTATGTACATATTGGACGGTGCATTTTGTGAGAATGATATAAAACCCAATGTCCGTGACTTTGCGGTAAATTATTACGATAAGCAGTATTTTAATGATTATGGTAAGACTTGTCCTGCTAAAGATCTGTGTGTGCCGTGCTATAGCTTTATATCAGGTGACGATGACTACAACGCCCTGAGACCTCTTATAGACGAAGCATATGAGAAATATTGCAGTGAAAAATAACTTGAAACAGCGTGAGCTACAGCAGGCTTGTTGACGTTGTGTTTGCTTTGCCGCAAAATTACAGATGTTCCCTTGCAGTAGAAATGATAATAGATCATCTTAACTCAGATGCGCAGACGCTTGGGGAAGTTGTTGCTATGGTCGAAAAATGGGAACAGCAGTATATCAATGACCAACAATTTGAGTATATGCAAAATCAGCAGAACGAAATGCTCAGAGAGATAGAGTCGCTTAATCGTGAGGTCAATTATCTTGCCTGCGAAAACAGCACGCTCAGGTCAATGTACAGATTTTGATAACAAAAACAGCGGAAACCAAACGGCTTCCGCTGTTTTTTTATGTGCGAATTTTTTCTGCGATGCTTTGAAAAGCGTCAAAAATCTCTTCTCCCGAACGTCCCAAGGCTCTTATGGCTATGCCACGTTCCGTGTGAGTGGCGCAAAGCTGTGCGCAGTCAGGGTCGCCTGTGTAGTCGGCTTGGTAAATGCTTTCAAGCGTGGACTTATCAGGGGTGTAGATATACATAAATCCCGTGTGGGTGAAGCCCTCGAAAAAGCCTTTTTGCCGTATGGGCAGTGCGGCGGGGTCGATAAGAGTGTTGTCAATAAAATCCGCTCTGCCGTCAATTGCTATCTCGGTGCGTGAGCGAAAGCGCTTCAAGCCGAACTCCTCCCCCATTGCAGTTCTGCCACAGCAGTATATCTCAGAGAAAATAAGCTCAGAGCTTTCTGTGATGTTCACCTTGCCCATAGAGATATGCTCACAGCCTGTGAAAGTCATTATAGGGTGGGGCATATAGCAAAGCCTTGCGTTTTTGCGCACAACAAGCTTTATGCTCTGTTTTGATACGCCGCCGTTTGTGTTGAAAAGCTTTTGATAGCCCTGATCTGTGAAAATGACCTTGCAGTTTTCCCCCACAAAAAGCTTTATCTCGTTTTCGTCACCTGCCAATACTCCTGCTGAGCCGCACATTGAGATATATTTCGCCCAGCCTTTATGGTCATAAAATGGTGAATACACCTTGAAAGGGGGAGCAAAATATAAGTCCTCAGTAACGGTCTTTTGTCCGTCAAAGGCTGTTGACAGGCTTAGTCTGCCGTTCATTTCAGATCCTCAAAAAGCACTGATTTTTTTATCCAGTCTATGACCTGAGAAACGCCCTCACGGCTCATGAGATTTGTGAAAAGAAACGGTCTGTCGCCCCTCATGCGCTTTGAGTCGGAAGCCATTACTTCAAGGGAAGCTCCAACAAGTGGCGCAAGGTCTGTCTTGTTGATAACAAGCAGATCGGAACGTGTCACGCCAGGGCCGCCTTTTCTTGGTATCTTTTCACCCTGTGCAACGTCGATAACATAGATAGAAGCGTCTGCAAGGTCAGGGGAGAATGTGGCGGATAGATTGTCGCCGCCGCTTTCAATGAAAACGATCTGCGTGTCAGGGTGCTTTTTCACCATTTCGTCAACGGCTTCCAGGTTCATTGAGCAGTCTTCTCTTATGGCAGTGTGAGGACAGCCGCCTGTTTCAACACCAACTATCCTGTCAGCAGGCAGGCATGAGTTTTTTGTAAGAAATTCTGCGTCCTCTTTGGTGTAGATATCGTTTGTTACAACGCATATGGAATATTCTTTTGACATTTCTCTTGTAAGGCGTTCGATAAGTGCGGTTTTTCCCGATCCCACAGGTCCGCCTACGCCTATTTTTACATAGCTCATTTTTGGTACTCCTTATTATATTATATAAATCATAGCTTATGACATATACTGTCTTGAATACAGCCGTTCGTGCTGCATTGCACGCAGGTCAAAGCCTGCACCGCTTATGCCGATATCGTTTATATCAGTGAAAAGGGCTTTTTCTGAAGCGGAGGATATAAGCTCAAAACTCTCTCCGAGAATTTTCTGCCCTGCAAGCTGACTAAGAGGTACAAGCTTCACGCAGTTTGTGACTATGGCGGAGCATATGGAATAGCCGTATACCGCAAGCCCCTCTGAAAGCTCGATGCCATTGTCACGCATATAAAGTCCATAGGCGATGCACTGATGACCCTTGCATATGCCCTGCTCCGTCAGGCTTTTATAAAGCCCTGTGAAGCTTTCCCGACCATTGTTGCATATTTTGAAAAAACGCCTTGTGACCTTTTCTGAGCCGCTTCGTATCTCAAATGGTGTTTTCGCCGCAGAGTATATCTCATCAAGACGGCAAAGCTCATTTTCGTCAGCGTTGTATGCCGCTGCCGCTGCACCAAGCTCATTGTAGGGCAGCACTGAGATGTAAGAATGGAGATATTCTTCAAGCTCTTTTGGGGAAGTGATGATATCATGCTGAACGTAGGTTTCAAGCCCGTTTGAAAGCGTGAACGCACCCACTGGGAAAAGGCTGTCGCATATTTGCAGAATGTGCATAAGTCCTGCGGTATCGGTCATTTTAATCAGCTCCGTTTAGTGTGAATGTTCGTGGTGATGATGTTCCCCATGCTCGTGGGAGTGGCTGTGTGAGTGTCCGTGAGCTTTGCAGACGATAAAATCGTCAAATCTGCCTATGATGTTCTCGCACTCAAAGCCGAGGTTTTTCAGGTGCTTTTCTGTAGGCTCGTCATGTGGGATAAGCACGTTGTCGTCAGATATTTTAAGTGACAAATGCCTGTTGCCTATCTCAAAGCAAAGCCTGCCCATTTCCTGCATAGTGTGAACGTTTATCTTGATAAGGGGACAGCTTGTGAGCTTCACTGCTACGCAAAGCTTATCGTCAAGATAGATGATATCCCCGTCCTTTAGGTTTTCGTCAATGGCAATGCCTATGTCACGTCCTCCTGCGGTGGTTTTTCTTATGCGCTTTTTCTCGGCTTCAAACCAATCAAGCTCAACTGTGTCTACTTCTACAGAGGGGGTGCTTTCAGAGAGATTGCCTAATATTTTTTCTGCTATCATTTTTGTTTCCTCGCTTTAGAACATAAAGTAACGCTGTGCCAATGCAAGCTCGTCAAAAGGCTCGCAGGTAATAACTTCGCCGTCAACTGTGACAGTGTAGGTCTCAGGGTCTACTCTTATATCACCGCAGACGTTGTTGTATACCATATCAGCCTTTGAGATGTTTCGGCAGTTCTTCACAGGAAGCACCTGCCTTTTAAGACCAAGCTTCTCCTTTATGCCGTCATCGTAGGCGTATTTTGATACGAACGTGATACAGGTGCTTGAAAGGGCAAGCCCGTGACCACCGAACATTTCTGTGTAACACACAGGCTGAGGGGTAGGGATAGAAGCGTTTGCATCGCCCATTTTTGATGCGAAAATAAATCCGCCCTTTATTATCATGTCAGGCTTTGCACCGAAAAATGCAGGATTCCAAAGAACAAGGTCTGCCACCTTGCCAACTTCCACTGAGCCTACATATTCTGATACGCCGTGGGTTATAGCAGGGTTTATAGTGTATTTTGAAATGTAGCGTTTTATTCTGAAATTGTCGTTTCGCTGGCTGTCCTCTGGGAGTGCGCCACGCTGTTTCTTCATTTTGTCAGCAGTCTGCCATGTTCTTGTGATAACTTCGCCTACACGTCCCATTGCCTGAGAGTCGGAACTCATCATTGAGAATATTCCCATATCGTGCAAAACGTCCTCTGCGGCGATAGTTTCAGGACGTATCCTTGAATCCGCAAAAGCAATGTCCTCTGGTACGTTCTTGTCGAGGTGATGACACACCATGAGCATATCCAGATGTTCGTCAAGAGTGTTTGCGGTGTAAGGCATTGTAGGGTTCGTTGAGGAAGGGAGAACATTCGGGAATGCTGCTGCTCTGATAATGTCAGGAGCGTGTCCGCCGCCTGCACCCTCTGTGTGATAAGTGTGGATAGTCCTGCCCTTGAAAGCATTGACGGTATCTTCAACAAATCCGCCCTCGTTAAGAGTGTCGGTGTGGATAGCCGCCTGAACGTCATACATATCCGCAACAGTAAGTGCGTGGTCGATAACGTCAGGGGTAGAGCCCCAGTCCTCGTGTATCTTCAAGCCTATACAGCCTGCCTTTATCTGCTCCTCAAGAGTTGTGATGTCGCTTGAATTTCCCTTGCAAAGATAGCCGAAATTCATTGGCAGGTCTTCTGAGGCTTCCAACATTCTGTGGATATTGAACTCGCCAGGTGTACAGGTGGTGGCATTGGTGCCGTCGGCAGGACCTGTACCACCGCCTATCATGGTGGTGATTCCGCTGTAAAGGGCTGTTCTCACCTGAGTTGGAGAGATAAAATGAATGTGCGTGTCAAGTCCGCCGGCGGTGAGGATAAGTCCCTCGCCTGCGATAGCTTCCGTGGAAGCGCCTATTATCATGTTTTTGTCAACGCCATTCATGATGTCGGGGTTGCCTGCTTTGCCTATTCCTGCTATCCTGCCGTCCTTTATGCCAACGTCAGCCTTTATGATGCCCGTGCTGTCGATGATAAGAGCGTTTGTGATAACAGTGTCAAGACACTCCTTGTCAGTGGCTTTGCAGGATTGCCCCATGCCGTCACGGAGAGATTTTCCTCCACCGAACTTTGCTTCATCACCATGAACTGTCAAATCTTTTTCCACTTCTGCAATAAGAGAAGTGTCGCCCAAGCGCACTCTGTCGCCAACTGTCGGACCATACATATCGCAGTAAGCTTTTCTCGATATCTCGATCATTTCCTACACCCCCTTGAAGCCAAGCTTTTTAGCCTTTTCAAAGGCTGCCTGCTTGATGTTTTCATCGTCCATTTTTCCGTTTACAAGACCATTCAGACCATAGCCTATGCGGTCACCGCCGATAGGTATAAGACGGACGGTCTTTTTCTCTCCCGGCTCAAATCTTACCGCTGTGCCTGCGGGGATATCAAGTCGCATACCATAAGCCGCTTTGCGGTCAAACTCCAAAGCCTTGTTTACCTCAAAAAAGTGGAAGTGGGAGCCTGTCTGGATAGGTCTGTCCCCTGTGTTTGAAACTGTAAGCTCAATGCTTTCTGTTCCCTCGTTGAGCTTGACAGTGCCTTCCTCAACGATAAATTCCCCTGGGTGAAGCTTGCTTGCACCCTTGATAGGGTTGTGTACTGTCACAAGCTTTGTGCCGTCGGGCATTGTGGATTCTATTTGTATTTCGTGTATCATTTCAGGAACGCCGTCCATGACGTCATCAGCGGTAAGAAGCTTTGTGCCGTATTGCATAAGCTCAGCGGCTGACGCTCCTGCTCTTGCTTTTTCCATTACTTCCATGCTTATGTATGCCACAGCTTCAGGGTAGTTGAGCTTTAATCCCTTTGCTTTGCGGTCACGGGCAAGCATGCCCGCATAATGGAGCATAAGCTTATCCTGCTCTCTTGGAACAAGTCGCATTATTATTCCTCCTATTTATATAGTATAGTGTATCTACTGCTTTTTCTCTGTAATGGCTTTTCTTACTACTCCCTCGGGGTCGCTTATGAGCATAGTGCCGAGCCATACGACGGTGCCGAGTGCAACAACGCAGATTCCTAAAAAGCTGTCGTTTATCATGTCTGCGGTGGCAGGGGTGAAATATCCTGCTCCCTGCTCTTTGTATTCAAAAAGTGCATCCACGAGCCACATTATAGATGCGCCCCAGTACATATAGCACATCAGCCCCACTTTAAGCTTTCTGGCTTTTGGTGATGTGTACCATACTATAGTAACGATAACGGCTGCTATGAGAGTGATAAGAAGTGTCATACGGCGTCACCGCCCAGCTTTGCAGTCTTTTTTGGCTTACGTTTCAGTATCTTGTCAGACACCACAGTCAGCACAGCCCATACCGCTGTCACAAGAACAGCCATTGATGTTCCGACAGTCGCCATTTCGTGGAATGCTACTGCCATTTCCGAAGGGTCGTTAGCCGCTGTCAGGAATGGGAAGAACGGAGATATCTCGCCATGCCACAGATGTTCAAATGCCAAAAGTCCTGAGCCGCCCCACAGAAAGCCTGAGAGCCTTGTTATCTTTTTAGAAAGAGGAAGCTTGTCCTCCGAAAGAGCTTTGACCTTTGTCTGCTCCTCTGCCTTTGCCTCGTGAGACTTTACTGCCTTTGCCACGATAGTTGTAACGATCGCTTCTGTTGCCGGTACTAAAAAACAAGCCATAATAAAACTTCCTTTCAAAATTGTTTTCTGAGTTTGACCTGGTGATAATAAAAAAACAACGCCCTTATAAACCGACAGGCATTGCCATATCGGTTATAAGAGCGTCATTGCTTTGATTATCAGTATAGCACAGAGCTTTTTATTTGGCAATAGTGTTAATGAAAAATTCTTATTTTATTCAGTTTTGAATAAAAAATAGATGTGAACAAAATGAAAGTCTGATATCTGAATGTTGCATTATTGTCATTTGTAGATTTGCACAAAGAAACTATTCAAAAATGAATAGTTTCGACTTTGATATGGACGAAATGACGTAAATACGCTGTATAAGTGATAACAAAGCTTATTCCAAAGTGAATAATTTTCAGAAAAATTGAAAAATAGCTCTTGACAACTTGCAGGAATGGTGATATAATTCTGCACATAGAGCAATTCAGAAATGACTTGAACGGTCATGCGGATATGTTTCTCAGTGATTTTGAAAGGAAAGTGACCTCAAATGATCAACAACAATTGTCAGCCACCGAGCGCCTCAGGCTCTCCTCGTTTTTGTAATATGGGTAATTTCATGAGGCTTCCTCACGCGACCTCAGCAGAGGGATTGGATTTCGCTATCGTTGGTATCCCGTTCGATACCGCCGCTTCTTTCAGAGCAGGCGCAAGATTTGGTCCTAACGGTGTAAGAAACATCTCGGCAATGATAAAGCCTAACAATGTTGCAATGGGCGTCAACATTATGGATTCACTCAAGGGTGCAGACCTTGGCGACGTTCCTGTAATTCCTGACTATATCCATGAAACATATGCAGCTATCGAGCAGACCTTGGACGGTGTTCTTGAATGCGGTGCAGTTCCAATAAGCATTGGCGGCGACCACGCTATCACCCTTGGCGAACTTAGAGCTATCGCAAAGAAGCATGGAAAGGTAAGCCTTGTGCATTTCGATTCACACCTTGACCTGTGCGATACGGTTTTCGGTCAGAAATACAATCACGGCACACCATTCAGAAGAGCAATGGAGGAGGGTCTTATTGATCCTGAGAGGTCGGTTCAGATAGGCATGAGAGGTTCTCTTTACGATCCTGACGATTTCAAGATCGCCGCAGACCTTGGCTTCACGGTTATTCCGGGCGATAAGCTCCACACATATTCTCCTGAAGATCTTCTCAAGGTCATAAAGGAAAAGGTTGGCGATAACAAGGTGTTCCTTACATTCGATATCGACTTTGTTGACCCGGCTTATGCACCAGGTACAGGTACTCCTGAGGTGGGCGGATTTACTTCCTTTGAAACACTTCAATATATAAGAGCGCTGAAAGGTCTGAACTTTACAGGCTTTGATGTAGTAGAAGTTGCTCCTCCATATGACCACTCAGAGATAACAGCTTATATGGGCGCAAATATCATTTTTGAGTTCATGTCTATCCTTGCTTATCAGAAGAAGATCGGCAAGAGAAAATAAAGATAGAAAAATAATTCACTCTCCAATAAATATAATATCAAACGCAACGGAGCGTTGACAGCGGCACTAGGGTGTCCGGCTTGTCAGCGCTCCGATTTTTTTGAAAAGTAAGTGAAAGGTTGGAATCAGTTATGAAAAGCGGAAGAAGATTTGGAATGTTAAGAAAAGTTTGTGCAGTGGCAGTGGCTTCGGTACTTGCGGCAGGATGTCTTACAGCCTGCGGAAGCAGCAAGAACACAGGTCCGCTCACACTGGACCAGATCAAGGAAAATGGTAAGCTCACAGTTGCGACAGAAGCCGCTTATGAGCCTTTTGAATACATGGACGGCGATAAGATCATAGGCTACAACGCAGACCTGTTCGCTAAGATTTGCGACGATCTGGGGGTAGAGCTTGATTATATCGACCTGCCGTTCCAAGGAATACTTGCAGGACTTGAAGCAAAGAAATACGACGTTGTTGGAGCAACACTTGGTGTAACGGCTGAGCGTGCAGGCAAATATACGATGACTTATCCTATCCAGAACGGAACTACAGTTTTCGTAAAGAGAAAGGGCGATGACAGCATCAAGTCTATCGAAGATATGTCAGGCAAAAAGGTCGGCACACAGACTTCTTGCTACAATGAGGACGATACAAAGAAATTCAACGAGAAGCTAAAGTCAGAGGGCAAGGACGGCTATGCTGAACTGCTCAAATACGACTCATTCCCTGAGGCTTTTGCAGAGCTTAAGAACGGCAAGATAGACCTTGTTGCTCAGAACTATGCAAGCTGCGCCGCAGTTGTAATGAAGAATCCTGACGATTATGAGATAGTGGCTGACGATTCAGGCAAGGCTGAAATGGTCGGTACAGACACTTGGGTATCATGGGCTGTTCGTAAGGAAGACACAGAGCTTTCTGACTATATCAACTCTGAGATACACAAGTTCAAAGAGGACGGAACTCTTGCAGAGCTTCAGAAGAAATGGTTCGGTGAAGCCGTTGACCTGCCTGAGAGCGATTATATCCCTGCCGAGTAAAAAGCACTTTTGAAAGGAGGAAATGCTCCGTCACAAACGGCGGAGCATTATATATCAATGGAGAATTTCAACATAGTATGGCATTATAAAGACCTGCTGCTGAAAGGTCTTGGCTATACAGTATTCGTATCCGTTGCAGCGATACTTATAGCGCTTTGCGTTGGTATGCTGCTTTCGGTGATGAGAATGGGCGGCGATTCGCTTCCTTCAAGGATACTGAAAAAGATAGTCGCAGTTTATATAAGCTTTGTCCGTGGCACGCCTGTGCTGGTGCAGATATACATTATATATCAGGCGCTTGCAGTAATGGGTCTAAACCTTTCAAACCTGGCGTCGGGCATAATCGCTCTTAGCCTTAACAGCGGCGGATTTATCGCAGAAATAATCCGTGGCGGACTTACGGCTGTGCCAAAGGGTCAGACGGAGGCGGCGAGAGCCTTGGGCATGAGTGAGCCAAAGATACTAATGAGGATAGTTTTCCCGCAGGTATTCAAGGTAGCTTTGCCGCAGCTAACAAGCGAGTTTATAAACGTTATAAAGGTGTCGCCGATGCTTTCTGTGTTGGCAATCGTAGAGCTTACAAGAACGGCTCAGCGTCTTGTAACGCAGACATACATAAACCTGCCTTTCTATATTGCTATCGCAGTTATGTATTTTGTTATCTGCGCAGGACTTGAAGAACTTGTAAAGCTTCAGAAGAAAAGACTTGAAAGAAGATAAGGAGGCGCAGATATATGAACGAATTTATACACGTTGCGGAAATAGCGCTTCCGCTGCTTTTGCAGGGTCTTGGAACAACGGCGGCAATATCGGTGCTTTCTATCCTTATTGCAATGGTGTTAGGCTCGGCGGTAGGCTATATGTGCCTTTCAAAAAACAAGGCTGTTGAGCTTATCGCAAGGGCGTTTATAAAGATATTCAGATGCACCCCTTTTATGGTGCAGGTCTATCTTGCATATTACGGACTCCCTGCTCTTGGTCTGAACGTTTCAGCGTTCTCAACAGGCGTTATAATTCTAGGAATGTACACAGCGGCTTATACCGCAGTTATCCTTGAAAGCGGCGTCAGCGCTATCCCAAAGGGACAGTTTGAAGCTTCATATGCAATGGGAATGTCAAGATTTAAAACAATGGTGAGAATAATTTTCCCTCAGACTTTGAAAATAATCGTTCCGTCACTGACAGGACAGTTTGTTCAGACTGTTAAGGACTCATCTATCCTTTCTATCATCACAGTTGCAGAAATGACAATGATGACAAAAGAGGCTATCGGTATAACTTTCAGCCCTCTGATAGTTTATATCTGCGCAGGCGTTCTTTACTGGGCGCTGAACCTTGTTATTGAGTTTGCATCAAGATGTATAGAAAAGCACAACAACCGTGTTGCTATCTGACGAAAAAGGAGTGTAAAATACAATGGCTGAAAGCAGAAAGCCTGTTATATCGGTTCACGATCTGGCAAAGAATTATGGGGAGCTTAAGGTCCTCAGAAAAATAGATATGGATATTTACAAGGGCGAGGTGGTAAGCGTTATCGGCCCCAGCGGCTCTGGCAAAAGCACTTTTCTCAGATGCCTGAACTATCTCGAGGAGCTGACATCAGGCGAGATAGATATAGGCGGAGTTTCCCTAAAGGGCATCGACGAGGACAAGCACAACAAAAAGCTCAACGAAAAAGCTGCAAAGGTCATAAGAAAGAACGTTGGAATGGTGTTCCAACAGTTCAACCTTTGGCCGCACAAAACAGTGCTTGAAAACGTCATGGAGTGTCCTGTTCAGGTTAAAAAGGCTAACAAGGAAGAAACGAAGAAGAAAGCCATGGAGCTTCTTGCGAGAGTTGGAATGGACGGCAAGGCAGACGCTTATCCTACTCAGCTTTCAGGCGGTCAGCAGCAGCGTGTGGCTATTGCGAGGACCCTTGCGATGGAGCCTGAGGTCATACTCTTTGACGAGCCGACTTCCGCCCTTGACCCTGAGTTCGTTGGCGAAGTTCTGAACGTTATGAAAGACCTGGCTCAGGCAGGAATGACAATGATAGTTGTCACACACGAAATGGGCTTTGCGGCAGAGGTAGCAAACAGGGTCTGCTTTATGGACGGCGGCTATGTTATCGAGGACGGCACCCCTGAGGAAGTGTTCAAGCACCCTAAGAGCGACCGTGCAAAGCAGTTCTTCTCAAAGATACTTAATGTGTAAACTATAAAACCGCAGAAAGGAGTGCAGATAAATGGATTATGAGCAGCTAGGGCACATTCTCGAAAGTATCCACCCAGGAGTGACTATTGCCGACAGCAGCGGAGTGTTCAGATTTGTTTCAGACTCCTATCTTAGCGGCAGAAGCGTAAAAGGCTCTGACATAATAGGTAAATTCGCAGGCTCGGAGGAAATGATGAAGATGTTTTCCCCTTGCGTGACGCAAATGGTTTTTGAAAGCCACAAGCGTGTCACAACAGTGCAAAAGGGCATTGACAATGACGAAACTTTCGTCACGGGAATACCGGTATTCAAGGACGGAGAGCTTGAAATGATAATAAGCTATTCCTCTTGGGAGATAACAGGCTTTGACGACCTGCGGGAGCGTTACAATGTTTTGCAGTATCAGAACAAAAAGCTTCTTGATGAAATAGAGCTTATGACAGGACGTGACGGCGGACAGCGTTATATCGCCCAAAGCAGCCGTTCAAGAGACGCAAGGCGGCTTGCAGGAGTTTTCTGTGACGCAGGCTGTCCGTGCTACATCTATGGTCCCACAGGAAGCGGCAAAAGCTATCTTGCTTCCACTATATACGGTAAAAAGGGGACGCTTTACACCTATGACTGCGCACCTGTCGGGGAAGAAGTCATTGAAAAGGAGCTTCTTGGAGAGGGGTCGATGATATCGCCGCTTTCGGGCATTTACGCTGTGATAATAAAGCATATAGACAGGCTGTCCCCTAGGCTTCAAAGGGCAGTCCTTGAAAAATGCGCAAAAGCAGGCATTGTGCCTGTGGGGCTTTCTGAACATTCAGTGGAGGAGCTTAAGGGTGCTGACAAGCTGTCGGAGGAGTTTATAAGCGAGTTTGAGCCTTATCAGGTACAGATGTATTCTCTTGGCGAGCGTGCGGAGGATCTTAAAAGCTTTATCGACTATTATCTCGGCTCGGCAAACAAGAAATACTCACGGAGCGTTGAGTTCACGCCTCGTGCCATGGGCTGTTTGTTGGGATATGATTGGAAAGAAAATATCGATGAAGTGCATAGGACTATCGAGCGTATCGTTCTTACTACCGAGAAGAAAAAGGTGGACGTTTTCGATTTGCCTGACAGGATAACAGGCGGTTCGTCTGAGGTATTTGCACAGAATGCTTCCCTAAAGGATATGCTTGAATTTTACGAAAGCGGACTTGTGATGAGAGCCTATGAAAAATACAGAACATCTGTGGCTGTGGCACAGAAGCTTGGCATAAGTCAGGCGACGGCGGTGCGGAAGATACACAAATATGCAGGCAGGGACGTTGAATGAATGAGCGTTTTGATGTTATCGTTACGATACTTGAACTTATCGGCACTGCAGCGTTTGCGGCTAGCGGTTCGCTGACAGCGATAAAAAGGCGTTTTGACCTTTTCGGCGTTATAATAATAGGAGTGACAACGGCTGTGGGCGGTGGGATAATGCGTGATATCGTCATCGGAAGTCACCCTGTGGCGGCGTTTCGTGACCCCCTTGCAATGAGTGCGGCGGCTTTGATATCGGTGCTTGTGTTTGCTGCCTTGGCTGTAAAAGGCGACCTGGGGGGCAAGGCGTTGAAGCTTTATGATACTGCAATGCTCATGCTCGATACTATAGGTCTTGGCATTTTCACTGTTACAGGTATAACAGCGGCAATGAGGAGCGGCGTGTCAGACAACACTTTTTTGCTTGTGTTTTCGGGAGTTATAACAGGCGTTGGGGGCGGAGTTCTCAGGGATATTTTCGTGAACAAGAAGCCTGAGATATTTGTGGGCAACATCTATGCCTGCGCTTCTGCCACAGGTGCAGTGGCTTTTCTGCTTTGCTATGGCATGATGTCGTTCATGCCTGCCTGCATGGTGAGCCTTGCGGTGACGTTTTCCCTAAGGCTCATGTCGGTGAAATTCGGTTGGAATTTGCCGAAGATCCAGATAAAAGCCAGACAGGAGCGGAGGATAGCCGCCACGAAAGAAAATCTCATAAATAAAAAAGGAGCATAGACTATGAAAAAGTTTATTATTACCATAAGCCGTGAGTTCGGCTGCAACGCAAGAGAGGTCGCAAGAAAGGCGGCGGCTGAGCTTGGCGTGGAGTTTTATGACAAGGACCTTGTAGATATGGCGGCAGAGCGTGCAGGCATAAGCCGTGACTCGTTTCTTGACAGTGAGGAAATGCTTGACAAGAACGCTGACCGTCTGCTGAAGTCATTCGGCTACGGTTCATCAACGCAGTTTTATTCCGACAAGGCTGTAAAAGCACAGGTCGATATCATCAGAGATCTTGCAAACAAGCGTGTATCCGCCATATTCTTCGGCAGATGTGCAGACTATGTTCTCAGAGAATATCCAAACCACATGAACGTTTTCCTCTATGCGCCTTTGGAAGCAAGGATAAAGCATATGTGTGAGACTTATGACCTTTCATGGTCGGAGGCTGACAAGCTCATAAAACGTGTTGACCGTCAGCGCCACAACTATTATAAATACGTCACAGGCAAAAATCGTGGTGACCGTGACAACAAACATCTTATGATCGACGTAAGCGAATACGGCACTGATCTCACTGCCGAAATGATATGCTTCGCTGCAAGAAAGATGTTCGAGGACTAAGCTTTCTACTGATTACCAAATCTTCATTTGTGGGGTGCTTCTGTTTTGGAGCGCCCCTCTTTTCTTGTATTGTGAATATGAACAAAATGCAGGATATAAAGAAACTTTATTCATGCAACATTTTCTGTAAGTTTAAAAGCCAGCTTGCGTTAATAAAAAGTTTATATATAAAATATAAAATGACTGATTTTTGGTATTGCAGTTGTAGTTGCTACAGGATATATCATAGGTATATCGAAAGAAAAGTTTCGTGGAGTAAATTATTTTTGAAAAGCAAAATGAAAGTTCAAAAAGAAAATCCTGCAAAGTGCAGCTGTAAATATAGGAGGAATGTAAAGTGAAAAGGTTCAGATTTATAATCAAACGGCTGCTTTCAATGATAGTCATAATGTTTTTGGTGTCCTTTCTGGTGTTCGTTGTTCTGAGAATGTCAGACGCAGATCCTCTTACAGTAATGATAGGAAACAATCAATCCACTCCTGAACTCAGGCAGGCTCTTACAGAAAAATATCACCTTGACGACCCTGTTCACATACAGTATCTCAGGTGGATAAAGGGAGTTCTTTCAGGCGACTTCGGCACAGACTATGTTGACGGTCAGGACGTAAAAGGTCTTATAATGTCAAGGCTTCCAATAACATTTGGACTTGTGATAATGAGCTCCGTCATAGGCTCAGTGATAGCCGTTATAATGGGAGTTGCGGCGGCATTGAGAAAAGGTAAACCCTCAGACGCAGCAATTTCAGGACTTATGCTTGTGCTTTCAGGTGCACCGTCATTTTTGGTAAGCATACTGATACTTATTTTCATGACAAAGTACGTTCCCGGATATTCGTTTATCGGAACATATACAAATTTCGGAGAGTTCTTACAACGTATAATGATACCGAGCCTGATAATGGCGCTGACGTTCGTTGCGATGCTTGGACGTATCACACGAAGCAACATGATAAATCAGCTCCAGTCCCCTTATATCGCAACAGCGGCTGCAAAGGGATTAAAGCAAAGCAACATAACCTACAAGCACGCTTTTCACAACGCCGTTATTCCTGTTATAACAGTTGCAGGATATATGATAGCAGGCTCTATAGGCTCGACAGTAATAGTTGAGCAGGTCTTTTCTCTTCCCGGTATAGGCGGTCTGCTCATATCGGCGATAGAGGAAAACAATTTTCCTATAGTTCAGATACTTGTGCTTTTCATGCTTGGAGCTTATCTTGTAATGAGTTTTGTTATCGACATACTTTATACCGTTCTTGATCCGAGAGTTGATCTTAAATAAGGTGGGATTTTTAATGAAGAAGAAAAATAAAGCAGGAACGTTTTTCACACCTGTTGTGGCGGTGACGGGAATATTCCTTGCGGTCATAGTTTTCGTATCGCTCTTTGCAAGCGTTATCGCACCGTATGACCCTCTTGCCACAGACGTGAATGCCATATATGCTCCAGCCTTTTCTGAGGGACACATTTTCGGAACTGACGGACTTGGCAGAGATCTTTTTTCAAGGCTCATATGCAGTGCAAGAACTTCCATTCTGAATGCCTTTCTTATAGTTGCCATAGAGGTAGTAATAGGTGTTCCTCTTGGACTTATCTGCGGATACTACAGAGGTCCTCTTGACAGTATCGTAATGAGGGTGTGGGACGTTATAAGCGCAATACCGCCGCTTCTTCTTTCCTTTATCCTTATTGCGGTAATGGGAAAGGGCATGATGACAGGTATCATCGCCATAGGCATTTCTTATATCCCTCTTACAACAAAGACCGCAAGATCAATGATAATGACAGAGAAAAAGGCGGTGTATGTTGAAGCCTGCAAATCAATGGGCTTTTCAGACGCAAGGATAATTTTCGTGCATATCCTGCCGAACATTATCACACCTATGATATCGCAGTTCACACTTGATATCGGTACGGCTATCACATCAATGGCTACTCTTAGCTTTCTGGGACTTGGTGTTCAGGCTCCGAATGCCGACTGGGGAACGCTTCTCCGTGACGGCATGGGCAACCTTTATAATAGCTCGGCACTGCTTTTTATACCTGCAATATGCGTAATACTTGTAACAGTATCCATAAACCTTTTCAGCGACGGTGTTCAGAATTATCTTGACCCGTCATCAAGAAAGCTTCCGTCATTCAAGAAATACGAAAAGAAACACGGCATAAAGAAGCTTTCAGCAGTTAAGGCAAACGGGGAGGCATAAAAGATGAAAAAAGGAAACGTTCTTGAAATAAAAGACCTTTCTGTAGACTTTATGACAGTTAGAGGTATCGTATACGCCGTTCAGGGCGTTGACCTTGAAGTGAAGCAAGGGGAGATACATGGTATCGTAGGCGAGAGCGGCTGCGGAAAAAGCGTAACATCAAAGTCGGTCATAAGGCTCCATAACGAGGAGACCACCAGATATGCAGGGGATATCTACATAAGAGATGACAGCGGCGAGAAAGATGTTCTTGCAATGAGCAAAAAGCAGCTCCGTGATTTCAGGGGCAGCACAGCCGCAATGATATTCCAAGACCCTATGACTTCCCTTGACCCTATCATGAAAGCAGGCGAGCAGATAGCAGAAATGCTAAGGGCGAAGAAAAACTTAAATCGCCGTGAAGCAAGAGAAAAGGTCATCGAGATGTTTGAAAAGATAGGTATAACACCTGCTGAGAAAAGATACGAGCAGTATCCGTTTGAAATGAGCGGAGGAATGTTACAGAGAATAATGATAGCAATGGCGCTTATATGCGAGCCGAAGCTTCTTATTGCAGACGAACCTACCACGGCGCTTGATGTTACTATCCAGGCGCAGATACTAAAGCTTATAAAAAAGCTCCAGCAGGAAAGCGGAACGTCGGTAATATTCATCACTCACAACCTTGGTGTTGTGGCTGAGATTTGCGACAGCGTAACTGTAATGTATGCAGGAAAGGCTGTTGAAACCGCAAGCGTTGTGGATATTTTCGACCACCCTGCTCACCCATACACAAAGGCGCTCCTTGAAAGCAATCCAAAAGAGAGCGACACAGAAAAAAGAATGAAAAGCATACCTGGCAGTCCTCCGCTTCTGTATGAAAAGTTCAAGGGCTGTGCCTTTGCAACAAGGTGTAAGTATGCTGACGATAAATGCAGAAGCTGCGTGCCTGTTACAGAAAATGTGTCTGAGGGACACAGCACAGCTTGCTTCAAGTGGCGGGAGGTGACATCACAATGAGCAAAGAAAAAGACAGACAGCCTTTTATAAGCGTCAGAGATCTGAAAAAGTATTTCTGCCTTGACAATTACAAGCTTGCAAAGGCAAAGACGAGATATATCCACGCCGTTGATGATGTTAGCTTTGATATCTACAAAGGCGAGATATTCGGAATAATAGGCGAGAGCGGCTCGGGCAAATCAACCATAGGAAGATGCGTTCTGAAGCTTATCGACGTTGATTCAGGCGAGATATATTTTGACGGCAAAAACATAACTCATGTGAGCCGCAAGGAACAGCAGGAGCTGCGTTCAAGAATGCAAATGGTCTTTCAAAACCCTCTTGCTTCCTTTGACCCGAAAAAGACTATACGCTTTAGCCTTGAAGAATCTGCAAAGGTGCATAAGATAAAGCCTGAGGTCTACAAGGCAAGGATAAAACAGCTTATGGAGTATATAGCGCTTCCGGAGGACTTGCTCACAAGATATCCTAAAGACCTTTCGGGCGGTCAGCTCCAAAGGCTTGCAATAGCAAGGGCGCTTATGCTGGAGCCTGATTTCATTCTTGCAGACGAGCCTGTTTCGGCACTTGACGTTTCTGTGCAGGCGCAGATATTGAATCTTATGCTCGACCTGAAAGAGGATAAAGGGCAGACGATACTTTTTATCTCCCATGATCTGAACGTTGTCCGTCACGTTTGCGACAGGATAGCGGTGGTATATCTGGGAGCGGTAATGGAAATGGGTACGGTGGAGCAGATCTATAACAGCGTTGCTCACCCATATACTCAGGCGCTCATCTCAGCAAAGCCAAAGGAACACCCTCTTGAAAATAAGAAGCATATACTGCTGGAGGGAGATATACCGAACGCAGTGGATATCCCCGAGGGCTGTCGCTTTGCAGGCAGGTGCAGATATTTCAAAGAGGGCTTGTGCGACAACCGCACGCCAAAGCTCAAAGACATTGGAAACGGGCATTACGTTGCCTGTCATTTCCCACTAGGCATTGACCGCAGCAAGACTGCTGCGGATATGTAATAAATCTTTTGAAGAAAGGAAAGTTATCATGAAAAAATTCTCACGCAAGATCGCGGCCGCTGCTGCATTGGCAATAACAGTTTCAAGCTGTATGACAGGCTGCTTCAACAACACAGGTTCCGGTTCAGGCTCAGGTTCTTCAGGAGGAAATTCAGAGACAGTTCTCAGAGTAGGCTATACTCAGGAGCCGTCATCATTTGACCCTGCCGACTTCACTATCGTGGCAGCAACCCTCACAGGTTATGACTGCTATGACACGCTTCTTAATTTCTCACATGACGGCACAACAGTTGAGCCTGCCCTTGCAGAATCTTGGGAGCAGGTTGACGATACTACATACACATACAAGATAAGACAGGGAGTAAAGTTCTCAGACGGCAATGAAATGACAATGGACGATGTGCTTTATTCTCTTAACAGAGTAACAGAAGACAACTATTATATGAGCTATCTTTTTGCAAACGTTGACAGCTTTGAAGCCAACAACGATACTTGGACGCTTACAGTTCATCTTAAGCAGCCTGACTCATCATGGCAGTATGTTCCTGCAACATCAGCCTGCACTATAGTCGAGAAGTCTGTAACAGAGGAGCAAGGCGACAAGTACGGCACTGCTGACGGAAAGACTGTCGGCACAGGTCCTTACAAGCTTTCTTCATGGTCATCAGGAAGCGAGATAGTTCTTGAAAAGAACGAAAACTGGTGGGGTGACCCTGATACTCTCGATATCGACAAGGTAGAATATTACGTTATCGAGGACGAAAGCGCATTAGCACTAGCGGCAAAGGGCGGACAGATAGACTTTGTCGAGGGTATGTCAAACAGCGTTATGTCTGTATATCAGAGCTGTCAGAACTTCAATATCCTTTCATGCGAGGGAACGACTTCAAACTATATCGCATTCAACACAGCTTCAAAGCCGTTTGATGACGAGTGGGCAAGAAAGGCTGTTGCATATTGTATCGACCGTTCCCAGATAACAACAACTATCGGCGGCGATTATGCAAAGCAGTCGGCTGTTGTTCCAATGAGCGAATCCATGATGTATATGGATAAGGATAAATGGGATTCAACTATCGCCGAAAGCGATGTTTATACTCAGGATTATGACAAGGTAAAGGAATGTCTTGCAAAGTCAAAGTATCCTGACGGCTTTGAGTTTGATTTCTATACGACTTCACAGACGCAGAAGCAGGCTGAGCTTCTCAAGTCAATGGTAGACGCAAGTGGCTCTATCACAATGAATCTTGTAGAAGTACCTGACAGTGATATTTTCAGCTATATGTTCGGCTACAAGACAAAGGATAACGGCGAGAGATATTACAACGCAGTCGGCACATACATGATGTCAGACTTCCTTGATCCTATGGGAATGTTAAAGACATTATATGCAGGCTCTAACGCTTGCGAGGGCGGAACAAATGAAACACTTTGGACAAGCACAGAAGCAGACGGACTTCTTGACAAAGCGGCTCAGACAACAGACGACGCTGAGAAAATGGGTTACTATACTGACGCATATAAGATATTTGCTGATGAGTGCCCTTACCTTGGGCTTTACACATCATCTGATGTTTACGCAGTAAGCGACAAGTTCACATATGACCCAAGCCCGATGTTCTGGTATAACTTCAGTTACGCAGACGTTCATGTGGCAAAATAAGAAATAATATGAAAAAGGAAGTGCGATAATGTATTCATCTCTGGATACCGTGTGGGTTCTTCTCTGCACAGCTTTGATATTCTTTATGCAGGCAGGCTTTGCAATGCTGGAAACAGGCTTCACCAGAGCAAAAAATGCAGGCAACATAATAATGAAAAACCTTATGGATTACTGCATAGGCTCTGTTCTTTTCTGGGTTATCGGCTTCAGCTTTTTGTATGGCGACTCCATAGGAGGATTTATCGGAACGCCAAGCCTGTTCGCAGCAGGAAAGTTTGCAGCCGCAGGAGATCTGCCTAAGCGAGTGTTCCTTATGTTCGCAACGGTCTTTTGTTCAACTGCCACGACTATAGTTTCAGGAGCAATGGCAGGCAGAACAAAGTTCAAGGCCTATCTTACATATTCGGCTGTTATGAGCGGAATAGTTTATCCGATAACAGGTCACTGGATATGGAACAGTGCAGGCTGGCTCAAAAGTATAGGCTTCCACGATTTCGCAGGCGGAACTGCCGTTCACGTTGTTGGCGGAACTACCGCACTTATAGGTGCGCTGCTTGTGGGAGCAAGGATAGGCAAGTTTGATAAAAACGGCAAGGCGAGAGCCATACCGGGACATAATCTCACTATCGGAGCTTTGGGCATATTCATTTTGTGGATAGGCTGGTTCGGATTTAACGGTGGCTCGCTTCTCACCGCTCAGGGCGACAATGCGGCGGCAAAGCTTGGGGATATCTTTTTTAACACAAACATATCTGCGGCGGCTTGCGCAATAGCTGCAATGTTCATCACATGGGTGCGCTACGGCAAGCCTGACGTGACAATGACCCTTAACGGAGCGCTTGCAGGACTTGTGGCTTCAACCGCAGGCTGTGACACAGTTTCGGCAGGAGGAGCATTCTTTATCGGCATAACAGCAGGCTTTGTAATGGTGTTTGGTGTTGAGCTTATAACAAAGCTAAAGGCTGACGACCCTGTGGGTGCGGTAAGTGTTCACGGTTTGTGTGGAGCATGGGGAACGCTTATGACGGGCGTTTTCGCAAAGAAAAGCGGTCTTATATATTCAGGAAGCCCGAAGGATTTGCTTATACAGCTTGCAGGCGTGCTTTCAGTGGCGGCATGGACAGCGCTTATTATGGTGATAGTGTTCACAGTGATAAAGAAAACAATGGGTCTGAGAGTTAGCGAGAACACAGAGATAGTTGGCCTTGACAAGTGCGAGCATGGACTTTCAAGCAGCTATGCGGATCTTCTCAACACTGCTCAGTTCATCACCGCTGCCGCTGACGAGCCTTCAAAGGTGAGGGCTATAGACGAAGCCTCAGAGCTTAACGCTTCTGACTACAAGGCGGACGGAAAGATGCACAAGGTGGTCGTTCTTATGAACGTCGCAAAGTTCGAGTTGCTGAAAAATGCTTTGGATAAGCTTGATATAACAGGTATGACAGTTACGCAGGTGAGCGGCTGTGGAATACAAAAAGGAAGCACTGAGCTTTACAGAGGCTCTGAGCTTGAATCAAGGCTTCTGCCTAAGATAAAGGTGGAGATAGTTATAAGCACTGTTCCTCTTGGACTTCTTATCGACACTATCAGAAAGGTGCTTTATACGGGCAAGATAGGCGACGGAAAGATATTTGTTTATGACGTTGCAAACGTTGTGAAGATAAGAACAGGGGCAGAGGACGAGCAGGCTCTTGAATAAGCTGCCATGATAATTGGAATGGGGGACAAGATATGACTGATGATATGAAATACACTGTGTTTTATACAGACGAAAACGGACAGCTTGTCCCCAATGGGGAAAAGCTTCTGAGCATAACCGAGATAGCAAAGTATCGAAACATACCTACCGAACGGCTTAGATATTACGATAAGATAGGGCTGTTAAGACCTGACTATGTTGACAAGCTCACAGGGCGGAGGTTTTATTCGGCACAGCAGTGTGAAAAGCTTGGCACTATAAAAGAGCTTCGCAGGCTGAACTTATCACTGAAAGAAATAGAGGACTATTTCAGCGACAGAAACCTTGAAAAGTCCGAGCGTGTTCTCAGACAGCATTATGAGCTTTTACAGCAGGAGATAGCGGATAAGCTTGAAATAAGCCGTGTGCTGAAAGAAAAGCTTAAATTTATCAGAGAGCTTAACAACACAGACTTCAAGCTTGACGACCCTGTTATAAAGGAGCTTCCTGAACGATATGCCCTCAAAGGGGAGAGCAACAAGTTCAGAACAAATCTCACCGGTATAGAGTTTATGAAGCTTGAGGAGGCTATAGGCGGAACTTCACCTGTGCTTGCCACTGATAAGGTGGCGATGACCATAAAAAACTCAGTTGACCCTGACGATATGGATTCCGAGGTCTGCCCTATGGTGTTCTGCTCGGCAGATCAGGCTGACAAGAAAAGCTTCACAACAGTGGCAGGAGGAAAATACGTTTGCGCTTTTCACAGGAACTGCTACAGCTATTTCGGTGAGCTTATAAAGAAAATGCGCTGTCTTGCACAGGAGCATGGCTGCACCCTTGGAAGCGTCGGGGTGATGATATACCGTATAGACATAACCCTTACGGACAACAGTGATGAAACTATTGCGGAGCTTCAGTTTCCGCTTATAAAAGAAAGCAGGGAGAAATGATCATGATAGACAGAAATGAACTGCACGCCATGAAAACGGCGGCAAGATTTGATGAATTTGGCAACACAAGATTTCCTACAATGGCAAAGAGAGCCGTTGAGTTTGGATTAGAGCCTGCGGACAGCATTAAAAGCGAGGGCATGAGCTGTTTTGCAAGAACAAATCTCGGCCCTACATACACAAGCCACGAAACTTTTCTCAGAAGTCCTTTCTGCGAGGATATCCATAATGTGTCGGAATATGACGTTGCAGTGGTGGGTATCCCATATGACAGCGGAGCGTCAAACCGTTCAGGCACAAGACTTGGCCCTGCCGGCATAAGACACGCTTCTTCGCAGATATCCCCTTTCAACCCTGACTATGGCGTTGACCTATACGAAAACATAAAGCTTTGCGACGCAGGAGATATCTACACACTTCCTGCAAATGCCGAAAAGACTTTCGATCAGATAACAAAGGGCATAGGCTATATATTCTCTCAGGGAGTAACGCCTATCGTTCTTGGGGGCGACCACTCTACCACTTTTCCTACGCTCAGGGGCATTTCAAAGTATATCGACGGCAATATCGGCGTTATCCATATCGACCGCCACAGCGATTGCGACGCTATCCAAATGGACGAAAAAATGCACGGCACAGAATGGTATCATTCCACTCACCTGCCTAACCTCAGCGCAAAAAATCTTGTGCAGATAGGCATAGGCGGAAACTGCTGCAAGTCATGGTCAAAATTCACCCGTGACAGCGGCTGTACTGCGATCTCAATGGAGGATATAGACAAGTATGGTATCGACAAGGTGGCAGAGCTTGCCCTCGATATCGCATGGAAGGGCTGTAAGGCAGTGTATGTGAGCCTTGATATAGACGTTCTGGAAGCTGCTTTCTGCCCGGGTACCGGCACACCTGATTTTGGCGGTATGCTCCCGAGAGAGCTTTTGAGGCTTCTCAAGCTCGTGACAGCTCCCGGTATCTGTGGAATGGACGTTGTGGAGGTATCTCCTCCCTTTGATGTGAGCGAGATAACTTCACTTGCGGCGTCAAGATGTATAATCAATGTGCTTTGCAATCTTGCGCTGAACAAGTCGCTATATAAACACTGATAATATTTGTATCTGAAAGAGGCAGCTTATGAATGATCGGCAGCTAAAGGAACTTATACTGGCGGCTAAGGGTAAGCTGCCTTTTGATATTTATTTTTACAACGCAAGGATAGTTGACGTTTACAGAGAGCGTGTCATAGACAGCGGCTCGGTGGGGATAAAAAACGGCATTATCGCCGCAGTTTGCCCTGACTTTGAGCCTAGAGCAACAGAGTTTATTGATTGCAGAGGAATGTATCTTGCGCCATCTTTTATCGACGCTCATATGCACATAGAGTCCTCAAAGCTCACGCCTTTTGCATACTGCGAGGGCGCAGTGCCACACGGAACGGGCTGTGTATTCTTTGACCCTATGCAGATGTCCAATACTCTTGGTCTTAATGGCATAAAAGCTATATGCGAAATGCTTGGGGAAATGCCCATAGAGAGCTTTTTGCAGCTTTCTTCGCAGTATCTTTCCACCCTGAAAACGCAAGACGATATCACCAATGTTATCAAAGAGTGCAGGGCGAAAACTGTGGGTGAGATAAGCGGTGCTGTGGTAGATAATGAGGAGATAATAAAGCTTCTCGGTGCGGCAAAAAGGGCAGGTGTAAAGGTGAATGGTCACTGTCCGTCAATGGGATATGGTGACGTTCAGCAGGCGGCTTGCGCCGGGCTTTGTGACGACCATGAGTGCGAAAGCATAAGCGACCTTGAGCAGCGGCTAGCCTGTGGAATGGCGGTGTTGGTAAGAGAGGGAACTATAGAGCCGAACTGCCGAACTCTTTGCGAGGGGATAGTAAAAAATCATATCCCTACGGACGATATAATGTTCTGCACTGATGACAAGTCTGCGGAGGATATAAAGGAAAACGGCTGTATAGATAATGCTCTGCGCATTGCAGCAAAAAGCGGTATTTCCCCTGTGTCAGCAATAAAAATGGCTACTCTCAACGTCGCAAGGCACTATGGTGTTGACGATATCATAGGCTCGGTCGCTCCCTCAAGAAAGGCGAATTTTCTGCTTATGGATAGCCTTGAAAATATGACAGTGAAAAAGGTCTATCACCAGGGCAGGCTTGTGGCTGAAAACGGCGAGTTTCTTTGCAGGCATGAGTTTGACATAACTTGCTATCCTGAGCTTAAAAACACTGTGATATTGCCCAGAGGGCTTGACAGCCATTCTTTTGAGATAAAAGCAGGCTTTGAGAGGGGCTATGTTACTGCAAATGCAATTGAAATGCCCGAGGGTGGCATAGTCACAAGGCTTGTAAAAGGCAGGCTTGAAGTCAGCAACGGCATTGTATGCGGTGATACAAAAGCCGATATTCTGCCCATATTCGTTGTGGAGCGTTTTGGCAGGAGCGGTGAGATAGGCAGTGGCTTTATAAAAGGTCTTGGCATCAAAAGGGGAGCTGTTGCCGCAAGCTTTGCCCAGGAGAGCAATAATGTCGTTGTATCGGGCGTTGACCCTGAGGATATGCTTTGCGCTGTGAAAGCTGTTGAAGCGAACGGCGGAGGAGCAGTGGTTGTTATAGACGGCAAGGTGGCAGGGCTTTACTCCCTTACTGTGGCAGGCATACTAAGCGGTGAAAACATCGCAGGCGAGATAAAGGCACAGAAAGCTTTCAGAGAAGCCCTTGCCCTCACAGGCGGAAACATACAGCGTATGACTGTGGTGCTTACAGTGTCGCTGTGTCAGACTATCCCAGAGGTGGGGCTGACGGAAAAAGGGCTTTTTGACGTAAACCAGCAAAGATACATACCCACATTCACAGGCGGTGAAGAATTTGAAGAATAAGCCGGAAAATGTAATAATGACAGAGGGCGACCCTAAGAAAATAATATTCCGATTTGCACAGCCTCTTATATTTGCAAACCTTTTTCAACAGCTTTACAACACCATGGACACCATAATAGTAGGCAAGATAAATGGTGACGAAGCTCTTGCGGCGGTGGGAGTTTCCTTTGCAGTGACAATGGTCATGATAGCCGTTGCAACTGGTACGGGCATAGGAACATCGGTGCTTATAGCGAAATATTGCGGTGCCGGGAACAAGTCGAAGGTCAAGACGTGCATTTCCACTGTGCTGATATTTTCCCTTATGGTCGCAGCGTTGATAGCGGTGCTTGGGGTGGTGCTTAGTATGCCGCTTTTAAGACTTCTGAAAACGCCGCAGAATATCATAAATGACGCTGCTGACTATCTGCGGATATATTCCTTAGGTATGCCGTTTATGTTTCTTTACAACGTGCAAGCGTCGGTATTTAGTGCCCTTGGCAACTCAAAGACGCCTTTTCATCTGCTTGTGATGTCCTCTTTGCTGAACATAGGGCTTGACCTTTTGTTTGTAGGTGGATTTTCCATGGGCGTATCAGGTGCGGCATGGGCGACTTTCATTGCTCAGGGAGTATCGGCAGTGATATCGTTTCTGCTTCTTGCTGATAAGGTATACATAAAAGACCATGAAAGAGCAGAGTTCAGCTTCTTTTCGGGGGCGGTGTTAAAAGAGATGTCTTCCTATGCGGCAGTATCGGTGATACAGCAGTCAGTGGTGTCGGTGGGAATGTTAATAGTGCAGTCTGCCGTCAATCCCTTTGGCTCGGACGTGCTTGCAGGGTACACGGCGGCTTCAAAGATAGATTCCTTTGCGATAATGCCGTTCATAGCTTGCGGAAATGCGGTATCCACCTACACAGCACAAAATCTTGGGGCAGGCAAAAAAGAGCGTATCAGAGAGGGCTACAAGGCGAGCGTACTGTTATGCGCAGGCATAGCGGTGATAGAATTTGCAGTGATAATGCTTCTCAGGCGGCGATTCTTAGGCTTTTTTATGGACTTGTCAAGCTCCTCAGCTTCCGCCATAGAAACAGGCATGGGCTACATGACAGACCTTGCGTTTTGTTATATAATAATGGGAATAAATTCAAGCTTTAACGGAATGTTAAGGGGGCTTGGGTGTTTGAAGCTGTTTTTATCCGGAAGCATAATAAATCTCACGTTCCGAATTATTTTCACCTACGCTCTAGTATCGGTCATAGGCGTATCGGCAGTATGGCTGTCGATGCCGGCAGGCTGGGTTCTGAGTTTTATTTACGGGAGAGTGGGGTATAGGATCATGTGCAAGAAGAAAGATAGTGCAGGGATAAGCGATATATAATAGGTAAAGCATTAGCTTCCGAGCAGTTGTCAGCGGCTGTTCGGAAGCTGCTTTTATTGTAAAACAAAAAACTCGCAAACCCTCATAGATAAAGGATTTGCAAGCTTTCTAACTTGTCTTGCTGATACCAAATGGATGCATATCTAAAACAATATAAATTATGACCATTCCGATTAAAAATTATTCCTCCCGGTCAATATTCATTGAACTCATCGATCATTCTGCGATATTCTTTTTCCTCACAATCCACATAATCTTTAGCAAACTGTTCAACCTCAGATATACTGTTTTCCAGCAGTTCAAAATTCACCGCAGCCGAAAAAACATCAATTTCAAGCTTTTCGGACTTATCTGCAAAGACTTCAACTGTAAACCCGTTACAGCGAACATCATTACCGTCCTTATCCTCCCGATGCAGATCAGTATCGGGAGATATTTTCACATAAAAACCATTGTATTTCATTCAACCACTCTCCTTAAAATCTCATCTGCATATCATCGTCAAGGTCGTAATCATCATCAAAATCCTCATCGAATTCATCATTCACGTAATACTCAAGCTGCTGAGAATTTTCAAGAGCTGTTTGAAGATATTTCTCGTCCAAACCGTTTTCTCTGTATCCCTGCAAAATCGTGTTGTAATACTGCTGACTCGGTGGAGAAATTGTCCCACGATTCATCAGATATGCCATACCTTCGTAGGTTTTTCCGTCCATTTCAAAGGTCATTTTTTCCTGCCTGTAGAAACTGGGGTAGCCTTCGTATTTGTTAAGAGTAGGCAAATCCCTTTCGTCAAGCTCCCATATCAGAACGGGAACTCTTGCACCCTTATTCGGAACGATTGTTGCAACGCCCCTGAACTCTAATTCATAATCCTTGATTTCTGATGTTCCTACAACCTTTGAATGTGGACATCTGTATGCCATTTGCTCCAAATTTATATTGCTTCCATATGCAATATATAACTGTTTATTTTTCATTCTCTACCTCCGATCACATTGACATTTCCATGCCCATTTCTTCATCTTCTTCAAAGTTCTCACATTCGCTCTCTGTCGGCTCTGAATTTTCATCGGATACATTTTCGTTTAACTCCTGAACCTCGCTTACAGGCTCGACACGCTGCCCACGGGCGGCTTGCCGTTCAGCTTCACGTTTTTCTTTCAGCTTTGCTCTTGCGGCTATTCCGTCCTCCGGGTGCCGCCATGCAATATCGCCATCCAAATGTTTTAGCAAATGCGTTCTGCAATTCTTGAACTCATCTCCGATAAGTCCAAGATTCAAAAGCCATACACGAAAGCTGTACCGCATATTATCGCTTTGCGAAACGTGCGGAGAACAGTATTTCTTAGTCATTGCCGCATTGCTTATGGCAAGCGCAAGAACTATCTGACTTCTTACCTCTCCTGCATGAAGACTTCCGTTGTATGCCCTTATCTCGTAATGACCATGCTGAAAGAATGAGTGCAGATTGCAGATAACATATCGGCTATTTGAGTAATGCTGAAACTGTTCGCTCATTCTGCCGTGATACCAAAGTCTCTTTATTTCTTCCATATCTTTAGGCTTTTTTCGGTTAATTTCCTCGATGAACTGCTTATCCATCTTGTGACAGTAGGATTCACGAGCAGAAGAAACCTGCAAAGCGTCCCACAGAAAGTCCTCCTTACTTGCAAAAATATTTACAAGATTGCGTATCTGCTGCGGAGTGTAATCGTCTGCCGAAATGTGTATATGCGTGCCTGCACAATATCTCGGACCTGTTACTCCGCCCGCTTTTCTAAGAGCTCGTACAACCTCCTGCAAAAGCGGAATATCCCCATATTCAAGAACAGGAGAATTCATTTCCACACTGTAGGATTTGGACGCTCGGTCGCCGTTTGCATTGTAACAGTTGATACTTCCGTCGTACACAATAGACCAATCCCTGCTTTTAATATCTTTAACCGTATATTTATCATAAGCGCCACCCTCATGGACAACCTCTCCTCCCAGAACACCTGAAAGTGCTTTTGCCGCCTGACAGCGAGTTAAGCCTGTCATTTCTATCTCAATGCCAAAATTTCTTGTTTTTATCCCATCAAAATTGCCTGCCAAATAACCGCCTCCCAACAAAAACAGCCTGCAGATTTCTCCGCAAGCCGTAAATTTAATCGTTATTCAATTTCCGTTCTAACTTCGTATCCGCCCTTGAAAATCACCAATATTTCGGTCTTACTCAGTACTTTTATGCACTCGATTAATTTGCGTATCAGCACATTATCAAAGGTTTCCAACTCAAACTTTTCATGCTCTATCATATCCATAATTTCATCAAGTTTCGCCTGTGTTTCCTCTGAAGTTTTGTTCTGCAATTTCAGATTTTCAAGCCGTTCGTTCAACTGCTGTTCTTCCGAATAAAGCTTTGCAAACTCGCTGTCTAGCTTGTCCTCGTCGCAGCCGCCAGAAGCGATTAAACCTACTAAATCATTTCTTGCTTGGTCGATTTCCCTAAGCCTTTTTTCGGCAGCTAAAATATCCTCCTGCCCCTGACATTCCAGAACCGTTCCGATATTCGCTTTTAAAATCCGCACAATATCATTTCGGCAGGAATAGTAATTGTTTATCGCCCGAATTATCGCCTTATGGAGCTGTTCTTCTTTTATCGTAGGTGAATCGGGGCAGTACTTTTTACCGTGTTCCAGACGGCTTATGCACCGCCAGACCACCTGCTTTTTGCCGTTTCTTGACCATATCCTGCGTCTGTATGGAGTTCCGCAATGACCGCATATCAACAGCTCGGATAACGCATATTTTCCGCTGTATTTGCCTTGCTCAGTTTTGGTTTTATCACTGATTTTACGCTTGGAAGTTCGCCTTGCAAGCTCCTGCTGTACTCGGTTGAACGTGTCACGGTCAACTATCGGAGCGTGATGGTCAGTAACCAGATACATCGGTCGCTCTCCGTTATTTTTCACCACTTTGTGAGTGATACCGTCGGAGGTAAAAGTCTTTTGCAGGAGTGCGTCACCGACATATTTCTCGTTTTTCAGAATCCGCTGAACCTCGCCTTTACTCCAAATATTTTTGCCTGTAGCTGTCTTTCTGCCCTGAGCCATAAGCGTATCTGCGATATTTAAAAGCGTGTATCCATCAAGGTACATTTTGAAAATTAAACGCACCGTTTCAGCTTCATCAGGTACAATTTCAGGCTTGCCGTCTGCACCTTTTTTGTAGCCGAGAAGATATTTATACTGAAACTGTACCTTGCCTTCACGGAAAGCTTTTTCTTTTCCCCAGCTTACATTTTTGCTTATTGACTCCGATTCCGCCTGTGCAAAACTGCCGTACAGAGCTATCATAAACTCGCTTGTCATTGTCAGCGTGTTTATATTTTCCTTTTCAAAAACAACGCCTATCCCCAAGTCTTTAAGCTGTCTGACATATTCGAGGCAATCTACAGTATTTCGGGCAAATCGGCTTATGGATTTTGTGATCACTAAATCAATTTTCTTGTTTTTGCACATACGGATCATGCGATTAAATTCGGTACGCTTTTTTGTCTGAGTACCGCTGATACCTTCGTCAGCAAAAATTCCTGCAAGTGTCCATTCTTTTTTGCGATTTATCAAGTCTGTGTAATATGCGATCTGAACCTGATAGCTGTTTTGCTGCTCCTCTTGCTCTGTACTTACACGGCAGTATGCCGCTACTCTCAATTGGTGATATTTATCACGGTTTATTTCCGTCTGAACTTTCGCAGAAATTATCGTTACATTCGATGCGGTTGACACAATTCTCATTCCTTTCTGATATGTTTTGGATGCGTGTGCCGTTGATTAATTCAACCTCTATGGTACAAAAATGGCTTATCAAAATCCTGTTTACGCAGGACTTAAATAAGCCAATATCGAGCGTATTTAATTGTTCGTGATTTTCAAGCAGAGCCTTGATTTCCGCTGTTTTCTGCGGACTGTCATTGTAAGTACAGCAATCGTATTTCAGCTCGGCAAGCCTGAAAATCTCAGCTTTCACTCTGTCAAAATCTATTTGAGCAGAATCTGTCATCCGGTTTATCTCATTCTGCTGACGGATAACATCGACAGTAGGGGAATACACGCTTATTTCGCCGCCGTACTCTAATAGGCTGGGATTTGCAATAGCAGTGTTTAAAACGGTCAGCACTGCACCTATTATCATTTGATCTGTCAGTCGATATTCATATTTAAAGCAATCGGGATTTCCGCAGTTCCAATATTCACGTCCTTTGCCGTTGGTTTTTCTGAAAAGCTTTTCTCCGCATTCAAGGCAGTATGTAACCTTTCTGATTCCCTGTAAATCATCGCATACCAGATTAAGCGTAGTAGCTTTCTGTACCCGCTTTTCATTTGCTCGCTTGAAAATATCCTCATCAATTATCTGCGGATATTTGTCAGTTCCGAGATACTTTTCATTTTCGATTATCCGCTTGACCATATTTTTGTTCCAACGGTCAGAATCCTCAGTATATCGTATTTTTTCGGACTCCATCAGTTTTGCGATTTGAAGTAAACTGCTGCCATTCAGATATTCTCTGAAAATCGTTGAGACTGCGTAAACTTCTTTCGGATTGGTAGTTATTTCGCCGTTTTTCATGCAGTAGCCGAAGGGGATTACTCTGTTTCTTGCCATTGATCTCACTCCTTTCAATCAACAAGGATACCATAAAATTCTGCGGGAATCCAGTATCAAAGGCGATAAAAAAACGCTCTGTGTTTTGGTCACAAAGCGCAATTTTTATTTGTTTAGTTAAAAAATCTCATATAATCACTTCTGCCGTAAAAAATTCGAAGTAGATTTATATTCTTCTTTTCATCATCAACTTCATATATCAGTATGTAGTTTTTAACAACAATTTTTCGGTAACCGAGTGATTTCAGAGGTTCATTACATTCGGGATACATATACGGCATATTTTTAAGATTCATAATGGAATCATCAATTTCCTTCATTAGCTCCTTTGCAGCTTTATCTGCACATAAAACATGGGATATATATTCAAAAGTGCTATCAAGATCCCTGGCAAATTCCGGAGCAAATACAAGCTTATACATATCCGTATTTGTCCCTCATTTTTTTCAGCACATCTTCTCCGTCCAAGCCTTCTCCATTGTCTATTTGCCTTTGAGCTACAAGCAGCTTGCGAAAAACCTCTGCTGCTGCCAATTCCCTTTCATAGGTCTCATTACTCATTAATACCATATCACCGTAGCCATTTTTAGTAATAAAGATTGGCTCTCCGGAACTATGGCAAAGCTCAGAAATTTCTATCGTATTCCTTAAATCCGTAATCGGTCTTATCTGTGGCATAACAACACCTCCAACTTTATTATGACATTATTATATCATAATTATGTCTGTTTGTCAATGCTTTTAGATAGACTCTTTTAACTTCAATCCGCCAATCAAGTGAAACTCCAGTTCATGTTGATTTATAACCACGATCTTCTCAACGATACTCTCAAATGCCAATTCTTCAAACTCGGTTATCGGATTATCTCGCTTTTCAAAAAAATCAATCAGCATTTCTATCTGTTCAAGCGTTTCATCCTCATCATCAGATTGTGTAAGCTTTTTCAACTCGGATTGCAGCTTATTAATTTTAGCTGTAAGCTCCGTAGTCTGCTCAATAAACTTAGCCTCGTCCAGAAATCCTTTTGTTTTCAGCCTTGCGAGTACATGGGTCTGCTCCTTAAGTTTTGCGATTTCTTTGTGAATATCCATAACATTGGTGTTTCCGCTAAATTTTTTCAGCTTTAAATCCTGTAACGACGTTTGGAGAGGTACAAGAATTTGCTTGTAATTGAATAACAGTTTGTTGTGAAGTATTATAAAACTCTGCCTAATAAACTTTTCCTCAATTCGTTTATTTGTGCATAGTTGCGCTAAATTATCATGCCTGCGGCAAACCCAGTATATTTTATCGCCACTACATTTACGCTTATATTTTGTTCCGCAGTTGGTGCATATGATTTTTCCGCTGAATGGTGATTCTGACAATATGTTCTTATGCTTTCTACATTCTATTAGAGCTTGTGCTTTTTCAAACATTTCTTTTGATATTATCGATTTGTGTGTGGCTTGAATATAATATTGAATTAACTCACCTTTATTAGGGAGTTTTCTATACGGAAGTGTATTCGTGGTAAATGTTTTTTGATATTTTGAATCACCAATATACTTTTCATTGGACAAAATATATCGAATGCCGTAATAACTAAAATTATCCTTATATGATGAATACTTATTTTGACAAATTTCTGAAATTCGCTGATAACCAATACCATTCAGAAACATCTCAAAAATCTCTTTTACTATCTGAGCTTGTATTTCGTCAATAATTAACGAGCCACTACTTAACTTATAACCAAAGGGCGCAGAAAAAACATTTATTGTTCCTTTTTCAAATCTTTTCTGATAACTCCATTTTATATTTTTTGAGATCGAAGTCGATTCCTCCTGCGCCAAACCGCCCATGATCGTTATCATCATTTCATCGGTCATATTGGCAGTATCGATGTTCTCTTTCTCAAAATATATCGTAATTCCAAGGGATTTCAATTCTCTTACGTTCTTCAGACAATCCCTTGTATTTCGGGCAAAGCGGCTGATTGACTTGGTGTAAATCCTGTCAATTTTACCCTTTCGGCAGTCCTTCATAAGTCTCTGAAACTCGTCACGCTTGTCCTCACGGGTTCCTGTGATACCTTCGTCGGCATATATGTCGATCAGTTCCTCTGTTTCCGAATCCTCAAAAAAATGACTGTAATACCTTGTCTGAGCCATAAAGGAATTGAGCTGATCTTCGCTGTCTGAGCTTACTCGGCAATATGCTGCACAACGGATTTTTGCTGTTTGTTCTTCTGCTATTGTAGGCTGTATCACCGTTACTGTCGGCATTTTCTCACTCTCCTTTCAACCAACAAGAATACCACAAATCTTTTCAGAATGATATTACCAAACCCGACAAAATTACTTGTCCGAATTTGACATATTTTCATCTGCCTGCTTTGCCGCAGTACAGAGACACATTGCGAATACTCCTGCTGTACCGCCTGCAAGCAATCCAATAATAAATCCTAACATTTCTTAACCCCCTTATGCTGCGTCCCTTGAAGACGGGAACTGACCGTATATATCTTCCGTATTTTTGCTGTTAAAATTCTGTTTGTCGGCTGCTTCAAGAATTTCATCAAGCTTGTCCGCAAATACTCTCGCCATAAAATCGCTGTATTCTGCTTGTCCAAATTTAGTCATCAAAATCAACTCCTATACTTATTTTCATCGCTTTTTCTACTTTTTCCATAAGTTCAAAATCAACTGAACCCACGTAACTTTTCAATCGGTATCTGTCTATCGTCCGTATCTGTTCCGCAAGCACGATTGAATCCTTGGGCAATGTTTTTGAACCTCGGATATGAATATGAGTGGGAAGATAATGCTTTTTTGCCGTCGAAAGCGGAAGAACCACGATCGTTGGGCTGTGCCTGTTTCCCACATTATTCTGTACCACCAGCACAGGACGAATACCGCCTTGCTCTGAGCCGACCACGGGATTCAAATCTGCGTAAAAAATATCTCCACGTTTAATCAGCATTTCATTCACCTTTTCTGTATCTTACACACTTATGAAACGGACAAAACAGTACGTCGGTATTCCTGTCATACCACACACAGCCTTTGCATGGGTGATTATCTGAAAGCTTTATGCACGGGATTCTAACATCAATGCCGAATTTACTTGATTTTAGCTGAAAGTCAAATAGCTTCGGCGTTTCTTTTTCTTCTGATATATCATTCATACTATCAGCCTCCTGTTCTTGTGAATTTAATATGTAAATGGCGGTCTGCTATAACGCAAACCGCCGTATAACTTCGTTTTGCCTTCGTCTGATTCGTTAGTTTCAGACGATTTTCCGTGATATTTGTTCTCAACGACCGTCACGGCGGAACTCTGCAAGCTGCGGTCAGCGTAACCGCATCATGGGACTCTCACCCGCTATATCAGCCCTCACTGGGAAGTATCATTATCCTCACACGTTTCATCGCCGACTTTGGTTGCTGTCCAAAGGTCTGAACGTCATGGTTATCGCTCGCTTTTTGAGGTCGTCGCGCATGGTTCATTTGGCTGCCGAGATTTCATACCGACCGTGTGATTAACGTACCTGCAGAGTTGATATTCGGTTGTCAAGATTCTCAAGGAGTCGTTTTATTCTCCCTTATACTTGTATAGGGGTAGAAGTCGATGATTTAACAACCGATTTTTATTGATTTTTCAAAAGATTGTGAAGTCTGCACAAAATCCGTATCTTCTTTTTGTGTATATTTTGCTGCGATGTATGTAATATATCGGCTGCCTCATGCTCAGTTTTGTTCTCGAAATAAATCATGGTAATTATTTTTCGTTCATCATCTGTCAAAGCAGAAAGACATTTGTGCAAATTTGCATATTCTTCCTGCCTAATAACATGATTTTCAACCAAATCATCAACTGTACGAAATTCTTTGAAATTATCCAAACTTCCGTCAAGATTTCCCTTTAACGATGAAAACTGAATCTCATGCTTGTAGAACGACTTGTTATTATCGTCAATGTTCCACTGACTTCTATTGTATCCGTTAAAAATTTTTTCGCTGACTTCAACATCAACATATTTTTTGACTATCGTGTCATAAGCACGAACCGTCTTTTTACTCATTTTTATACCTCCGTTTTGATTTTTGTTGTTTTGAATCAAAACGAAGGCTACGGATATTTAGCGGTTGCAGGCAACCATTTTCGCCTTAAATACATAAAAAACTCCGCTTCTACTTTTAAAGCAAAAACGGAGCTTAACAAAAAAAGGTAGAAACCGACGATAGCTCTAAAAGCTACTTGTCATGCTTCTACCTTTTTATCTCATTTTATTATGGGTGGGTGATGCTTGTACTAAGTAATATTTGATTTTATCTTTAATCCTACTAGCAAGCCACACTTATGACATTTGATCAATAAATCTAAACTGGATTCTTTTTCAGAAGTAATTATTTTGGCTTGGTGGGTTTCTAATATCGTATCACATAGTCTAGCACGGCATACAGGACAGCGAATATGTAACTGACGAAATTTTGTATCTTTTGCTATTTTACTTACAATAACCATTATAATCTCTCCTCTGTACGCTATCAGCGTACAATATAATCCAAAAAATAAGCTAGAAAATCAGCTTATTTTTCATTAAGATCAAGTATGAAATTTAACCAGTCATTCTCTGTAGCTGGTTTGTTTTTTGCAACACGCAGTGCTACTTGTACAAATTTGTTTTCTTTTACATATTCTGAAATATCAGGACTGATTTTATCTGTTTCTATTGCGTATAAATCTAAAATGTTTATAATTTCATTTGATGTTAGTGATAACCCATTTATTATTTTATATAGTATTTCTTCACTTGGATTATTTTTTTTCCCGCTTTCAATTTCAGAAAGATATATAGGAGAAATACCAACTAACTGTGAAAATTCTCGTAAAGTCAACTTTTTCTTTTGCCTAAAAAGTTTTATGGTTTCTCCAAGCGACAATTTAGTTATCATAATAATCTCCTAAAAAAGTAGGAAGCTTCAAAGATGATGCTTCCTACTTAGGCACAAAAGATAATTGTTTATTTGAGTTTGATCTTTTTTAAGCTTTTGGGTGCTTTGGGCTGATAAGACCAACAAAAACAAGCGGAATTATTTGCTGCTTTAATACCTTCTCTACTTATTTTAGCAATCAAGTTTAAACAAGCTTTTTTCATTATGCGTCACCTCCTAATTTTGCCTTAATCATCAATAAAGATATAACAACCATGCTATAACTCATTATTAATGCATAATCACGAAAATTAAAAACAAGTAATAATATAAAACCTATAGAATCACATATAATAAAAAGAAATGTTCTCTTTTTTAGTTTTTCTGTTTCAGACGAAGTAAGTGGATTGTTTGGATGTTCTAAAGGTGCATTTTTTAGTATATATACACATGAAATAATTACAACCGATGACATAATGAATGTATGTAAATGGACATTAAAATATAATAATGTATTGAGTATACACCAAAAGCTTAAAGAAAGCAGAAAACATGAGGAGAATTTCTCACAATGGTATCCACCTACTATCGCTCTTAATGGACAAAAACACAATGCAAAAAATATGCATTCTATTATTTGACCGCTAATTGTTGCTAAAATCATCATTGCAATAAAAATCAAAAACGATGAAGCTATTAATTGTAACCCATATACATAACATTCTATTATATCATTGTCATTTGGAATGATTTCTAGGGCAATCATTTCCTCGACTATAGTTTGTGGGATTTTTTCCATATATACTCATCTCGTAATTTCGTTTTTTTCATAGTATAACATTTTTGTCTTTTTATCAAGTGATTTCAATCCAGTGGTATCAAATATTACTCGAATGGTCATTTGAGTAGTTTGGCAGTATTATTGTCGCTTTAAATAAATTGTTGTCATAATCAAATGATATATTGCCGTTGTTGTTGGTTACCAAATCACTAATTATCTTAACCCCATAGCCATGAACACTTGAATCTTTTTTATCGGAATCAAAGAAATGACGTTTCCTTTGATTTTGAATATATTTATTTTCTGAATAAACAACCAGATTCTGTCCGTAATTATACATTTTCAATGTAACAGTTTTTCTTTCATCAGGTATTTTAACTACGGCTTCAATGGCATTATCTATCAAGTTAGACAAGATTAAAATAATGTCATTAGAATTTATATTGCATTCGATGCAGGGAGCTATTGATAGTTTTAATTGTATATTTTTATTTTCACATTCGAATGATTTTAAATTCAAGATAGCATCAATAATTTGATTTCCGCAAAAAATTGTAGATGAATTAGGTGTTTTATCTATAGTTATGGTGCTTAAAAAGTCGGTGAGGCTTTCATATTGCTTTTGAGAATTAAAATAACTGATGGTGTGAATTATTTTCTTTATGTCATGTCTTACTTTTCTTGTTTCATCAACGTATTTTTTTTGTAGATCCATCTGATTTTTTAATGACTCATATTTGATATCATTAACAGCCCAAATTTGCTCTTTTTGCAGGTAAGCACAAAGCTTGGCGAACAAACATAAAATTAAGTAGCTTGCTGTGAAAAACATACAGGATAAGAACAGGAAAAGTGTCATTTCATTAGGGTTATACGTCATAATAGGATATAGATTCACAAAGGTTATAGCTATGCATAAGAAACAACCAATGATTATATCAAAATATAGCCAATAGTATTGTTTATAGTTCGTTTTAATTTTCTTGAAGATGTGAATGGAAACAGAAAACAAGATAAAATTAAAAAGTTTCGCAACAAGCGAAAAGACAACTTTACTTGCATTTGAGGACGATATTGTATTATAGATACTTATTTTTTGAATAATAGACATTATATCGGCAATTAGGACATCGGACATTACAAAAATATAATAAGCATAAATTACACATCCTATTTTTACGAGTATATGGTCTTTGTAGTTGATTATGCACAGGAACAAAAATGCAATAATGGAAACGGACATTTTTATTATCAGTAAGGACGTATTTATAAAATATGAAAGTGCGATATATAGTATTAATGAACTGCTTAGGACGATTTTATTTTTGAATTTACGTTCCAGTATATGGTTGAAGAAAAATACAAGTGCTATACCTTCTAACAGGCATAAAAGCATTTCGAAATTTATAATTTTGCTCATTTTATTACCTTTTCCTTTACATGCTGAAAAAATGCTTGATTGACCGCACTTCTTTTTCGTCTGCTTAGAGGTAATTTAGTATTGTTTCGTAAAACTACGCAATCCTGTAGTACAGCTGATAAGCATGAAACATTAACAAAGCAAGTCCTATGAATATCGACAAAACCGTATTTAATAAATTGAGATTTGACTTTTTCAAATTTGTAATTAAGCAATTTATACTGTTTATCTTGAGTATGCAGAAATATTTCTCCATTCATTGATTCTATGTATAGTATTTCATCTAAGTACACTTGCCCATTAACGCTACGGTTCTTTAAAGAATATTTAAATGAAAAAGATACACGTTCATTGCTTTTTATCATATCAATTATACGCAGTAATTCTTCTTCCAGAAATTCATCAAGTCTGTTCTTTGGAATAAAAGACTCAATATCGTACTGAAAAGTGGAGAACACTTCATCATAATAATCCGATACAAAAACAAGCTTAAAGCGATTTTTCGATAATCTTCTTAAATCCTGTGCCACTAGTTTTCCGTTAAAATCGGGCATATCTATATCTAAAAAGATAATATCATACGAATTTGATTTGACAGTCTGAATCAGATCTTTACCCGAATGAAACGTTTTGATTTCGGGTAATATGTTCTTTTTCGTTATAATTTCTGTAACTTTGCTTTGAAGTTCATTCAGAAATGCCAAATTATCATCGCAAATCGCTATAATCAATTTTCACACCTACTTATATAAATTTTTAGCATATCGTATTAATTGTTCAAAGTCAAATACTTTTTCCTGAGGACAATCTGCTAAAACTGAATTATAATCCAAAACATTATTTTTTGTTCCGGTTAATAAATAATTTATGTCAACATTAAATCTATCGTGAAGTAAAATCATTTTTTCAATAGATAAACGGCTTTCGCCACGCTCAATTTTTCCATAAAATTTCAAAGACATTTCCATTAGTTCTGAAAATTGCTCTTGAGTGTAACCGTTTTCTTTACGAATCTCTTTAAGCCTAAGACCAATTTCTTTTGTCAGCATCTGGTTATCACCACCCCATATTAATTATATCAAAGCATCAAGCTAAACTGAACCAACTTATCAAGTGCATTATCGATAATTATATTTACATTTAGTGTGTAAAATGCTTGACAATATAAATATTATATAGTAAACTATAAATAATAGCACACCTTATAAGATGGTTTTATTGTTCCTATATGTATACATTCACCATTCGGCGCAAAAATAACACCATTCGACTTATTTTTATTTACTTTATTAATATCACTTGCTATAATTATGATAGAAATGATAAGGTATCTACATTAACTAAATGCGCGCTAAAGTTAAGTTGGATATAAATTTATAGCAAAGGAGAATCTGTAATGAAAAATAAGTCTATCGCAAAGAAGTTGCTTTCAGTTGTGGCAGCAACTGTTATGGCTTGTTCAATGGCTGTTTCGGCTAGTGCTTTTACTGGCGGTCCTGCATATGGCAATACAACTGACGGAACATATTCGTATAATTGTATATGGTCAACAGCAACGCTCAATAAAGCTGGTTCAAACAAGTACATTGACGGCTATGCTCTGATTGGTAGAACCTCGAACAAGGCAAGAAGAACAATTGCAGTATATACCTGCATTGGCAATGGATCTAGAACTTCTTCTAGATTTAAGAGCACAATTTTCAATAAGCCAACATCAGGTCCAGCGGCATCATCGACGACGCTTATTGCAAAAGGACAAGCGGTAAAGTACTCAGATGGATCAACGGTTGCAAATATTAGTAAATCTAAGGCATCTGCGTATGGAGTTGAGGCAACCAAAACGTGGAATTACTCAAAAGCAATCACTCTGTATGGTACAGTTGAAGTAAGATATTCTTCCGGATCTTATGCAGAGTACACCGGCACAAACAACTGGTAAACAAGGATTACCATATAGTAGTTTCACTATTATGGTAAATCGAGCAGTTTAGGCAATTGGGGACTTGCAATAGGGTGTTTGCGCCTATGTGTAGGTCCCCTTTTGCTCTTTTCTACTACAATTGTAGGAGGTAGTGAACATGAATAAAAAGAAAGTGATGTTAATATCAGTATTAATCATTTTGATTTTTGCATTCTTATTTATGTTTTATTATTTTAGTGAAACCGCTAATTATGAAAAAAAGAAATCAATAATTGATAAATCGGAATCTATTGCCGAAAATAATGAACAGTTATTTTCATATGGTTCTGGCATGGAGATAACTGATTTGAAAAACAGTTATACATATAATGGCGAGGAAATCACTTTGACGGTACAGATAAGTAACGAAGGAGACCAATTTGACGAAACCTTTCTTTTGTATGTTAATGGTATGCAAAATATGTACCATACGGACACGGAAAGTACAGAATCAGTTTATCACACTATTACAATTCCCGCAGAAGAAACTGTTACAACCCAAATTATTTTTAAACCTCAGAATTGCGAAATTGGTGAAACTGTTTTTGTAAGTTTAGAGCGAATGATGAATATGAGTTATATGTTGCCTGATACATCATACGTGAATTTTTATCCTAATCATGAAATTAACGGAATCATGCCTTTCAAAATGGACATCAAAAAAAGCTGTACAAAGAGTGATCAATCAAGTGTTGATAATTCAAGTTCGTGGAAATCACAAGATTTAACAAACGAAATAATTGAAGATAATATTGTTTTTGACGAACAAGGAAACCCTACATCGCAAAGCTATTTAGACAATAATTCTTATTTTGATTTATATCAAAATGAAAGATTAGACAGTTATTTTTCTACATCTGATGATAAAATCAATCTGACATTAGACGCATATGGAAAAAGTGGGCGTTATCGTGTTGGTGTTTATCTTGATCATGTTTTACAGCCTGCTTTTGACGGGAAATATTATTCTGATGTAGAAATAAACAGAGACACAATGCAATCTCGTAATGTAACGATTGATCTTTCAGATAAAAAAGGGTTGCATTGTGTATATGCAATAGCAATTCCAATTGAAGATAGCACTCTTTTCACTATTAAAACAACATCCAGACTTTTAAGTATAGAAGATGAACAGAACACAGATGAATCTTCTGCCAAAGAGAACATAAAAGAGAATTTAAATGAAAGTAAAGCTGATAATGATTATTCCAAGGACGTTCCGATTAATAATGTTTCAAACATAATCGACATTGGCGATGATTTTATTTTGCTCACAAATGGAAATGAAGGTACTACATACAATATTATTAATGGCGACTATGCGTCAAACGTAGTAGATATACCCGGTGGTGATACAGTCCAAGCTATTGAATCAGGATTTGCAGTTATAGGTTTAAACGGATCGTATATAAATATTTACGATAGGCAGTGTAACCTTATGTCAAATATTATTCCGCCCCAGCATGATTGTGGAGTATATTCGGTAGCTTATGACGGAAAACGGATCGTATATAGTTATAGTGACGAAAGCGGAAATACATATCTATATACGGACAATACTGAATTAACAGATAAGAAACTCGTGAAAAAGTATACTATGAGTGAAAAGCTTAACACCATTCAGGGAATAACAAATATTTATTTATATAAGGATAACGTAATTAGTTTTGAGGGTAGTGTTCTTGTTCAAAACAATCCTCAGAATTTTTCTTCTTGTATGGGAGTTATAAATGAAAATAGCGGAGAAACATCATTTTATACGATAAATGGCGGATATTATCTATCAGCTAATCTTTCACCACAACTCAATTATTTTATTGAAATTCAAGATTTTAATATGGATAAGAGTGCAGACGGGATTATTAATTACAGTTCTTATTCAGAAATTGACGTAAAAACTTTCAATTGTAAATCTGCCGAAGAAAGTCATTATGCAACAATATCCGAAAATGGACTGTATATATCAACTCTTACAGACACACCGGGAACGTTACGCATATACGACTTGAAAACAAGTGAGTTATTAAGTGAATTTGATGTTGATGCAACTTCAAGAAATATAATATTGAATGAGAAAACTAAAACAGTTTATTTCATAAGTGAAAACGGAATGAAAAAGCGTCAATTCTAGGAGGGAAAAATGCATACTCTAACGCTATCACACATAACAAAGAAATTTGGAAATTTCACTGCATTGGACGATGTTTCATTTACATTAAATGACGGTACTTATGGTTTGTTGGGTCCAAACGGTGCGGGTAAGACAACGCTCATAAATATATTAATGGGGCTTTATATGCCAACCCAAGGTGAATTTTATTTTGATGAAAAAAAACATATTGCAAATGATATTGATTATGTACGTAACATAGGTTTTTTACCGCAGTATCCAAAGTTCTATCCGAATTTTACTTGTCAGGAAATGATGGAATACATGGCTGCATTAAAAGGAGTCAACAATCTGGATAAAATTGACGAGCTGTTATCATTTGTAAATTTGATTGAACACAAACATAAAAAAGTAGGTGCTTATTCAGGGGGAATGCGACAAAGGCTTGGAATTGCAATTTCAATGCTTAATGATCCTTCCCTTTTGATTTTAGATGAACCAACGGCAGGGCTTGATCCCAATGAACGTATGCGTTTTCGCAATATATTATCACAGATTACCGATAATCGGATAATTATTATTGCCACACATATTGTATCTGATATTCAATCTACTGCAAATGAAGTTTTAATTCTATCAAATGGTCATCTTTGTTCAAAAGGATCAGTAAGCGATGTTTGCAGTGATATAGAAAACAATGTATGGGAATTAGATGTTAATGATGATTCAAAACTAAATTATTACTTTAAAAACTATCCGATTAGCTCTGTGGTAAAAAAGAACAATTATTACACAATTCGTATAGTTTCCCAAAATGAGCCGGATAAAACCGCACGGAGTGTGGAACCGACACTTGATGATATATTTTTGAAATTATGTGATAAACCGAGGATTTGTGATGAAAAATAAATACATTATACTAAAAAGCGAATGCAAAAAAGTATATTTTCAACCTTTCGTTTTTGTAGCTATAGTTGTCTTTATGATTATAAATTGCATAAATATCTTCAGAAACGACTATCAGTTTAGAAAAAGTGATTATATTAGTGTAGGTCGTTATAATATGACAAAATTGTACTGCGGAGAACTAACCGATAAACAAATAGAGGACATATCAATTAATGCCACTCAAGCAACAGCAATGATTTCAAAAGGAGATTATACAACAGACTATAATCCTCAAGATTATTATTCCGGATATGCCTACGGAGATGCACAGCTGTGGATAGAATTAAATGAACGGATAAAGAAAATATCTGATTTTCAAGAATATAATTCAAAAATAGTTGAAAATACAATCCGGTATCAAAACTCATTAGATAATCAATATCTGATAAATGTCAATCAGTTAATTGAGAAAAAATATCAAAACAGAAAAGTTTCAGGCTTATATAATAATGATGGCTTTGCTGATTTATTTGATTATCATTTTTCTTCCTCTTTATTACTTATATTATTGCTTCTAGGAGTATGTTCATCATATACTACAGAAAAGGAAAATTCAATGACTTTAATGCTGAGAACATGTAAGTCAGGAGGAATTTGTACAAGTACTTTTAAATGTATAGCTATGGTAATATACAGTTTCATCATAAACCTTTGTTTCTCTCTGTGTGATCTGTTTATGTTTTTCATCTGTTACAGATTCAATGGGTATACTCAGCCAATTTACTCTATTTCGGGTTATGAAAACAGCCCCGTTGTTTCATCTGTATTGAGCGTAATAGTTTTATGCTTTTTTATGAGATGGTTATGCCTATGTACTTTGGGGAGTATTGTTTTATTATTGTCTAAAATAGCAAATAAAACTTATTATGTTTTTATAGGAAGCATACTATTATTGGCATTATTAATGGTTGCCTCTACAGTTGGAACTAATTTGCTCGGCAATTATCTAAACTGTTTTAATCCAATAAATTTGATTCTTCCGTCGAAGCATTTTAAGGAATTCAATTTTATTAAAATCGGTAATATTCCGCTAATTACTTATACTGCTAATATTATAGGTGTTTTTTTGATTTTTACAATATGCACGTTATTGAACTGTTTTGACTTAAGGAGGACGAAATGAATCTATTCAAATTGGAAATGAAACGAATATTTATCACCAATAAAGTATGGATTTATTCAGCTCTCGTTATCATACTGAGATTAATTTGCAGTCTATTGTATAATCCTCCTGCTATTGAGATTCAAAATTACAAAGGGAAATTCATAAGTGGAGCTACGGCATATATAGAAAATTTTAAAGTGGATTGGATTCTGATTTTCTTTATATTAATTTTGGTGACAACTGTAGTAATTGATGAATACCGCTGTGAAATGAGACCGTTTATAAAAACGTGTTTGCAACAGAAAAGACTTGCTACAATTCAGCTATGCATTATATTTTTAACAACATTTTTTGTTTCTCTATTTTCAGAAAGCATTTCTTATGCCGTATACAATTACAAATTTGGAACAGCAAATGCATTAATAACTCAGATTGGAGAGAACTATCAATCTTTTTCTCGTTTCTTATCAGCTGATAAGTGTAGTTTGCAAATAATACTTATATCATCATTAGGTTTTACGATTTTCTCGGCATATGTGGTTCTTTTTTCAGTAGTTGTAAAAAAATCAATTCCTGTGTATGCTTTTTCCATATCAATGGTGATTTTACCTGTCTACTTATTTGAAAAAACGTATCAGCGATCTAGATTGTGGTTGCCGATTAGCCTTTTAAATCCAAAGTATTTTTATATGGGGACTCAGATAATCAATGAAGATAATATATACGGAAATGAGTACGGCTTTATTGAAATCACTGCAAAAGAATGCTTTTTTAATATATTTGTTCAATGTATAGTTTTTGCTGTTATTACTTTTGCAATATGGTGTTTTCTTTCTAACAAACGAATAAATTTAAGAATGATAAAAAGTATCGGAACCGCTCTTATTGCTGCTTTTATTTTTACCGGTTGCTCTAATACGATTCCGGCTTCGGAAAACGAAACATACCTGATGTTAGGAGATTCTTGTAACTATGTCTATGATAAAGTTTCCAATAAAATCATTGATGTAAATTCTACGCCATTTGAAGATAAGATTATACAAAGTATATGCGACGAATATGCTATTGCAATTTCTTTTTTGAATGAAGAAAAAACCTCGTATGAAATACAAGCAATTTCGTTAAAAACCAAAGAAGTAATACCGATGCTTACAGTAGGAAAAAATCTTAATACAGATGGTTTGTTAGACTTAGATGACATAATTCCCTTGCCACCATCTTTTTTATATGACTTTGAAACTTTTGGATTACCGCTATCATTTCAATATGATGACAACGTGATTTTTTTTGAGGGAAGTAATTGTGTAATTTCTTATGATTTGAATAATAACGGAAAGCGAACTGACTTGCTTGCCGACACACCATACTATATGCCTGTATGCAAATCTGATAAAATTTACTATTTAAATAAAGAAAATCAGCTCTGTATCTATCAAGATAACAAGTCTGATATTCTGATTGAAGACCAAGTATCATTTTATTTTGTAACAGACAATTATATTTATTACACTTGCTCAAAGGATAATCTTCTAAGAAAAACAAATCTTGACAGTACAGATGTTATATCTGATTTACAAGCGCAATATATAATATATGCTGATGATAAGTCGGTCACATTTTCCACTGAAGACGGCACAGTTACCGTAAAAGATAAGAAATTGTATAAAACAGAAATTTTTGCGGATCTTGCTGACGGTGAAAATTTATATACTTTTGACGGTAAAGATTTGATAATTTATGATTTGCAAGGAAACATTATTGACAAACAGTCTGTAGATATGGTATAATAAACACAAATGTAGTTTATGGAGGCGTAGCTAGTGTCAATAAAAAAACTACCCGATGCAGAATTTGAAATTATGAAAGCTATTTGGCATTCGGACAATCCGATTACCTCGTCCATATTGACTGAAAAGCTGAAGTTTCTGCTACCTGACAAGGACTGGAAACAGCAGACCGTTCTTACTATGCTTGTCAGACTGGAGAAAAAGGGATTTCTGAAATCAGATAAAAACGGTAAGGAACGTAACTATTACGCCGTTGTTTCTGAGGATGAATATATTTGGATTGAAGCTGAAAACTTTCGTAAGCGTTTTAACGGCGGAAAACTTAGCGGACTTGTAAAAGCTCTCTACAACGATGAAAACTTGTCGCAGGATGAGGTTGATGAGCTTAAAGCGTGGATAAATAAAATGTAGGGGGTGATATTTTGGAGAAGTTAATGATGAACATAGGAATATGCTCACTTGAAATGTCGGCAGTGACAGCAGTATATATGCTGTTGTTAAAATTGCTGAAAAGTCGTCAATCGCCTGTGTGGAGATATTATTCGTGGATAATTATTTTGATTGGATTTCTTGTGCCAATAAAACCTTGGGTAGGTAAATCTGAAATTATCGTTCAAGCACCTATACAGAACACAGCGGTAACTGACGTTTTACAAACACCGGCAAATCAGAATAAGACATCTTATGCCGTTGATTTTTGGAGGATTATTTTCTGCATATGGCTTTGTGGAGCGCTTGTTTATCTTGCTGTAATGACGTATAGGTGTATTTATTTCAATAAAAGCGTAAAAAGGCTTTCTGTGTCGGCTGACGAAAACAAAATTAATCTTGCAAACTTAACCGCAAAAGAAATGAGAATTTCCGCATCTGTCAAGGTTATTATTCTCAGTGAAATAGGCTCACCTATGATGTTCGGATTGCTTTCGCCTGTTATACTCTTGCCAAATAGAATCTTTGCAGAGGATGAACTAAGACTGATTTTTAAGCATGAACTTACCCATTTTAAGCATAAGGATTTGTGGGTTAAGATTTTGATTATCCTTTGCAGAGCAGTGCATTGGTTTAATCCGCTTCTGATTACCGTTAGCCATGCTGTGGAACAGGAATGCGAACTTGCCTGCGACTATGACGTAATCAAGAATGAAGGTGTTCAATCAAGAAAAACATATTGTAAGTCTATCCTTAAAGCAGCTTCCGTTCAAAAGGAAACAACCTGTGAGCGTGTAATCAAGCCTGTTGTAGCAACAAGCTTTTACAGCCCCAAGCAAGGATTAAAATCTCGTATGAAGATGATTTTATCATTGAAAAAGAGAAAAAGATTTGTCACAGTGTGCATTTTTACAGCGGTACTTACCTGCGTTTCGGGAGCACGTGTTGTTTTTGCAAATGATAGTTCAGAAAGCAGAGTCGATATTCCACAAAATATTTCAGAGAATGCAGATAAAAACGTAGATATAACTTCAAAAATTGAAGAAAAAAAGAAAAACTCTGATTATGCGACTACAACAAGGAAATCTACTGACAAATCAGTTGAGGATGACAGTGCCGTAACTACCATAACATTGGTAGGCTCAAACGAATTAAATGATAAGGAACAGAATGATGATTTGCCCACAACCTCAACTGTACCCGTGACATATGATATGCCTGCGGATTATCTTGTGGAGGAAGATGAAACCACCACAACCACCGTTACGGTAATAAATTCGGTAAATTAACATTACTCTGTGTATGGCGAAGCTAGTGCCGTACACAGTGAATTTTACATCTAATAACTACAAATGTAGTTATGCATAGGAGGTTACCATGACTGCTTTTAATAAAACAATTGGGAATATTAAACCGAAAGCCAAAGATTTTTTACTTAAAATCAGAACGAAAATCCCAAAGTATAGCATTCACTATGTGCTTTACAAATTACTGCTAAGTTGGCTGTTGATTTCGATATTCTATATTGCAAACAGCGATATAAGCTTTACGGACTTTTATTATTTTGAACAAATCAAGCTAAGCGTTTTTATATGTGCAGTAGCGGTTTTGTGGCTGATTTTGTGCAAAGTTCAAAACATAAAATTTATCAATGTCTTAATGATATTGACCGCACTTGTTTACGGAACTCTTGCTGCGACAAAGTACTCTGATTTTTCTTTTTCTGTAGGCTGCTGTATAGCGGCAGCCTTGTTGATTTTGCATACCGATATTAAAGCTATAAATATAAAAATTCATCGGTCGGCAGTGTGGATTGTATGTGTGATTTTAATTGGCGGATTTTCTGCTTTTGTGGGAATTATCTGCTGTATGTATTACAAAAATTACTGGACAAGCTGTTTTGATTTTGGGCTTTTCGCTCAGATGTTTCACTATATGAAAGAAATCGGGTTGCCACTTATAACCTGTGAACGTGACGGTCTGCTGAGCCATTTTGCAGTGCATTTCTCGCCTATATTTTATCTTCTCCTGCCGATATATATACTTGTTCCGTCACCTTGTACTCTGCTGATTCTGCAAGCGTTTGTTGTTGCAAGCGGTGCAATTCCACTTATGCTTATTTGCAAAAATCACAAGCTGACAAATTGGTCGGCGATCCTTTTCTGTGTATGTTACATTCTTTATCCTTGTTTTGCAGGCAGCTGTTTTACATACATACACGAGAACAATTTTCTTGCACCTTTGATACTTTGGTTTATATTTTTTGCCGAACAAAAGAAAAATATTCCCACATTTGTTTTTGCGGTTTTAGTTCTACTTGTGAAAGAGGACGCTGCTGTTTATGTTGCGGTGATTTCGCTATACTTTCTTTTTACTCAGAAAAACTACAAATGTAATTTTAGCCTGCTGATAATTTCGGTGATATATTTTATTGTTGTAACCCATTTTCTAAAAAAATACGGTGACGGCGTAATGACAGGACGGTATTCAAACTATATGTATGACGGCGAAGATAGTTTTATGACAATGATAGAGTCACTTATTCAGAATCCCGTTTACGCTGTACAGCAAAGTTTCACTCAAGAGAAACTGATTTTCATTCTGCAAATGCTGCTGCCCTTGGGATTCCTTCCCGTGATAACGAAATGTCCAAAACGTCTGATACTTTTGATACCGTTTTTACTTATTAATTTGATGACGAATTATCAATGGCAGTATAATATTGGATTTCAGTACGGCTTTGGCAGCGGAAGTTTGCTCATATATCTTGCAGTTCTGAACTATTCCTGTTTAAAGGACGGAAGAAAGTGGCTCTTAATTTCAGCTTGCAGTTCGGTAATAATTTTTTTCGGATTGTATTACAACCGCACGAACTATTTCGAAACCTATGAAAACGCAACAGAACAGCGTCAAACTATCGACTATGCCCTAAGCCTTATTCCCGAAGATGCCTCAGTGGTTTCGTCAACATTTATTTTGCCTAATCTGTCACAGCGTGATGAAGTTTATGAACTTGAAAGAACAAACCAAACTGCCGATTATTATGTGCTGGATTTGCGGTATACTACCGATGAGTTCGATGTTTCTGATTATCTGAATGATGCTTATGATGTTGTATATTATAAAGAAGATACAATAGGCGTTTTTAAGCGCAATAGTTTGTATAAACCATAACGTTAGCTGCGAAAAATCAATATGATTTTTGATATTTTAGTTTCTGTAAACCTATAACCTATTCACCTATGTCCCCGCCTTTTAGGCGGAGAAAATTCAGTAACTCAGTAGTGGAATAAATCCCACACGTCAGTCACTAAGAAACTAAATCTCCTACGATAAGGTTTCCACGTCGCAGCTGATATTAAGCAGTTTTATAGGGGGATTTGCTCCGAGTTAAAATATTTTCATTTTATTATTAATAATCGTACCGTAAAGCACATTCTTCTGCCTTTATGCCAATTTCTTGTTTTTTCTTTTGGATTAATTTTCGAAGTTTTTTATCTGTCTGCACTTTCAAAGGATTATAGCTGTTTATATAATCATCTTCAATGCACTGTGACAGATTTACAAACAACCCAAACACCGTATTAGCCAACATTTCATTCTCAAAATCATCAATGTGATTCAACATATTCTGTGCATACTCATTTCCGTCATTTGCGGACTTTGTAAGCCACTCCACAGCCTTTTCCGTATCTTTTTGAAGTCCTTCTGCTCCGAAAAGATAAAGCCTGCCGAGCTGATAGCTTGACCACATATTTTTATCAGACGACCGCTTAAAATAGTCCACCGCCCTTTGAATATCATACTTTTCTTCCTGCAAATACAACTTCCCAAAAGCATACTGTGTGAATTCGTTATCCTCTGCAAGCAGCAAATATTTCTCTGCTCTTTCTAAATCCTGCGTGACAATTTCACCTTTCAAATAAATCTGACCCAACTTAAAACAAGCAAAACTGTCACCCTCATCTGCACATTCTGTAAGCATAGCAATTCCTTTTTCAATACCCTGTGGAAAATATTCGCCCGAAATATATTCCAATGCAAGAAAACGTTTTGCATTGGTATTTCCGAGTTTAATTGCTTTTTCAAGCAATTTAACAGCTTTTTGTTTATTCTGAGCAATATGCTCACCGAGAAGCATAGCCTTGCCGTACTCATACAAACCGTTCTTGTTATTCATCTCAGCGGAACGTTTGAAATAATCTATAGCCTTATCCATATCGCTGTCAGTTCCGAGTCCCTTTTTAAACATAGAGCCCAGTTTGTAATATAGGTTATCATCAGCCTGATCCTTACTTTCAAGTTTAAGAAAACCCGATAATGCATCCTTGTAATACCTTTGAGCGGTTTCTTCACTTTGACATACATATTCACCCTTATTGTACATCTGTGCAATCGCATACGAAGCATAAGGCTGTCCTTGCGAAGAAGATTTCTGATACCACAAAAACGCCTGCGACAAATCTTTCTCCACGCCGTTGCCATAATAGTATAGGTTAGCAAGACTGTATTGTGCGAATTTGTTGCCCTCCTGAGATGACTTCAAAAACCATTGAAACGCTTTTTCATAATCCTGTTCTGTGCCTAACCCATAGCAATGCATTTTACCAATGCGATACCAAACGTAAGAACGCATATCCGCAGGTTTCATGACCTGTCCCTTGAATTTAGGTTCGTATGGGAACATATAGTCCGAATCCGGCTCGATCTCCATAAAGCCCTGCAATGCCTCATTATAGTATGCAAATGACTTTTCTTCATCTTTTGCACCAATCTTTTCCGTGGAATAAAGTTTTCCCAAATCGTGAATAGCAAGAACATTGCCTGACTTTGATTCAGAGAGCAAGAGCTGTTCCGCTTTTTTGAAATCTTCAAGCTTGGATTCCTTATTGTAAATCAGTTTGCAGGCTTCTTTGTAGAAAATACTCCATTTCAAATAATATTTGCTTTTGGGTTTGTCATCAACATCAACTGTTACTGCATTATCATCACTCCAAATGAAATCTTCGGCTGTCAGCTCCTCGTTATCTGAAAATATCACATTATCATTTTCTAACTGTTCCGATTCATCGATCAGCGGAGGAATATCTGTTATGTCATCATCAGTTTTTTCTGTCAGTTCCGGTTCTTCAATCTCAATATCAACAACAGGACTATTCATATCCAGTACAGTTCTGATTATCATATTCCGCACTGGCTGAAAGACTTTATTGTCGGTAAGTGCAGGCAGTTCTTTTTCCTTTTGCGTATAGCTCTTGTATTTCAAACGTTCCAAGCTGCACCATTTTTCATAAAGCTGACGGATATTATCGTCTTTTGCAAGTTCTGAAAAAATACTGTTGACCGTTTCTTTGACCTCCTGAGGAAGATATCCATAGACTTTTTTGCCTTTAACATTCTGTAACTGAGAATATAGTTTGCGGATAAAATTTTCAAGCTGCGGATTCTCAAAACCGCCTTGCTGAACTTTTCTGACAATACTTTTAAACTCCGTTTTTGATACAGCTTTCAATTCGTCACGGCTTAACGTCTGCTCCTGATATATGGACTGCAAATCGTCCTTAAATATATCGTTTGCAAAAGCTGAACGAATCTTATTAATTCCCTCGTTTGTTAAGAATCCTTCCTTTGTATTTTCGGAATAAACAAGCAGATGAATATGCGGATGATGAGTAGTGTCATGAAATGCGGCGTACCATTTTAAATTGCATAATGAAATTTTCTGATTTTTTGCAATATCTGAAATGTGACGCATAACAAGCTGCCGCCATGCTTCAGAGTTATCATACCCCAAACGAATTGCATCTTCTCTGCGCAGAGAAATGACGTGCGACCAGACGTTACCCTTGTGATTTGCTATTTCGTTAGCTACCCTGTCAAGAATTATCGGTTCATCTTTTTCATTGAAAAGACCATGAGAACCTCTTTTCTGAACTCCCGGACGCATAGCCATGTAACCGACAAAATTCTGACGATTACCAATGACGTCAGCGTTACGCTCAATGATCGTACTGATTAGTTCCGAAGCGTTTTCTACAGTAGGGTTCACAGTGTAGTCCTCATATTCCAAATATTTTTTAGCTTCGGGAAAATCTGAAAGCAGATCGTTTAAAAGCTGTTCTTGATTCTTTGTAGCGTTATCATTTCTATCCATAATGTTTTGGTCACGGACTTCAACTGTTTCACGGGTTGCGATGTACTTTGTGTAGTTTCTGCGCTTGTTTTTACTTTTCTGTGTACCGCTTTTTAGGTAGCGGCTTGTTACGATAATTTGAGATAAAGTCATAACATATCACCCCCATTTTTATGTGATTTAATCTAACCGTTGATACCTCACAGCCTTCTCAAAATTAATAACACCGTTAATGCGTTTAACCTCATCTATACACATAGCCCTCAGTTTAATCATCGTATCATCATCAATCTCATGTACCGCCGCAAGCATATGAGTAACTGCACCAAGTTCAACTGCAATTTTAAATAAGGCACGGGACAACCTCTGTTCCGTGCCTTTGACTATTCCTTCCGCCATTGCCGTTAGCTGCGGGGCAATAAATTCCGTTGCCGTATGCTCCTTGTTCAAAAGATACCCGCAATAAAAACGCACAGCCTTTTCAATAAATTCCGAGCGTGATTTACAATTATCGTGCTTAAAAAGAGTGTCCACTATTTCCAAAGTTTCGGGAAAAATCTTAAGTCCAAATCTTTGCTTTTTATCCTCAGATGCGACCTCGCAAACCTCTGTTTTTTCGGCTTTTTCTTCTGTATTTTTAATTTTATCCGACTGCAATTTGCAAAACCTCCATTCTATGCGACTGCACGTCAAAGTTTTCAAAACTCCGCAAATTCGGCGAGCTTTGCTCGACGATGTGTCTGTTTGGTCGCTTCAAGCGACCAAACTTTAACCTGCAATATAATATTTAAGCCAATCCTATTGGCTTTGCCCTCATAAACCCACCCAAAATCATCTGATTTCCGCCATTCTAAAACTCTGCGACAAATGCCCACAAAGCCGTTCAACCCCTCCTATGGTAAACTTACCCCACCGACCGCCGAACCTCGCCACACGGGGCAACGTGGTGCGAACTGTGGCGAATTACTGCTCAGACTGCTTTTTCGTTTCGGCAGGCAAGAAGTTTCTCGGCTTTCTTGCAGGCTTTTTTGCCGACATCATGTCAATAAAATCACGGACGTTCTGCGGAACGTTTTTCTGATACAAGCCGTCAATGCACTTGTCGATTTCATCCGAAAGCTTAATATTTTTCTGCTCCAAATACATTTCCAGAGCCGCTAATCTTTCATCACTAATTGTTATCGCAACTGATTTTTTCATTCGCTGTCACCTCCGTTTTCATCAATTTTATCCCGCACTTCCTGCGGATAATCCACGCCCTCATAGGTACACCAGCTTGTCCAACCGCCGTTTGAAACAAGGTCTTTTGTCACATATCCTACTGATTCGGAACAGTAAATCACCTCGCCGTCACCCACATATATCCCGTGCTGACTTCCGTCAAACAGTCCTATACCTGCGACCTCAGGCATGGTATCAAGACTGCCTTGCTCGGTGAAAACAAGCGTATTGTAATCGGAACTGAACACCTTTTCCGTGGGATCATAGTTCAGAAAACCAAGCATAAGCCCTGCATTATCTGCATATCTGATACGGTCAACATCGTCACGATTTCCGATTGCACCCTGCTTAAATCCCCAACCGGACACATACGCATTCTCCGCCCAAGCTGCAAGATCGGCGCAGTTCTTTGTGCTTTCATCGCTGAACATATACCCGTTGATCGTAGAATTCATCACCCAAGTGTAGGTTCTCATAAATTCGTCATAGCCGATCTCCAAGCCGTAAGTTGAATTTATCGCAGTTATCAAATCGCTGTCATTCGGAGCAACAGCAAACAGGTTGGCATAGGATTCCGCATTGAAATTTTGCACGTCACCGAAGTATGACATATATATCAGCTGCGCTTTTATGGTCTGAGAGCGAACTCCTGCGCCCCTCATGGCGTCCTCGATTGCCCGACCCTGATTCTTCAGATTTTCTATCTGAGCCTGCTGTTCGCTGTCAAGGCTTTCAAACAAAGCCGAATCGCTGAACATTTCAGCGTTAATTTCAGGCTGCTCGATTTCCATGCTGCCCATGCTCGAAAGCACAGCTACGGGCAGGCACATCAGTCCAAGAAAGCCTGCGGCGATACTCCCGATCAACACAAACAGCTTTCCTCGTTTTTTCTCGTCACCAAGAATATATATGGCTATCTTTTTCAGAACCGCCGCAACTGTTGCAGACATTACCGACCACCACCGTTTCCAAACATCGCCGCCTTATACTGCGGAGCAATAACCTGTAGCAAATACCTCTCATTTCCGCACCTGTAAAGACAAGTGCCACGTTCGGGATACTTTATCAAGCCGTACTCCGATTCTTCAAGCTGCAAAGTATCAATAAAAGCAGTCGGCGAGATATTGCCGGGGTTAAACAGAAAATGGTGGCTCGGAATACTGAACAGCGGCTTGGTAAACTCCTTAATTTCAGGCAGCAGAAAGTCCTCAATGTTCTGACTTGCCAGAATAAACGAGGACTCCCTTTTACGTACACGCTTCATGCCGTTGCGGATATATTCTATCGCAGTCATGTTTGTGAGGAACAAATACAGCTCGTCTACTGCCGCAACTGTATTTCCTCTGCCGAGCAGTTGATTGCTCATATAGCTGAGAATGTTAAACAGCAGAGTATCCTTAAGCCTTTTGTTAGTGTCCATAAGACCTTTCACTCCGAAACAGATAAACTCGCAGTCCTTGATGTTGGAGTGACCATTGAAGTACTTGCTTTCCGCACCCTTGCACATGGAGTGTAGTCCCAGACAGATATTCTGCAGCATTTCTTCGGTGTATAGGTGCTTTTTCTCGTAATCAAACGCCATGAATTCTTTTTCAATCAACTCGTACAGGTCTGACATTACGGGATAGTCATCGCTGTTCAGCGTATTGAAATCGGTAAAATCATCAATTCCGAATCTTGCGTACAACTTCATAAGCATAATTTCAATTGTGTCAATTTCAGCGTCGGTGAAGTCCTTGTAGGCTCTGAAAAAGTCTTTTAGATAGCTAATGTGCTGACTTAAACGGGTTACTTTTCGGAATGTTTCAGGGCTGTCATTGGTTTCCTTTTCTTGATTTCCAAAGCGAGAATTTTCCGACCACGCTTTAGGTTCAAGCGGATTTATCATAAATTCGCCCGACATCATATCAATGTATGTGCCGCCAAGATTGTTGCACAGTTCCTCATATTCGTGTTCAGGGTCTAAGCAAAGGATAGATTTGCCTGCCTCACGCTGATTGCACAGCAAAAGTTTCATCAAGTAGGACTTGCCCTGACCGCTGTTGCCGAGGATAAGAATATTGGAATTTGTCTTGTCCTCGGTACGCTTATCAAAGTCAACAAGAATATTCGTGCCGTACTTATCTCTTCCAAGATAAAAGCCGTTCTCATCGGTCTTGCCCGAATAGTTGAGGGGATAAAGATCAGCCACCGAGCTTGCAGGCAGCACTCTTTCAAAATGACTTGCGAATACGTTATTGCCTGTGGGAAGAACAGAAAGAAATCCCTCTTTCTGTCGTAACAGCAGTCTGTCAACGGATATTTTGGAACGTGTCAGTTCCATTTGAATATCAGCCTGCAGTTCTTTCAGCTTATCCTCAGTACTTGCTTTTAGCTCGATAAACACGGCCGTATGCAGGAGAGGTTCTTTGTTTCTTCTCAGTTCCGATAGCAGTTCTACTACATCGTCGATGTTGTTCTGAGCCTTTATGCTTTCGTTGACGTCATTTGTGGTGGTCATCATATGATTTTTCCTCATTGCCTGCTGCACGATCTTCCGCTGCTCCATGCTCGTCACAAGGCGGTTGTAAATGCGAAGCGTTACTCCGTTCCTGTCTGCAAGGTGAGCAAGGATAGCCGTTTCTTCCGTTGAGGTCGGATACTCCGTTACCGCCCAGCAGGACTTGTAAAAGTTTCCGCAGATGTAGTGATCGGTGTAGAACCTGATTATACCCGGAACGGTGCGGTCAAAAAAGTCCTTTGCGTCGATAATTTCAAGCTGTTCGTCCGTCAGATTTTTCTTTTTTCGTAAATTAATTCTCATGCAATTCCTCCAAATTAAATTCCGCTTCTCCCTCAATATCGGGGATTTCCTCGCCCGATATGCTTGTCCCGAAGTACAGTGCAAGCATACGTTTGATGTCAGACTTGCCCATTCGTTTTGCCGTAAATCCATGTTCTGCGATTGCTTTGTCAACACGATTAAGCGTGTTAAATATCTGCTCGTCCTTTTCTCGCCTGAACCTTACCGCAAAAATAAACTGTCTTGCAGAGGACATCTCCACTTGGATCTCGTCGAGAAAATCATAGTCCGCTTGCAAAAGTTTTCGCACAGCTTCGTTCTGCTCGGTCTGCAAACGCTTTTTGACGTACATCTTGTTGGTATCGAAACACTCGCAAGAGTCCAAAGCAAGAATTTCAAGGTCCGGTATCGTGCTTAACAGCATCATCAAGTGGTGAATTTTTACGTCGATATTTGCCGCTGACAAAACAGAAATATTGGTGGGTTCTACGCTGAAAAAAGCTATTTCAGCTTTGTCGGTTTTTACTCCGAAGCGAGTAAAGCGTTCAAAGCCGATAAGACCCTGAACGCTGTTTTGGTTCTTTGTCATTTAATTTTCCCTCCAAAAATACAATTGCTGCGAGGTCAGAAAAAACTTCGCAGCATTAAAAATATAGTCCATAATTGCCGTTTCGTCAACCCGAAGCGAGAGAAACGCAAAGCAAGCGGTAGCCGCAAAAGGCAGGACGTTCCACAGGTTTACCAAAACCACGACCGACAGAATTATTCCGCCGCAGATTATGATAAAATCACGAACGTTCCAGAACCACAGCTTTACGTTGGCTTTCAGGTTTTCGGGGTAGATGTAGGTTTTCAATTTTTTCACACTCCATTTTTTCACATAAAAAAACAGCCAAGCTTTTGCTTGACTGTGCTCAATAATATTTTGTTGTAACTGTTCGACAAACTGTAATTTGACGCTCTATTAATGCTATAAAACCCAATCAATAGCATTCTTTACAAGTTTGACAAATGGTTCACAGGTCAGATTT
>ERZ773104.39-NODE-39-length-176219-cov-7.832809_pt1 | contig 176219 bp, 159 predicted proteins | sample MGYA00511920_ERZ773104 | MGnify/ENA primary metagenome ERZ773104 (study PRJEB29015, sample SAMEA2737857) | human gut metagenome | biome: human gut; feature: human-associated habitat; material: faeces | place: China | collected 2012 ... | reverse complement strand
CGTCGACCTCCAGCGTGACAGGCTGGCGTGCTAACCGACTGCACCACCGGGCCAGATAATGGTGGGAACAACAGGGCTCGAACCTGTGACCTCCTGCTTGTAAGGCAGATGCTCTCCCAGCTGAGCTATGCTCCCGAACTTGGCCGTCGCTTCCGACTGGTCATCAGCGACAAGACGTATTATACAGGAAAGCCAACCTTTTGTCAAGCAAAATTTGCCTTTTTTTCAAAAAAACTTTTCATTCTGTGAAACGGCGGTTTTTCCGCCGTTTCACAGAGAAAATCAAATTTTCTTCAAAAGTTCCTGAATATCCTCCGGTGTAAAGGTATAAACCGTATCGCAGAACTGGCACTCCACCGGGAATGCCTTTCCCTCCCGGGCAATATCGCCCAGCTCTTCCCGGCCCAGGCTGATGAGCGCCTGCTCCACCCGGTCCCGGGTGCAGTAGCACTTATAGGACACGGGAACCGTCTCCATAAACACCACACCCAGATCACCGCAGACCTGCCCCAGAATATCCTCCGGAGTCATGCCGCTTTCCAGCATGGGCGTCACGGCACCGGCACGCTGAATGCCGGCTTCCAGCTTATCAATGATCTCATCCGGGGCCCCGGGCAAAAGCTGGATAAGGTATCCCCCGGCGACCTTGACGCTGTGATCCCGGTCCACGAGCACCCCCAGGGCACAGGCCGTGGGCACCTGCTCGCTCTGGACAAAGTAAGCGGTCACATCATCGCCGATCTCGCCGGATACCAGCTGCACGGAACCGATGTAGGGCTCCTTCATCTGCAGGTCCCGGATCACCGTCAGGGTGCCGTCCGTGCCCACTGTGGCCCCCACATCCAGCTTGCCGGGGTATTTCTCCACCAGGGGCACATTGGGCTCCGTAACGCAGCCACGGACGTTGCCCACGGCATCGGAGACCACGGTAATGGTCCCGATGGGGCCGCCGCCCCGGATCTGCAAGGTCATGGAACCGTTTTCCACCTTCTGCATATTGCCCATCAAGGATGCCGCCGTCAGAGCCCGTCCGAAAGCCGCTGTGGCGTTGGGTGTAGTCTTCTGAATCTGCGCACCCCGGCGCACAAGCTCTGTGGAGCAGATGGCTGCAACCTTCACAAAGCCATCCATGCTCATACCGCGAACCAGATAATCGCTCATTTGATAATTCCCTTTCTTGCTTTGATATAAATACGCTGCTCTCCCGCCTCAGGAGGTGCCATGCGGCAGTCGCCATAGACGGCGATTTTGGTAAAGCCCGCCTGCTTTAAGTAGTCTACCAGTGTTTCCGCAGAGTAGGCGTACTCCCGGTGCTCCTCAAAAGAGCGGCTCCAGAGCTTTCCCTGCCGCTGGAACAGGTCCATGCCATAGGAGCAGATGTTGGTCTGCCGGTCAAATTCTCCCCGCCAGACGCAGTAAACATCGTCATCCTCATCCAGGAATACCTGCCCATCCATGGCGCGGAGCTTTTCCGGGGTGTTCACATCGAAGATAAAGATCCCGCCGGGATTCAGTGCCCGATATACCCGCCGAATGGCTTCCCGGCAGCTTTTGGGCTCGGTGATATAGTCCAGGCTGTCCAGGGCGCACACAGCCAGATCTACAGCCCGGGGCAGGGCCAGCCGCTCCAGACGCTGGCAGGAAAAGAAGGGCCGGGGCATCAAGTCCATGGTCTTCTGCTGGGCCACTGTCAGCATTTCCTCGGACATATCCACCCCGGTGGTGGGAATGCCCATGCGGGCAAGAATCGCCGTCACAGAGCCCGTGCCGCAGGCCAGATCCACTGCCGTCCTGGGGTGCAGGCCCTCCGCCGCGAGAATCTGCCGGTAAAAGGCCACCGTGGCCTCATAGTCTACATCGTTGGTCAGGCGGTCATAGCTGACCGCCAGCGCTTTGTACGCGTTCATACTGCCTCCATATACTCAGAAGGGGCGGCTGACAGCCGCCCCTGAGTTATTTTTATCGCTTAAAGATGCTGAAGATCTCATCGATATCGCTGATATCGCCGGACTTCACAGGCTTCTGGGTTCCGGCCAGAGGTGCGCCGATATCATCGGCGGGGGTCACAGCGGCAGAAGCCTTGGGCGCGAAGGTGCCATCGGCATTCTCAAAGCCGGTTGCAATGACGGTGACCCGCATCTCATCCTGGCACTCCTCGGAGAAGGTTGCACCGAAGATAATGTTTGCCTCAGGATTTGCAGCTTCCTGCACGATCCCAGCGGCGGTCTCCACATCGTCCAGAGTCATCTCGGCGGAGCCGGTGATGTTGATCAGGACGCCGGTAGCGCCGTTGATGGAGGTCTCCAGCAGGGGGCTGGAAACTGCAGCGGTTGCGGCCTGCTCGGCCTTCTCCCGACCGGAAGCGGTGCCAACGCCCATATGGGCCCGGCCTGCGGACTTCATGACGGCGGAAACGTCCGCAAAGTCCAGATTGATGATGACGTTCTTGGAGAAGCCCACCAGCTCGGAAATGGAGGTAACGGCCTGCTTCAGTACATCGTCTGCAATGCCAAAGGCATTGGCAAAGGTGATTTTCTGATCGGTGACGTATTTCAGCCGGTCATTGGGGATGATGATCAGAGAGTCCACCTTACCCTTCAGGTCGGCAATACCCTGCTCGGCCTGACGCATCCGGTTGGCGCCCTCAAACTTGAAGGGCTTGGTCACAACGCCCACGGTCAGGATCCCCGCCTCGTGGGCCAGCTCTGCCACAATGGGTGCCGCGCCGGTGCCGGTGCCGCCGCCCATACCGGCAGTGATGAACACCATGTCCGTCCCTTCCAGGACCTGTGCCAGGGCGGAGCGGCTCTCCTCAGCGGACTTCTTGCCGATCTCGGGCTTGGAGCCTGCACCCATGCCGTTTGTCAGCTTCTCGCCGATCTGCACCTTATTCTTGCAGACGGACTTGTTCAGGTCCTGCTTATCCGTATTCACGGCCACAAATTCCACACCGTTGACACCGGATTCGATCATCCGGTTGATAACATTATTGCCTGCGCCGCCGACACCGATCACCTTGATCTTAACGACGCGATCCTGAATGGTTTCAGACATACATTCTTTCCTCCTATGTATCTTTTTGCAGTTTGAGCCCGACCGCTTCTGCATAATATCCGAATCGTACCTTTCTATTTTAGCTTGTTCTGGGTGATAGGTCAATAGAAAATCTTCGAAATCCACAAAAAATTCATGGAATTCTTTTGGAATGCCCCCGCTTAGGAGCTGAATGGTGTTAAGACCACCTGGTTTTCCCGGATGGTAAAGCTCACATCCAGGATTCCCGTGGTATAGTCCGCCATCTGCAAAATGGCATCGTACATACAGGCGATCTTATAGTTCAGCGGGTGTACAGTGTCCGTTCCGTCGCCCAGATTCACCTGATACTGGGTGCCGTACCAGAGCACGATATCGTCAAGATACGTCACATCGATGCTGGCAATGGAGCCTACAATATCGTTGTCCTCCACGGCCACCAAAATCTGCAGCACCACATCCAGCTTCTCTGCGCCGGTGACCACTGTGGATGCAACCGTCGGCAGCGTCGTCTCCTCCGACGCAGCATCCGTGCCATCGGTGCTTTCCAGCGCGGCCGCAGTACGCTCCGTAGCCACACCGATCTGGCCCACCGCAGGATCCGTCAGCGTCACGCCGACGATCTGGGTGTAATTGCTGGCCGTGGAATTATTGGCCATTTCCGTGACCTTTCCATCGGAATTCATCAGCCACCAGATACCCGTATCGTCCTGAATGGCATAGACAACGCTGTCTTCCTTAATTTCAATATTAACCGTATCCGGCAGTTTTATTCCAATTCTAACACTTTTTACATATGGGAGCTTTGCTCGGATCTGGCTGGCGGCACGGGCCCGGCTGAAGGTCAGCAGATTTTCCCCCTCCGTAATGCCGGAAGCCTCCTGAATGGAATAGGGGCTGTACACCGTGGCGCCGGAAACCGTAATGACCTTGACTTTAAAGAACACGGAAAGGCCGATCATGAATGCCGCTACCACCGCAAGCACGGTGATGAGCTGGACAATCAGCCGGTCCCGGTTGAAGGACGCAGGCTGCGTATAGATCACGGCAGGAGTATTGAACACATTCTGCTTTCTGCGGCGCTTTTCCGCATCCGCCGCCCGGCGCTCCTTGCGCTGCTTGGCAAGATCGGAATTCTCCGCAAAGCTGTCCTTGCTGTAGCGGACCTTTTCATACCACTTGAGTATAGGATTCTGAGAAGAAAAGAAGGTTTTGAAATTTGTGGACCGCTGGGCTTTCCGCTTCTGGTTGGCCTTGCGGTAGGGCTGGTAGCCGGAATCCCCGGTCTTCGCCTTTGGGGCCTGCCGGCGTCGCTGGGACTCCTGGGCCTGCCGGGGCTTTTCGGTCCGGGTGCTCTTGCCATCTGTGCGGGGCCGCGAAGCAGCCTCCCGGCGCTGTGCGGTGCCTTCAGCCGACGGCTTTCGAGGCTGGGCCGGACGGGATGTCCCCGCAGGCCGCTCCTGCCGCTCTGCAGAAGGTTGGGCAGGGCGCTTTCGGGGGGCGGGGGCTGCCTCTGCCGGGCGCTTCTTCGCAGCCTCTTTTCTCGCTTCCACGGGCCGCCGGGGTCTTCCGCCCACATCGGACGCGCTCATCCGGGGGGCCGTTTTCTTTGGGTTCTGCTCCCCTGGGGTCCGGCTATTCTCGTTTGTATCCATGCTATGTTCCTCCGGGCCTTACTCAGGCCTTGGTCAGTTCCTCAACAATGTCGCAGATGCGCTGGGTGGAATCGACCCGCGCCATGGTTTTCAGGGTCTTGCTCATGTTCTCCCGTCTCTCCGGGTCAGCCAGCAGGCGGCCAATCTCATCAAAGAGCACCTGGGCGGTGCAGTCCTTTTCCACAATGGTCACCGCGGCATTCCTATCGGACAGCACCCGGGCGTTGCGCTCCTGGTGATTGTTCGTCACATTGGGCGAAGGGATCAGGATGCTGGGTGTGCCGGAAACGGCGATCTCATTGCAGGTCGCCGCGCCGGAACGGCTGATGACGATGTCCGCAGCTGCCATCTCCACAGGCATATCGTAGATATACTCCCGCATATCGATGCTGGGAGTGTGGGGCAGGTCCAGGCCGTCCTTCCGGAGCAGCTCCGGCATCCATTCCCAGCCGAAGCCGCCGGTGGCATGGATATGGTGGAAGGGATAGCCCGCTTCCTTTTCCAGGCACATAAGCTCGGCCATGAGCTCATTCATATGCTTTGCGCCCAGGCTTCCGAAGGCAGACAGCACCACAGGCTTATCCCCCAGGCCCAGCTTCTCCCGGGCAGCCTTTTTGTCACCGTACAGGAACCCCTCCTGGACCGGCATTCCAACAACTTCAACCTTCTCGGGATGGTCGTAGTATTTTACGCTTTCCTCAAAGGCCACCAGCACCCGGCTGGCCCGATTGGCAATCATCTTGGTGGTGACACCGGGCACGGCGTTGGACTCGTGAACGCAGGTGGGAATGCCCATCTTGCTGCCGGCATACAGGGCCGGGAAGCTGGCATAGCCGCCGGTGCCGATGACCGCATTGGGCTGAAACTCCCGAAAAATCTTCTTACAGGCGCTGACGGCCTGCAAAACACAGTTGACTGCGTGGATATTCTGCTTCAGGCCTGCCAGGCTCTTTTTGCGGCTCAGGCCGGAACCCGGAAGGGTCCGCAGCTCGTAGCCCGCCTGGGGCACCAGCTTTTCTTCCATATGACCAACGGCGCCGATAAACAGCACCTTGCAGTTCGGATCGCGCCGCCGCATTTCGTTGGCGATGGCAATGGCAGGATTGATATGTCCGGCGGTACCGCCGCAGGTAAAGATAAGATTCACGTATTTGCCTCCTGAATGGTTCTTTTGCGTGATATATTTAATACGATCCCCATTTCTCCCAGATTCACCGCCAGTGCCGTGCCGCCATAGGAAAAGAAGGGCAGCGCAATGCCGGTGGAGGGCAGGAGATTCGTAACGACACACAGATTCAAAATGGTCTGCACCGCAATGAGACTGATGAGCCCCGCGGCCAGAGCCGTAGAAAATCGGGTTTGTGCCTGCCGGGCGATCCAGAAGCCCCGCAGGATCAGCAGTGCAAAAAGCACCATAATGCCAACCGCACCCACGAGGCCCAATTCCTCGCAGGCAATGGCAAAGATATAGTCATTATACTGAAAAGGCAGATAGAGGTATTTCTGTCTGCTTTTGCCAAGCCCAAGGCCAAACAGGCCTCCGGAGCCAATGGCATAGAGAGACTGCAAAATCTGATACCCCGTGTCTCCGGGGTCCAGCTCCGGGTGCCGCCAGGCAGTCACCCGGTCGCCGGCGTAGCCCATCATGCGGGTATACACCAACAAAAACGCCGCCGCGCCCAGCGCTCCCAGCAGCAGCCACTTTGGATGGGTTCCGGCAATGTACATCATGAGGACAGCCACCATGCCCATAAGCATAATGGCGCTCAGGTGCTTTTCCAGGGCCAATGGCACCAGGATGCCCAGCAGCGCCCCGCCGAAGCCCAGGACCCCCCAGCGGAAAAACCTGGTCTTTTCTCCATAATTCTGGGTCAGCCGGGCAAGCAGCACGATCATGGCAAACTTTGCCACCTCTGAAGGCTGGAACTGGAGCCCTGCAATGTTGATCCAACGCTTCGCCCCGTTGACCTCCTGGCCGATGACCAGGACGCTCAGCAGCAGGGCAATGCTGCTGAAATACAGGGGCCACGCGGCGTGATACCACACCTTGTCAGGGATCCGGCTGAAACCGTACATCGCCCCCAGCCCCAAAAGAGCGCACACGGCCTGCTTTTGCAGATACCGGGTGGTAATGGCATAGCGGGTATCATAGGCGCTTTGGGCAGAGCTTGCGGAATACAGCACCACAAGCCCAACCGTCAGCAGCAGGAGCGTCAGTGCCAGAAAAGGCAGGTCCACATTTTCGCCCTTTCGGCGGTCCTCTTTGGCAAAGAGCTTTGCTCCCGCCATACAGCGCTCCTTTCCGGAATCATTAACGGGTCAGAGAAGAAATGCTGAGCCAGGCCACCAGGCACATAATGGCAGACACGGATGCGAAGGTGAGAACGATCTTTTCTTCCTTCCAGCCGCTCATCTCAAAATGATGGTGGATAGGCGCCATTTTAAACAGCCGCTTGCCATGGGTCGCCTTGAAATAGCCCACCTGCAAGATTACGGACAGGGTCTCCACAATGTAGACAAAGCCCGCAAAAATCAGTACCAGGGGAATGTCCAGCGCAAAAGCCAGTCCGCAGACAACGCCGCCCATGAACAGGGAGCCGGTGTCGCCCATAAAGGCCTTGGCCGGGTGCCAGTTCAGGCGCAGATAGGCAAGCAGGCCGCCGATCATACAGGCCGGCAGCAGGGCCAGATTCTGCCGCCCCAGTGCCACGGACGCAGCCACAAAGAAAACCATGACCGGAATGGTGACCGAAGCGCTCAGACCATCGATGCCATCGGTCAGGTTCACGGCGTTGACCGTGCCCACAATGACGAACATGGCAAACAGGACAAACAGTGCCGGATGGATATAGAACCGGAGGCCCCAGAAGGGAATGTACAGGTCACAGGTCAGAACACCTTCCCGGTACAGCACGTACAGGAACACCGCCGAAACGGCCATTTGCAGCAGGGACTTCTGAATGGCCGTCAGGCCCATGTCCCGCTTCTTCTTCACCTTGCAGTAATCGTCCAGGAAGCCCACCGCACCGAAGCAGAAGGCCAGGGCATAGACGTAGAAGGGCGTATAGTCCGTCATGCCAATGGCCAGATTGACCAACAGGCAGATCAGAGTGCCCCCGATGAACATCAGGCCCATCATCAGGGGGGTTCCCGCCTTGTTATTGTGCCAGGTTGGGCCGATGGAACGCACAGACTGGCCGGCCTTCAGTGCCCTGAGCACCGGCAGCAGGAAATGCCCCAGCAGCGCAGATACGCCGCAGCAGCATACAGCAGTTAAAAGAATTCGGATCATGCAGGATCTCCTCCGTTCAGGTCTTTCTCGTATTTCATGAAGGCCTCCAATACGCGCTCCATGTGCATACTGTGGCTGCCCTTAAACAGGATCACGTCGCCGGGCTTGGCAATGCGCTGCAGCTCGCAGGCCAGGGCGGTCTGGTCCGTAAAGGCCTGAGCCCGCCTGTCGGGCATACCGCCCGTAATGCAGCCGCCGATCACCCGGTCGGCGCAGTCGCCATAGGCCAGGACAAAATCCACCCGTTCAGCGGCGATCCTGCCGATGCGGTAGTGCTCCGCAGCCGCCCGGTCTCCCAGCTCCAGCATATCGCCCAGAACGGCAATTTTCCGTCCCTGCTTCTCGCCCAGGACCTTCAGCGCAGCCTCCATGGACTCGGGGCCTGCATTGTAGCAGTCCTTGATCAGCGTATAGCCATAGGCCCGCAGGGTTTCCTGCCGCCCGGCCAGATTCCGGAAGGTGCGCAGTCCCTGCCGGATCTTCTCCTCCGGGACCCCAAGCTCCAGGCCCACAGCCACGGCAGCCATGGCATCGCTGACGAAATGGCGGCCCTCCAGATTCATAATTACAGAGAAACTGTTCTCCCCGTGGGTCACCCGGAACCGCAGCCCATCCAAAGCATTGACGATCTCCCGGCACCGCACCTGGCAGCCCTCGTCAGAGCCAAAGTACACAATGCGCTGCCTGGGTGTCTGGCTGAGCTCCCGCAGCATGCGGTCATCTCCGTTGAGCAGCAGGGTGCCGTTCTCCGGCATTCCCTCCACGATTTCCATCTTTGCCTGACGGATCCCCGCCTGACTGCCCAGAAATTCAATATGGGCCGTGCCGATGTTCACGATCACGGCAATATCCGGCCTGCCGATGGAGGAAAGATAGGCCATCTCCCGAAAATGGTTCATGCCCATTTCCAGAACGGCCACCTCCGTATCCTCCGGCATGGCCAGAATCGCCATGGGCATACCGATGTCATTGTTGTGGTTCACCGGAGTTTTCGCAGTGCGGTAGGTTTTTTCCAGCACCGCCGCGATCATCTCCTTCGTGGTGCTCTTGCCCACGGAGCCGGTGACGCCGACGACCTTCATGCCGATGCGCTTCCGCTCCTCCCGGGCGATATCGCCCAGGGCCAGGCGCACATTCTCCACGATAATGGCCGGGTAATCCCCTACGCTATGGGTGCACAGCACAGCCGCCGCGCCCTTTTCCATAGCGGCAGGGATGAAGTCGTGTCCGTCCCGGGCACCCTGCAGGGCCAGAAACAGTTGGCCGGGCTGAAGGGTCCGGGTATCGTTGTTGGCACCCAGAAACTCGATATCCGCGTATTTTTCCTCTACAGTGCCGCCGCACCAGGCAGCCGCCTGCTTCAGAGATATTTTACTCATGTAGCTTCCTCAATTCCGACAGGTAAGATTGGACCTCTTCCCGTTCGTCCAGATGATACTTATGGCCATCGATTTCCTGATAGGTCTCATGGCCCTTTCCTGCCAATACAATTATATCATCTTTTTTGCCAATGTCCATAGCGTATCTGATGGCTTTGCGCCGGTCCTCTATAACAGTGTACTCTCCCATCTCCGGGGTAATTCCCTTCAGGATGTCCCCAATAATGGCCATGGGTGCCTCTGTCCGGGGATTATCCGAGGTGATAATGGAAAAGTCCGCGTTTCTGACGCCGATTTGCCCCATAATTGGCCGCTTCATGGGGTCCCGGTCTCCGCCGCAGCCGAAAATCGCTATGAGTCTTCCCTTGCAGAAATCCCGCACGGACAGCAAAACCTTTTCCAGGCCGTCCGGCGTGTGGGCATAGTCGATGAGCACGGTATAGGGCATTCCGGGGGTTGGAACCACCTCAATGCGGCCCTTGACACCGGATACCTTTTCCAAGGCTCGGGCACATTCCTCCAGAGAAATGCCAAGCTGCCTGGAAACGCCCAGCACCGTCAGGGCATTGTAAACCGTAAAGCGGCCGGGAATGGGCACCGCCACGTGGGCCGTCTCTTCTCCGCAAACCGCCGTAAATTCCACGCCCTGGGCATGGAGGGCAATATCCTTTGCATACAGCCCTGCCTCCTTGTGGGCAGAAACCGTCAGAACCGGACAGGCGGCTGCCTGGAGCATCCGAGGTGCATAGGGGTCATCGGCGTTGATCACCGCCCGGTCACAGCGGCGGAACAGCTCCGCCTTGGTGTCGCAATAGGCATCCATGGTCTTGTGAAAATCCAGATGGTCCTCTGTCAGATTGGTAAAGGCCGCCACATTGTAGTGGACCCCGCCGATGCGGTCCAATGCAATGGCATGGCTGGAAACCTCCATAACGGCGTACTGACAGCCCGCGTCCCGCATCCGGGCAAAGAGCTGCTGCAGCTCCAAGCTTTCCGGGGTGGTCCGTTCCGAGGGGATGGCCTCCTGGCCAACGAGATTGCCCATGGTGCCAATGAGTCCCACCTTTGCCCCCCGGGTCTGCTCCAGAAGGGATTTCAGCAGCAGGGTGACGGAGGTCTTTCCGTTGGTGCCGGTGATGCCGATGCACTGCATGGACTTTGCCGGGTTCCCGTAAAAATTGCAAGCCATCTGGGCCAGCGCCAGACGGTCAGAGGCAACCAGGACATAGGGGGTCTCTACATCCGGCTTTTTCGCCGTAACCGTCACAACGGCTCCCCTTTCCACCGCCATGGGGATGAATCGGTTTCCGTCAGAGGCAAAGCCGGAGATGGCCGCAAACAGGCACCCGGGCACTGCCTTTCTGGAATCGTAGACGATGGAAGCAACTTCCGTTTCCAAATCGGCGTGGACTTCTGTTACGGCCACGCCCTTTAACAGTTCCTGTAATTTCATAGCAAACGCTCCTGTATCTCTAATCTTTTGCCGTCTGATCGGCAAAGCGAATGGGAATCGTAGTTCCGACCGCAACCTGAGTTCCCGGCGGGATGTCCTGGGCAATGGCCCGGATCTCCGCCCCCGACTCCGGGTTCCCGGTGGGCAGAATATACAGGCCCAATGCGCCCGCCAGGTCTGCTGCCTGCTGCTTGCTTTTTCCAAGGAAGTCCGGCACTTTTACGCTTCTGGTCTCCGGTGGCCGGCCCAAATACAGCAGCACCTGGCTGCCGCCGGGAAGGCTCTGCCCCGCCGCCGGAATCTGTCCCGCTACGGTCTCTCCGTCCCCTTCGCAGCGGGCCGAAAAGCCGGATTCCTTCAGGCATTTCTCCGCCTCCTGGGCCGTATACCCCGTAAGGTCCGGCAGAATGATCTGCCGTCCAGGCAGGTCCTCTTCGGTATAGTTCTGCCGGACGCCCAGGTAGGGCAAAATGTCCGCCAGAATGGCGCCCACCGTAGGCGCCGCCATTACGCCGCCGGAAATATAGATCCCCGTGGACCGGGACGGGGTATCCAGCGCTGCCAATACAATATACTCCGGATCTTCCATTGGCGCAATCCCCACGAAGGAGACAATTTTATCCAAAACCCGCTGACCGTTTTCATCGAAAACGTCAATTTTCTCGCTGGTCCCCGTTTTTCCCCCTACGGAATACCCCACAACGTTGGCATTTTTCGCGGTTCCCTCTGTGACCACCGAGCGGATAAGGGTGCGCATGGTCTCGGAGGTCTCCGGGGAAACGGTCTGCCGGACCACTGTCGGCTCCTGCTTGAGAACCGTATTGCCGTCCTTATCGATGACCTCGGAGACGAGATAGGGTTCCAGGAGCTTTCCGCCGTTGACCACAGAGGCAATGGCCCGGACCAACTGCAAGGGCGTGATCTTAAAGGTCTGGCCGAAGGAGCCGGAGGTCAGGCTGGCCGTGCCCCATTTGTCGGTATTGGTAACCAGCGCCTTGTCGAAAAACACACCCTTGCTCTCACCGGACAGGTCAATTCCCGTCTTCTCCAGGATTCCGAAGGTCTTCACATAGTCATAAAACCGCTGGCCGCCCAGCTTCAGAGCGATATGGGCAAAGGCCAGATTGCAGGAATTCTGCAGGGCCTGGGGTGTCTTTTCCGCCCCATGGCCCGCCGCACGCCAGCAGTGCAGCAGCTGGGAACGGCCGGGGATCTGCTCGGCTCCCTTGCAATAAAAGGAGGTATTCAGGTCAATGGCCCCGCAGTCCAGGGCCGCCGCCATGGTCAGCACCTTGAAGGTGGATCCCGGCTCATAGCCATCGGACAGCACCCGATTGCGCCACTGTTTCAGCCGCGCCTGGGTCAGGGCGGCATCATAGGCCTGCTTTCCGGCGGTGTATTCCGGGCTTCCCTGGGGGCAGCGTTCATAGGCCAGCCGCATGTCTTCCAGGCTCTGACGGGTTTCCTCGTCCCACACCAGCTGGTAGTCATTGGGGTCGTAGCTTCCCAGGGTTGCCATGGCCAGGATCTCGCCGGTCTTGCAGTTCATGACCAAGCCAAAGGCGCCGTTTTGCACATCATAGCGGTCTATCGCTGCCCGGAGCTGCTTTTCCAGGATCTCCTGCACCGTGGCATCCAGCGTCAGAACCACACTGCACCCGGAATGGGAGGCTGTAAAGCCTTCATAGGAAAAGGGCATATCCATTTCGTTATTGCCCTTGGTTGTGATCACCTTTCCGGTTTTCCCGGAGAGGAAGCTGTCATAGGCCGCTTCCACGCCCTCGCTGCCCTGGCCGGATAGGTTGGTAAAGCCGATCACCTGGGCAGCCAGTGTTCCAAAGGGGTAGGTCCGCATGGCGGCGGGCTCCAGATGAATGCCGGATATGGCATTCTCCTGAATAAAGCCGCGAATTTTCTGGGCTGTTTCCTCGGAAATCCGACTGCCTACCTGCTTGTAGCGGCGGCGAAAATCCTGCCCTTGCTCCAAGATCCACTCCGGCTCCCTGTCCAGCAGCGGGGCCAGAAATGCGGAAACGGCATTCAGGTCCGCACCGGACTGCTTCAGCTCATGGGGGTCCAGATACACATTCTCTACCCCAACAGAGGAGGCCAGGATGTTCATATTCCGGTCGTAGACCAGGCCGCGGTCCGAGGCGGCTGCCGTGGACCGGGTCTGATTGTTCAGTGCCTTTGCCGCATAGTAATCATAGTCCACCACCATGAGCTTGGCTAACCTTGCCGCCACGCCGAGAAAGCCCAGAAGCCCCAGTACCAGAGCCGTCAAGCGGATCCTCCAATGCTGGGCGCTGTCCATCCGTACGCGGCGGTAAGTGGTTTTTTGCATGGTCCGGCCCCTTCCGGCGGCTGAAATCTTTCAGGAAGCACCCAAAAGAGTGCCCCTTTGAAAATGGGCGGCAAGGGAATCCCTCGCCGCCCATTCGCAGCTGCCGTTTTGAGTATATGCGTGCCCGGACAGGTTATGATTCCGGCTCTTCTGCCGGGCCCAGCAGGCCGGACAGGAACCACAGGAAGTTCTCCCAGGCCGTAGGCTCCTCTTCATGCTCCGGTACGGAGACCCGAACCGTCATCTTCTCCGCTTCCTCTGCCGGGATCATGCCCATGGCCTCGGCCTTCTCCTGTACGGTATCCAGGTCCAAGGCTGTGCGGTAAGCGTGTTCCAGCTTTGCATTTTCCCGCTTCAGCTCTGTCAGCGTCTCCAGCTCCTGATTGTATTGGTTCATACTGGCCGTCAGCTGCACCGCACCAACCACCAGGGCCACCAGCACCGCCACGGCCAGGACGATACCGCCCATGGCCACGGGGTCCACATAAATGCGGCGCTCTTTCCCGGTCTTCGGCTTCTTTGGCAGGAAGACCTTTGTGCTCTGCTGCTTCTTTTTTGGCGCCTTGACCTCACTGCCATACACGTAAAACTGGCCAACATATTGAATAACAGGTTTTTGATCCATGTTTCCTTCCTCCGGCCAAAATTACCGTTTCTCACAAATGCGAAGCTTCGCGCTTCTGGCTCTGGGGTTGCGCTCCAGCTCCTCTTCGCCGGAAACAATGGGCTTCCGGGTAAGTACCGTCACCTGGGGCTTCCTGCCGCAGACGCACACCGGGAATTCCGGCGGGCAAATGCAGCCCTTGGCCGCTGCGGCCATGGCGTTCTTGACGATCCGGTCTTCCAGGGAGTGGAAGGTGATCACCGCCAGCCGTCCGCCGGGATTCAGGCAGGGAATGGCAGCATCCATAGCCTTGGACACGGAATTCAGCTCGTCATTTACCGCAATGCGGATGGCCTGGAAGGTCCGCTTGGCAGGATGCTGCTTCTCCCGCAGGGCTGCGGGGGGCATGGCCGAGCGAATCACATCCACCAGTTCCAGGGTGGTGCGGATGGGAGAAATCTCCCTTTTGCGGACAATGGCCGCCGCAATGGCAGGGGCATAGCGCTCCTCACCATAATCATAGAAAATGCGCTTCAATTCCTCATAGGACCAGGTGTTGACCACGGTATCGGCACTCAAAGCATCCCCATTGTCCATGCGCATATCCAGGGGAGCGTCCGTCATATAGGAAAAGCCTCTGCTCCCGTCGTCCAGCTGGGGAGAGGATACACCCAGGTCCAGCAGGATCCCATCCACGCCGGAAATGCCCAGCTCCTGCAAAACCTGGCCCATACGGCAGAAATTGGAATGGACCAGCGTCACCCGGTCCGCAAAGGGAGACAGCCGCTCTCCGGCAGCCTTCAATGCCACAGGGTCCCGGTCGATGCCGATGAGCCGACCGGTGGTCAGCTTTTCGGCGATATGATAGGAGTGGCCCGCACCGCCCAGGGTGCCGTCCACATAGATACCATCCGGCTTGATATTCAGGCCCTCAATGCATTCATCCAGGAGGACGGAAACATGATGAAATTCGCTCATAGTCCAATTGCCTCCAAAGATGCCAAGAGTTTTTCGGGCGTGAGATTCTCCTCTTCAAATTTCCGGAATTCCTCCGCGTCCCAGATTTCCGCCTGGCCTGCCCGGCCAACGATCATGACCTCCCGGTCGATTCCGGCGTAGGATTGCAGGAAGGGTGTCAGAGAAAAGCGGAACTGCTTGTCAGGGCTGCACTCCGCGGCGTTCATAAAGATCAGGCTGGTGGCCCCTGCCCGCTGAGAGATGCTCAGGGCATTGAAGTTCGCACTGAGGCGCTGCCATTCATCCGCCGTGTAGACTGTGAGACAGCGATGGCCGCAGTTCACACCCAGAGTCACAAAGAAGCTATCGCCCAGCTCCCCACGGAGCTTGGCCGGAACGATCAGACGGCTCTTGTCGTCCATCCGGGCTGCATATTTGCCGATCACAGTCTCACCTCCATTCCATTTTCCTCCACTTTACATCCACAGCGCTCCATTTTTTGATAGTATAAATCTTCTTCCGAAAAAAATCAATCATTTTTTGCCGAATTTCCCTGGAACGCCCTGAGAAACCCCATTTTTTCAGGAATATTCAAACGTGTGTTCACTTATCCGGCAGGTTTCAGGCCCCGAACCGCAGCTTTCCCTCCTCCAAGCGCAGATGGATCCTGCCCGGCTTTTTGGGGCAGCGCAGCAAGAACGTGGCAAGGCCGTCCTCCACTTCAGTCTGCACCAGTCTGCGCAGCTGCCGGGCACCGTCCCGGCCCATGCAGCGGGTGCTTAGCATATTGGCAAGCTCGCCGGGCAGCAGGAGCTGAATGCCTGCTGCAGCGCTGCGCTGCTGCAGCTGCCGCAGATACTTCTGGGCAATGGCCTCCATGGCATTCTCCCCCAGGGGCTCGAAATACACCGTTGCATCCAGCCGCCCCAAAAATTCCGGGGTAAACTGCTCCTGCAAGGCCTGGGCAAACACGCCCTTTTTCCCTTCCCCGCAGAAGCCCAGCCCCTCCCCCCGCAGGCCGCCGCCCACATTGGAGGTCATAACCACAATGGTATTTTTGAAGCTCACGTGTCTGCCGGTGGAATCGGTGAGGGTACCCTCCTCCATGATTTGCAGCAGCAGACCCAGCACCTCCGGGTGGGCTTTCTCGATCTCATCCAGCAGCACCAGACTGTAGGGGCGGCGGCGAACCGCCTCGGTCAGCTTGCCGCCCTCATCGTAGCCGATATAGCCGGGAGGCGCACCGATAAGCCGGGACACGGAGTGCTTTTCCATATATTCCGTCATATCCAGCCGCAGCATGGCATTCTGGCTGCCGTAAACCTCCGTGGCCAGAGCCCTGCACAGCTCTGTTTTTCCCACGCCGGTGGGACCGGCAAACAGCAGGCAGGCGATGGGACGGCCTGCGTCCCGAATGCCGGAAAAGCCCCGGCGGACGGCCTCCGCCACGGTTTTCACCGCTTTGGGCTGCCCCATGACGTGGGCAGAGAGCAGCCCCTCCAGATTCAGAAGCCGTTCCCGCTCCCCTGCCGTCAGCCGTCCCACAGGAATGCCCGTCCTGGCAGAGACCACCAGGGCAATGTCCGCCCCGGTCACCGCCCGGGACCGCTTGCCATCCGGCGCGCGCTCCATAAGGCTCTGCACCTTATCCCGCAGCTCTGCCGCCCGCTCAAACCGGCGCTCCCGCACGGCCTCCCGCAGTTCCTCCTCCAGCTCTTTCCGGGCGGAGGAGCCCCGGGTGCTGGATACGCCCTCCATTTTCGCCCGGGCCGCGCCTTCGTCCAGCAGGTCAATGGCCTTGTCCGGAAGATAGAGGTCCGGAAGATACCGGACGGACAGCCGGACCGCCTCCTTCAGCGCCTCCTCCGTAATGCGCAGCCGGTGGTGCTGCTCCAGTCCGGGCTTCAGGGCCCGGAGGATTTCCACCGCGGTGTCGTTATCCGGCTCCTCCACATTGACAGGGCGAAACCGCCGCTCCAGAGCGGCGTCCTTTTCGATATACTTCCGGTACTCCTCCCGGGTGGTGGCCCCAACCATTTGCAGCTCTCCCCGGCCAAGGGCGGGCTTTAAAATATTGGCCGCGTCGATGGCCCCCTCTGCGGCCCCGGCCCCGACGATGGTATGCATTTCATCCACAAAGAGGATCACGTCCCCGCTGCGCCGGATCTCCGCCAGCACATCCCGCAGCCGCTCCTCAAATTCGCCCCGGTACTTCGTCCCCGCCACCAGGCTCGCCATATTCAGGCTATAGAGCCGTTTCTCCTTCAGCTGAGGCGGCACGTTGCCCACCGCCATACGCTGGGCCAGGCCCTCGGCTATGGCGGTCTTTCCCACGCCCGGCTCCCCGATCAGGGCGGGATTGTTTTTATTCTTCCGGCAGAGAATGCCGACCACCGTATCGATTTCTCTGTCCCTGCCAATGACCGGGTCCATGCTCACTGCCTTCTGAACCAGATCCTCGCTGAATTGTTCCAAAAGCTTCGTAGAAACCGCCTCCTTTTTCCCGTCCCGCAGCCGGGGCGCATCCAACAGATATTCCAGAGTGTGGGTAAACAGCGCATCGGCGCTGACACCGCAGGTATGCAGCATCTGATAGGCCCCGCTCTGCTCTTCTCGGGCCATGGCCAGCAGCACATGGGCGGGACGCACCTCCCGTCTGCCTTGCCGTCGCGCCTCCACGGCAGCCTGACGCAGAATTCTTCTCGCCGCCCGGGTCAACCCCTGGGGCAAAGGCATCTCCGGCCGCCCTACGCCGTAACACAGCATGGTCAGCTGCCGCAGCAGCTCCGGCTCCACACCAAAAGACCGCAGCAACTGGGCCGTACCGCCGGACATCTGGCACAGGGCGAGCAGCAGGTGCACCGAGCCCACATAGCTGTGGCCCATGTGCCGTGCCTCTGCACCGGACTGCCGGATCAGTGCCTCCATTTGTCCGCGATATCCCATGAAATTCCCCCTTTGGGCTTCAGTTTCGCCATCCAAAAGAGGAAATATACGGAAATCAAAAAAATCCGAAAAAAGGAATTGCATTTTTGAAAATCTATGCTAGAATGTAGATGCATTGTATGGATGCACACTGAAAAAAACAATAGGAGGTATTTTTCATGGCTTACAATATCACCGATGCTTGCCTGAAGTGCGGTTCCTGCGCTGAGCAGTGCCCCGTCGAGGCTATTTCCGAGGGCGAAGACAAGTACGTAATCGATCCTGACGTTTGCGTCAGCTGCGGCTCCTGCGCCGAGCAGTGCCCCGCTGATGCCATCGAGGAAGGCTAATTCTTCGGAACCCACCGGCCTGCGTCTTTCGCAGGCCGGTTTTCACTATAAGGAACACAACTTGGAAACACTTTTGAACGGTTTTACCCTGGATGTCCCCAAAGGCTGCTTCCCCCTGAGCACTGACAGTATGCTCCTTGGCTGGTTTGCAAAGCTCCCCAAAAACGCCCGGGTGCTGGACCTTGGTTCCGGCTGCGGTACCCTGGGGCTGCTGCTCTGCGCCCGGGACAGCACCTGCCGCGTCACCGGCATAGAGCTGACGCATGAGGCCCACCGGGCCGCTCTTGACAACATCGCCCGCAACGCGCTTGCCGACCGCATGGAAAGTATATGTGCGGATGTGCGGCAAGTTCCCTCCCTGGTTTCCCCCGGAAGCTTCACGAGCGTCCTTTCCAACCCGCCCTATTTTTCCGGCGGACCGCAGAGCAGCGCTTTGCCCCTGGCCCGGCGGGAGGACTGCTGCTCCGTCCGGGAGCTGCTGCACAGCGCCGCCTGGGCGCTGAAATACGGCGGTGACTTTTTTCTGGTCCACCGCCCGGAACGGCTGGGAGAGATCATCGCCCAGGCAGGTGCCTTTCATCTGGAGGCCAAGCGGCTGTGTCTCGTGCGGCATGGCCCGGGCAAGGATGTCAGTCTGATCCTTCTGCAGCTGCGCAAGGGCGGAAAGCCCGGGCTTGCTTTTGAGGAGCTGTCGCTGACCGATGAAGCGGGGCAGCCGTCCAGGGAATACAAATCCATTTATCATATCGAATAGGAGGCCCCTATGGCCGGAATGCTGTACCTTGTCCCCACCCCCATCGGGAATCTGGGGGACATCTCCAAACGCGCCCGGGAAACTCTGGAAAGCGCGGATTTTATCGCCGCCGAGGATACCCGGGTCACCCTGAAGCTATTGAACCACCTGGAGCTGAAAAAGCCCCTGGTGAGCTACTACGAGCACAACAAGTCCTTCAAGGGCGAAAAAATACTGGACCGGATCCTGGCAGGAGAAACCTGCGCTCTGGTCTCCGACGCCGGAAGCCCCGCCATCTCCGACCCCGGCGAGGACCTGGTAAAGCAGTGCGCCGCCGCGGGCATTCCGGTCTGCGCCATTCCCGGCCCCTGCGCCGCCATCACCGCCCTGAGCATTTCCGCCCAGAGCACCGGCAGATTTTGCTTTGAGGGCTTTCTCTCCACCGCAAAAAAGAGCCGCCGGGAGCACCTGGACAGCCTGAAAAAAGAACAGCGCACCATGATCTTCTATGAAGCCCCCCACAAGCTGCTGAACACACTGCAGGATATGGCGGAGGTCTTCGGCGCGGACCGGCCCATCAGCCTGTGCCGGGAGCTGACCAAGCTCCACGAGGAGGTGGTAAGGACCGCCCTGGGAGAAGCCGTGGAAAAGTACACCGAAACGCCCCCCAAGGGGGAATTTGTGCTGATCGTGGCCGGCGCCCCGGAAGAGATCAGAGAAGCCCCCTCAGAAGCCGACGCCGCCGCCCGGGTGAAGGCACTCTTAGCGCAGGGGCTTTCCCGGAAGGACGCAGTCAAGCAGACCGCCGCCGAACTGGGCCTGCCGAAGAACACGGTCTACGCCCTGGCGCTGGAAGAGGAATAGAGCAATCATGCAAAGTACAGACGCAGCCGACTGCAAAATGCACCGGCTGCGCTTTTTTTCGCACTGTTCTTTTTGCCCTTCCCCGGCATAATCTTGTGCCAAGGGGGGAGCGCTATGGTCATGGGGTGGATTTGGACGGGGCTGATTGCCCTGAGCATTCTCTCGGCGGCGCTGACCGGGCGGGGGGAGGCTCTGGCCGGAGCGGCTATGAAAGGGGCACAGTCCGGGGTGACGCTGACGGTTTCTATGGCCGGGGCGGTGTGCCTGTGGTCCGGGGTTGGGAAGCTTTTGGAGAAAAACGGGGCCATGGAGCTGCTGTCGAAGCTGCTCTCCCCCATCCTGGGGCGCATTTTCCCGGACAGCCGGGAAGACGGCCTTCTCCGGGGGTATCTCTGTGGAAACATCTGCGCCAACCTGTTGGGGCTGGGCAATGCCGCCACGCCCATGGGCATCCAGGCGGCCAAGCGGCTGAAAACGCCCGGAAGCGACGCGGCAAGCGATCAGCTGTGCCGCCTGGTGGTGCTGAACACCGCCTCCATCCAACTGCTGCCCACCAATGTGGCCGCAGTCCGGGCGGCGCTGGGATGCGGCCGGCCCTTTGACATTCTCCCGGCGGTGTGGGTCACAAGCATTCTCTCCGCCGGGCTTGGCGTCTGCGCGGCAATGCTTCTGGGACGGGTCCGGAAAGCATGACGGACTACCTGATCCCCATGATATTGCTGCTGGCCTCTGCCGTTTCTCTGGGCAAGAAGGAGAACAGCTATTCCCTTCTCTTAGAGGGCGGGGCAGAGGGGCTGCGCCTGCTGAAGGACATCCTCCCCACCCTCGTTCTGCTGCTCACCGCCGTGGAGCTGTTCCGCGCCTCCGGGGCAGCGGAGCTGCTGCAAGCGCTCTGCGGGCCGCTGTTTGCCCTCTTCGGCATTCCGGCGGAATGCGCCCTGCTGGTGCTGGTGCGGCCCATCAGCGGCAGCGCGGCTCTGGCCGTGGGGACGAGCCTGATGCAGACCTACGGCGTGAATTCCCAGATCGGCCGGACGGCGGCGGTCATGCTGGGCTCCACGGAGACCACTTTCTACACCATCAGCGTTTATTTCGGCGCAGCCGGTATCCGCCGCACCCGCTATACCCTGCCCGCCGCCCTTTTTGCCGACCTTGTGGGCTTCACCGCAGCGGCCTGGACCGCAAAATTGTTTTTCTAGGGACACAAAGGGGGCACAAAGACGTTCGATCCGAAAAACTTGGACCGAACGTCTTTTGCGTATTATCGCACCTTTTGAACGCTGTCCGCCAGTTGTTGCAGCTGGTCAGCGGTCATGCTATCCGCGGTGATCTGAAAGACCACCTTGTTCTCCCAATCCACCCAGACGATATGTCCCTGGGTTACAGCGGCAGGCATTCCCTGAACCGTTGTGGATTCTCCGCCGCCGTTCATTTTGAGAATTGTATCCGGAGTCTCTGGAACCGGCTCTGACTTCTGGGCAGAATCCTCATCCTTGTCCCCATTCAGGAGGAAGGTTTCATAATTCAGTTCCACTGTGGTATTTTTCTTGGCATCAATGTACCAGCGATACACATAGGCAAACCAACCGCCGTCCTCCTTGGGACTGGCGATAAATTCCGTCTCCGGGTAGTTATCCGGCAGTCCGGTGATCTGATAGTCCCCCAACTCCTCCAGTGCCAGCTGGTAACGGTCTGCATTCGTGGGTTTCAGGTCCGGGTTCAGCTGGATGCTTTCGGCAACCCGCATCAGATCCAGCTCCGTGTCTCCTGTCAGCAGCATGAACCCAACGCCCCGGTCCTCATCCGTCCAGAGCAGCACCCGCTCACCGCCGGTGCAGGTATACAGTGTTCCGGGAAGGCTCCCCACGGTGATGCTTTCTTCCTTTGTGACACTTTCAAGCACCAGGTCGGCGGCATTGTCTCCCCGGGTCGTCTCCAGCACGAGGGCGCTTTCATCCGATGCCGTCGCAAAGTGCAGCGTCTGGTGTCCATAGGCCTTGTCACTGACAAAACGCAGACGATAGCCCTCCGGAAGCCAAGTAGGGCAATACGTTTGCAGGCCCTCATAGGTATCGGCTGTCGATTGAAAATTGATTTCCGCCTCATAGGGTACAGAGGCATTTGCATCTACGCTTTCTCCGGTCCCTTGCATATACCGCTTGGTGTTCAGCTGAATTTTCGCCGTTACCGCATAGGCTGTAACGCCCAGCAGGCTGACAAGCGCTGCCGCAATCAAAAAAAACCGAAGCTTACCGCTGTGCTTTTTCATAGAAATATCCTCCTTATTTGGAGCGTCTGCCAAAGCAAGATATCGATCCTCAATACCGCTCATTGCGCTGTAAAGGTCTTTTACGGTCATTGTGTATAGCCCTCCTTTTCCAGAAACCGCTTCAGTTCCGCCCGAAGCTTTTTCAGCCGGTATTTTACCTGGTACTCCCGCATATTGTACTTTCTTCCCAGTTCTGCCGCTGTCCGATTATAGTAGTATCTGCCCACAAACAAGGCGCAGTCGATTCCACTCAGGCCGGACAGAAACCGATTCAGGGTCTTCGTCAATTCCCGCTGTTCGGCACGCATCTCCGGCTGTGCCGCCGGATCCGGAATGCACTCCTCCAGCTCGGAAATGGCGACCTCCGCAAAGGCGGAACGCTTTTGGGCGTTCCCATAGTCAAACCGACTCAGGGCCAGATTCCGGGTAATGCGGGATAAGTAGTATTTGAGCGCTTTTGGCACCTCCGGCGGGATCTTGTTCCAGGCCGCCAGATAGGTGTCGTTTACGACTTCCTCGGAATCCTCCGGGATAGAAAGAATCCGCCCGGCAACACTCCGCAAAAAACGGCCATATTTCCGGTCCGTCTGCGAAACAGCTTCCTCAGAGCGCTGAAAGAAAAGCTCGATGATCTGTAAATCTTCCATGGGTTACTCCTTGGGTCACTCTTTTTGATTGTAAGGCCTTACATCTACACAGTAGGATTTTTACGCCCGTGCGGAGAAAATTTTTCAAAACAAAAAGACGTGACCGCAAATGTCACGTCTTTCTGATTTCCGGGCAAGCTGCCCGTATCCGGTGGGATTCCCCGGTCATTCTGTTTTCTGCTTTCCCGTGCCGCGGGAGCGTCTTCTTCTGCGGCGGGGGCGCCCCTCGGGGTCGGCCTTTTCGGCCCGACGGGCATAGGCCTCGGCCGCCTCGGAGGTGGCCTCATAGGTCAGGCGGCTGACCCGAACAAGTCCGTCCGGCTGCTCGCTCAGGCGGATGCGGATCAGAAATTTTCCATGCTCCGGGCAGGTGGCCAGATCCATATACCGGTGGCCCGCCTGGGCAAACCAGCGGGAGCCCAGCATCTGCCGCCCGCACTCCGGGCAGAGATTGTCTTTTCCGGACATGGCGGCCAGGGCCGCGGTCTTATCCGGCAGGTCCCGGAAGACCTCCCGCTGAATGCAGCCGGGAAGCTCCGCCCCATGGAAGCCGTTTTCATGGCTCTTGAGGGCCGCATCGTATTCCCTTGCCCCACGCTCCAGATCCAGCTTGGCGCAGATGAGGGCTGTATGGTAGGCATCGCCCAGGGCATCATGGGCCGGGCGGCTGGCCTCGATTCCGCACAGCTCCATCGCCGTTTTCAGGGCCTTCTGAGAGGTGGAGCCATCGGTCTGGGCGTTGAAGATCATCTGGGCATTGTACCAGCGGTCTGTCCAGCTCTCGTCCAGGCCATACAGCCGCAGATTTTCCCGCAGAATGCCAATATCGTCAAAGCCCCAGGTCAGGAAAATGATGTCCTCGCCGCACCAGCTGTGAAACCGCTCCATGGCCTCCGGGAAGGGGATGCCCTCCTCCCGCAGCCGGGCTTCCTTAATGCCCGTCAGCTTGCTGACCCGGCGGTTTAAGTGGCGGTAGACCTTGGGACGCACCATGATTTGAAATTCATCCGCCACCCGGCCTTCCTGCGTGACCCGGACAGCGCCGATCTGGATGATCTCCCCCCGAATGGTCACCGGCAAGGGCTTTTTTGAGGAAGGCGAGCCGGGCCAGGGCTGATTCCATTCCATATCCAAAACAATATAATCCATGGTAAAAAACCTCTTATATTCCTTCTTTCCGTGTATCATACCACAAACATAGGCTCCGTGTAAATATGTTCTTCCGAATTCTTCGGAAATTATTCCGATTGCATTTCCCGGGAAGATGTATTATACTTAGGGTAGGGTTTGTAGGATTTCCCTTTTATCCCCGGAATCGACCCGTTTCTATTTGTTGATTCTGTTACAATTCAGGAGGTAAGATCCCATGCCGAACACAAAGGATACCGCTGCCGAACCGGCTGCGGAAAAACCCGCAAAAAAGAAAACGGCCAAGAAAGCGGAAGCCGCCGAAGCATCCGAAAAACGCGCGCCCCGCAAGCAAACCAAATCTTCCCAGCCCGCCCAGGAGGAAGCGCCCAAAAAGCGCCGCACCCGGAAGGCCCCGGCTGCCGAACATAAAGAACCCGCCCAGGAACAGCCTGTTCCCGAAACCCACGCCGCCCCCATCGCCGAAGTGCCCCCGGTGCCTGCACCGGACGCAGCAGCCGCCTCAGCCCAAAGCGCACCGGAAGCTCCGGAGCCTGCGGTTGACACGGCAGCACCGGAAGTACCCGCTGAAATTCCTGCCGAAGTTGCTGCCGAAATTTCCGCCGAAGTTGCCGCCGAAATTTCTGCCGAACCGGCTCCACACGTTCAAAAGGAGGTTCAACCCATGCCCGAAAACCAGATTTCCTATATGCCCCAGCCCGGCCCCAGAAGAAGCGTTGCCTTCATCGGCTCGGAGTGCTATCCCTTTGTGAAAACCGGCGGCCTGGCAGACGTGATGTACGCCCTGCCCAAGGCCCTGTCCCGGATGAACTGCGATGTAAAGGTGATTCTCCCCCGCTATGCCTGCATTCCCTGGGAATACCAGAGCAAGATGGTCTACCGGGGCGAATTCCAGATGAACCTGTGCAGTGATGGCCGGAGCTTCTATGTGGGGATCATGGAATACGTGTGGGACGGAGTCGTCTACGACTTCATCGACAACCAGGAGTTCTTCTCCGAAGGCAACCCCTACACCAGCATCATCGGCGACATTCCCAAATTCTGCTTCTTCTCCAAGGCAGCCCTGGCGGCCCTGAACTACATGGACTGGATCCCCGACGTGATCCACTGCCACGACTGGCAGGCAGCGCTGGTGCCCGTGTATCTGCGGACGCTGTTCCAGAATACGCCCCTGAGCCGTGCCAAATCCATGCTGACCATTCACAATCTGCGCTTCCAGGGTGTTTACAACATCCCCACCATCCGCTATTGGTCCGGCCTGCCGAACTATGTGTTCAATAAGGATGCCCTGACCCAGAACTGGCTGGATGCCAATATGCTCAAGGGCGGCCTGACCTACTGCAACATGATCACCACCGTCAGCGGCACCTACGCCGGGGAAATTCAGACTCCCGAGTACGGCGAAAAGCTGGATGCCCACCTGCGCTACCACTCCGGCAAGCTCCGGGGCATCGTCAACGGCATTGACTACGACATCTGGAATCCCTGGACGGACCCCATGCTGCACACCAACTACGACATTACCAATGTTCTGCCCCGGAAGAAGGAGAACAAGCGGGCATTGCAGCAGGAGCTGGGGCTGTGGCAGGACGACCACAAGTTCGTCATCGGTCTGATCTCCCGGCTGACCAACCAGAAGGGACTGGACCTGGTGAACGCCATTCTGCCCCAGATCATGGATGAGCACACCCAGGTGGTGGTGCTGGGCACCGGCGACAGGGGCTACGAGGACGCCTTCCGGTACTACGAAAACGCCTACAGGGGCAACCTCTGCGCCAACATCATGTATGACGAGGGCCGGGCCCACCGAATCTACGCCGGTGCGGACGCCCTGCTGGTGCCCTCTCAATTCGAGCCCTGCGGCCTGACCCAGCTCATCGGTATGCACTACGGCACCATCCCCATCGTTCGGGAGACCGGCGGCCTGAAGGACACCGTACAGCCCCACAACGAATTCACCCACGACGGCAACGGCTTCACCTTTGACCGGTACGATTCCGGCCTGCTGCTGGATGCCATCAACCGGGCCAAGACCTTCTACTTCACCAACCGCTACTGCTGGGACGAAATGGTCCAGCGGGACATGGGCAAAAATGTCTCCTGGGAGAATTCCGCATGGCAGTACCGCAATCTGTACCTGGAGCTGACAGCAGACCGGGGCTGATTGTCGGAGTCTAAACCAGAGACATCCGTATTTCTACTTATTGCGGCGGCAAAATCTGCCGCCGCTACTGTTTTTCAGTGTCTGATTTATACCATTTTGTAAAAATAAAGGAATGAAATCAATGGATAAATACCTATTTTGCATCTTTCTCTGTACCCTCTTTCTGGTTGGTTGCAATAAAATGGAGTCCGGCCAATCAACTGCGCCTGATGTAACTGTGGCCGAAACATCCGAAACGACAATTCCAGACGAAAGCATATCGTTTACTACTGCATTTGAAACAGCCGCAAACACTGAATCAGAAGAGCCGTTTGACGGGCAAGAAAATTCTGACATACAACTCGAAAAAGTAGTACACCCGTCAACGGGGTACGCTATGTATGACGCTTTGATTGAAAAGTGCATATGGGCAACGCTCCACACCACGCCGGACGACTTTGATTTATTTGAAAAAGAACAAATCCCAGATGTGCTGCGTTATGGTGATTCCGATTCTTCCTTCTCCTTTACCTGTATGGATCTTGATGGCGACGGTGATGACGAGCTACTCATATACCAGAAATTGAGGGATAATTTCCCCATATATGCAGCCTATACAATTGAAACCGATCAACTTGTCTGGCTGCTGAAAGGCGGCGAAAGAAACCGGTTTTACATTTGCTCGGACGAAAAAATCGGAAATGAAAGTTCATCCGGAGCTGTGTATTCGACAATTGCCACCTACCTCTATGCAGATGGTATTTTATCGCTGAATGAATGTTACTTTACCGACAACACGCGAGGGAACGGGAATTATTGGTTTTATTCCACAAAAGAGCCCTATGCCCCCGATGCAGAATCGATTTCCGAGGAGGCATTCAACGGCGCAGTAGCAAATATCAAAAAAGCCTATCTTTCTCTCGATGGGATGAGCTTAAACACGTATATGGAGCAAGATGAACAGGCAATCCGCCTTGACATTCAAACTGCCGCACAAAACGAGAACCGCACCCATGGCGAAGAAAAATATGAGCTTTGGGACACTGTTCTGAATCGTCTGTGGAGGATTCTAAAATACCGGTTATCCACGGAAGAAATGGCACAATTGACGCAGAAACAGCTTATCTGGATCGACCAGAAAGAAACAGCCGCTCAGAACACGAATTCCGAAGACGGTTTTGAAATTCAGGCTGCATATACCAAAGAACGCGTAAGTGAACTATTAATGTATCTCAATAATTGAAAATCGGTAGGGACCGATGCCTTCATCGATCCGAACGTTTGACAACAGAGCTGTCCGTTTTTAACGCACACTTCTGTTTCTTGCGCTTCGGGCCGATGTGGGCGTCAGTCCCTACCGACTTTCTTTTCCACAGGGATTCTACTTTTTTCACAACGACTGTGTGCGTAAATACTCTATAAACGGTAAATTACACGCAACTGAAGGAACGGCCTGCGTGCCGTTCCGTTGACCCCGTAGTTTTCGCATTTTCGGAAATACGCCCGTCCATAGGGCTTCGGAACGGCACATAGGCCGTTCCCTACAATACCGTTTCACGTGATGTTCACAATTTTACGGCTTGCGCAATTGTCCTACTATTTTTTTGAAAAGAACTTGACAAATACATCGAAGCTCGATATAGTATATACAGAATCTCGATATATCGAGGCGAGATAGTGAGGGATGTCTGTGGACAATAAAATCAAACGAATCTACGTTCCCATGACGGAGACCGGCTTTTATATTCTGTTCTGCCTCCGGCAGCCCCAGCACGGCTATAGGATCAGCCAGCGGGTCCGGCAGATGACCGGCGGGGCCGTGACCATCAGCGCCGGGACCATGTATGGGACTCTTTCCAAAATGGAAAAGGACGGGCTGATTGTCTTTGACCGGGAAGAGGACAAAAGGAAGCTCTACCGGATCACGGAGCTGGGAATAGAGGTACTGAACCTGGAAATCAAACGCATTGAACGCCTGTATAAAAACAGCAAGGGAGAGGAAATTCATGGCTGAGAAGAAAACATTTATCCGCTTTTTTACCATCGCGGATTACGAGGAAGAAGAACTCTGGCTGCATACGCAGCATCAAAAAGGCTGGAAGCTGGTAAAAATGGTCCCACCCTGTTTCTTCGTTTTTGAACTGTGCGCGCCGGAGGATGTCACATACCGGCTGGACTTCAAAAACGGAAAAGAAAACGCCGACTACTTTCAGATGTTTCAGGACTACGGCTGGGAATACATCGGCCAGTGTGTTGGCTGGCTTTACTTCCGCAAACCCACTGCCCAGGGAGACTCTGAAGCAGACCGCTCCCTGTTCTCGGATAACGCGTCCAAACTTGATCTGATCGACCATATTCTGAAAAACCGTATGCTGCCGATTTTGATCGTCTTTCTCTGCTGCGTGCTTCCCAACTTTGTCCAGAGCATCGAAAACCAGGAACTGCACTCCATTCTCTTTACCATATTCTTTTCTATTCTAACGCTTCTGTACGCCTGGGCATTCCTCTACTGCGGACTGAAATTGCGAAAGCTCCGGAAGCAGTACCGCGGGGATTAAACCCATATCACCAGAAAGAGACACCCGGAATTAGACAGGAGGCCGTAAAACAGTTGACGGAGCGTATCGGCATCGATACGCTCCGTTTCTTATGTAGCTGCCCCCCTTGGCTCTCCCTTTGGGAGAGCTGTCACCGCAGGTGACTGAGAGGGCATTACCGTCGATAGCTTGCGTTCATGGGGCGTCATTTCTCTGCGAAGTCGTCTGGCGTTTTCCAGTTGGCTGTTATCTTTGGGTATTATCATATTTTACCCTCTCAGTCGGCTTCGCCGCCAGCTCTCCCAAAGGGAGAGCCAAGTACCGAATTTACTTCTGCCGCTTCAATACGGAATCCAGGGTCTTCCCCAGGATGCCGCCCAGCACGCCGCAGGCACCTGCTTCCGCCAGGCCCTGAATGCCCACCAGCAGCACCACGAACATCAGCGGATTGGTGGCGCCGAGCTTGGAAACCAGGCCCTGCACATAGTCGCAGCGATAAAAAACAAGCACGATGTAACCCATGAAGAACAGGGTATTGAGCAGCGGGGCGCTGACGGCACCTACAAAATAGCTCCAGGTGCCCTTTGCATCCACCCGTCTGCACAGCTTATACACATAGCCGCAGCAAAGGCCCATGAGCATCCGCATGCCCACGCACAGGATAACCGTGTGTACAGGGCTGATGTTGAAAAAAGTCCCCGTCATGAAGGACCTTCCGGAAATTGCGTCCGTCAGGCTCAGAATGCCGAACACAGCACCCAGGACCATCCCCTCCACCGGGCCGCAGAGCATGGCGGCAATGGCAATGGGCAGGGTCAGAAAGCTCATGTTCAGCGGCCCTACGGGAACGGCACCCAGGCCGATGGCCCGCATGGCCAGCTCAATGGCCAGAAGCAAAGCCAGCTTCGTCAGTCTCTGAACGCTCGTACTTGTGGTTTTCATATTCAATTCCTCCTGCTGTCGTTCCGGTCTTCCGGATACAACGCATTATTTATTTGCCGCAGCATACGCCTTTTCTTCCGCTGCCGTTCCCCAAACGGGATACAGCGCGGACACCTCCGGTCTTGCCGCAAACATTCCCCATTATAGCAGGCTATGCAGGAAATGCAAGCCTATTTTTCCTTTTTATTCAGCCGGTAGAGGTACGCCAGGCCCTTGAGGATCATGTCCGGGTCGTAGCTGTGGGGGTGGGTGACCAGCCTGTCCACATAGGCTGCGCCGCCGCCGGTGATGACAAAGCTGACGCTCTCCCCCAGCTCCCGCTCCACGGCTGCAACAACGCCGTCCAGCAGGGCCGCCGTACCGTAGACCGCGCCGGAGAGCATGCAGCCCTCCGTATTCCTTCCGATCACCCGTTCCGGGGTCTGCAATTCCAGCTTCGGCAGCTGGGCCGTATGGGCCCCCAGGGCTTTCAGTCCCGTCTCCATGCCCGCCGCAATGACGCCGCCGCAGAAGATGCCGCCCTTTTTGATCACATTAAAGGTAGTCGCCGTGCCCAGGTCCGCTGTCACGAGAGGGAGCTCATAGTGGGCCGCCGCCCAGGCGCTGTCCGCCAGGCGATCCCGGCCCAGCTTTTGGGGTTCCGGCACATCCAGGGTGATCCCAAGCTTGCTTTCACAGGTGACAACCAGAGGCTCCAGGCCAAAAATCGAATTCAGGGCCTCCCGGATCACATCCAGGACCCTGGGCACCACGCTGGAAATCACAATGCCGGAGAATTCCTCCCGTTCTTTTCCCAAAAGGTGCAGCTTTTTCAGCAGCCGGACCGTATAGTCCGCCGTGTCCCAGGTGCAGTTTGTGTCCAGCTTGGTGGTAAAATCCACACGGTATTCATTGCGGTCACTGATTTCAATGCCGCCGAAGGAAACCGTGGTATTGCCAATGTCAACTACCAATATCATACTATATTCCCCTGTTGGAAGGCTCACCCCGGCGAAACGCCGTGGGCTGCTGGGTTCATTATACCCGGCTTTTTTCCCGTTGGCAATACCCTGTTGCAAATTCTGCCTATCTTTGGTATACTTGTAATAAATCAAGTGCAGGAAGGGATAGTATGGAAAATTTACAGGGGAAATGCGTGCTTCTGGGCATTACCGGCGGAATCGCCGCCTATAAGATGGCAAATGTGGCTTCGGGTCTGCGCAAGGCAGGGGCAACGGTACACGTGATCATGACAGAGAACGCCACCAAGTTCATCACCCCTCTGACCTTTGAAACCTTGACCAACAACCGCTGCGTGGTAGACACCTTCGCAAGGGATTTTCAGTACGATGTGAAGCACATCTCCCTGGCCAAGGCGGCAGACCTGATCCTGATTGCCCCGGCCACGGCCAACGTCATCGCCAAGCTGGCAAACGGCCTGGCTGACGACATGCTGACCACAACGGTTCTGGCCGCCCGGTGCAAAAAGCTGGTAGCCCCGGCTATGAACACGGCCATGCTGGAAAACCCCATCACCCAGGACAATCTGGCCAAGCTGAAAAAATACGGCTTCGGTATCATCGAGCCCGCCGTGGGGATGCTGGCCTGCAAGGATGTGGGCAGCGGCAAGCTGCCGGAGCCGGAAACCCTGCTGGACTGCATCGCCATGGAGCTGGCCAGGGAAAAGGATATGGCAGGGCTTCATGTCACCGTCACCGCCGGCCCCACCCAGGAGGCTCTGGACCCGGTCAGATACCTCACCAACCACTCCACCGGCCGCATGGGCTACGCCATTGCCCGGGAGGCCATGCTGCGAGGTGCGGATGTGACCCTGATCTCCGGTCCCACTGCGCTGAAACCCGTCCCCGGGGTCAAAACCGTGGATGTGGTCTCCGCCAGGGATATGTTCGAGGCCGTCCAGGCTGCCCTGCCGGAGACGGACATTCTCGTGAAGGCCGCCGCGGTGGCAGATTATCGGCCCATGAGCATCGCCGAGGACAAGATCAAGAAGCAGGACGGTGATATGGCCATTCCCCTGGAACGGACGGACGACATCCTGGGCTGGGTGGCTGAGCACCGGCACCCGGGGCTCTTCGTCTGCGGGTTCTCCATGGAGACCCGGGACATGCTTGAAAACTCCCGGAAGAAGCTGGACAGGAAGCACCTGGATATGATTGCCGCCAACAATCTGAAGGTGGCCGGGGCAGGCTTCGGGGTGGATACCAATGTGGTCACCATTCTCACCGCCGACGGCATTCAGGAGCTGCCCCTGATGGGCAAGGATCAGGTGGCCGCCAAGCTGCTGGACGCCATTTTGGAAAGACGCTCCAAGTAATTTTTTGCGCCCCTGCTTTCAGGCAGGGGCGCAAATCACGGAATAGAAACAGAAGAGCAGAAAGGAAACACTATGCGAACTCCCATGAAGCGAACACAGTCCCTGACCGCGGGCAGCATTTCCGGCAGTATTCTGCGGTTTGCGCTGCCCCTGTTCCTGGGACAGCTATTGCAGCAATTCTATAATATGGCGGATGCCTGGGTCATCGGCAATTTTGCCAACAACAACGCCTTTGCTGCCGTCAGCAGTGGCGGCAATCTGACCTTTATGATCATCGGTTTCTTTAACGGTATCGGCATTGGCGGCGGTGTAGTCATTTCCCGGTACTTCGGGGCAAAGGACAACGCCAATACCCAGAAGGCCATTCACAATGCCTTCCTTTTTGGACTCCTCGCGTCCCTGATTGCAACGGCTGCCGGTTTGCTGTTCATTCCCAAAATGCTGGTTCTGATGCGGACACCGGTGGAAGTCCTGCCCTACTCCCTGCAATACTTCCGGGTGTACTTCGGCGGCGTGACCACCATCGTTCTCTATAACGTCTGTATGTCTATCATGCAGGCTCAGGGGGACAGTCTGCGGCCGCTGTACTATCTGGGCGTTTCCTCCGTGACCAACGTAGTTCTGGATCTTGTGTTTGTTGCAGGCTTTCACTGGGATGTTATGGGCGCTGCCGTTGCCACTGTAATTGCACAGGGTCTCAGTGTGGTACTATGCCTGCGGCGTATGCGCCGGGAACCGGAAGCCCACCTGCGGCTGGATTTCCGGCTGCTGCGCTGGGACAGGGCCATGATGTCCCGCATCATTCGGCAGGGTTTGCCCACCGGCATTCAAAACTCCGTGATCGGTCTGGGCAATGTGGTCATCCAGTCCAATGTCAATTCCTTCGGTGCCTACGCCATGAGCGGCCTGGGTGCCTACAGCAAGGTGGAGGGCTTTGCATTTCTGCCCGTGACGGCCATGAGCATGACCCTGCCCACCTTCGTCAGCCAGAATCTGGGGGCCGGCAATGTGGACCGTGCCAAGAAAGGCTCCCTGTTCGGCGTCCTGTCTGCCATGGTTGCGGCAGAGCTTATCGGCGTTATCATGTACATTTTCATTCCCCAATTGCTGAAGCTCTTCATCAGCGATCCGGAAGCCATCTCCTATGGCATTACCCACGCCCGGATCGATACCCTTTTCTACTGTATGCTGGCCCTGGCCCACTGCGCGGCAGGCATTCTCCGGGGCTGCGGCAAATCCACCGTGCCCATGGTGGTTATGCTGGGCTGCTGGTGCGTACTGCGCAGCATCTATGTGACGGTGATTCTGCAATTCATCCGCGAATTCCGCATGATCTCCTGGGCCTACCCCCTGACCTGGACGGTAAGCTGCATTCTCTTCGTCTTCTACCTCTTCCGCCTGAACTGGGACAAGGCGGCGGAAAAGCTGTAAACGACAAATCCACCGACGTGAGCCGGTGGATTTGTTATTATATCAAAGGATATTCTCCGTATAGCGGCACTGGGGATAACCGGTGCAGCCATAGAATGCGCCAAAGCGGCCCCGGCGCTTGGCCAGGGGCGCGCCGCAGAGGGGACAGAGCTTCTCCGGGGCGGACTCGGCCTCCGGCTCCCGGGCCAGGAGCTCAAAGACCTGCTGATTCATCCGGCAGTCGTTCAAGGCCCGATGGGCCCCCATTGTGGACAGGCCGTAGTGCTCTGCCAGAGCCGTCAGCCGGTAGGTGGGCAGTCCCGCCAAACGGCAGCGGGCAAAGCGCAGGGTATCCACATAGTCGTTGCCCGGCACCAGGCCGAAGCGGGTACGGCAGTCCCGAACCAGGAATTTCAGGTCGAACCGCTCAATGTTGTGGCCCACCAGCACGTCGTCGCCGAAGAAGTTCAGAAACACCGGCAGGATCTCCTCCATAGTCGGGGCATCCGAGACCATCTCGTCCGTGATGTTGTTCACCTGACTTGCGCCCCAGGGAATGGGTCTGCCGGGGTTTACCAGGCTCGAGAAGCTATCCGCAATGGTTCCACTGCGGACCTTCACGGCAGATATTTCAATCACCTCATCGCAATTGCAGGAAATTCCCGTGGTTTCCAGATCAAACAGCACATAATCCGGCACATAGCGATTCAGGTTTTTCCCCTGTGCAGAAGCAAGCATAGCAAATCTCCAATTTTCTTTTTGTGTACACAGTATAGCCTTTCCCGGCTTTTCTGTCAAGTCAGGCAATTTTTTGGGTGCCCCAGGCTGGGGCACCCCGCTTTCTTATTTTGCTTCCTTCTTTTCAAAGATCTCGGCGACCTGCTTCAGCAAAGAGCGGATCTCCAGGTGCTGGGGGCAAATCTCCTCGCACTGGCCGCATTCCACGCAGTCCGATGCCTTGCCGGAATTGGCCGTATGGACATCGTAGTAGAAATCCGCATTCCAGTCCTTATGGGTCTGCTTGGTGTTCATCACCGCAAACAGATCGGGGATGTGGATCTGCTGGGGGCAGCCTGCCTCGCAGTAGCGGCAGGCCGTGCAGGGGATCAGGTTCATGCTGCGGAATACATTCCGCACCCCCTCAATGGCATTCAGTTCCTGCTCGTTCAGAGGCTTGAAATCCGCCATGTAGTCCGTGTTGTCCTTCAGCTGCTCCATAGAGCTCATGCCGGACAGGACCATTTTGATGTTCTCAAAACCTGCCGCAAAGCGAATGGCATAGCTGGCGCTGCTGCCGCCGTGGAGCTCGTCCAGAATTTCCTGGGCCTTCTCCGGAAGCTGGGTCAGTCTGCCGCCCTTTACCGGCTCCATAACCAGCACAGGCTTGCCATGCTTCACACAGACCTCGTAGCAGGCCTTGCTCTGGACGGCGGGGTCCTCATAGTCCAGGTAGTTAAATTGGAGCTGAACGATTTCGATTTGGGGATACTCCGTCAGGATCTTGTCCAGGAACTCCGCGGAATCGTGAAAGGACAGCCCTACATGGCGAATCTTTCCCTCGGCTTTCAGCTGGAAGGCCTGCTCATAGGCCCGGCACTGCTTGTAGTGGTCGTAGTTCTCCTGGCACTGAGCATGCATCAGGTAAAAGTCAAAATAGTCCACACCGCAGTCCGCCAACTGCGCCTCGAACAGCGGGCGCACATCCGCCTCGGTTTTGAAGAAACTGCCGGAGAGCTTGTCCGTCAGCAGGTAGCTCTCTCTGGGGTGGCGGCTGGTCAGGCAGGTGCGCAGGGTCGTCTCCGCTCTGCTGTTCAGATAGCCACGGGCCACGTCAAAATAGTTAAAGCCTCTGGCCAGGAATTCATCCACCATGCCGCAGGTCTGGGCAATGTCGATCTCGTCCCCCTTCATTGGCAGACGCATAAAGCCGAAGCCCAGCTTTTTCTTCATCTTTTCCATAGAAAATCCCCCTGTTTATAGAATATAGCACTCGTATACAACCGATAGTGCCGTTTCGGTTAAGCTTTTTTTCGGGCCAATTCCAGAATTCCGGACATTTTTTCACAGATGGCGCCGTAATTTTCCCTTCTGTGGGGCCGCAGGCACCGGGAGCAATCCTTGATGCCGTCCTTGGTATAGGTGAAGCTGCCGCCGCAGTTCTCCCCCAAGGCATACAGCGGGCAGTAGCAGAACAGGCAGCTGAAGGTCTCCGGGTCCGCCCCCTGATGGCAGGGGAAATACTCGCAGGCCTTATGCTGAAAGAAGTCATAATTTGGCATATTTTTGCCTCCTCAGTCAAATTCGTTCCAGGGGTATTCCCTGGGTGGTTCCTGGATGAATTCCATGGGTTTCTCCGTTTTCGGGTGGATGAAGGCAAGGCGATAGGACCAGAGGGCAATTTCGCAGGGGTCGTTTCGCTCGGAATACTTCCGCTCTCCCACCAGAGGCATTCCCCGGCTGGCGAACTGGACCCGAATCTGATGGGTCCTGCCTGTATGCAGGCGGATGCGCACCTTGCTCATGTCATTTTGGAACGCCAAAAGGGAATAGTCCAGCACCGCCTCCTGAATTCCCTTGCCGCCCTGCTCTGCAACAAAGGTCATGCGCCGGGCCTTGTCCCGGCCCAGCAGGTCCCGGAAGGTCCCGCGCTCCTCTGCCGGGGCTCCATGGACCACCGCCAGATATTCCTTTTCAAAGCCGCCCTCCCGAATCTGCCGTGAAAGCTCGGAAGCAGCGGCGGCATTGCGGGCCAGGACCATGAGCCCGCTGACCACACGGTCCAGCCGGTGCACCGTGCGCACATCCGCGCTTTTGTCTCCAAGAGACTCCCGGACGAGTTCCGGAAGTCCACCGGGCTCGTCTGTAGACAGGACCCGGGCAGGCTTGATGCAAACAAGAATATCCGCATCCTGATACAAAATCTCCATAGCACCACCTCGTTTTCTTTATTGTAGCAAAGTCACATTCTGATTGCAAGTCAGATTTCTTTCCGGGTATTTTTGCGAAAAAAGGGCATTCTGTTCTCAGGAGGGATGGATATGACCCAAAAGCAATATGCAAAAATGGTGAAGGAGCTGTGCCCCAAATCCCCGCTGTGGAAGGACTGCATCTGCGCCTTTGTCATCGGCGGGCTGATCTGCACCCTGGGGCAGGGCTTGACGGAACTATATAGCAGCATCGGCTTGCCGAAACAGGATGCCGGAACCGCCGCGTCCATGACATTGGTTGCTCTGTCTGCCTTGCTGACCGGACTGAGCCTCTATGATGACATTGCCAAGGTGGCCGGGGCCGGGACACTGGTGCCCATCACCGGCTTTGCCAATGCCATTGCCGCCCCGGCTGTGGAATTCCAGACGGACGAGTGTGCTATAATAGGACCCAGTCGGAAAGCCGTGAATTTCTCGGTGAGTATGATAATTTAGTCCTAATTATTATGTATATGATCGGCGGTGATATTGGCGGCTCCCCCGGAGTATTCGCATTACTCCCAATTTGATACTCAGCAACTTCCCAACCTGCCACACAGGACGAGGCCCCGGACGGTTTCTGTCACACCGTTCGGGGCCCTTTTGGGATAGTATATCACATTGGAGGAAATTATGAAAGTAGGAACAATGGTACCACAGCAAGACACCGATCGGATGGACATCCGTTTTTCCCTGAACGACTATTATGGAGGACTGCATTGTGGGGAAACCTTTGATGTAAAGATTCGTGGGAAATGGGTTCCTACCCGCATTGAAATGGGAAAAGATTGGTACCTCGTCGGCATCGACGCGGACGATCTCGTTGGTTTGGTCGTCCGAATCTAAGCGCATAACTGGCCAGTAGGAGAATTCCTGCTGGCCTTTTCTATTTTACAAGACAAGGAGGAAAGCAATATGAAGTGTCTGCGCAAATATCAGTGGGTCAAGCTGCCCAGGGATATCCCAGATATGGGAAAGGGGCTAATGGCCTATTGGGCCATGCTTGCCTCCCGCGCAGCCTTCCGCAAAGGCAATGCCCGTTACTGCGGCCACAGTAACCCCGTAGTCCCCGGAATGTGGGCAGGCGGTATCGTCGGACTCAAGAGCATTCTAGGGGTCAGCAGCCGTGTCAAGGCGCTGCAGATACTCGACGAACTTTCCTCCCTTGGGTATCTAAAATACTCACTGGACACCCAAACAAAAAAACTGACCTATGAGATCACCGATTGTGTCGTTAAATGCTCCGGTGCTGAGTGTATGTCCGGAACCGTTTACGCTTCCACAGGATACGGCTTTCTATGCCTTCCCCGAAGCATCACGCAGCGGCTGGCAGATGCCAGGAGAATATTCGATGAAGCCGATGCATGGCTTGATCTATGGTGTCATACCACCTATGAGGACTATGGGAACGCTTTCTCATTTCTGGCACCTGTTGTGCAATACGGTAGATTTGGGAGCGTTTTAACATTGGAAACACTGGGAAAGCGTTGGGGCTGGGAGAAAACAAAGGTATGGAGATTCTTCAAAAAGCATGGGGATGTCTTTTCTCTTTACCGATTGCCCAGTTCCTATGGCTGTCTCGTGCTTAACGCTTCCTATCCGACCGGAGCTGATATTAAGCTTCCGGAGCCAGAGACGGTTATGCGTATTTTAAGCAAAATACTTATTTCTTCAGCCTATAAGTACAAGGGCAGCAGCGAGAACCTGCGTGTAAATCACATGGTCGCATGGTACAGCAAACTGGTCATTTCATTCCAGCAGGCACAACCTGTCTCTGGGGATCCAGAATGCCGCGTTGCGCTTTCTGCCCCTATAACGCGCGCGTATCTTTCTCATGGTAGGAACTGTAGGCATTGTAGGAACTACCGTTATGCCTGCCCGGGTGTGTTAAAGGGAACGCCCCGCTCTTTTTGTCCCGGGTACGAAATTAGGGGACCTTGTACACAAGGTCGGGATCACAATTACAACAACAAGGAGATATTGCTATGAAAAGTAAAAAGCCGTCACTATACGATGCACAGGAGGAACAACTCCAGCTGCAATCCGCTTCCTTTGTGGATTTCCTGACACGAAAAGGTGTCCTTGAAGATCACAACATCGACAATGAACGTGTTCGGAAGGCAAAAAAAAATACTGCACAAAGGGCATATCACAATACCGAGGTTTTGCTGAGCCAGTATCGCCTAATCATCTGGGTACTGGAGTGCATTCCCGGAGAACTATCCGACGAACTGGGGCTTCCTGTACATGATATCGATGCTTTAGCAGAAAAAATCGACATTCAGACTTCCCTCGAAAACGCACGGATTGAAAGCCGGGTAAATGCCATGATGCGAACCCGGTATCTGGTGGATCGCATCCATGAGGCTCTGTCGGTTGTTCGGAAAAAGCCCGGCAACGGAGAGGATTTGTACTCCGTTCTCTACACGGCGTATCTCGATCCTGTGGAGCGAAAGCATGAAGAAATCCTCAAAACGCTCCGCATGACATCAAGGACCTACTACCGCTTACGAAGGGAAGCCATCACAATTATGTCCATTCGTCTATGGTCCGCCCCATCCGAGGAGACAGCCTCGTGGCTTGAGGTCCTAACCCTCCTCGAAGAAATGTAAAGGACGGAATGACGAATAGAATGAAAAAAGCGAAAATATATTGGCAGGTCTTTGCTGATGACTAGAGAATGGCGATGTGTTACAATATTATCGTCCAAAATGGACGAAACGATCAGGCACTATTTTGAGAGCTGACTTCAGCTCCTCAAAATGGTGTCTTTTGTCGTTCCATCACCAAGAAAGGAGGTAATAGCACATGGTTAAACATATTACCAAGGGCAAAAACATCATCAAGAATACCTACTGGTCCGCAGTTGGTATGGCCGCGGCCACCATGCTGGCCGTTCAGCCTGTTTTCGCAGACACCATTTGGGATCGTTTCTCTGCGATCCTGAAGGATGTCTACGGTCAGGTCGTTGCCATCAGCACCATCGTTGCCGTCACGGTCGCCGCAATTGCACTGCTGATCCGCATGATCTCCCGCAACCAGCGAGCCGTTGAAGAGGCTACTGGATGGCTGAAGCGTATCGTCGTGACCTGGATCATCCTGAACTCTCTGGGCTTCGTCGTCGCCTACCTGCAGCCCCTGATTCAGGGCGGCAGCTACGCCGGCTAAGCGAAGCATAGAGAATATCCAGACTCTCCAAGGAGGTGATACCCATACTAGACTGGATATTCGAGGGTATCGTCAATTGGGTGGCAAGTATCGTTTCTCAGCTGTTTGACGCTGTATCCGGGTTATTTCTTGAAGCACTCGGTACCGATATGACAGCGATGGAAGAATACTTTCCATTCGTCACCAAGGCCTACGATGTCATGCAAGTGACCGCCTGGGCGATTTTAATTCTGATCACCATTTGGCAGGTTTTTCGTGCATTTGGAGGTCCCATTACTGAAGCAGAGAACCCCTGGCACCTGCTGGTGCGAAGTTCTATCTACGCCCTTCTGATTGGCTATGCCAAACCCATTTTCGCCCTGTGTCTGAACATCGCGCGGGCACCCTATACGACGCTTATGGAGTTATCCATGACCGCAGAGGACTTCACCTTTGCAGGCGTGGAGCAAGCTCTTACCAATGGTCTGGTGACAATTGTGTCCGTCGCAACGGTGGTAGGGCTGATCTTGATTCTCATTCTGGAGATTGCTCTGGGATGGAACTACTTCAAGCTCCTGCTGGAAACCGTAGAGCGCTACATTGTTGTCGGTGTTCTATGCTATACCTCGCCGCTCGCCTTTTCCATGGGCGGCTCCAAAACCACAAATACCGTGTTCAAGTCCTGGTGCAGGATGGTTGGTTCCCAACTGCTGCTCCTTGTCATGAATGTCTGGTTCCTTCGTGGTTTTGCGTCCTCCATAGGGCAGTTCATCGCAAGCGGCGGCGCATTGACCACCGGCAAAGGAAGCATCTTTCTGTGGATGTTCTGTGCGCTGGCCTATCTGAAGTGCGCACAGCGATTCGACAGCTACCTGGCCTCCATTGGACTGAATGTAGCGCAGACCGGATCCAGCATGGGCATGGAGCTTATGATGGCCGCCCGGGTCATTACCGGAGCCAGCAATGGTGCCCGCAGCGCAGGCACCATCTTCGGTCGAGGCGGAAATGCCGTTGCCACTGGAACCGGCGCAGCCGCAAATGGTTTTGCGTCCGGTTTTGCGTCCAGATTCAGCCCCAATTCCTATGTCCGTGATGCCGTCGTAGAAGGCGGCTCCCGCATGGGCTTCAATGGTGGTGCCGGCTTCGTTGGCCGTGCCTTCGGCGGCATTGCTGCCCGAAATGGTGCTGCTTTGAATGGCACCTCTATCTCCTCTGTGGCAACCAGGACACCCGGCGCTTCCGGTACGATTGCCGGTGACATAGCAGACCGGAGCCTCGGAAACTATATGCCACAGATGCAGGGATTCCAGCTTCAGGGAACGCAAATCACAGGTGGCCACATCAGCACGACCGCAGTTTCCGCAGATGGCAAAATGACTTCTGTGGATATGTTCAACGCTTCTCAGTATGAAAAGCCAGAAGTTCCCCACAGCACAGTTACTGCAGCTGATGGAAGTCAGTGGTATCAGATGGCCAGCGGTGAGGGCCGGGGCGCCTTTTATGACGTTCCTACCTTCCATGGCGTTGGCGCAGATATTCCCAACGCAGCTGCAAGTGATGCCGTTTCCGGCGTATCCCAGCCCGGTGAAAGCAGCCAGAGCTTCGGTGAGACGCTTACCCACGATGGTGTTGAAGGTCATCCCGGGATGGCGACTTATCCCAGTGCGGCAGACGGAATGGGTGCAGCGGTGGATTGGGCTTACGGCAATGTCCCCGAGGCGCAGCACTTTGGTGCCGCATATGCGGGAGGCTTTGGCGAGCCTTCCCAGGATGGCGCACAATCTACTGGCGAGGGCTTTGGGCAAAGTTTCTATTCCGAAGCACCGCTCGTGGCAGCGACCTTCCCCAGCGCACCGGAGGGCACCTCCCTGCGCACTGTGGACGATGGCGTTATCGAAGCCAGTTCCCCGGATGGAGGCAATACCCTCTGGTACAACAGCGCCTATTATCAGGAACCGGATGCGCCCCACAGCGTCATGCAGTCTTCCAACGGCGTGGACTGGTATGCTATGCAGCAGCAGGGTGATATTCCCCAGTTTGAAGCCGGTGAGGCCGCAGCTGCTTACAACCAGGCGACCTTCCAAACCTTCATGCCCGGTTATGATCTTCCTGTTTCTCAGGTTGACGGTACGCACCGCCGGGACGGCTACTTTGAAGTCCGTCATGAGGATGGTTCCGGCACCAAGTTCTACGATACCGCCAGATATGCCGCACCGCGCGGTGACTATCAGGTATTCGAGGATGCCCGTGGAAGCCAGTGGTACGCAATTCAGGGCGATGCTGCTGTTGACCGCAAACCCGTCTATGAGAACGGCAAGCCTGTCTATGACAATGGGAAACTTCGCACAGTCAACACCGAGACCGTCCGTTACAAACAGACACCTGCCAGATTTGCTGAGCCGGAAAAGCGCGAAGATATTGAACGAAAGCCCCCAAGAAGAAAAATGTAATCAAGCGGCCATGGTTGTGAATCTCACGATCATGGCCATTTTATCATCCAGAAACCGGAGGTGATACAATGACCGAGCCGGAAAAAGATCAAATCGGTGATGGTCAAGACAATTTGGGTCAAGCTGCTGGAAAAGCAGCGCAAGCAGCAAAGCAAATCTCTCACGAGGCCGCCGCTACGGCTGCCTCAAAAGGGACGGAAGCAGCAATAAACACGGCGGCTGCAACGGTTCATGCCGGTATGGAAGGAGGAAAAGCTGCTGCCGGAGTCGCCGCAGGCACTGCCGCGGCAGGCCCATGGGGTGCAATCCTTTCTGCCGCATGGGCTATGCGCCACAGCCTATTCAAGATTCTGATCTGCATCTGCCTGTTCCTTCTGATTATCGTCATCCTCATATGCTCCATTCCAAGTATCGTTCTGGACAATGTGTTCGGCCTAAACGGGGTTCCCCCTGCGGAAGGGGCTACACTGGAATCGTCCTACGCCGAAATGTCCGACGCAGTATCGGCTGTGATCGATGCGGGATATGACCATTCCCTTGCCAGGGTTGAGGAGATCATCCTGAATGGCGGTTATGACTATGACCTTTCCATGGACGCTCTTATCAACCACGCACAATCGTCTGCTGGCTATGATGTCTGTTACATTTTGGCCGCCTATTCCGCTTCTCTACAGCAGCAGGGTACATCCGTGGAGGATATGGTAAAAAAGCTGACCAGGATCTCCGACCAGATGTTTCCCGTTTCCTATGTAGAAAAGCAGCAAGAACACCTCGTGCCTGTAAGTTATTCCACCTACAAGCCTGTGACCGTAACGGTAATTACCCGCATCCAATCGGCAGGTATCGTCAATAACGTTCCCCGTTATAACTATACCACCGAGCAGAGGCACTATTACCTGCCGGATGAAGCAAAGGAATCTGATGTCAAAATCACAGTTCCCAAGTATAAAGCAGTTTCCGTAACAATACCGACTTATTCTGGCAGCCAGATTTCTGGTACCCAGACAGCAACCTATTATGAGGCAGACGGCAACGAAACCCTGGAACCGACCACCGAAATCATCAAATATGTGGAATGTACCATTTCACCCTTCGACAATTCGGTGATTCTGGAAGCCTTTGGCATCGACACTTCGGTACGCTATCCCCAGTTCAATCTGACCTACGGTGAAGTCATTCAGAACATGGCCAATGCTCTGAAGATGACCCTGTACGGCACGCTGGGAAGCGGCTCGTCCGTTCCACTTACAGATGCAGAGCTGATTTCGTTCGTCAAGGGCCTCAGTTGTAATGATACCAGAAAACACATTGTTTCCACCGCTTTGTCGCTGGTAGGAAAGGTTCCCTATTTCTGGGGAGGCAAGAGCGAGGCTGGATGGAATGACGAGTGGAACACTCCAAAGCTGGTTACTGCCGCCGGATCAAGCTCCACGGGAACCATTCGTCCGTATGGACTGGATTGCTCCGGGTTTACCGACTGGGTATACAAAACCGCTCTTGGTGTCAGTATTCAAGCTGGCTCTTGGGCGCAGTACACAAGCTCCACTCCCATTTCCGAGGCGGAACTTCTTCCCGGTGACCTCGGCTTTCTCCTGAATGACAGTGGGACAACAGACCACGTCCTTATTTTTGCTGGCTACAGCGAGGACGGCAGCCGAACGTGGGTCCATTCGGAGGGTGGAATTGGCGTTCATGTCAACACCCCCAGCTATGACTCCAGGCTGGTTTTGCGTAGGCCATCCGGGGTTGATTTTTCGCAGGATGTTGGCAGTACCGCCTACGGCGAGCCGCTCTACTCCCTTAAAGTCAATGTAACGCATTACTGCGCCTGCACCAAATGCTGCGGTCCCAATGCTCAGGGCATTACGGCCAGTGGTAAAAAGGTTGCGGTCGGCATGGTCGCCATGTCCAGCTACTATCCATTCGGCACTCAAATTATGATTAACGGTATCATGTACACAGTTGAAGACCGAGGCGGTGCCGGGATTGAGAACGACATATCCCGCGTTGATATTTTTGTCCCGGACCACAACGAAGCGCTGCGATTAGGGCGTTTTAACACAACCGCTTACATTTACAGAATTGGCAGGTGATAAAACACGGAAGAAAAGGAATACAGCAACGTATATGCCATCCCGGCAAACTACACCGATTCCGGCAAACTGCTGGGCGGTATGGTAGAACCCCGGAATGCCGTGGAGGCGGTTGCCCTTGTGATCATGGTGGGCTACCCGGAAATCAAGTGGATTCCGATGCCCACTACCATTCGTATTGTTGTCATGACCGTGACCCTGATTCCGCTGGCAGTGGTCGCATTCATGGGAATTGGCGGAGACTCCCTGCTCCAGTACCTGGGGCATATCCTCTCTTTCTGGGAAAACCGGCGGGTATTACACTTCAGGAGGATCGGATACAAGTATGACCCAAAACAGCTCAAAAAGCCGGGGCGCAAAGGCAAAAAGAAAAAAGCCGGAAAAACTTGAGTTTGTCCAGCCTTTCATCCCGGTCAAGGATATTCGCAACGGTATCGTGGAAACCACCGATGGCCGGTATGTGAAAATTCTTGAAATCGAACCCATCAATTTTATGCTCCGATCTTCTGAGGAGCAGTACAACATCCTATCGTCCTTCGCCAGCTGGCTGAAAATCTCCCCCATGAAGCTGCAGTTCAAATCCATCACCCGGAAAGCGGATTCCGACAAGCACATTGCTATGATCCGAAAGGAGCTTTCCATGGAGGATAACGCACAGTGCAGAGCCATGGGTGAGGATTATATCCGGCTGATTAAGGATGTCGGCTCCAGAGAAGCGCTGACCCGGCGCTTCTTTTTGATTTACCAGTACGAGGCCATCGGCAGAAGCGAATCGGATGACTATTCCAAAGTCTACAGCATGTTGGTCAGCGCGGAGCAGAATGCACGCGCTTATTTCATGCAGTGCGGAAATAGCATCATCCAGCCCAAAAATCCCGACCAGGCGGTAGCGGAGATTCTGTATATGTTCTTCAATCGCCGTTCCTGCGTGGATGAACCGTTCACCGACCGCGTCAACCGGGTCATCATCGACACCATGACCGCCAAAGAAAAGGTCATTGGCGTTGATCCCATCCCGCACATCTCTGTCCGTCAATTTATTGCCCCCAGAGGTCTGGACTTATCCCATTACAACTACATCGTCATGGATGGCAGGTATTACTGCTTCCTCTATATCAAGGGGAACGGGTATCCCAGTACCGTGCGGGGTGGATGGATGTCCAGCCTTATCAATGCCGGTGAGGGCATCGATATTGATGTCCACCTCTCCCGGGAAAATCGGAGCAAAACCATTGACAAGGTCGCCCAGCGTATCCGATTGAACCGCACCAAGCTCAAGGGTATGCAAGACACCAGTACCGATTACGAGGAACTGACCAATTCCATTCAGGCGGGCTATTATATCAAAAATGGCATTGCCAACCACAACGAAGATCTGTTCTATATGTCGGTATTCGTGACCATTTCCGCCAAAACCTATGATGAGCTTCTGTGGCGCAAGCAGCAGATGATCGATATGCTCAAGTCTATGGATATGTACCTTAGCGATTGCCGCTTCCAGCAGGAGGATGCCCTGCGCAGTGTCATGCCGTTCCTCCAGATCAGCCCCAAGCTGCAGAAGAAAACCCAGAGAAACGTCCTGACCAGCGGTGCCGCATCCACTTATATGTTCACCAGCTTCGAGATGTCTGACGACTCCGGCGTACTGCTGGGTGTCAACCGACACAACAATTCTCTCTGCATCGTTGACCTTTTCAATACGAAGATCAACAAGAACGCAAACCTGACCATGTGTGGCACCAGCGGCGCCGGTAAGACCTTCACGCTACAGCTTTTGGCCCTGCGTATGCGAATGCGCGGCATTCAATGCTATATCATCGCCCCCATCAAGGGCCATGAATTCAAAAGGGCTTGCAGCAAAATCGGCGGCGAGTTCATCAAAATTGCTCCTGGCTCTCCCCATTGCATCAATGTCATGGAGATTCGGCACACGATTTCCCCGGAAATGGAGCTGATTGACGAGGTTGACTACAACGACATGGACTCCATGCTGGCCAGAAAGATTCAGCAGCTCATGATTTTCTTCTCTCTGTTGATTCCCGATATGACCAACGAGGAGGAGCAAATGCTGGATGAAGCGCTAATCAAGACCTACAACGAGTTTGGCATCACCCATGACAACAACTCACTGTACGCCGATGCGACGTGCTTTCCACCAAAGCTGAAGAAAATGCCCATCCTGGGTGATCTTCATAAGCATCTGCTGGAAAATACCATGACAACGCGCATTGCCGCCATTGTCAGCCGTTTTGTGACCGGTTCCGCCCAGAGCTTCAACCGCCAGACGAATGTGGATCTGACCAACAAGTACATCGTTCTGGATCTCTCTGAGCTGAAAGGCAAGCTGCTCCCTGTCGGTATGATGATTGCCCTGGATTATGTCTGGGACAATATCAAGGCCGACCGAACCAAGAAAAAGGCCATTATGATCGACGAGATCTGGCAGCTCATTGGTGCGTCTTCCAATAAACTGGCCGCCGAGTTCTGTCTGGAAATCTTCAAGGTCATCCGCGGTTACGGTGGTGCCGCCATCGCAGCCACGCAGGACCTCAGCGATTTCTTCAGTTTGGATGACGGCAAGTACGGACGGGCCATCATCAACAATTCCAAGAACAAGATCATTCTGAATCTGGAACAGGATGAAGCCCAGTATGTCAAAGATGTGCTGAAGCTGACCCGCACGGAAGTCCGCTCCATTACCCAGTTTGAGCGTGGTGAGGCCCTGATCCACAGCAACAACAATAAGGTTCCTGTTGTTATTAAGGCTTCTGCCGAGGAAAAAGAAATGATTACCACCGACCGGGCGGAGCTGGAAGCGATCCTGCGAAAAAGGCAGAAAGGAACCACATAATTCATGGGCGTTGTACGCATTTTCCTATTTATGCGTATAACGCCCAAAATGAGTACAAGGAGGTATGTAAGTCATGGCCCTTATAGAAGACGAACGCTTGGTTTTACGGTGGCTCAGTCAGTACGGGCCTTTGCGTTTGCCGCAAATTTGGGGGCTGCTCCATTACAGGCCGCAGCGCTCTGCCAATCGGCTCATTCAGAACATGAAGCGTGCCCGCAGAATTGCCCCCATAGAAGGCGGTGAATATCTGGCAATCGATCAATACTGCGAGCCGAAGCCGCGAATGATCACAGCCGTCTGGGTGCTGCTTCAATTCATTGAGCAGATCGACCCCGAAGCCCACTGGCAGGCGGATGCGCCAGCGCAAATCTCTTTCTTGAAGGATAAGACAGCTTATGAAATCGTGGTTCTATATGAAGACGAGGATCATTTGGCCCGGCTTCTTCAGCCTCAGGAGGATACGAAGTACATCTTCGTTGTCCCGAATATGGGATTTGCGAATAAGCTGATGCTCCCGGATGCTCCGTGTCTTTTTGCGACCGTTGAGCAAACCGGAGCGGGAACGCCAAAAATCACTTTCTACTCTACTTAGGAGGAAAACGATATGCCCGATGAAAAGTCCATCTTTATGAAAACCTCCGGCAGAGCCTTGAACATCCTGAATCAGCTCCACGCCGGAACTGCCCAGGCGATGTACGCATATACCATCGGACAGCAGCGGGAAGCAAACGATATGGCTCTCAGCAATGCAATTCTTGTGGAAAAGCTGATTGGCTGTTACCGGGTCATTCCCACCCTTTTGGGGTCTCCCAATGCAAAAAAGGCCGTTGAACAGATCATGCAGGACGAAATTCCGGTTGAGATTGGCTTTACCGAAGACGGCTGGTTCTCCCTGCGGATTCCCAGGCTGCTTCCCCGAAAGGAGCGGGACAAAGGCTCTGTCGAATACATTCGAGGCTTTTTAGGCCCTGCCATGCAGCGGTTCTTCAAGGAGGAATTTCCCGTCCGCTATGACGACTGCGTAATCATCTATCGCCATATCTACGACCGCACAGAGCCGGAGCGCAAGCACCGGGATCACGATAATATTGAGACCAACTTTGTGACGGATATTGTCGCCCTGTATGTCATGGCAGACGATGCGCCGCTGCGCTGTCGGCATTACTACTGCAGTGCCGCTGGCAGCACAGAACGCACCGAGGTCTACGTTGTCCCTGAGCCGGATTTCATGCGCTGGTATGCGGCAGAAAAAACATTTCCAGAGGAAGGGGTGAAGCTCCATGCGCAGACCACCTTTTGGCCGAAAAAAGCTATCCCAAAACAGGGGTAAAATCTCACAGCGACTTATCTACACCCCGCAGAATGTAAAAAAACACCATGTCCCAAGGAAAATCCTGCCTCTGAACCATTCCGATTTAGCCAAGAGGAGCAGGCACGAGGGCGAAAATGCCCCGGTTCAAGGAGAGAAAACATGACCACCATAAAGCAGGATTCCCATGTGTACAGATTGCTCACATTTCTTTCCTATGTCGGGGAGTACCCTCTGTGTTCTTTGCAGCTTTTCGGAAGCAAAGAGGTATGGCGCAAACTGATTCACAAGCATTCCCAGCGACAAGAGTATCGCATCCCTGGCCATGCCGAAAAAATTACCTGTCGGCTTCTTCTGATTACCGGCAAGGGTAAGGGCAAATCTGTCCGGCTATCCAAAGGAGGGCAGAATATTCTTGAGATCGTCAATCCCAATGCCGCCCTTTACTATACTCAGAATTACCTGCGCCACAATCATGCCGGTGAGGCCAAACGGTTGGACCGTTTCCATCGGGTGGCCGAATCCGCTGCCCTGATCAGTCTGGCAGGATTCGAGACCTGCCCCTATAGGCTGCCCCAGCTTCAAATGGTCACAATCCACAAGGTCGTTACGGATACGCCTTCTTTCTATATCAGCAAAGAACTTAAATATGTTGGCGATGATGATGTCAACAAAACCAGCTTTTCCAGAATAACAGGTGCGCTGTTCTACCCCGGTGGATGTTACGCCGTGTACAACAGCCGTGACTATCTGATGAACTGGAACGGCAGAGGCGAGGCAAAGGTCAGGCTCCACCTTACGGAGATCGCACGCATGAATGCAGATGTGGATGATGTGCAGTCGGCTATCCTTTTTGGTGCAGGATACGAAATCGCTGAAATCACCTTGCGTACCCTATGGAAAACCAAGCGGGCAGAAACAGAGTTCAACGTCATCTACGACCATCTTCATTTTATCCCTTTGAATGAGTTCGGCGTGCGCCTTCTGAAAATACTGACCTCCCCAGACTGGAACGAAACATTGCTGGATCTTCTGTTCGATTCGGAAGACAGATCCTACGGTACCGGCGTTTTCGAGTATGACGCTCGTGAGAACGGTATTTATCTGTTCTCATTCCTGGACAGCGACATCACCCGATTGAACCATTTTATAGATGGCGCAAAAGGAATCGAGCGGGAAACAGCGGTTATCTGCTTTCCGGAGCAAGCTGCCTTTGTTCGGAATATCGTTGGGCCGAAAGTCAGCATCAAGACGGTGACAATGGAAACGGTAGAAGATGCCCTCTGCTTGGAAGGAGATGATCCGGTTGAATGAGAAACAGCGCAAAGCCGCGATCCTGGTTGCCTCCATCCTTGGATGCGGGACACTTCTTTATCTCGGTGGCCTACTGAGTCAGGTGTTTACCAATTATTCTGTCTGGATGGAGTCTGGTGGTATGTGGGAGCAAACACGGATTGCTGCCCCAGACTGGAATCCCATCGTGTGCTTCTTGCATGCATTCAATTGGAACGGCGTCAAAGCAATTCTCCTGATCGTGGGTATCGGAGTCGGTATTGTGATCTATCTTAAAATTCACGATAAATTCTCCGGGACCCAGTATGACGACCGGGGGTTCACCAAGAGCAAGGCCGGCACTTACGGTACCGCGGACTGGATGACAGAGAAAGAGCTAAAATCCGTTCTGGAACTGTCCACCCCGGAAAAGGCTGCCGGCATGATTCTTGGTGAGCGGAATGGCCAGCTGGTATGTTTACCGGAGGACACCCGCCTCAACCGTCACTGCGCTATCTTCGGCGCATCCGGCACCATGAAGTCCAGAGCAGTTATTCGCAATGCGCTCTTTTCCGTCATCCGCAGAGGTGAGTCCGCTCTGATTGCGGATCCAAAGTCGGAAATGTACAGCGACACCTCCGAGCTATTCCGGAAAAACGGGTATGAGGTCAAGGTACTGAATTTAGTCGATCCTTTGCATGGGGACTCCTGGAACTGCATGTCCGACCTGAATGGAAACACCATGATGGCACAGGTCCTCACCAACGTCATCATCGGCAATACCAGTAACGGCAAAAGCGACCATTTCTGGGACAACGGTGAGGCAAATCTGCTGAAGGCACTGGTTCTCTATACCGATTTGGACAAGACCCTCCCACCGGATCGAAAAAATCTGGCCTACGTCTATCAGCTGCTGACCCACAATTCCGAAAAAACGCTGACCGTCATGTTTGAGAAGCTGCCGCCGGACCATCCGGCCCGGGCACCGTTCAATCTGTTTTCGCAATCCAGTGATACGGTCAAATCCGGTATTATTCTTGGTCTGGGCACCCGGTTGCAGGTGCTCCAGAATGAGGCTGTAAAACAGCTTGTCTCTTTCTCCGACATCGACCTGACCGCACCAGGCAGCCACAAATGCGCCTATTACATCATTCTCAGCGATCAGGAAACATCCATGGCGTTCCTTTCTTCGCTTTTCTTTTCATTCCTGTTTATCAAGCTGACCCGCTTTGCTGACCTTTCCCCGGGCGGACGGTGTCCCGTGCCTGTAAATCTGATTCTGGACGAGTTTAACAACATCGGCCGAATCGGCGGCGCACCGGACGGCTCGGATTTCTGCCGTTCCCTAAGCGTGATCCGCTCTCGGGACATTCGGGTCATGCTCGCTGTCCAGAGCCTTGGACAGCTTCAGAACCGGTATCCCAACAATCTATGGTCCGAAATCATCGGCAACTGCGACATTCAGCTTATGCTAGGTTGCACAGACGATGTTACCGCAGATTACATATCTGACCGCAGCGGAGAAATGTGCATCGTTGTGGATTCTACCATGACGGTGAAGAAAACCGTTGCCGTTGCGCAGGTAATCCCACAGTATCGGGAAACACAGGGGCAAGGAAAGCGCAAGCTCCTCACCCCAGATGAAGTTCTTCGCCTTCCGCATGAACAAATGCTGGTCATTATCCGTGGCCAGAATCTGCTGCGGCTGAATAAGTTCGACTACACCCGCCATCCCATGTCCAAAGAAATGGTCCGTACTTCTATCATGAACTACTGCCCAAGGTCCGGTTACACGCCCCCGCCCCAGACCGATTCCGAACGGGAGTCCGATAAAAATCCTCGGCGGGAGTCACGCGGTCGGAAGCTTAGCCGCTCCGATACTCCGCCAGTTGAATTTTAATTTACCTGAATAGGAGGAAAATGTATGTCCACAATCGAAACCACCACACCACTCGATGGTGTGTCCGTAACCCCAAGCAGTGAAGCGCCCCAGACTGACCCTGTCCTGAAAGTGCCGCCCCGTCAGCCAGTGTCCACTGGTGAGGTCTTGGAAACTACCGAAGGCAGCAGCACAGCACCCCATTCCCCCCGGCAGGCACGGCAAAGACTCAATGTCCCTATGCCCAATATGGAAGTTTTGGCGATTGATGATGCGCTTGGTGTCCAGACCGAGATTGAAAAAGCCAGAGATAAATTTCTGGATCTGGTCGAATCTCTGAAAACCGGGCGCTACCTCACCGATAAGATTCAGGGTGTCGAAAAGCATTCTGGCCAGGGTGAGCCGCGTGCTGTGATTTTCCATGGCGATTACAAGGTCGTCATTATGGCCTCCATGATCGTTGACCTGCCCAAGGACTTGCGTGGGCAGGCCCCCTATGAAGTCTACCATTATCTGCTTACCAAGCGGCTTGGGTCAGAAATTGATTATGTCGTCAAAGGCATTGATCGCAATACCGGTCTGGCGGTCGGCAGCCGAAAAGATGCCATGGCCACGAAGCGCCGGTATTACTACCTGAACCAGACCCGTGAGGGCACATACCGAATTTATGAGGGGCTCTGCTGCGAAGCACGAGTGATGTCCGTCATTCCCTACGGCATCTTCGTAGATTTGTTCGGCATCGACGTTTACATTCCCTTGCGGGAACTAAGCTATGTGCGGCTGACCGATACCATGGGCTACTATGAACCCGGCGACCGGGTACTGGTGAAAGTCACCCAACTCAACCGGGACGACCCGAATGACATCCGCGTATCAGCCTCTGTAAAACAAGTTTCTGCCAATCCTGTGGATAAGGCCCTTGAGAAAATCGAGGTGAACAGTAACTACGCCGGTACCGTCACACTGGCGGACCGTACCGGTATCTTTGTGAGTCTGGATATGGGTGCCGAATGCAGATGCAGATTCCCATACCGTGCCAGGCCACCCAAGGGTGCCCGTGTGGTCGTAAAAATTGCGGGCATCAATATGGAGCAGAAAACTGTTTGGGGAAATATCACCTATGTCACCATTCCCAAATAACGCTGAAAGAAGGTACCCTTATGACGCAATGCGAACTGCCGAAAGAGGAATTGGTTCGCCGAAAGGAGCTGTCTGATAGCACCCGGAAAATGATTTACGGCTTGCTGGAAGTCGTTGCCGAGGACGAAGCCTCGCTTATGACGACCTACCGCGACTTCTACCTCCAGATCAGCTTTTCGGAGCTGCATCCGCTGATGGTTTTTTACCTGGCTCGGCCCCTGGAGGGAGAGAAAGCCATGCTGACAGATCGCTGGAACGATCTGAATCTGCGCAGCGTTCTTGGCTGCCATTCCGTCAATGAAAACTTCAGCTGCTATAACTATCGTGCGACCCACTGGCTCGATACTCAGATGACCAAGACCAGGTTTTTTGAAATTCTTGACCGATGTGTCGACGAAGCTGTACGCGGGTATGCTCAACTCGCGCACTGAGTGCTGTTGTTCTCGATACTCCCAGCATTTTTGAGCAAATCACGCAAACAGGAGGGAGCGTACATGTAAAATAAATTGCAACCCTACTTGCTGCCGTAATACCGGTTTTGGCAGGCTGCCCGGGATTCGGATCTGATGTCACAGGTCCAACCAATCATAGCCAGTATCCCAGACCGATTCTGAAATAGCCCCAAATGCCCCCGTCTTCCGTGAAGAGGGCCCCGAGTTCTCATCGTTTAGGCCCATGTCCCAGACTGATTCTGGAGAGGAATTTCAGCTGAAGTGCCGGCCGGACCGGGCAGCAATACGCAGTTCTACCTTTGAGAAAAGGCATCAGTTTTAACGACTGGGGCCTTTTCCTATTCCAATTGAAAGGACGAAAAACACATGAATACACCGTATAAACGGCTGCTTTCGTTGCTGCTGGTATTTGTGCTGGTGCTGAGCCTCATTCCGTCGGTTTACGCAACCGCCAACGACGAGACTGTCCCCACCGAGCCGGAAACCACGGAAACGACCGCATCTACCGAATCCCCCGAGTCCGCAGAGTCCACCGAAACAACGGCCCCCCAGTCAGATTCTTCTGCAGAAACAGGGGAGCCCTCCGCAGATGTACCGGAGGACCTCATTCTCGACGATGAAAACGGGATTGCGACAACAGCCAGCACATCCGCAGGCATCCTGCTGTTTGACTACGCCGACCATGGCAACTACACAACCGTGCTGAACAGTCAGGTCTCGGTTACTTATAAACCCAATGGCACCGGTTCCGCCAAAACGGCATATTTCAAAAATCTGGGCTGGCATTTTGCCCGGTATAACAATGTCGCCTATGCGGATAATCCACTGTACTGCATTGAGCCTTACAAGAACTACGCTGCGAGCACGTCCGGCAATTCTGTCGACCGGGATGTTACGCTAACCGGAAGCGGCAGCACCACCGGCGCTACCGCATGGTATTCCTTGCCGGAAGCAAGGCGAAAGGCCATCAGTCTGATTCTGCTTTACAGCGACGAGATGTGGGACCATTCCATCAGCGTCACCACAACTTACAAGGACAGCAATCCCAATGTTCCCCTCCGAATTGCGACGCAATTCCTCATTTACGAGATTGTGTGCGGCCTCCGGGATCCGAATACGTTCGTCCAGAACTCTACTAACGAAAGCGGAACAGCAGGCAATGTCTTTTACAACGCCGGTGTGGCCTCCGTGTCTAATTTTGCTTCAAATTATAACTCGTTGGTCAGTTATGTTCAAGCTGCCTTAAAGATTCCGAGCTTCACCTCCAGTTCCAGCAACTCCGCCCCTACCATCACGCTGACCGGAGATGAAACCAGTGTGTACGACTCCAACGGTGTCCTGTCTGGCTTCAGCTTTGCGAATGGCAACGGTGCCTCGTTCCGCAAATCCGGCAACACACTCTATATCACCAAAACCGGTACGATTTCCGAGTCTACTGTATTCAAGGCAACCAAGACGATTCCGTCCGCAGAAAACTCCACCTATTCTCTTTGGTATATGACCGGTTCCTCTTACCAGACAACGATCAGCTTGTACAGCCCTGAATCCAGTACGCTGAATGCCTATTTCAAATTAAAGGCGCAGGCGATTGGAAATCTCAGCCTGACAAAGACCACGGAGGATGGCAAAAACCTGTCCGGGTGGAAATTCGGGATCTACTCCAACTCCGCCTGCACCAGCCTTGTTTCCGGCCCTCATACCACAAACGCCAGCGGCAAGATCTCCGTTACCGGGCTCACCGCTGGCACCTATTACGTCAAAGAATTGGGGCACACCGATTCCAGTATTGAGGCTCTGTATGTATGCTCCAGCGCCAATCCCCAGCAGGTCACCATTGTCGACGGCGGCACGGCATCGGTCAGCTTCGTAAATAAAATCAATACCGGCAAACTGGCTCTGACAAAGAAAACGGACGATGGTTCCAATCTTTCCGGCTGGCAGTTCAGTATTTATTCCGATTCCGGCTGCACGACCCTGGTATCCGGCCCTCATACAACGGATGCCAAAGGTACCATTTCGGTCGATGGCATTGTCCCGGGCACCTACTATGTGAAGGAGATTGGCCATACGAATTCCGCAGTAAACGACCAATATGTCTGTGCCACCACCAATCCGCAGAAAATCGCCGTCATCGGAGGCACCACCGCATCTGTAACCTTTACCAATAAGATCAAGACTGGGAAATTCAGTCTGGTCAAAACAACCAGCGACGGTCTGAATCTGGCTGGCTGGAAATTCGGAATCTATTCCGATTCTGGCTGTAAAACATTGGTGTCCGGTCCTCACATAACAGATTCCAACGGCACAATCTCCGTTACCAGTCTGAAAATCGGCACCTACTATGTCAAGGAGCTTGGGCACAGCGACAGTGCTATCGAAGCGATGTACAGCTGTACCGGTGACAACCCCAAAAAGGTGACGATTACTTATGGCGCTACCGCTTCTGTCAGCTTCCATAACTCTCTGGATCCCGGTTCCGTCAAGCTGATCAAGCAGACCAATACGGGAGAAAACCTCTCCGGCTGGCAAATCGGGGTCTATACGGATGTCGCCTGCACCAAGCCTATTGAGGGTTCTCCCTTTACGACTGGCAAAGACGGCACCATTGTGATAGAGGGTCTGGTCCCCCAGCAGCTGTACGCAAAAGAAATCGCAGTGGATGATCCTTACTGGGTATGCGATTCTTCTGTCAAAGCCATCACTGTCAAAGCGAATGCGACTGTGTCGGTGACCTTCAGCAATACACACAATGGTGACCTTCGTGTGAAAAAGAATGCTGTAAACGGGAGCGCCGAAGGGTGGAAATTCCAGATTCTGAATGCAGACCGGGATCCGGTGGAAACCATTACCACCTGTAAAGACGGGTATGCCACATCCGGTAAGCTGGCCCCCAGTGTCTATTACGTTGTCGAAATTCACGACAAGGACGAGACTTACTGGACCTACGACGCTACCGTCGAGAAGCAGGTAACGGTTACTGCCGGTACACAGGCCGAGGTCGAATATACCAATGAGCAATTTGGCATTCTGGTTTTCTGTAAGACAACGAATACTGGCAACCAGCTCGAAGGCTGGACCTTCCGTGTCCAGGACTCGGATGGATATGTCGTGGGCGACTACACCACCGATGAAACGGGATATGCCAGCACCGGCAAGCTCAAGCCTGGAAAATACACCGTTGTTGAGCTTTCCAATGGGGACGACTACTGGAACTGCGAGTTAGGTTTCCATACCGTCACGGTTGTCGCAGGTAAGACCACAGAAGATGCCTGGCTTAACCGGGAACAGGGATTGGGCTGGTTCCACAAGTCTACCAATACCGGCGAGTCCCTTGAGGGCTGGGAAATCACCATTTACTCCGATAAGGAATGTACCCAAAAAGTGACCACCGTAACCACTCACGAAGACGGCAAGGTTGGTATGTACCTTGATCCCGGTACCTACTATGCCAAAGAGACTGGTGATACCGAAGGCCGCTTTGAAAATGAGTATTGGCTTGTGGATGAATCTGTGAAGGAGTTTGAAATCCTGCCCCATAAAGATGTGGATGTCACCTTTATCAACACCCAGTACGGAAAAATCAAGGTCATAAAGTCTATGCCCTCCAGCGGCTCTCTGGAAGGATGGACCTTCATTGTCAGAGATGCCAAAGGCGATGAAATAAAAGGCTCGCCCTTCGTCACAGATGCGTCCGGTCTCATTGTCAGCGAGAATCTTTATCCCGGTACCTATACCGTGGAGGAAGCGATCCCCGATGACAGCCCCTATATCTGCGTTTCGGAAAATCCTCAATCCGTCACCGTCATCCAGGGCAAGACCGCCGAGGTCAGCTTCACAAACACCCTCCGTTCCGGGAAAATCTCCATTTGGAAGGTCGATACCACAGGTGCGCCTCTGGCTGGTGCCGAGTTCCTGCTGGAGTGGTCCGTAGACGGCACCTCCTGGCTGCCCGTCATTTATTCCAATTCCGGTTATGTAAAAGAGGGCACCTGCTCCAGTGAAAATATCAAAAACGGTCGACTCATCTCGAGTGAAACCGGTCTGGTAGAATTCACCGGGCTGCATCCCGAACGGCTTTACCGTCTAACCGAAACTGCCGCACCCGACGGTTTCCAGCTGCTGGCAGACATTGCCTATGAGGGCAAGCTACCTGTGGATAAGGAATACACCGTTGATTTGACCGTTGTAAATGTGCGCACCTATGAGCTTCCCGAGACTGGCTCCAATTCTCTGGTGCGTATGCCCATCGCACTGGTCCTGGCCTGCGGCCTGTGCGGGGCGATCCTGTTCGTAATCAAGCGCAAGGAGCTGTAATTTATGTTCCATTTCTGCTGGTGCCGAGGTCCCCCCCGGCACCTTTTCTTTTCCGGGCAAATACCAACCAACAAACCATTTCTTCTACACTGAAAGGATGTATAAACCACTATGAAGCCTATCAAAAAGATTCTGGCCATGTGCCTTGCGGCCATGATGACCGTCTCCTGTATTCCCGCCGTCTATGCCGCGGATGTACCCAACGCCACCCTTGACCCCGATACCAAGGGCAGCCTCACGCTGTATAAATATGACCTTACGAACGCTGAAAAAGATGGTGTGTGGGATTCCTCCTACGTTTCTACCGGCGTGTACGACGAGAACGTCAATAAAGTCCTGGGCGAGGCCAACCGTGCCGGTGATACCGATAACAGCTCTGACCTGGGCAACGGCGAGGTCAGCTATGGTTACGCAGTAAAAGGTGTTGAATTTACCTATCTGCGTGTGGGTAACATTGTTCAGTACACCGAATCCACCAACGACGGTGCCGCCCAAAATCATGCCGAAGTGCTGTATGGCATCGACAAGACCGTCGGTGCAGGCCTGCTGACCGCCCTGGGCCTGGAAAACGGTACCAAGCGCTACACCAATGCCGACCATCTGGACAGCGGCAAATACTACTACCAGAGTGATGTTCTGATCGACGCCCTGGCACTGGCCTTGCAGAACAATTCCACCACTGTTAAGAACGCACTGGAAACCTACGTTGTAAGCAATGGCGGCACCGCAATGCCCCTGACTGACTCCTACGGTAAATCTCAGGCTGCCAATCTGGATCTGGGCCTCTATATCATTGCCGAAACCAAGTGCCCCGAAATGGTCACCTCCACCTGTGCCCCTTTCTTCCTCAGCATCCCAACGAGCGCCGTTTCCGGCACCAACGCCACCGATGGCGGCACCCGTTGGATCTATGATGTGACCATCTATCCCAAGAACCTGACCGGTATTCCCAGCCTTACCAAGAGCCTGCGTGAAAATGTGACCGACACAGGCAAGCACAAGGGCACCACCAACGACATCACCGATGGCTATGCCAGTACCGGCACCGCATCCGACGGAGATGTCATCGACTACCAGATTCTCTCTACGCTTGCGTCCATTACCAGTAAAAGTACCTACTACAGCGAACTGACATTTATTGATACCTTGTCTGCCGGTCTGAGCTATAACAAGAACGATGTCCTCGTTGAGTTCTTCTCTGATGCCGCCTGCACCAACCTGCTGGATACCTGGGATGCGTCCAAGGGCTACTTCAAGGTGACCTATTCCAGCACCACAAAAAATGAGTCTGTGATGACCATCGAGATGACTGCGCAGGGTCTGAATGAAATCAATACCAACAAGCGCGTTTACACCGGCGACTCCATGGTCAATTCCGGTTACTCCGACTGCACCATCCGCATTACCTATAAGGCCACCATGCACTCCGATGATTCCGTTGTTTACGGCGATTCCGGCAATCCCAACGAAGTCGTCATGCTGTGGAAGCGTTCCTCCCAGGACTACTATGACACGCTGGTTGACGATGCGCATATTTTCACCTACGCCGTTGAGCTGGTAAAGCTCTTCTCCGACGCCAAGGGTGACTATGCCAACGTTGAATTCATCATGCAGAATGCTTCTGACAAGTATTACGTTAAGGCAGAGCTGAACAAGGAAGAGGGTGTCTACTATGTAGTCGACCATGTGGCCGACGAAAAAGATGCCACGCATTTCGTTCCTGTCAAAAATGCGGATGGTGAGGGCCTGGTCATTATCAAGGGCTTAGAGGACGATACCTACACTGTAACCGAAGTCCGAACCGACAGCGGTTACACGTTGCTCAAGGACAACATCAAGATCGTCATCTCTCAGGCTGAAACCACGGAGCTGTGTGATATTTACACCTCCGATCTGCTGGGTCTGATTCAGAACGATCCCCGGTACGCGACCATCATCAACGACACCGGTGATCTCAAGAATATGCCGCAGCCCCATCTGGAACACCACCTGCGGACCGCTTCCGCCACCGTTGATAACAACAAGGTCAATATGCTGGACGATGACGGAAGCGCAAACGCCATTGTTCCCCTGAAGGTCGTCAACACCCGCGGCTTTGACCTGCCCCAGACCGGCGATTCCGGCACTATGGCATTCAGCATCGTCGGCATTCTGCTGATGGCCTGCGCCGTCGTTGTCATTGTAGCGATTTTCCGCAAGAAGAATACTACCAATTAAGAGCAGATAACGGAGGGGATAAGCGTCCCCTCCGTTTCCACACTCATAAAGGAAAGGATTTTGACATCTTTATGCCGAAAAAAGTCCCGAAATCCATCCAGCTCAGCCCCAAAGCGCGCAAGCTACTCGCAATTGCCTGTGCCATACTGGTTTTTCTGTTTGCTCTTGGGATGACTCTGTATCCGCTGGTCAGCAATTGGTATAACAGCCGGCATCAATCTGAGATCCACACACAATATCTGGAAGTGCTGCAGCAAGTCGATAATTCCGACATCATCTTGGCCAAACGCTCCGCAAATGCGTATAACGCAGCCATTGCCCCCGGCATACAGCTCAGTGATGCATTCTCCAAAGAGGCACTGCTGCAGGCATCTGAGGACTATGAGAGCCTGTTGAATCTGACAGGTGACGGGATTATGGGCTATATTGAAATTCCCTTGATCCAGGTAAGTCTGCCCATCTATCACGGTACGGATTCCAAAACCCTGGATATTGGCCTCGGCCATTTACTTGACAGCTCTCTGCCGGTCGGCGGAAGAAGCACGCATACCGTCCTGACGGGGCATTCCGGTATGGCCACACAGAAGATGTTCTCTGACCTGGATAAACTGGAGCTGGGAGATGTGTTCTATCTGCAGGTATTGGGTGAAACCCTCGCTTATCAGGTAGATGCCATCAATGTCGTGCTGCCCTATGACACCTCTTTTCTCGGAATCACTGAGAGCGAAGACTACTGCACGTTGGTCACCTGCACCCCGTTTGGTGTCAATACCCACCGCTTGCTCGTCCGTGGAACACGCATTCCCTACGAAGATGCCGAAGCAATCGTAGCGGAGAAGCTGCAGCTCGAGGACATCCCTACATCTACCTGGGAACAGCAATATATCAAAGGCATTTTACTTGGTACTTCAGCTGTTATTGTACTCTCAGTCCTCAGCATTGGAGGCATTTGTCTTCAGAAACGCTGGCGCCTTAAAAGGGCAACCCGACATAATCAGCTCCGTCTGGGAGAAAGAGGCAAGTATGAGAAAGATTAGATGCCTTATTCTTATTTTCATGATCCTTGTCTTTCTTTCCGGTCTGGGGATTCTCCTATACCCATATGTTCGTGGATACTTGGTCGATCGAAAAATCGAAAGGACCGCCGATGAATTCCTGAGCTGGGTCGAAACAGGCCCGGTTTCCCCATACCCATCTGGAAGCCAGTTGGACCAGGATTCGCCTTCAGATCCACTGGAGCCCACTGAGCCGGATACCTATACTGACTTATGGCGGGATATGGTCGACTATAATCATGAAATTTATGCCAGCGGTCAGAAGGGACTGGACTGTACGCTCGCATATGAAGACCCCAGTTTTATTCTGGCTGATTACGGTCTGGAAAGCGAGGTCTTCGCCGTAATTTCCATACCCGCTTTGGAACTGGAAATGCCGGTGTTTCTGGGTGCGACATATCGGCACATGGCCGATGGCACCGCCCACCTAAGTCAAACCAGTATCCCCATCGGCGGAAAGAACACCAATTGCGTCATTGCCGGCCACCGCGGATGGGGCGGTGCCTCTTATTTCCGGTATGTAGATAAACTACAGCCCGGCGACGAGGTCATCATTACAAACCTCTGGGAGGAAATCCATTACAGGGTGGTCGAGACGCAAATCATCCAGCCAAACGAAGTAGAGCAAATCCTGATCAAACCCGGTCGGGAACTGGTCACTCTGCTGACCTGTCACCCCTATGCGTCCGGGGGCAGGCAGCGTTATCTTGTAATATGTGAAAGGATAAACTATGAAAACGACGAATAACAGAGGTATCCACATGAACGCGAAAATTATGAAATGTCTGGCACTGGTTCTGGCAGCAACCTGTATTCTGTACCTTCCTGTCCCCGCATCTGCAGCCGCGCAAGGCACTGACGGTACCGAGCTGGAAGTAGCCCAGCCCGAAAAGCTGGAGATCCAGCTGGGTGAAAGCTGGGCCGGTGTGGAATTTGAAATGAAAACCAATGCCGGCATGTATCCCGGGGTAATCCCCGTTGGCAAAGACGGTGTCCTGCGTCTGGAAATCGGCGGCAGCACCAGCTACATTCTCAGCTGCGTGAACTCTGAAGTCAAAGCACCCGAGCCTGATGCAACGCAGCCTACAGAAGAAACTCCTACCACAGAAGAACCCACTGATCCCGTACCCACTGCGGACACGGCAGCGGCTACCTATCCCGAGGAAAGTACCGCACCTGTTGAAACCGAGGCAGCTGATGGCACCGTCGCCGGTATCCCCGTCGCGCACCTGGCTCTGTTAGGCGGTGGTCTGGTCGTCGCGGTTGGCGCTCTTGTTGGCATCCATATCTTCCAGAAACGCCGGGCGGGCAACGATTCCGAAGATGATGAAAATGACGAAGATTGAGCTGAAAATGGGTATGGGAATCCATAATTTGTGCGATAAGTAGAACTTTTCCAAATCCTTTTTCAAGCCATTGACTATCCAAAACCCGGGTGTTACAATGCAAGCGTGGCAGGGGCTTGCACCCAGGCTTTCGATCCGCCGGAAGAGCTCCCGGCGTTTGACGCACCCGGGTGGGTAGCGGAATCGTTACGGATTTAGCGTTGTTATAGCGGTCCCTCAACGGTGCAAGTCAATTGAATATAATTACCGGAAGGTTGCTTTTTCTTTAGGCCTCGGTCGGATCCGACCCCACCGAGCGTTCTTTTGTATTGCTTCCTTCCGGTATTTTTTTAATTTTATGGAGGTATATCACAATGAAACATAAAACCAAACGAAAGGGAATCAACCAAACCGCCCCTCGCTGCCCCTACTGCGGAAGCCATACAATTTTGAGAAGTGCCGACGGTATCTATCGGGACAATACACGAGACGAAATGCTCTATGTGTGTAAGAACTACCCCGCGTGCGATTCCTATGTCCGTGTCCAGCGTGGCACCCAAATTCCTCTTGGCACTGTGGCAAACCGAGAACTCCGGGAGCTGCGGGCAGAGGCACACCGCCAATTCGACAAGCTGTACAAGCATGGCTATATGAGCAAGCACGATGCCTACCAGTGGCTCGGTGGCATCCTTGGAGTCCCAGCACAGCAGGCACACATTGCCCAGCTTAGTCTGCTATCCTGTGATCTGGTCATTAGGGAAGCCAAAAAGCAGGTCAACTGGTACCGTGTGCGTAAAACAGCCGCTCCGCAGCAGATTCAGGAAGGTGAGGTGAAGGCGTCATGACACCAGAACAGCAAAAAATCGTGGAAACAAATATGGGACTGGTAGGAAAGGTCATTAAAGAGAAGGTCCGTCGACTCGGTCAGCCCGGCACCCCCAGTTATGAGGATCTGTTCCAAACCGGTTGTGTGGGCCTGTGCAAAGCTGTCATGACAGACAAGGGCGGTTGCTTCTCGACCTATGCGTATAGACTGATCTGGAACGAGATCTGCGATGAATTGATCCGAAATACCAGACTGGTCCTGAACGAGCAGTCTACAGATACGGTCGACGTTCTTTCCGAAACCGCATTGGCCCACCCAGACCCGCTGGCAGGCTCCGACCTTCGACATGCCATCCGGCAGGCAAAAGCAAAGGCTCATGGCGGAACCGCAAGAGGTATCCAGTGCCTTGAACTGACGGTCCAGGGCTATAGCAGCAAAGAGATCGGTGCCATTGTCGGTGTCGATCCCGGTACTGTTCGGATGTGGATGACCAGAGCAAGGAAGTATCTCAAAAGTCTCCCGGAGCTGCAGTCATTTGGATGCCCGGAGGCCGTATGATGAAATCAATATGGCAGAGTGTCAAGCCCTGGTGTGTACCATTAAGCTTGACCCTCTTGATTTATCTTCTGCTGCGCTCTGTTTTTCTGATTGGCTATGTACCTTCTGCTTCTATGGAACCCACTTTGCCAGAGGGAGGCTTCATCCTCAGCCTGAGGTTATATCACGAGCCGAAGGTCGGAGACATCATTGTTTTTGAAAAAGATGGTGTCTTGCTGGTAAAGCGAGTCGCCGCTGGCCCGGGCGATCTGGTCGATTTGTCAGAATTAGAGTATATGACGACCATCCCAATCCCAGTACGGGAGGAGACGGTCCTAACTGTGCCAGAGGGGTGCTATTTCGTTCTCGGGGATAACACCCAAAATTCCTGGGATTCCCGCTATTGGGAGCAGCCATATGTCACCAGTCAGCAGATTGTTGCTAAACTGATTGAAATAGCTTGAGCGAAAATGCTTTTTCACCGCTTTTTTGATGAAAGCATAACTTAGTCCTATCGTTTGCTGAAAGTCTGCCTTATGATTGCGAATATTTGTTTGTATTTCCCAATTGAAAGAAACGCCATAATATGCTATACTTTCAACAAGAGGTGACACACAATGACAGCATCATATAAAGTCGGCGACATTGCCTACATGGTTGAAAGCAACCGCTACATCCGCGAGGGGAAAATCACCCACATCAGCGGAGACTTGATAACCTTTAAATTTCTAGACTGCATGGGGGCAACCAAAATAAAAGTCCATAGGCTTTTCCCGTCAGAAGAAGCAGCTCTGGCTGCCATCGGCAAAAGTAAACAGGATGTTCCTTCCTATCACATGATGGCAATTCGCAGATAGCGGGAAGTATGAAAAAGTCAAGTCTTTTATTTCCTAATTTCTGTGCTACAATAATTTGCAGTGCGCACAGGAGGAGATAGAAATGTCAACAGCAACCCATGTTCACACTTTGCAGGAATATATCTCCCAGGCTATGCCTGTACTGATGGAGATTCCAGGATTTTCTGCACTGGCAACTGGAACCGAACAGGAGTACGATGCTACAGCGGCAGCCTACCCAGATGCCGTATTCGCCATAATGATAATGAACAACCTTTTTCACCACGACTTTGAATTTGCCGCGATTCACCAGCAGGCGTTTTCATCTATTGTGGATGGAGCAGATATTCCGTCTGTGCGCAAACGCTATGATCTCTGCATGGACGCTTATTTGCAAAAGCATTTGTGGGATGACTAGCAAATAGAGCAATACATCGAATTTTTAGAAGGTGCAATCAAGTGTCAGATGTATATAAAAACTGTCCAGCTTTTGAAAATGATAGATTTCTCTTGAGATTTTCGCAGCCTGATGACGCTAAGGATCTTGTAAGTGTATATAGTGATAAAAATGCACTGCCTTTTTTCAACAGTGATAATTGCCATGGAGACAATTTCTATTACCCAAATGAAGAGCGAATGAGACAAGCCATTGATTTTTGGCTCCGTTCCTATTCATCCAAATGGTTTGTCAGATGGACAATTATTGACAAAGAAACGCTTAAAGCGATTGGCACGATTGAATTGTTTCATCGTAGTGCAAACGATGATTTTAATCATGTGGGCGTTCTTAGACTTGATCTGAAAAGCGAACATGAAACTTCCGAAGAAATTTTTACAGTCATGAATCTTATTGTACCACCAGCATTTGATTTGTTTGAGTGCGAGGAAATAATTACGAAAGTTCCTGTTTATGCAGTTGAAAGGACTGTGGCAATGAAAAGAATGGGGTTTGAGAAATCGACAAAGCTGTTGGTTGGAACGATAGACGGTTACGCTTATAAGGATTATTGGACAATTCGCAGATAAGGTCGCAACTGCCATTGCCAATGCATTTACTAAAAGTGAGTTTGAGCAGTGCCACATTATCCAAAATCAGCTCTATCTGAGTGACTTCGACCGGCTGGTCGCAAGCACGGAAACCTAGCATAAAAAGAGGACACCCATTTCTACTATGAAGCATGCAGAAATGGGTGTTCTTTCATTAGCGAGTCTTAAATCTACCAGCGACTCAAAGTAGCTTGTTTGAACTATAGGATAGTACGCACGATTCCCAAGGCTCTTTTCGGTATTTTCGTTTACAGCAGCCCTGTAGATCAGAAAATATCCGCCACTATTTCAGTAGCCACACCTTGACGAATCGCATTGACATCCACCGCAGATCGAATACGAATACTGTAGCTTCCTGGGAAATAATCTCGGCACTCCGCAAAGTGGTAGAGCACGGTGCTGTTTTCCAGGAATGCCGCCCGGATCGTGCGCTCTTCATCTATTAGATACGCCGGAATGCAAGGCTGCAGATTTATTTGCACGCCGCTTTCTGTACGCAGGAACGGTTTTCGGCCGAACATCATGATTTGCCATATGCTCATAAATTCCGCCGTAGAACCGCTTAGCCGCGCCACATATCCACGTCCGTGAAGCGCCTCCTCTGGGTTCATACTGCTCACCAGGAAGGAGCTGTTTTCCAATGTACTTCTTCCGTAAACAGCCGGATCTAGGAACGGAATCGCAGCCTGCCGCATTGTCTCCGAAAACTGTTCATACAATCCGCCGCGCAGTAATTCCAACAAATATTTATATTCCATGTGCAGCCAGATGGAACCATTTTCCAGCCATCCCGGTGTAAACGCAGCCGCACGCCCCAGCTCCAGCTCGGATATATCCAGTGCCTGATTGACGCGGTACATCCCAATCTTGCCGTCAAACAGTTCGCTCCGGTGTACTGCCTCAAACAGTTCTTTGCGTTTTTGCTTGCTTTCACATAGGCGCATATCCCGCACACTGGATTCCAGGAACAGCGGCATATCACACTTTTCAAACGAAGGCGTTCCTTGCTCCATTTTCACACGGTATCGGCAATAGGTCGGCATCAACCCGTTTTCTCCGCGGCACAGAGCAAGCCGTTGACCAAGGAAATTTGCCCATGCGTCCAGCATTTCAGCCAGCTGTTCCGCCTGGCAATCTGCATAGTCCCATGCTCCCTGCGTATAGACTTCTTCCCGGCAGTGCTCCAGCGCGGATTTGCTGCTGTTCCAAAAATCAACCAGCACCGTATTTCCCGTATACTCCGGAATATCCTCGACGCTCTGCTTTAGGCGCATCAGTAACATGTAATGGGGTCCCGGCAAAGAAACCTTTCCTCCATAGCGCCGAAGAGAAGCTTTCAGAAACCGCAAATGCCGCAGCAGCTCCATGGCATCCGTAACACTGGAACCAAACAGTGCGGGCAATCCGTTCAGTGCGTCATACCAGCCGGGTCTTCCGCCTTCCATTTCAATGCCGCAGCCCCAGGCATCCAACGCCGCAAATTTCATTGCGCACATACAGACCAGCTTTTCCAACAAAGTGGCCTTTACCAGATTCCCGTACCCATCCCTGCACCATTTTTCTCCCGGTCTCTCTTCCAAAAAGTGATACTGCCGCAGTTCTCCACCCGACACACTATAGCGTTTTTCTCTGGGCAGTATTTGCGCCTGCGGCCGGTACCAGGGCAGTTCCATTTGCATCAGTTCCTGCTCCCGTTCCGGCCAGATACGCAGGAAGTCTTCAATCAGATCCAGGCCATAGCTCCAATGGTCTGTCCAATATCCCTCTCCGAAGTCCGCATCTGCTTTTACCGTTCCTTGCGCTATGCGGGCCATTCCCTCCTGTCTCCCATAGCGCAGCACATACTGCCCCGGTGTCATTGTCTCTCCACTGGCGCTCTGTACCAGATCCGGTTTGATGACCAGGGGGTTATATCCGTCCGGCTGGATCAGGGAATAGAAGTCGGCAACATTTTTTCCGCCTACGAAAGGCGCAAACGATACATCACATCGTCTGTTTTGCCACACGTCCCGGAAATTCCCGTTTCCCTGGGAGAGCGGCTCCTGTGTCAGGGAGAAGTAATTGTAGTCCCGTTCCAGATCCCCATGCTTACGGCTGTACAGGTGAAAGGTATGTCCAGCCAGGCGTACCGGCTTGCCGCCGCGCAGGAAATTATCCAAATACGTCCTCTTGCAGTACTCATCAAATCGGGGATCTGCCGTGCCGCATGCAATTGGCGCACACAGTGTATCCACCATTGTTTCCGCTTCCGCAAGCTTTCTTGCAAACCATTCGGGCGATACCGCCTCTTCCAGCAGTTTCTCGCAGCCGCTGCCGGTTTTTCCGTGCCCCAGCAGTGTATAAACCGTTTTCTTCTCTCCCGGATTCAGTCGGAGCCGTGCACCTGAAAAGAAACACGGGAACAGATTTTGGCAGCGCTGGTGTGTCGAAATCAACTCCGGCAAATCCATCCGCGCAAATCCATGCGGATGGACAAAGGAAGTATCCTGTCCAAAAACGGCTTCCGGGTCCCACAGGACAGGCAGTCGTTTTCCTTCCTCCACACAAGAAAATCCAAACGCAAAACCGGTGATCGGCTCGACCCGGGCACTATCCTCCAGGCTTGCCCGTACCCTGTATCGGGGGACGCCTGTTTCGCCGCCTACCGTTTCCATCCAGGCCCTTGCGGTCTGGGTCATGCATTTCAAATGCCAGTCTCCGATCCCATAGGGAACAATTGCCGGAAGTCCGTCCAGCACCTCCAAATCCAATACTCCGTCGTCGGTATTTTCAATTGTCAGTGCCCTTGCCAGCGCTCCAACGCACGCATTCGGTAAAATAAAATACTGGACCTGAGCACGAACCGGGGCATCCGTTTCCCGGCAATGAAGCGTCAAGCTGTTTGCCCCAAGCAGCATCTGTTTGTCCCGTGCATTCACAAACAACTCCGACACATGCCCATGGTACTTCAAGAAAGTACGGAAGCCCTTCGTCTGAACATCCTGCCACGCTGTGTGCGCCGGTCGAAATTCCATGATCGGGTGATCCTTATCCTGCGTGCCAAAGCTCGCAACGCCTTGCCCCCGATTTACGAAAAAGCACCATGCGGGGATACCATTCTCCCCCGCAATTCCTGGTAAAAAATCGGCAAATGCCGGTTGCCTGTCATAGTCTTTTATGATATCGATCATTGTACTTTTCTCCCGAGCCAAGCTTCCACAATATGTATTTTCTCTTTGTCCAATGCTCCCATTTCAGAAGGCAGGATACGTCCATCCGCTATTGGCATATTGTCCAGCTCTGCCTTCACAATTGTGTATTCGGAAGGCTCCAGACGTTCCAACAATGTGTATACAATCTTGAATGTCTTTCCGCCAAACTTCAAAATAATGCTGGTTTGATTCCGCACATCAAACTGTTCCGGCAACAGCTGAGGCCGCAGACACAGCGCCCCATTTTCCCCGCGGACGCCAAACATTTCCTGCACCACGCACAGCATCATCCAGGCTGCGGAACCCGTCAGATACGGGTACATACCCCGGCCATCCGGGGCAAAGTATTCCGGGATCCCCGGATAGATTCTGCTCTTTTCAGAATCCAGCACAAGTCTCCAAATTGGCTCTATGGCCGAAAAGCCCTCTCTGGCATACCCCCGGCTGTACAGCGCATATGCAAACATGACACTCATATGGCTGAACACCGCGCCGTTTTCCTTATGCCCGTAGGCAAAGGCCAGCATTCTGCCAATTTGGAAATCTTCTGGATTTAGCCGCGTATTCAGTCTGAATCCGCCTGCCTGCCGCGCATACAGCAGCCGCCTGGCCGCATGATAGATTTGAGGGATCTCAGATTTCGCTGCTACTCCGCCCAGGATCGCAAATACCTGTCCCGTCAGCATCATACGTTCTTGCCCCGGCGTCCCGCATTCCAGTGGAGTACCGTAATTATCATAGTAGCTGTTGAACCATCCGTCCTGCTCCGTCTGAATCCATGCCTTTTCCCGTATGATTGCTTTCAGCGTATCCGCACACAAGTCCAAATGCCGCACAATTTTGTCCAGCGGGATCTGAATCCGGTCATCATCAGGAATTTGGATGCACTGCGTGCAGAATCGATTCAGCTTCTCCCTGCGCGATGCGATGGAAGCCCAATTGTCCTCTTCCCCCAGCAGGATTGCAAAACGCTTTGGCAGGTCAATACTGCTGCATTTTCCGGTCTGCCGTAAAGTTTCCAGCATTTTCGCCAACAGCTCCATACTTCCGGCATAAGCGGATGTAAACGCACCGCTCTCCCCGCGTTGAGGTGCCATATCCAAAGCGTCGTTCCAATCCGCATCCCGAAGCCGAAGCAGGCCATGTTCTCCCGCTTCGCAGAATGCGGTCAGCTGTTCCAACAGCATATGTTCTGCAACAGTTCCTGTGCAGCTTCTTTTTGCCTGGATGGCATCTCTCTGGGTTCCCCGCATTCCGAGACCATCCTGAAAAAACGGTGCCACTCTCAGAAGAATCTCAATATCGCCTGTTTGTTGGATGTATTGCCAGATAGTCAGTACCGGCCAGTAACCGTGATCCATCCAGACTCGCTGAATTCCATTGCGATCCGCCTTGAATTCTCCCGGACGATTTCCAATGATGGTGGCATTCGTCCCGTCCAAACGGACTCCACCAAAATAGGCGACCAGGTCATCCGCCACTGTCTCAGGCTCGCTCAAAAGCAGCCCCAGAGAATCCTGCCACAAGTCACGCCAGCCTCGTCCGCCCTTTCCGTAATCGTGATGCGGCAGGAACGAGCAGCCATAAATTCTACGCAGCGTTGGCTGAATTCCGATCCAGCGCAGAACATTGTCAAAGTCTGAATCACCCGTATGGGTGCGGATTGGATTCACCTGATCCCACCAGAGCTTTGTCTCTTCCAGGGAAATCCGGATTCTGTACGGGGAAAGCCAGACGGCGGCAATTTGCTCCGCAGCTGCCTTATCTTCCGCTGTACCCACAAGAATATCGTATTCCCGCTTTTCTCCCGGGCGTAACTCCGTCTCCGGGAAACGCAGCGCACCAATTGTTTCTTTCCCTGCCGTTTCACCACCAAGGGAATCACCAGGCAGCTCTTTGGCAACCCACTCCGGCATGATCAGGCTTCCTTCGCCTGTGTAACGATCCAGGTCCGCACAGACTGCCTCCGCAGATTTCCCGTCTTCCGTTATGCCAAATACAAAATAGTTTCGCTGATTGGGTGTGTGCCCACGCTCATCGAAGGAATAGGTCGGTGTGAGGATTACGCCTTCCTTCCGGCTTTCCGCTCGATTCAGCAGAGAGGTCACATGGCGGTGATCCCTCAGATTATCCGCACTGCGCCCATAGAGTGGGATTGCGGCTGTCGGTGTCAGGCGGAGTGTTTCTTCGCCGCAATTCTCCAATATTACCTGCATGATCTCCATCGTTCCGTTTGCGCTGGGGACCCAGCTGGTCACAGCTGCCCGCAATTGACGCGTCCGGTTTTCCCGCACAGTCCTATGCCACAGCAGTCCTGCTTCCACTATGCACTTCTCTTCCGCGGGCGTAAATTCCTCCGCGATCTGCGCGGCGCTCATTCCTGCTGCCGACCACAATTCGCCGTTTTCAAATCTGCACCAAAAATTTCTCCCCGCCATGCCGGAACGCAAATCCTCTTCACTGGCCGGCGGCAGCACAAAACTGTTTTGGTCCCGCTTCAAGTCACCCTTTAATTCCGGCGTTATGCTTGCCATAACGCCGTTTTCTGCGGCAAGGGGGAAATAATTCAGCCTGTTTTTCTCCCCATGCTCTATCCGAAAGGACCCCATATCGTCCAGGAATCCGCTTTCCATTTCATACACCCCTTACTGGCTACTGTTTTTCATTCTCTCTGTGGATCCTGTATTTCTTTTGCTGGTATTCCACAGGTGTTGTACCTACCGCGTCCTTGAACGCCCGATAAAAGCTCTTATAGTTTTCATATCCAACCTGTGCGGCCACCTCGGCAATGGAAATGTCCGGTTGACGAAGCAGCTCTTTGGCCTTCTCCATCCGCGTATTCCGCAAATACTCAGAGAACGTTTTTCCTGTGTATTTGCTGAACATGGTAGAGAAATACGCATAATTCAGGGAAACCTCATTGGAAACCATTGCCAATGTAATAGGCTTCGGATAGTTTCTCCGGATATATTGAATTGCCAGCTCCATGACATATGTATCATTCCGGCTCTGCATATAGGTGTGTGCCAATTGATTCAGGGACGATAAACGCTCATTTACATTTACGAGATATTCCCGCATGGTTGCGAATGTAAGCGGTGACTTTACCCGTTCCAAGTCCACTGCTTCGCCGCCCGGAATGGAGAGCGCCGTCTGGCGCATTGCCCTATAGACGGTGTCGCAGAGCGCAAGCGTATAGCCAATACTGTATTGTACCAGCTTCTGACGGTCAAACAGCTCCGACAGCCGCTTTGTCAGCGCCTCGTCCGCCGCTGTTCCCGTCAACTCCGTCATCTGTTCGATCTTCCGGTGCGGAACCGTGAAATCGGTTCGCATTCCCGCAATATCTTCCTGACAGAGTACGCTCTTCCCGGGGTAAAGCAGCCTGTGAACATAGATATTCCGCACCTGCTGATACGCCGTTTTGAACGCATCCGCTTCTCTGCCCACCATTGTATACGCAATACATATTCCGTGAAAATCCTGCTCCAAATTCGGATAATACTTCCGAATATCCACAGGATACGGTGCCAAAACGATTATTTCTGACCTGTCCTCCATACAAAGGAACGGTCTTCCCAGCCTATTGCACAGAAGCGACGCATTCCTGTTTTGCTCTTCCCCAATATATCCGGTCCCCGGGAAGCCAATCAACATCAGCGCACACGCCCCGGACAGGAACGGATACGTTCGCTTCATCTGCTCCAATATTCCCGCGTTTGACGATTCTCCCCGCAAGTAATTCACAAACAGAGAGTACGAGGTATTCACAATGGTCGCCCGCCTTGCGTTGGCAGACTGCCAGGCCTTCTCCACAACCCGGTACAGCTCCTGCTTATCCACCGGCTTCAAAAGGTAGGCGCTTGCGCCGTATTCTATCGCCTGCTGGGCATACTTGAAGTCGTCATATCCAGAGATTACGACAATGGATGTATTGGCCCACTGCGACCGGCATTGCCTCATCAATTCGATTCCATCCACATCAGGCATCCGGATATCCGTGATCAGAAGGTCCACAGGATGCTCCCGCATAAGACTCAGCGCCTCCGCACCGTTGCATGCCGTTCGGATCTCCGGGCATATTGCCGGATTCGGCAGCTGAAGCAGCATACTCTTCAGTCCTTCCCGAATCAGCTCCGTATCATCCGCAAGCAAAATTTTCATGCTACCATCCTCCCAGAGCATCCTGCCGTGCCGGTATCCGAACTTCGACGCTCGTTCCCAGGCCTTCACAGCTGATAAACCGCAGCCCACAGGCTTCACCGTACATCAGCTGGATTCGCTGATGCACATTCACAACCCCAATGCCGTTCTTTCCGGAGCGGATATTCCCAGTCCCGCTTCCATTCAGAGCACACTGAATCTCATGAAGCCGCTCCGGGGCAATTCCGATACCGTTGTCCGTAACGGACAAAATCAGTAGGCCATCCTCCTGACGGCATTTCAATGTGATGACAATACGCCTGCTGTCCGCCGGCATTCCATGAACGATTGCATTTTCCACCAGTGGCTGGATACTCAGTTTGGGAATTTCTGTATACAAAACTTCCCGCGGAATCGTAGATTCCAGGCGGATTTCTGTGCCATTTGACGCGGACATGAAGAAGATGTAGCGATCAATACAGTCCAGCTCTTCGGAAAGCATGACGGTTTTTGTTTTCCACTTCATATGATACCGCATCAGGCTCCCCAGAGAAAAAACGGTTTCCGCAACCTCCGTATCCCCATGTACTTCTGACAGCATACGGATGCTCTCCAGTGCGTTATATAGGAAATGGCTGTTGATCTGGCTCTGCAATGCGTCCAACTCTGCCTGCTTTACCGCGAGTCCGCGCTGAATATTTTCATTCACCAGCTGCTGCATTCGGTCCAGCATACCGTTAAAGCTTTTGCTGAGCGTATCCAGTTCATCCCCGCCGTTTTCTCTTTCGGGAATCCGAATATCCAAATTGCCGGACTGCACCGCCAGCATTTTCTTCTCCAATAGCGCAAGCCGTTTCAGCATCGACTGGCAGACGTATTGAACCAGGACCCAAATCACGCACATTCCCAGCAGCATAACCGCCAGCACGCTTGCCCCCATCTGATATACGGGCTGCAGCAAATCCGCCTGATCCTCATAAACAACTGCCCACGCGTTCAGCAGCTCCAACCAGCTGTAACGTACCAGGTAGCTTCTTCCGTCCTTTTCCAATACGGCCTGATAGGTTGATCTGGAGGGCATATCCGGCGAATCCGTCAGCACCGTCTGAAGCTCCTCCGCTGAAAACAGATTCTCTTCATTTGAAAACAGCTCTCCATTCGCCGCAAGCAAACAGGATGCAGCATTTGCATTCGAGAAGCCTGAAAAGAATTTGTCTGAATCCAAGCGAAGCCGCAGCAACCCCACAGGGGTAATGTCCAGGTAAATACGATAGCACCCGTATACCTCTCCATCCTCTACAGCGTATACGGCACTTTGTCCGGAGGGGATGATCTCCTCAAAAGGCGTATTTTTCAGCCTGTCCAGTCTATAAATTGTCGGCCAGATTTCGTGAATCTGCGGATTATCAAAGAAAAAACTTGCTTCTTCAATGATGTCATTGCTCTGAAAAATGCTCCGGATCGTCTTGAGTTCGTTTTGAGAAAACTTTACCAGCTGCAAACCATCCGCATCCATATCGGACGTACAAAAGCGAATGAATTCCCTCTGGCTGAGCACTGAAGACGCGCTGGTATCAATTCTGGCCGCATTGGACGCTGTTTCTATGCGCAAATTCTGGAGCGCTGCGGCAGAGTCCTTTTCAAAGCTGTTGTAGACATACTCGATCCTACCCTTGATCCACAGTGCGGCAATGATTACGCATGGAATGATCCATATAAGTGACAACATTTTAATGATTTTCGCTGCCAATCTGGTTTTCCCCGGAAGCATACTCTTTTTGGGCACGGTACAACACCTCCTGCGTAAATCATTATAGCATGTTGACACTTGTTTCGACAAGGGAAAGGCGGTGGGCAAGTGCCCACCGCCCAAAATTCTACTTACTGAAAGAGCGCCTTCCGCGCATCCAGCAGGTTCTGCTCATAGCTGACAACCTTTTCGTAGCCATAGCTGTCCCGTGCTGCCAGGAAGTCAGACAGAATCTTGTCAAACTCCTCGTCACTTGCAGCCGTGATCAGTTCAGGAACTACCTCCTGCCAGCGCTGATTGATTCTGGTCGCCGCAATGGCCTCGTCGCTGTCACCAGTCGGCTCCAGATTGTTATAAATACCGCCGTTCACAAATGCGTTCTTGTCTGCCCAATCGCTCATTGCCGTGATGTAGTAGGGACTTGCCGGACGCCACTGGTCCACAATGACGCTATTGCGGAGCATCCAGTAGGTATCTACCAGGCCATACTGCGTAGCAAAGGTATTGGGGTCGCTGTTCATCAGCTCGATCATTTCATCCGTCAGCTGGGGCTTTCCGTCTACAACTTCGTAGGTTTCACCCTCAACACCCAGGAAAATATCCTTCTGACCTTCCTCACTGAGCATATAGGTCAGGAAAGCGATTGCTCTGGCGGGGTCCTTGCAGTCCTTGCTGATGAAGGTGCTCATCCAGCCATCCAGAGAGCCCGGGAAAATCAGAGGAGCATCGCCGTTAGAATTTGCGGGGCCATCGATTGCAATATAGTAGCTGTCCGGATTTTCGCTGGAGGCCAGGATCGCATTCGCTTCCTGCATTCCACTCCACTCACGCAGCATGCAGAAGTAAGCGCCGTTGTTGCTCTTTTCCGTAACCTGATCGTCAGAGTCAACCAGGTAATCAATCCCGATCAGGCCTTCCTGATAAGCCTGCCGGAAGGTTTTCAGCCACTCGATGTAGTCCGGGTTAGAGATCCGGTCATAGATCTTGCCGTCTTCCTCATAGGGAACAGCCAGAAAGTTCTGCAAGTAACTGGTCAGGCCGTAGCCGCTGCCGCCCTGTGCATAGAAGGGGGTAATATCCACACCCTTATAGGTTGCGTACTCATTCTTCAGCGTCCGAAGCGTATTCAGGAAGCCCTCCGGCGTGGACATATCCGGGCTGCCCATATCTTCATACAGATCCTTGCGCACCAGGAAAGTCTGAACAGCCGCCGTCATACCGGTTTCGGCCATCTGTTCGGCACCGTAGGCGTCATTGGGAACACAGTAGAGGTTGCCATCGGACTTGGTATGCCATGCGACAACGCTGCCATCCACAACCTTCCAGAAGTAAGGATCGTACTGGTCAGCCAATTCATTCAGCGCGTAAGTATAACCCTGCTCATAGAGCGTATTGTAGCAGGTTTCCCAGGAACCCAGAGAGATCAGATCCGGCAGCGTTCCGCTGATCATCATCAGGTTCAGCTCCTCAGACACATCTCCGGTAGGCGTAACAATATTGATGTTCACGCCCGTTTTCTCCGTGATATGCTTGGTGGACAGGCTGTCGCCCCAGGTATAGCCATACCAGGACGCGCCTACAAACCACTCCATATCGATGGGGCTGGTATCCTTTTCCCAAGCGGGGGCATCTGCGCTTGCCGTCGTTTCTGACGCTTCCGTATTCTCAGTCTTTGCGGCCTCTGTCTGAGCAGGCGCTGCGGATGTGGTTTCCGTTCCGCCTCCCTTTGCGCAGGCAGCAAGTGAGAAGATCATGATTGCCACCAATAGGACACTGACTATTTTTTTCATTGTTCGCACTCCTTGTTTCATATTTTAAGCAGCTCCAGCCGCTTTGGTTACCCTTTGATTGCGCCAAGCATAACGCCTTTTACCAGGTACTTCTGGATAAACGGGTACAGGCACAGGATCGGCAATGCTCCCACGAACATTGCGGCGTACTTTACGGTAGCCGATGTCGTTGTCCCGCCCAGCGCAAGCATGGCCTGCTGCTGCTGCGCCGTCATACTGGTTTCCGCCAAAAGCTTGTAGAGGATCGTCTGCAACGGTTCCAACGTCTTATCCCGAATATAAACAACGCCCTGGTAATAATCGTTCCAGTGGTAGACCGCCGTAAACAGTCCAATCGTTGCAATGACCGGCTTGGCATTTGGCATGACAATTTTCCAATAAACCGTGAATTCCGATGCGCCATCCAACCGTGCACTTTCCATCAGCGATTCCGGAATAGAGCGGAAGAAGCTCATGAAAATGACCATGTTGTAGAAGGTAAACATTCCGGGGAGGATATACACCCAGAATGTGTTGTACAGCTTGAGCTTGATCATCAGAATAAAGTTGGGGATCAGCCCGCCGTTAAAAAACATGGTGATCATTGCGATCTTCATGTAGAGCTTTTTCCCGATCAGGTCCTGCCGGGACATGCCGTAGGCGACCATGGAGGTGAAAAAGACGTGCGTAAATGTGGCAACAACAGTACGAAGAATTGTGATTTTGAAACCGCTGAGGATGTATTCATTCTGAAAGACAACCTTATAGGCATCCAGGCTCAAAGCCTTTGGCCACCACGCAACCGGCCCCCGGTTCGCAATTTCCGGTGCTGCCAGTGAATTCGCCAGAATATACCACATTGGATACACGCAGGCAAAGCAAATAAGCACCATGAAAATTGCCAGGACAACATCGAATGCCGTAACAGAATGCAGTTTCTTGCGCATTTTTTGTCCCTCCTAAATGATACTCTCTCCTGTCAATTTCACGGAGGTGAAATTGCACAGACGGAGAAGGCCATAGGCAATGATACTGCGGAAGAACAGCACGGCCGTCGAAAAAGAGAACCGACCGGACACAATGCCCATATTGTAAATATAGAGATCGATGGTCTCGCTGCGTGCCATGTTGGCAGAATTGCTCAGGAAGAAGATCTGGTCAAAATTGCTGGTCAGGCAGCCGCTTACGGCAAGAATGAACAGCAGCGCAATGGTCGGACGGATACACTGGATGGTGATATTCCACATCTTGCTCCAGCGCCCGGCCCCGTCCAATTCAGCCGCTTCGTACAGCCCCGGGTCAATACCCGAGATCGCAGCCAGATAAATAATGGCGCTCCATCCCATTTCTTTCAATGTATCGGAGAGGAACGCGATCCACCAGAACTTCTTTGGGTCGCCGTTATACAGGACTGGTTTGTCCTGCAGGCCCAAAGCCATCATAAGCTGATTAATAATTCCGGACTGGGACAACCAGGTAAGCAGGATACCGCCGAAAATTGCCCAGGAGATAAAATGCGGCATATAAGACAGCGTTTGAACCAATCTCTTAAACTTGGCATTCTTGATCTCATTGAGCATAAGCGCAAAGAAAATCGGAATACAAAATCCCAGCGTGATCCGTAACGCGCTCATTCCCAGTGTGTTGTACACACTGCGCCAAAAGCGGTCATCCGATAAAAACGCCGCAAAGTGCTTCAGTCCGACGAAATTGTTCTCAAACAGCGGTGTGCTGATACGGTAGTCCGTAAAAGCAATATACAGGAATACCAACGGAACATAGCTGAAAACTGCCATCCAAATCAATCCGGGCCATACCATCGCCTGCAGTTCCCGCTGTTTCCAGATGTCTTTTATCCCTCGCTGGAATCGACTGGAGTTTGACATTTTCTTCTCTGCTTTTTGCTGATTCACGTTGCTCCCCCTCCTTCTGTCTACATGATAGCAGAGCTGCCAGTCAGAAACAACGCATCAATTTTGGATTATATCCCAATTTTTTGGATTTGGTTGACATTATCCTTTGTATTATTTACACTAATGCCACATGCAATATCAGGAGGTTCGCAGCATATGTACGAAACACTCATTTGGGAAGAAACCTTTCCCGGATGTTCGCTGAATGAACATAATTGGAATCGTCGAGTGGGTAACTGGCAGTTATCTTCGGATGGGCAGCCTGTTGTGCCAGGCTGGGGAAACCAGGAGCAGCAATACTACACGCCGCACAATCTGGAGGTCAGCGACGGCACCTTAAAAATCATCGCCCGCCAAGAGGAGGCACCCGAACAGTTTGGGATCCGCTGTCCATATACCTCAGCCCGAATCGATACCCATGGGAAATTTTCCTTTCAGTACGGGCGAGTCGCGTTCCGTGCCAGATGTTCTGTTGGAAACGGGCTTTGGCCAGCAGTCTGGATGCTGCCGGAGAATAGCGTCTACGGCCCTTGGGCAGCCTCCGGAGAGATCGATATCTATGAAGCAAAAGGGCGGCTGCCCCAAAGCGTTTTCGGCACAATCCACTTTGGAGGTGTCTGTCCGCAGAACACCCACACAGAAAACCAGGCTCAGTTACCGGACGGGCAAGGGATCGATCAATTTCATATCTACGAGCTGATCTGGGAACCAGATTCCATTTCCTGGCTGATAGATGGCGTCCCTTACGCCAAAGTAAACCAGTGGGACTCAATAGACCAGAGCATAAAATACCCGGCCCCATTTGACCAGCCATTTTACCTTCTGGTAAATCTCGCCATTGGTGGGTCTTTCGATCTGGAGTCGGCGCAGAATATAACCCCGCAATTTCCCGCCATCTTTGAAATAGACTATATTCGGGTCTATCAGTGAACAAAAACCGGAGAGGATTCTTGATCCCCTCCGGTAATTTTCAGGAAACTTTATACAAGGAAATGTCGTCAATGGATATCGTATGGGCCATATTTTCTGTTGTGCCAACATTTCCAAGCATAAATACAAGCTTTACGCCCGAAGCAGCAGAACTAACAGTGAAATCATAGGAATAATTCGTCCAATCAGCACTCACAGACATAGTTTCGTCCATCAAGGGCGATTGGCCATCTTTTTCCAGAGCCAACCGGATTTCTCTATTCATAGACGCTTTTGCCTTAAATGTTACACGATAGCTCCCAGAAGCTGGCACATCAATCACCTGATAAAGCTGCGCCGACCAAGCATTGGGAAGTGTAGTAGGAATATTGGCAACAAAGCACTGTTCTCCAGCATCAACGGAATATGTACTCCCGTTTTCTGTCCAAGTAGACCAGCTTGTAAGATCGTTCACGAAATTGCCATTTGTTACAATATCATCAGGAAGCGGAATGAGTGTTATATCATCAAAAGATACCGTATGCTCCACGTTCTGACTTCCTTCTACATTGCCCAGGAAAAAGAGCAGTTTTGCACCGCCGCAGGAAACAGACGGTGCAAAATCATAAGTGTACGTCTGCCATTCTGGTGTCGCGGTAAAAGTGCTATTAAACAGAGCCGCATTGTTGACTCCCTCTACGCCAATTGTAATCGGTCTACTCACAGAACTCTTTGCACGGAAAGAAATGCGGTAGGTCGTAGAGCTGTAAACATCAACATTTTGATAGAATTGGGTAGACCATGTGTTTGGAAGCGTCGTGTAAATATCTGCCTTCAAAGTAGAATCAGCAACAGAAAAGACAGCGCCATTTTCACTCCATGTCGTCCAGCCTGCATAGTCCGTCGTAAAGTCGGAGTTTTGAAGCAGATTCACATTGGGCGTTTGCGTAGAAGAGCTTCCAGAATCAGGCGTCAAATCGCCACCATACTCGTACACCCGAACATAGTCAATGTAGAATTTGGTTGATGTCCAATCTGCCGGATTCGGATCTCCCGGGAAGAACCCGCCAACGGCTAAGTTCAGCATTAAATAGAATTCCTGATCAAATGGTGCAGGATAACTATACGTTCCACTCGAATCAGCACTGTACCAGTCCTGTTGAATCTGGTAAAGATTTCCATCTACATACCAGCGGAATTCACCCGGAAGCCACTCCAGAACGAAATCATGGAAATCGTCCTCAAACGATCCGTTTATGTCATAGTATCCGGTATTGTAAACCCAGGGATTTCCATAATGCAAAGTTCCAAGGACAGTATCCCGATCGCTGCCCATATACTCCATGATGTCAATTTCTCCACAAATTGGCCACTCGCCGCCATAGACATTGATATTCTTCGGCAGCATCCAGATTGCCGGCCACAGGCCCGTGCCACCGGGCAGCTTTGCGCGGAATTCATACCGTCCATATGTCCAGCTTGAGGTAGAGGACAGCTTTGCAGATGTGTAATTTTCTTCTCCGTTGGATTCCTGGATCGCATTCAGGACAAGGCAGCCATTTTCGATATACGCATTTTCCGTTGAATCTGTGTAGTACTGCTGCTCATTGTTTCCAAATCCACCGCCACCAATTGTAAAACTCCATTTGTTTGTGTCGACGGAATCCTCAGAAAACTCATCTGACCAAACCAAGTTCCATTTGGAACTGTCCAAGTTGCTGTATTTTGTGTTTGATGTACTTGTTGCAAACACTTCAAGTCGTGTACAGCTTGCAACAAGTACAATGCAGCAGATGACTGCAGCAAGGGCCCTTGTAAATCTGGTATGCATTTTGTAAATCCTCCTTCAATTTTTTGTGCGTTTTGCACATTCACATTGTATCAAAGAGGTTCTTAACTTGTATATACCATAATTTTGGATTTGATGGCATCTTTTTGGATTTGCTAAGGTCACGCCCCCAAAATATTTTTCAAAGCGCCCACTTAAACAGTAAAACAAAGGAAGTGACCTTCAGTCTACTTTCCCATTCTCATTACCAATCCAACTCAGAACTTTTGCCCTTGAGAATGCTCCCTCCCCATGCACGCATAAACCAAGGCAGCCTCTCAACGAGACTGCCTCTTCCTTGTGTTTTGGATTTACAAATGTCCACTGCGGTTGCTGTATGCTGCTAAGGCATCAACAATAGTTAGCAGCGCTTCCCGGTCTTTTCCTCTGACGCACATAATCTTTTTCAATGCCTCTGATACAGTGGTACCCGGATAATATTCCTGATTCAGCATTTCTTCAATCTCATATATCTTGGATGTACCCATCAGGTATTCGGGACTAACATTGAAATATGCTGCAATCCTGTTCAGTGTTTCACGGCTTGGTGTAGTCCGTCCTGTCTCATATTGTGATACTGCCGAGGGAGAGATATACAATTCTTTTGCAAGCTGCGCCTGGTTGAGCTTTTTATTCTTGCGCAATTTGCGTAACGTTTCTGAAAACACAATATCCCCCCTCAACTCATTTTCGTGTATCATACTACATAAAATAGCTGTTTTGTTGAAAATTTAGCACATATATTGTATTTTGCAAATAATCATATAAAATAATTAGTTTTGCTTATTTTATGGAGTTTATCGGAATATGATTCCCAGAATTCTTCGCTGCAATTGGAAAGAAGCAGACTCTTCTCGTTGCGGATTTGGAACGTCAATCGTTATAGTAATTTGTATAACGAAACCGAGAAAGAGAAATGGGGATTCAGATGACACAGTGCAAATCAAGCGATGCGGAGGAACTGAATGATAAACTGTTCTTTGAGCATTTTTATGAACAGCATAAACAATTTCTGTACTATGTCGCACGTCAAAAGTGCCGTAATGGGGACGATGTTCAGGAGGTAGTGCAAGAATCGTGGGATTGAAGGAAATCAACGAACGTAAAACGCCGAAATACATTGCATTGACCGTCAGGGCTGTGTATATTGACTTGGAGAAGAAAAAGCATTCAGATATATCTGTTTCGCTGGAGGAATTCCTATTGGAAGCCTTTCACGGTGGCGAAATACAAACAGAAACCGATTTGGAGGTGATAGATCGTAAAGCAAAAATCAGCAGGCTGAAAGAAGGACTTTCTGCCCGTGACTGGTTCGTTCTGGAAGGTAAATACATATTGGGGTACACCGATGCCGAGTTAGCTAAACAGTTGGATGTAGCCCCAGACAGTATCCGAATGATCTTGACACGGGCAAAGAGCAACGCCAGGGCCATATTATTGTCCTGTGATAACAAGGGAGGTGAATAGAGATGAACGATCAACGCAGAGAAAGACTTGAAGATGCGTGGGATGAAACGGCATTGGAGCTTTTGATGGATGACTATGCTGAAATTGCTGGCAGCGAACTGTATGACGAATACTGCTCAGACTTGGAAATCGGAAATGTAGAAGATCTTCCGGCCGAGTTGGATGAAAGCTGCCAGGAAATGATTCATGCATCCTTTACAGCAGAATCAAAGGCAAAGAAAAACCCCCTCAATACCGCCTTGTCTCATGTATATAAAGCTGCCATGGTGGTTCTGGCGATATTCGGGGCAACAACGGTTCTTGTTGTATCTGTTGACGCATTGCGCGTGCCAGTCTTGAACTTTTTTTTGACGCAGGAGGAGCGTTATACCATTCTCTCCTCGGCTGAATCAAACGATTTGACAGGCAGCGAGAATATCAATGATATACGCGGCTATATTCCCAAAGACTACAAAATCGTGTATGAAACGTATTATGGACATGGATATTATAATTTGCGCTATCAAAACGAAGCTGGTCAGATTATTTCTATCAGGACCGGAGAAGGCGATGTTCAATTATATGCGGATACAGAGAATGCAACATTTGAAAAAATAGAATTAAACGGACAATCTGCGTTGTTCATTCAGAAAGACGGTTTACGATTGATTATGCAAAAGAAAGATGCTCAGTTTATTCTAGATTTTTTTGCTGAATCCATGGAAGAAAGTGAGTTTTTTAGAATTGCTATTTTACTCAGTAGCATGTAAAGGAGATAATAAAAAATGAAAAGAAAATTAGCTGTGTTTTTGGTGTTGGCCATGTGTGTTGTTGGCTTTGCGCTTCCTGTTTCGGCTACCACGGAGTTCAGGGAAGTAGAGACAATTCAGCCGAGATATACATACATTGATGCTGTTGGAGCCAAAATATCAATTGATTCAAAAGGCAAGGCGACCTGCACGGGGGTTGGTTACGCAAAAGACACCTATGCAACGGTTGATCTGACGATTCAATTGCAACAATATAAGAACAATACATGGACGACTTTGCAAACATGGACCGGCTCCGATATTAACATGGCCGTTGTCAGCGGTGAATATTATGTTTATAAGGGATATAAGTACAGGACCAAGACAAATATGATCGTCTACGATGAAAACGGAAAGTACCTTGAATCTGCGATTGGAACGCAGGAAACAACCTACTAAATAACAGCAACGGCCAGGGAGGCATATCTGTTCTCCCTGGCCATTTTCTTTTTGCCAACGATTGAACCGGTGAAAATGCAACATAAAATTCATTGGTAGCTTGTATGAAAATTTTCGACAGATTTCGTGCAAATACCTGAATTTGTTTTTCCTCCGTTGCGGATTTTCTTCCACTGCCGTTTAGATTATTTGAAAACCATTTGATAAGTCTGAAAGGCGGTGAATCCCATGGGCTACTCTTAGCAGAATGAAGCGGTGTGGTACACTTTTGCTCGCAATCAACAAAATCTGCACTACGGAGGAATAAACATGAAAAATCCAAAATGGAGTAAACTGTTGTCGTTGTTCCTGGTACTGGCAATGCTGGTTCAAATGATGCCGGTCATGTCTTTTGCGGATGACGACAATCTTCCCTCCTTCTCTGAGACGGCACCGGAAAGCGCCGTTGTGACGGTCCTTGGAGAGGTGGAAGAGCTGCGTGAAGAAAACATAAAACACTTTCGATTATCAGACGGCACTTTTGTTGCCGTAGACTATGGCATGGCAGTCCACTACGAGGACAGCGAGGGCAGCTGGCAGGACATCGACAATACGATTTCCCAGGATGCCGCCACGCAGACCTTCAATCTGGAACGGGATGATGCCATCGTCTCCTTTGCATCCAGCCTGACCAATGGCAAGGTTTTGACCACTTCCAAGGGTGACGCATCCATCACCATGACCCTGCTGGACAGCGATGAGGTCAACCGGATGCTCGGCATCGAGGATGATACTCCCGATGAAACGGAACCGGAAGAGACGGAACCGGAAGAGACGGAACCTGAAATTACGGAACCCGAAACCACAGAGCTGGAATCCACGGAGCCCGAAGCTACCGAACCGGAAATTACAGCCCCGGAAGAAACGCAGCCTGTGACGGAGCCGGAAGAAGTGCCCACGGAAGCTACAGAAGCGGAAAATACCGAAGCTGCGGAATTGGAAACTGAATCCGCTGCTACGGAGGATGATGCCTCTGATAATGTCGATTCTTATACTTCTGAAGACAATTCTGACGAGCATGATCTGACCGATCCGGAAGAAACCATGACAGAAAATACCTCCGATGAAAACGCCGAGGGTTTCGATACCGCCCCCGGCGAGGGTGAGGAGGAAACCACGGTTTCTACTGAACCGGAGGCTACGGAGCCGGAAAGCACTGAGCCTGAGACAGAGCCGGAGGAAACAGAGCCGGAAACCACCGGGGCTACGGAAACAGAACCAGAAGAAACGGAAGCACCTGCGGAATCGGTATCTCTGAAATATGACCGTGGTGCCTCTGCAAGTATCATCGAGAGCAATTCCGCTCTGTTTGATCTTCAGAAAAGCACTGCCTGGAATGTGGAAGATGTCATTCCGAAAGCATTGCAGTCCTCTTTGATTTACAAAGACGTATTCCCGGATACGGACCTTCTCTATACTGCTTATGGTTACAACCTGAAAGAGCAGATCGTGGTGAATGCGCCTCAGACCGGCTACCGTTACAGCTTCCTGCTGAATCTGGATGGCCTGACTGCCGAAAAGAATAAGGATGGCTCCATCAGCTTCCTGGATGCGACCGGAACTCCCGTTTATGAGATTCCCGTCCCGTATATGGAAGATGATGCCGGCGTTATCTCTGAGGACGTTGCTTTCACGCTAAAAGAAACCGAGGCTGGCCTTGTCCTTACAGTGGAAGCCAACGCCGAATGGATCAACAACGAAGAGCGTGTATTCCCCGTAAAGATCGATCCGTCCTTTACCATTGTTTCCGGTAAGGCTCTGGACGAAATCTATTCCGTTTACACCATGGAAGCCGCACCCAATGATACAACACTGGGCCGCCAGTATCTGTATGTGGGTGCCCAGCCCTACAGCACTACAAACGATGGCCGTTACAGACTGTTTATGCACTTCAACAATATGCCTGCGATCCCTGCCGGTTCCGAAGTAGTGAGTGCATCCTTGAGCCTGTATCAGCATCAGTATGTGCAGCGGTACTGCACCTCGTTCCCCATTGGTGTGTATGAGGTTACTACCGATTTGCCCTCCAAGTATTCCAGCTATTACAACTGGTTTGCGGCAATGACCTGGCGCAACAGTATGCCGGAATATGACAGCTCCAATGCCATTGACTACGTCATGGTGGATTCCACTAAGGGATACCGGGATTGGAACATTACGGAGCTGGTAAAGAAGTGGTACGCGGATAAGACCAGTAATACAACCTGCGCCCTTGTCATGATGAATGAAAGCGACATTGATACCTATTACTACTATGCCTCTGCCGCTTTCTACGCATACGCAGGCTCTATTCCTCCGGTCATGATCGTGTCCTACCGGGACAACACCGGTATTGAACCCTATTACACCTATGCCACTCTGGGTGCTGCCTCTGCCGGTACTGCCCATATCGCGGACGCAACCGGTCAGCTGAAGGTCGGCAAGGAGCTGGCAAGCTATGCATCCACGGTCAATCCCTTCTCTCTGAACCTGATTTACAACTCTGACTACTTTTCTCTGTCCTCCGGCACGGATTATCAGCCGCCGAACAAGCTTGGCCTGAGTATGACGGTTGGCTCCGGCTGGACACTGGACTATGTTCAGAAAGTCGTTCCTGAAAATATTAAGGGTATTGATTACCTGAAATATACGGATGGTGACGGAACCGTCCATTATTTCATCAAGGATTCTTCCCCGAAGGATTCCAGCTATCCTTATTACGATGAAGACGGCCTTGGTCTGAAGATGAAAATCAACAGCACCAATGATTACACCATGGCCGATGATAAGGGCAATGTCTGGAATTTTACGAGCAATTACCTCACCAGTGAAAAGGATGAATCCGGTAACGCGATCAACATTACCTATTCCAGTGGCCGCATTACCAAAATTGTACAGAAGAACAAGGACCAGGCGGAGATCACCTTGGCGACCTTTGCCTATGACGGAAACGCACTGTCTACTGTTACCGATAACGCGGGGAACGTCTATACCCTTGGCTATTCCGGTGGCAAACTCGTTTCCATCCAGAAGAACGGGACTGAAATTGCGAAATATGAGTATGACGGCTATCGGCTTGTCAAGATGACCGACAGCGAAAGCAGCTACTCTCTGGCATTCACCTACGCCTCCGGCAAGGTGTCCTCCTACAAGGAGCTGGGCGGCTCTGCCACCGGCGCCACTGTCGCAATTACCTATCCCAACCACAGCCAGACCACCTACCGTGATTACGGTCAGGACCGGCAGGCCAACACCGCAGACGATATTCTGACGCACTACCTGTTTGACTATGCCAGAAGAACCGTCAACGCCTATACCACCGACAATGACGGCGTGATTATCGGCGCTACCAATTCCGCGTACTATGAGCGCAGCAGCACGGACAAGAGCAACGACAAGCGGAATAACCGCACTGTCCGTACCGCAAGCATTGGTTTGGCAAGCCAGCAGCTTCTGAAAAACACCAGTATCGAAAGCAGCAGCGATGAATGGACCTTCAGCGGCGCTTCCCGTGCTACAACGAAACCCAGAACGGGCAACCACTCCATTAAGGGCACACTGGACAGCAACGGAACGCAGTATGCAATGAAGTCCTCTGAGGAGCTGACTGCAGGAAAGAAGTACACCTTCTCTGCCTATGTAAATACAAGCGAGGTCACCAAATTTGAGGGCAGCGGTGTCTGCCTGCTGGTTACGGACGGCTCCCAGAGCTGGACCAGTAACTATGTTAATTACACCACTTCAAATGAGGTCGATGATGGCTGGGTGCGTATCAGCGTCAGCTTTACCGCACCGGCAACTGATATTTACGGCATCACTATTTTCAACAGCGGATGCATCGGCACCTTCTATGCGGACGATGTCCAGGTAGAAGAAGCGGAGGCACCCTCCAGCTATAATCTGCTGGAAAACGGCAACATGGAAACCTCCGGCTATGGCTGGACGATGGGCTCCGGCGCATCTTACTATTCCGGTAAGGGTGTGGCCGCTTCCTCGAACTCCATCCGGATCAATGGCAATCCTACGGATCAGGGCACAAACGCTTATCAGGATGTGGCTCTGAACCTGCCGGGAACACAGACCTACGTTCTCTCCGGCTGGGTAAACGCGAACGCAGTCCCCGATGATGACCAGAATACCGCAAAGGATCTGGACAGCAGGACGAAGGAATGCGGCCTGCGTGCCATTATTACCTACTCCGACAATTCTACCGAAACCCAGTATGTACCGTTCAATTCTGACCTCTCCAATACCTGGCAGTTCGTCAGCATGACGGTCGTTCCGAAGGAAAGCACAAAGACCGTTTCCAAGATCCGGGTCGTGTGCGCATACGAAGGCAATGCCAATGTGGCATACTTCGATAATATTTCCCTGGTTCGGGAATCCGCACAGACCATGAAGTATGACAGCGACGGCAACCTCGTCAGTGTCACCACCAGCGGCCTGAAGGAAGATACCAGCACCTATGAAAACGGAAATCTGATCAAGACCGTCACCGGCGGCAACGGAACTTATAAGTACACCTACGACAGCACCTATAAGCACCGCCTGACCTCCGTTACCAACGATCTGATCACCCAGTCTGTTACCTATGACAGTGCCGGCAACGCAATCACGACCAAACTCACCGGCAGCGGAAGCAAGACGATCAGCACAGCGGCATCCTATGAGGGCGGGCTGAACCGGCTGGCGTCCACTACAGATGCCGCGGGCACCAAGGTGACCTATGGCTACGGCACCAAGAACGCCCAGATGATGGCCCTGGCCACCACGATCACGGATGCCTACGGCGTAAAAACCACCACACAGTACGATGAAAACGATCGTGCTGTGGAAACAAGTGTTGCGGATTACGCAACATTGGTGTATAATTACGTTAATGGCAATCTGGGTTCCATTGAGAGAACCGATGATGCCAACGCAGCCCAGACCTATAGCTTTGTCTACGACAGCTTTGGTAATATGACCGAGCTGAAGGTTGGCTCTAAATCCCTGGCAACCTACACCTATGGGCCCGGAAACGGTCTGCTGCAAAAGCAGAGCTTCGCCAATGGCGACAGCATTTCCTTTACCTACGACAAGCTGGGCCGCACCAAGACCGCCGTTTATTCTGACGGCACTGTGCTGACCTACGTCTACAATGGCGAAGGAAGCCTCCACAGCCTGACGGAGACAAAGGACGGCAGCAGCACTACCTATCTGTACAACTACGATTCCCTTAGCCGACTGATCAACAGTGAGAAACAGGTGGATGGGTCTTCCGTGATCCACACCCACGATATTTACAACACTTACAATCAGCTGGTAAAGGAAAGCTGGCAGGTCGGCAGCGATGCCTACGCGCAGAGCAGCACCTACAATTCCGCGGACGGTACGCTGGACACCTTCTCCGTGGAACAGAACGGAAATGAGCTGGCCAAGTTCACTTATGGCTATGATGAGCTGCGCCGTCTCTCCACTGTTAGCGGTGCTCCCTTCACCAAGGGCTACACCTACCGGGACACTACCGGGTCCAACACGACCACGCAGATTTCCGCGGTTGACTATTCCAGAACTACTTACGGCAATACCTATAAGTTTGCGGGCTATTCCTACACCTATGACAAGGCCGGCAATATTCTGACGGCTACGAACAACATAGGGAACGTCACCAAGTTCACCTATGATAATCAGGGACAGCTCCTGACGGAAAGCGGCACAGTCAGCGGCTTTCCGGAAGCACCCTATTCCTACAGCAACGCGTACCAATACGATTCCGTCGGAAATATCAAGTCCTTCTCTGACGGAACAACTACCCACACCTACGCATACGAAGATGCCGATTGGAAGGACCTGCTGACCTCGTATGACAGCCAGAGCATCACTTATGACAGCAACGGAAATCCTACCAGCTACTTCAACGGCAACCGCTGGACCTTTGGCTGGGAGAATGGCCGTCAGCTGACAACCCTTTCCAAGCAGGCCCCTGTCATCATCACGACCCAGCCTGAGAACTTCTTCGGCACCGCCGGCAGCACCGCCACCTTTACCGTGAAGGCAGAAGGCGACCGGGTGACTTACCAGTGGCAGCGCAGCAAGGACGAGGGCAAGACATGGACGGACATCAGCGGTGAAACCTCCGAAACCCTCAATGTGACCATTCAGAGCAGTGACTTCGGAAGCCAGTACCGTTGTATCGCCAAGGACTTCATGGGTCATGTTGCTACCTCTCAGGCGGGCAAGCTGGCTTCCTCTATTGCGAGCCAAAGCGCGTGGGATCCTGAGTACACCATCATCAACGAGCCGGACGATTACTACGGACGACCCGGTGACATTGCCACCTTTATCGTAGAGGCCGAGGGAAAGAACCTGTCCTATCAGTGGCTGTATCAGGCCCCCGGTACAGATGAACTGGTTTACTGCACCAGCAGTGACGCAACCACCAATACCATCCGCGTAGAGATGACCGCGGAGAGCGACGGTGCCCAATACTGCTGCTTTATTACCGACGCCAACGGCGACATGGGCTCTACCCGGACCGCAACAGTCAGACTGGATGTCCGTGACTGGACCATGGAGTATGAGGCTAGCGGCCTGCGTACCAAGCGTTCCAGCGCCGAGAAGACCTACAACTACATCTACAACGGCGATAAGCTTGTTCGGATGACTGTGGGCGACGACATCCTCGACTTCACCTATGATGCCAACGGTGCGCCCCTCACGCTGATCCACAACGGAACTGTCTACTACTACATCACCAACCTGCAGGGAGACGTAATAAGCCTTGAGACCATGGATGGTATGCTGGGCGCACACTACCATTACGATGCCTGGGGCAAAATCCTGGCATGCGATGGTGCGGTTGCGGAGCTGAATCCCCTGCGGTATCGCGGCTATGTGTACGACCAGGAGACAGGGTTCTATTATCTGCAGAGCCGGTATTATGATCCGGCTGTTGCTAGATTCCTTAACGCAGATTCATATATCTCCACAGGGGATGGCGTGCAAGGGAACAATATGTTTGCCTATTGCAACAATAACCCCACTAATATGGTGGATGGCGGTGGAACGAGTGCAACGGCATTTCAATGGTGGTCTAGCACAATGTGGTGGTTGTGTGGTGCTGATGCTGCACTTCCAATCGGAGATGCAATATATGGATTGGGTATGCTTATTCTTGGGGGTGCTGCCCTATATAAAAGGACGCAGAAAGCTTCAACGATTACAGCCCGTTCTAAAAGCGATGAAAACAGTAATGCTCTGTCCTCTGCAAAGGACTATGCAAGAAGTATATTTGAGCCCGGTAATAGATATGCTGTTCATCATATTGTAGCACAAGCGTCACCTCATGCAGCGCCCGCAAGAGAAGTCCTAAAAAGTGTTGGCATTAATCCCGTGACGTATGGATTAAATCTTGCTGTAATTCCGGAAAAGAAACATTATTCTTTGCACACCATTGAGTATTACAATTATATCAACAGGCGTTTAGAAAATCTGACAGGAGATCGCAATGCCATAATGTGGACACTTGCTGAATTGCATATAGAGATACAATTGTATTGTCAAACAGGATTAAAAGCATGGTGATGATAAATGAAATCAATTTGTAACGAACGTAACGTGATCCAGATTGTATCCAATGACAGGTATATTGCTGTTATTGGCTGTGGAATTACTATCTTGGAGAGAGCGACATTTGCATTTGTTCACCGTTTTGCTGGGATACGCCATATCCACGGAGGGATTTTCCTGGATGATGACGTCCTGGCTGTATTTACAGGAGAGCAGCGCCTATATTTCTTCCAAATCTCTGAAAAAAAACTCTTATGGGAGTGTCCACGCCCATCGCAACTTGCACCAACTGGGGATATGCAGTGCTGTTCAATACCCAGTGTTAATCAAATCGTTTGTATTGCTGAAGGCAATCAGGGCCTGGAAGACCACGTTCTGCTACTAGTGGACTACCAAAAGCGGACTTACACACTTCAAAATATTACTTCTTGTCGTCGTGTTGCTTCGTCCCTTGTTTGGAATCAGGAACTTGGCGTAACTCTTTTGTCATATGAAGCTACGGGACACGGTGACTTGGCATATAGTATTGCAGGGATTTCCGATACAGGCGCAGTTTCTATACTACACGAATGGAAATGCAGTCAATGCAAAAACGCATATTCTGGCAAGCACCTTTTCCTAAATGATAACAATGGTAAGGAGGCGCAGCTGTGGATGTGTGAGTTTGTACATTCCAGCCAAGAGCAGCAGTGGAAATGGAGTACTTCTGTGCATCTACCAATTCCCTTTTTCAAGACGCCCGGACCTGTAGGTGCCGGTGTCTACTTACCGTATGTTTCTTGGGTTGACGAAACTTTAGGACTACTAACTGCAAATACATTAAGTTGGATTTGTGTATGTGATTTTCATAACCAGCGATTATTGGCAGAATGTAACAGTGACAGAATCAGTTGCGGGTTGGTTTTGGATGGAAATCTCCTTATTGGGACATCTAAAGGTGTTATAGAGATGCACTTGGATTTATAACAAAGGAATGGCAATACTAGTAAGTAGGGTAAAACGGCAACTATGAACTGATGGCAGAGTCCTGATATCAGGACTCTGCCGAAGTCTGCGTTAGGGTATTTTGTTGTGCCATAAGCAACGATGCTTCTGATATTTTGCTAGTCATATCATCTCCGTGAGATAATATCCCAGACTTCAAGTGCCTCCATTGGCCTGCTTGGAAGACATTTGGTGTTTGCGATGATAGAGGATATTTGTAAAAATATCCAAGAAGAGTACGGAATTATTTGCTTTAATGCACACAAAATGCGGATGACATATGTACTTAAAATCGCAACCGATAATTGTAGGAAATATGAATAGACGATTACAGGGTTAACTGGTACTATGTAAGTGAGTAGAAAGGCATATATCCTTGTGTGTGCTTTGGCTTGGCAAATAAAAGATGAGATTTCAGCTGTGTTGACTACAAATGTGATTGAGAGGCTAAAGACTGTGAAAAGCATTATTTAGCCTATATAAGAGCAGTTTCAAAAGAATGTGGATTGGAGGAATAATAATGTTATTAGGAAATATCGCATCTATCGCAACACTACTTCTCTTTGTTTTTTATTTTATTGGTAGATTTATCACTATTTTCCGTGAAAGGAACCTTTTCCCAGATGAAATAAAAATGGTGCAAGTAGGCTTTGATCCAGACGAATTTGACATAGTAGAGAGTTTCGAACTTGAGCATGATCCATTCAATGCAATTATTTTAACTTCTAAGCAGGGAATTTATGATTTATCCGTCTACAAGATTGAATATGATAATGGTAAATGTATAGGAAGAGAAAAGCTGAAGGACTATCAATATAAATTCCTAAATATAGGCCAGTCGATTGTTTTCTACACAACTGTCCTAGAGCTTCTGGAAACATACCAGGTCGAATACTATACTCGAGATTATAAAAAGGTAACGATAGCTTTGTGGGCAAATTTGAAAAATGGGATTCTTTCAGAAAGCGCGAAGCCGAAAAACACCGCTAAAAGTGTTATGTTTCACTTACTTAACTAAAAGAACAAAGCTGAAGCTCCTTTCGGCATAATCGTGTGGGCAATACCAAAATCTACTATTACGGCATGACCACACAATGTGTAGACTGAACGGACCTGCTGGCCTTGGATGATAGCTAAAGGATTGCCCATAATACAACATGTAGGCGGGAGAGATTGTATGTCCATAGATTCACATACTCAGCTTCCAAAGCAAATATTGCAGCATTTTCGTGATCCGGAGAGCGGCCTGGTCTGGTACCTGAACCTGACTGATGGAAGAATTCACAGGACGTCTTCAAAGAAATTGGGGACCATTACGGATTACTATTCTGCGGATATGGAGCAATACCTGTGCAAAACGGTAGAATCCGACCTTGGAAGCTTCTGGTCCGAGATTGCAGATTTTGCCAATGGAAAGGTAAACTCCGTTACAGTGCATGCAGCTAAGGAAACCGCAGTAAGACAATACGTAAAGGCCCTGATTGCCAGAAGTGATTATTGGATGAAGGCATTTGAAGAAAAAAGTCTTACAGCAGCGCTATGCACGCCTCAGGAGAATCATGATGATTTGGTAAAGGCGTTACTGGGTAGAAACAATAAAGTGAATCGTTACGTCGAGCAATTGCAGGTTGCGTATTTATCCAACCAAACAGATCAATACTTTGTTGTCCCAAAGAACGGCTACTATTGCATAAAATCCAAAGGCCGCGATCACCTCATTATCCCAGTATCACCGAAATTTGCATTCATCCTAAAATCTTCGGAGGATGTCGGCTACGATAAAAACGGAGCTGTAATCCATCACTACCGTATCGATGATGAGAACGACATCTATGAGTTTAATCAGCGCGCATTGCAGTTTGAATATGTCTTAAATAAAGATTTTGTCGCAGGAGCCAGGAAAAACGAATTGGAAGCGTTGATCCCCTTCCTGGAAAAGCACAGGGACGAATTAGAGGAGCAGCGAAATAAATTAGCCGAAGGATAGTAGTCGAGTAACACTATAGTATACCAGCAATGCCTTCGTATATACAAAGGCACAAAACCAGGCATTTCCACTCTAACGGAAATGCCTGGTTTCTGCTTGTTGATGCTCCGCCCCAATCCCCGCAGGATACAATTCTGTTTCCTGGAAACGGCTGTAGCCCTCCAATTTTGTATTCGCATTGCTAGGTGCCAAGTTTTTTTGAAATATTACAAAACCAGTCTCTCCATCTTTATTTCTTGACGGAGAGACTGTTCGGCTACTAACTAAGTGACATTAGGTTCGCACTGACCCAGTTTTCAAGAGGTTTGTCACTCTCTGTTTTTTGAAACATCCACTGAAACCCGGAAGTTTTCTGCCTCTGTCGGTAATCTTCTTCCACAGTTCCAAGATGGGTCAGGTGAATCCCTTCACCTAGAGCAGAAACCATATCCTATCCCAAGATATTGCGATTGTACCATAGCTTTCAGAAATTGCAAGTTATTCTTTCGAATCAAACTGCTTTTTTAGTCTATCCAACTCATGGCGTTCAGGGCAAACAACATATCCCCAACCACGCTTTTTCTGCATTCGGAAAGCCCAACTATTCAAGTCCATCACTGTGTCTGGATCTGAAATGGAAAGCATAATTACAGCACCATTCTTATTCGTAACATCAACCAGATTTTTATGGATAAGACACAGTGCTATGCTCTTCGAAATTGGCAAATTGATTGCGATACTTCCTTTATATAAGTAACTATATAGTCCCCTAATTGGCAAGACAAATGGAATCTCTGTCTCATTAATTTGAAACGTCAACAGATAATCTGATAGGAAACCATTTCTCCTGATTGCACTAAAGCCATTAATGGCAACATAGTCATGCTGCATTTGCTCAGGTAAAAAGGATAATATATTTCCATCTGTTCCCATTTCCTGCATAAATACAGGATCACGCGCAATTAGCGAATACATAAAATCTCGTACTGTTTCCTCGCAGTTTAAATTCACTGACACACTGTTTTGGCTGAAATCCAATGAGTCTATGTACGCTAATACCTTGCCAAAAGGTGTTTCGATTTTTTCCCCCAAATAATGTTCGGTTCGAGCAGAAAAGAATCCCCACGCTGTGTTTAGTGATTCAGCAGTTCCTTTAGTCCCTACAAAGTTACCTTTAACATCGTAATAACAGCATCGCTTATACTGGTTGTGAAAGCGCTTAATTACTTCCTTAGGCATCTGGATGTGGGAGTTTACATCATCCTGTCCACTTTTTATAGCATCATTCTGCATAAGGATTCTCCTTTGCATTTTAATCCAGGGCTACCGCCAAATGGCATCGGCTAATCTCACATAGCAGTAGCCAACAATATGAATTAATCAAATTAAAGAATTTGAATTCTAAGATACGGTTTTAACTTCTGCAATTCCCGGTTTTTGCAATAAATCAAAAAACTCATTAATTGCATTGTGTTGTTGCATTGGATATTTCAAACCTGTTCTGCGTTTGCAGAATGTAAAAGTAATCGACTCCTTTGCGCGGGATAATGCTACAAAGAATGCACAGCGATCTTCATCTGGCTGGTTCTTAAAGTTCCAGAAAGCAGAGTCCTCCAATCCGACAAAATATACCGCAGAGTATTCCAGCCCCTTGCTTTTGTGGATTGTCATTATAGGTACTGAATGCTCTCCGCAAAAATTTTCAATGGCTAGACTCCAGTCCCCACACGCAGCAACATATTCAGCAAAAAAGAGGCCTTCAAATTTTCTAACTAAGTCATCTAAGTAAGTCCCTTGTTTATACGCCGGAAATTTCGCCTTGATGTTTTCAATACCGAAGAATCTAATTATTGCCCCCAGAGAGTCATGCCATTGCACACCGTCAAATCCCTGCTGTGCGGTTTTCTTCACGGTATCTGCTAAGTCAACCAGTTTTCGCAGCATTTCATCATAAGCACCATTCTCCTGTGTTTCGCCAATACCCCAGAGTTCGGCCAATGACTCCTCTATGAAGTTCCACTCATATGGATGTTTCTTGCCATAGGCGCACAACATAAACTTGATGAGCAGGTCTACAATTGGCTCCTTAATTAGATCCTGGTAGTCTATCTCAATGCGAGCTCGGACTCCATTTTTCTCTAACTCTGCAATAATCGCTGGAGCATAGTTCTGCGGCAACTGTTTACAGAGAATACATATTTCGTTAGGCTTTTTGCCTCCGGAAATTCTCTCTAGGATATCTGCTGATACAGCACCAGCTTCCAGCTGTTCATCGCCTGCAATAATTAGAGCAATATCTCCATCATCTTCTGCCCATTTATCTGAAACACAGACTTCTGTTGCCTTTTCTTTTAGAGAGGCATACATTTCTTGTTGTAGTGCAACCAATCTTGGTGCCGATCGATGATTCATTAGCAAACGAACACCTTTAGGATTCCACTCATCGCAAAAAATTTTAAAGATTTGTTTTACTGCACCAGCCCACACCATGATACGCTGTTTGTTGTCTCCAACAGCCGTTATCTTAGTGTTTGAACCAAAGAAGCATTCTTTCACAAGGGCATATTGAATATCCGTCGTATCTTGAAACTCATCCAGAAATATATAAGAATATGTTATATGCAATGCGCGCCTAATATATGGATTTGTTTTTACAATATATATGGCAAGCATCATAATCATCTTGAAGGTCAGTGTCGCTCTGTTCCCGTTAAATCCCTTTAGCAACAGCGGCCATACTCTATGCCCTATTTCGCTCCCTGTTAGCGGAAGGCTTATCTGCGTCAAGAACGTGTCGTATTTGGATTTGAGTTTTGCTGGTGTTAATCCATCAGGATTCTCATATCCAATATATCTGAATGCAGCATCGATTGTATCGGAATCATTAACTAAATAATCAGGTGCAGGGCGAAGTTCTTCAGGTAACGCATACTTAAAGTGATCAAGGACACTCTTTGCGAATGCATCATATGTCATCGATACAAATCTTCCCTTTATTTCTGCCCCACAACGTCGTTCAATGCGTTCTTTCAAATTCTGCGCAGCATCCGTTTTGAAGCTGATAGCCAGTATTTTCTGTGGTTCTTTACATTGGTTTGTTTGAAACAAGAATGCTGCCTTTTGTGCCAATAATTCTGTCTTTCCTGCACCAGGCCCTGCAATAACCAATACATGCCTATCGCTGCAACGAACAGCAGTATTCGCAGCTTCTTCCAATACAATCCCATCGCAAGGTAGCCACTTATCAGGATACACGATTTTCATTTCTTATCTCCTTTTAAGATACGCTCTGCCGTCTCAATTAAGCGCTCCAATACCGGAGGTATATTGCCTTTTATCGCTTCATCGCTCAATCGGGATAGTACTGCAATATGCGTGGAAGGCTTACCTCTATTCAGGAAGAAATATGTGTACCATATCATAAGGTTCTGCTGCTCCGTAGAATAGGTGCTCCCATCTCCTCCCTCTTCTTTCAGTGTGGATTTAATATCCTTTTTGATACGAGCCCTATATTCCGCTGGATAAGTACCAGTTTCCTCAAATGTTTGGATTAATACCCGTTTCTTTTTTCCATCCTCAGCAATCTCTAAACGTGGACCTTCGGCGGTATCTAGAGATTTCTTGTACTCCGACGTCATCTGTTCCAACATCATAAAGTCAATATCCAGCGGTGCGGAAAAGAAAACATTATATCGTTCCAGCCAATCGAGCCATGTTTGCATTGATGTCACATCAGAAACATCCCACTCAGACATACCATCCAGTTGTTCGTCAGTCAAGACGCCACTCTTTGTATTGAGCAATTTATTCTTATCGTGCCCATTTGCAATGAGTTGCTTGAGCACATACTTAATGCGTCCCCAACCTCCACCTTCTCTTTCTCGGTCTAAGTCAAGTAATGTAATGTGAGGAATTTGCAAGTCATTCAGCAATCTCCAGAAATGGTTTACATGTCGGCCACCAAGAGGAACAACTGATATGCCGCCAACATCTACACTGCCGTTCACAGCTTCCCAATACTTAGGAAGAATGATTTCCTCACTGTCGCCTTCTCCCAAAATCACAAGTTTTGCAAAATATAGTTCAGGATAGGCCCGGACTGCCTCTTTAATATATTTATACTGATCTTGTGCACTTTCCTCCTCGGGCAAAGTAATTCTTCTCACTTTCGATGCAAGCAAATCCTTGTCCATCCTGAAATATCTGAGATTCTCAGGATCAATCCGCTTAACAATAGCCGGCGAATGGGAGGTCATAATTGCCTGTGCATTGCTTTTGCCGGCAATATTACTAAGATTCTCCACCAGCTTACCAAGTAAATGCGGAGCGATATGGTTTTCGGGTTCCTCAAGCGCCACAATTGTCAGGATGGGCGGCCTACGACTAAAGGAAGTGTTTTCTGGGTCCGATTCAATTTCCTTCTGCATTTTGCCTTCCACATCTAAGATACTGTCAACCAAGGAAATATAAAATAATGACCGCAAGCCATCACCCATCTGGTCTATGGTATATTCTTTCCCCGTTTCTGTAGGTTCGAAAACGACTTCCGTTTTCCTAACAGATGTCTCAATATCGGTACTGTTAAATCTCAAGCTGGCCGTGGAATACCTGTCATCAGAATCGTAGGCTTTCCACTGATTCGCCAAGGATGCACCAAACATGGAAACACCCTTTTCTCCAACAAATTGTTCATTTAACTCCTTGATTTTTGTCTTAATATTTCTCTTCGTTTCTTCGCTCCAATTAATGCTATTCATAATCTGGTACATCATCGTGCCAGACGCATTTTTCAATTGCCTAGAAGGGTCTCGAACTGCGGGAATATACACAACCCGGATTTTGTCTAAATCCCGACGGGCTGCTGGAGTGCGATAATTCTCCTCAATTTCAACCGCCTCAGGACAGGTAATATAGCTTATCTTGCTATCGATTGAACCTTCAATCGTGCCACTTTTCTCCCACGTAGCTTCAAGACGAATCCGCAAATACGGCAGCCCACTAGGATTATCGACAACGAGGTGCTGGAAAAAGATTGGGATAACATATTCTCCGCCATTATCCCCAGTTTTCAATTCTTCGAATTCAAAAACTGCTTCAACATAAAGATCCTGGCTTTCCATTTCATCAGGAGCCATTTCCTTAGGCAGATGGAAGTCGCTCCTTTGCAGAATCCGATTGCTGCTGTTTTCGGAAAACATACAGTTTAGTGCGGACAGAGCAGCGGTCTTACCAGCACTATTGTTTCCAATGAACGTTGTTAGATTGTCAAATAAGATAATCTGTTCCTCTGAACCAAAACAGCGATAATTCATCAGTTTCAATTTGGACAGTCTCATATGTATTCTCCTATTCGGTACAGCTTTTTCCTATATTTTATCATAATGAACAGAGAAAACAAGGGGGAGTTATTTCTGTATACATTGCCACAGGACGAATGAGGATATGCCTCATATTTATCAGCAGGTTCTCAGGACGAAGCGAAGCATACACCCATTAATTTCAAACCATAATAGTAAAAAGAAATATGAAGAAACTTATTGTTATTTTGCTTAACACTGCTTTTTCGGTGGCTGCTTCCGCGCCGGCAAGCCGGATGGTCACGGCTATCCAACTGGAACCAATAGACTACGCCGGAGTTACTTCTGCAAACTGAACCTGCTACCGCACCTGAGCCACCTCAAATAGCCGATGCTAGTCCTGATGTTGTGTCAAATGGTGTCACTTACTGAAAATATCGAACACAAATTCTGTTATAATTCTTATAAATATAGCTGTATGCGACCTGGCAGGGCGCTTCCTGGAATCTGGATTGCTACCGGGACCCCAGTAAACAAACTCCGGCTCCATACGAAATATAAGGAGCTTTACGGAGAATGCCTCTTCCCCACCCTCCCCCAGGTTTAGGCCACCGAGGAAGCCATCCACGCCGCTATCCAGCGGTTTACCCCAGCGCGGCAGGAGCTGGCACGGCAGATGGAGGATTACTACGCCTATTGGGAAACAGTGGGCTTCAAGCTGGCCCACCTATGGGGATTCCAGTGGGCAGACCGCTTCCTCCCATATGTCATTCCGGGCTACACACCGGACACGGCGTTTACCGCAAAATACACAGCCATGGTACGCAAAGATACTGGCCTCCGGGTATAAATCATAAGGAGATTGGCAATATTTAGAGGCAAAAGGAGGTTCTGTCTATGAAGCAAGGTGTTTTGGTGTACGATCCGCAGTCAGAGCGCATGGATGTCCGTTTTGGGCTGCGAGAATATCGCGGCGGGCTCCATTGCGGGGCCTGCATGGATGTAAAGGTCGGCAATCGCTGGAAGCCGACTCGCATTGAGTACGATTGGGACAAGCAGGAATGGTACTTAGTTGACATTGCGGCTGATTCCCTGATCGGTCTGATCGTGCGACTGGCGTAAAATGCTCCAGCCTACACGCCGGAAACGGCGTGTAGGAATGGAATGTTTCACTATAGGAGTTCCTACATAGGAGCTTTGCAACCGGAAATAGGTTCGCCGTTAAAGATTAGATTCCATAGTTGACGAAATCTGCTGGCTATGATATAATGCCACCAACATAGTATCCGAGTTTTGCAGAAGCAAAACGCAGTTTCCGAGTTTTTGTGCGTCCGAAGTCTTTATGCCTTCGGGCTTTTTGTTTTCTTCTGCGTCTATCTATAGATGCACAGAAGTCAGCAAAACAAGGAGGAGCTATCCCTCAAATATCGTCAACATACTATGGCAGAAATGTCATCGTATTCAAAAGCACTCACTTGAATCTTCCGATTCTTGTGGGTGCTTTTTTATATAGATTGGAGCTTCTATGGCTCCCCCAACCTTATTTCCGGGGAGCCTTCTGGCTGACCCGTTATATATAGAAATCAAATAACGAGGAGTGATTCAATGGACTATGAGCTGATTATCCTGTTTGCCCTTGTGGAGATTGCTATGGACTAAGGTGCCTCAGAGCACCTGAAAAAGCTTCGGATTTCTGCGCTCAACAAGGTGCAGCACCGTCTGAACGCATATCATCATCTTGGCTATATCCGACAGCTGACAACGGCAATTGCGGAGAAGAAATGCAACATGATTCAAAAAGCCACTTTCAAAGCGGAGATAAATCGAATCCTCGAACTTCGTTGCCCCAGATATGACGGCAACAAGTTCATTGAGGACCCTTACATTCTCCCGGAGGAGGAACTGATTGGATGGAGTTGCGTATCCCTTCAAGCCCCGCTAAATGCTGTTGGTGCCGCAAGATTTCAGGAGCTGTTTCACCGCATCTTCCCCAATGGTGTAACGGAGGCAACGCATAATGCGTGAGCTTACCTTTGATGACCTTCGTTGCCGCCACTTTACCGGGCGCTCCTACATTCAATCCGGTGAAGGCCGAAACCGTGTCTGCGGTTATCGTGTCGGTGTTCAGTGCAGCTTAGGCGATATTGAGCAATCGGAGTGGTTCCGAATGGTGCGGGAGCTGATTGAACGCAAGGGTGAGCAACACCTATACGAGCAGCTCCTGGAATACCTGACGGAACATAACTACACCAGGAGTACCAAAATCCAGCTGGAGCGCAAAGCACTGGAACTACATGCTGACCGGATCTTTGATAACGAAGCATGGGTAGGTTTTCTGGAATTCAATCAGAAATATCCTCCAGAGGTCGCAGCATCTACCAAAGTGGTTCATATCCGCACGGAATGCTGTGGCGAGCCCGGAGCGATACCCCAAACGCAGTTAGATTCCTGCAAACACCTTGATGACAGAGTCCGCTGCCCGCATTGCGGCAGATGGGCACACTATGAAATTTTGACTACTATAGAAATGGAGGAACGCACCTATGCGTGTGAATGAAAACAAGATTCTTCGCATGAAGGATCTGATTAAAACCCTGACCGAAGCAGATATCGCCTACTACCGAGACGATGACCCTGTCATGAGTGACCGGGGGTATGACCAGCTCACGGATGAACTGCTGAAGCTGGAGGCCGAAACGGGTCTGGTGATCTCCGGTTCTCCTACCCAGAAAGTATCCGGCGAGGTTCTTGAGGAACTGACACCCGTCCTGCATACAAAACCCATGCTCTCCGCCAAGAAAACCAAGTCAATCGAAGAATTGATGCGCTTTGCCGGAGGCCGTTCTGTCCTGGTTTCGTGGAAACTAGATGGTCTGACCATTGTGCTGCGCTACGAAAACGGCGAGCTGAAGCAGGCCATCACCCGTGGCCGCGAGGGCATTATTGGTGAGGACGTGACCCATACGGTCCGTACTTACCTGAACGTCCCGCTCACCATACCCATTCAGGATGCCATTGAGATCCGGGGGGAAGGCGTCATTTCCTGGAAGCACTTCGATCTGATCAATTCCGATCTGGAGGAGCCCTATTCCCATCCCCGGAACTTGGCGGCCGGCAGCACCAGAAAGCTGGACGCAAATGAGTCCCGGAAGCGACTCCTTGAGTTCTTCGCCTTCGACCTGGTCAGTGACCATCTGGAGCGGCAGTCTAAGCTGGCCCAGATGCAGCTGATGCAAAATGCCGGTTTCTCCGTCGTGCCTTTTACATATGTGGATAGCGCTGGCGGCGAGGAACTTCTGCGCAAGACGATTGACTCGTTCAAGCCCGAGCATTATGGGTACCCTGTCGATGGCCTGATCGTGGAATACGAAGACCGCGCATACGGTGCCAGTCTGGGGGCCACCGGTCATCACGAAAACCGAATGATTGCCTTAAAGTGGAAAGACGATCCGGTACTGACAAAATTTCTCGGCGTCGACCTGGCAACGACCAGAACCGGTATGGTGAGCATCACCGGCCTGTTCGAGCCAGTATCCATTGACGGTACCCTGGTATCCCGGGCATATCTACACAATCTGGACATCTTCGATGCGTTCCAGTTTGGGGTAGGCGATGAGATCCTGGTCTACAAGGCCAACCAGATTATTCCGCAAATTGCAGAGAACAACACCAAGAGCGGCACTTTCAAGATGCCCATGGTCTGTCCCTGCTGCGGTGAGAAGCTGGTCGTGAGGACCACTCCCGGCGGCTCCCGGCAGATGTACTGCGAAAACCCGTACTGTGCAGCCAAGCTCATTCGGAAGTTCACACATTTCTGTGAGAAAACGCGAATGAACATTGAGGGTCTGTCCCAAACCACCCTATCCAAGTTCCTTGGTCACGGCTGGATCCGTAACTTCGGTGATCTGTACGAGCTGGAGAAATATCGGGACGAGTTCCTGCAAACTCCGGGCTTCGGCGAAAAGTCCTTTGAGCGTCTGCAGGCATCCATTGAAAAGAGCCGCCATTGCACACTGGCCAAATTCATTGCCGGTCTGGGAATCCCCATGGTGGGTCGTCATGCTGGTCGTGATCTGGACCGCTACTTCGGCGGCTCCTGGGAAGCCTTTGAGCAGGCCATCCAGGATGGTTTCGATTTCACCCAGCTGCAGGATTTCGGTGAGACCATGAACAAAAATATCTACACCTGGTACGCGGATGCAGAGGAAGCAAAACTCTGGAGACCGCTACTGAACCACATTGAATTTGTAAAGGAGACTTCTACTATGACTACCAACACCACCAACCCCTTTGCTGGCAAGACCGTCATTGCCACTGGCAAGCTCATGAACTACACCCGTGACGGAATCCAGAACAAGCTGCTTTCCCTGGGTGCCAATCCCGCCTCCTCCGTCACCAAAAAGACGGACTACCTCATTGTTGGAGAGAAGGCAGGCAGCAAGCTGACCAAGGCATTGCAGCTTGGTATCAAGACTCTGACCGAGGAAGAATTTGAGCAGATTCTCGTTGGTTAATGCCTACTATCTAATCGCATAATGACATCTCAACCCGGGGCGGCTATTCCTGCCCCAGGTAATTTTCAAAGGAGTATTCCTCAAATGAAAAAACGAATTGATATCCACGGCACCTTGGAGTTTCCCCTGGTCATCGGCTGTGCTGCCTTTATCCGGCAGAGCGTTGGTGAACTGATCCGGACCTCTCCTGTAAAGCATTTCATCAGGCTGCCCTCCGGCGTGACCTACATCCAGACCCAGAATACCCGCTACTGCCTGCATCCACCTGCAAAAGCTGCAGCAACAAAGGAGGGGCGGACATGAGTCATCCCAAAGAAAGGAAAGAGGAGAAATTCCAGCGTCTTGCGGAAGCCCGGGTCAATAAGATCCTGCACCTGTATCAGCTGCTCGGCAACCTTTCCTGGACTGGCACCTACGCCTACACAATGGAACAGGTAGATCAGATATTTGCCGCCCTGCAGGCAGAACTGATTCGGGTCAGGCTCCGGTTTCTCCGCTCCCAGAAAACTGCAAAGAAACGATTTTCCCTGAGCGGATCTTACAATCCAAACGTATCCGAGATTTCCGAATGCAATCCTATGCTGGCGATTCCACTGCCTGACGGCACCTATCTTCGGGCCGTAGGATATCCCACCAATACATATCCATGTATCAACATCTACTGGGACAATGGCGGCAATGCGCCGAACGACCCGCTCTGCTTTGTGGAGTCCAATCCTGACCACAAAAATGAGCGTGTTTGCATTGGTGCCTACCGCAGCGACCAAGACGACACCGCTTACTATGCGCCGTATATAGCGGCAGAAAGGACTACAAACAATGAATGACATTCAACATCTCTCCGCACTGAAGCTGCCTTTGGAAACGATCTCGCGGTATCTGGAAGCATTGATTTCTGCCATACTGGGAAGATCCTTCACCTGCAGTACCAAAGGCGAAGATGACAATTTCTGGGGCACCTCGGTTCTCTGCGATACCTTGACCAATGTTGAGATCGTTCGGCTCGTCAACGCCGTTGATGGAGATGACGATATGCTCAGACTCGCACTCCCCATTGATTCCTCCGTCAGCAGATTCCTGGATATGGACCTGTGCCGTGCGCTTCTGAAAAAAGCGCTGAAACTGGACTGGGAACGTGAGTTTGTCGCCCCGGATGCTCTGTTTATTATCGGGAAATTCCCCGCAGACCTGGAACTGCCTGGTGAAAACCAGGATTTGATCCACATTGATTCCAGTATCATCGACAGCAGCACCTTGATGTCCAAAGAGGAATTCATCGAAAAGCTGTTTAATGAAGGCGGTACTTATACGAATCTGGCTGCTCTGTGTGAAGCCAATGAGACTGCGTATGGTACACCACTGTACTGGATGCACCCGTTTACCGATGGAAAATATAATGGCTGCTACTTTGTTCTGGTTCGGGACGGTGTCCTGGTGCTTTCCTATGATGAGATGGACTGCTGCGACCAAGAGATATTCATCCGGGAAAGCGCCCATCTGTGTAACGCAGAGGAAATGCGATGCTTCCTGACCGAATGGAATATCCGCAGCACAGCTCTGATTGCAACCCTCACCGCACTTCTGCATTTTCTGGAGCGAAAGGAAAAGTGTTGCCATGGAAGATGAACTTTTCAATGCGGTCCAGGTCGCCCCATCCACCAAAATCCGTTTCAAATGCACTGGCTGCGGTGCATGCTGCCGCCATGTAAAAGAAGGCGTTCCCGTAAACAGTCTGGATGTTTTCTACCTGACGAAGCATCTGCGTGACATCGGTCTGGATATTGGCTGCACCGATGAATTTCTCGCGCAGTTTGCAACGGTCGCGTTACTTGACGATTGCGGGTATTTTGTGTATTTTCTGGAATCTGTCGGAGAAGATGACTCCTGCATCTTCCTGAATGAGAGCCGATGTTCTGTGCAGGCCGCAAAACCCATGGCCTGCCGGCTCTACCCGTTCATGGTAGAGCCAAATAAGTCTGGTGTATTCCGGTACCTGTACAGCCGGGAATGGGAACATCACTTCTGTGGACCGGTGGTAGAAACACGAAGCTGGATGAAGAAATACTTCCAGCAGGAGGCCCGCACATTCATGCAGACAGATTTTGCCGATACAGTCCCGATTGCCAGACTGCTCAGGAGTATCCCGGAACATAGGAAGAAAAAGCACTCTTTCACTTCCACAGGCTCCGGTACTCTGAATTCGATCTGGACAGACCATTCCTGGAGCAGTTCCAGCAAAACCAGAGACGACTGCTTGCAATCCTCGGCCGAATGGCAGAGGAAATGAAATAACATCTTACGACACGGCACCGGTAATGCTCCCGGTGCCGTAAAAATTTATGGAGGATAATTCTCATGACTAACGAAGAAATGTTCCAAAATATCGAATCTCTCACCGTCGGCCTTGACGACACCTTTACGTTCCACTGCACCCAATGCGGCAAATGCTGCATTCACCGGACGGACATCATCCTGTCTCCCCGGGATATTTTCAAAATGGCCAAGGAGCTGAATCTCTCCAACGCTGACTTTCTTCGCAAATACTGCTCCATGCACATTGGCCCCACTAGCCGAATTCCCGTCATTATGCTGCGGCCTGTGGGAAAGGATGATCGCTGCCCGCTGCTGAAGAACAATAAATGCTCCGTTCACAAGGTAAAACCCTCGGTCTGCGGTATGTTCCCGCTGGGGCGTTATATCGCTTTCGGCAAGGATGACTTCGGCAAAAAGAAGCTGGACTGCGGTGAGGTAAAATACTTGCTGCAACCCATTGAATGTGGCGATAAATCTGAAACCCATACCGTTCGGGAATGGTTCGGTGATTTCGACATCTCGTTGGAGGATACGGCCTTCGTTCACTGGAACCAGGCCTTGTCCGTAATCGGCATGAAGCTGAAGGAGCTGGAGACGCAGCTCGGCATGATGGCCATGATGTCCCTTTGGATCACCGTGCGGATTGCCCTGTATGAAAACTATATCTCCACGGAGGAATTTCTTCCCCAGTTTGATGCCAATGTGAACGGTATCACGAAGCTGCTGGATGACATTCCAAAGCTGAAGGAGATGCTGAAGTAATGGCTGAGGACCGTAACCAGCATCAAATCATTCGTAAGGACAACAAAAACTGCTTTGTGGAAAGCCTGTCCGATGCTTTTGAAATAGGGAAAGCACACCTTGCTTTTGCTACCTACGATCTGAATAAGCCCGCAGGCAATCGCCAGACCAATTGCGTCCATATCTACATCCGCATCCCAGAATGGCTGGAGCTGTGCCGGAAGTTGACCTGCGGGGAGCTTCGATATCTCTGGCAGGAACGAAAAAAGGCCGGTGACAACAAGCCCGTCCAGGAATGGCTCGGCGGTACCTCTGCGGAAAAGTTGATTCAGTATGGAAAACCCAGGCCGGATGGAAAAAGCCTGTCCCGGGTAGCCAGGCTGTGTACCGCACAGAAGTTCGACTTTCTGTTTACCGCATCCAGCGGCCCTGGCGACAAGGATTCCAAAGGGCTTATCGTACCGCGGTTCGGTAAGAATCCAGAAAACCATGTTGCCGTCGGCATGACGTGGGATGCCCTTGCGGAGCTGCTTCTGATCACCAAGACCCATTATGAGGCTTGGTTGGCAGCCTGGTATCTCTCCCAGATTCAAGCAGCAAACCCGCAGCCGCCAGCCCAGGCCCGCAAAGCACCGGATGCCCCAGCACAGCAGTCGACACCCACATTGCAGCCGAATTTCGCTATGCCGGAATATTCCGTCACATCGCTGTTCTGAGGTCAGGCGGTGTACTACAAAAAAGATCTATTCTGAATGGAGGACTATTCATGTTAAACCATATCACCATCATGGGTCGGCTGACCAGATATCCTGAACTGCGCAGAACCGGAAGCGGCATCGCTGTTACCAGCTTTACTGTGGCAGTGGATCGGGATCTCAAAAATAGCAGTGGTGAAACCGAAACTGATTTTATTGACTGTGTTGCATGGCGCCAGACCGGTGAGTTTGTCGCAAAGTATTTTGCCAAAGGCCGCATGGCCGTGGTTTCCGGCAGATTGCAAATTCGAGGCTGGACCGATAAGGACGGCAACAAACATCGTACCGCAGAAGTTATTGCAGACAATGTGTACTTCGGCGATTCTAAAAAAGAGTCGCTGGACGGCCCGTCTGCACAAAATTTCTATTCCCACTCTACTTATTCGGCATCCAACAATACAACACCTTCTTCCGATTTTGCATTGATTGAAGATGTTGACACACAGCTGCCTTTCTGAAACTCTGAGAGGATTCAGAAATATGCTAAAGCACCGCATTTCCTGGAAATAACATTCCAAAACATTCGTCTGTCAACAAAAGAAAGAGTAGTGGCTGGTCGGTCACTACTCTTTTTTCGTTTATGTGCGCCGAATGATTGAGAATCCCTCATTCACGATGCGGATTCCATAGTCAGCGGCTTGTCAATTCTTTATTTCCCGTAATGAAATAGTCGCAGTATTCGCCGCCACTGGCCAGCGTCTGCTTGCGGTGCAAAATGCCGTGCTGGAGGGTAATCATCACTTCATCCAGCTCGCAGAACAGCGGCATCAGCTCGGCAACACCCAGCTTTTCCGCGTATGTACAGATTGGGCAGCGGGTAATGCGGTAGTAGCAGGCTCCTTCATACGGTTGTCCCACAAAATCTACCTTAAAGGAGGTGGGATATGCCGCTTCCTTCTCCGGGGTATACCATTTGGCGTATTTCAGGACACTCTTTTTGTTCTCTGCCTTCCCCTTGTTGGTGTTCAAGTCGGTTTTGGCAAAGTACCACTTGATGTGGTACAGGGAGCGGCGCATCATTTCCTGAACCGTCTTCGGGGGAATCTTCTTTTCACTGGCGACGTAGGGAGCCACAAAGGCAAGGGCGAACAGCTCATTATAGGCCATGGGATTGTCGTCACCAATATCGTCCGCCTGCTCTACCAAATCCCGGTAAACCTTCTTGCTCTTATTCATAATTTCGGCGGCATACGCCTTTCCGTATTTCTCGGACAAAACCTTTTTCATGGGGCTTTTGAACATCCAGAAGTAAAACCCGTTATATTTCATTTTAGAATCCTCCCTGCGATTTTCCAATAGATTCAAAGAACGCAGTCCAGCCGCCGAAGTGATAGATCATCAAAATATCCATATATCGCTCCGCCGTTTGGCGATCTGCGCATTCCTCAACGATTCTGCGGTAGCTGTCAAACTGTGTGGAGATCAAAATCGTCAGCATCTTTTCGTCGATCCCTGCAAAACCCGCTTTCTGAAAATACGTCATACTCTCCGCAATTTTGCTTTGCACGACCTCGTCAAAGTAATGCTCCATGCTGCTTCCCGCGCTGCGGCACAGGAGCAGCACCGCTTCTTCGTAGTGGTCGAAGATCAGGTGAAGGATCGCGTTGGACTCGTGCCGCATTGCGATTTTCAGTCCCGCCAAAAGATCCGACGTTGCCTCCGAATAATAATCCGCTTTGGTGTCTTGAAACAATTCCTCAATTCCACGCAAAAGGGGCTCCAGCAGACAGGTGAACAGCTCGTCCTTCGACTTATACCGTATTTGGATCGCGCCAACGGTCACGCCTGCCTGCTCGGCAATCTTTCTGAGGGATGCGCCCGAATACCCCCTTTCCAGGAATTCCTCTCGGGCGGCTGTGGTGATCTTATCGTCAAGGGAATGGTCTCTGAGTGCCATATACATATCTCGCCTCCAATCAATTACGGCATAATCAATTACGTCGTAATTATATAATGAAGCAATAGAACTGTCAATATGTACTCCATTGAAAATAGGTCGATTATCGAGTATAATTCATAATACAAAAGTTGAGGGGGGTAAAGCATGGCATCTGAACTCAAAATATTCTCCGGAAAGTGCATGTACAGAGGCATTGACTTCACGTTTATATTTGATTGCAAGGAATTGAGGTTAATTCCTCCTGAGGACAAAAGCGACACCATCCGGATGGAATGGATAATGGCGCGGGTAGCAAAAGGCGTTTACACCATTGGTAATCCGCTGACTATGGATGATCCATATCTTACCGGACACTGTAACGAGACCAATACTGATTTTATTTTCATCACAAGGCAAGGTGATTATATTAGCAGCCAGAATTCTGTGCTGTTTGTACCAATTGTGGCGTATATAAACTGTAAATATACGCGTGACAGTATCGCTCGAATGTCTTTTTCCAGCCCTATTATTAACCGTATCCACCCTATTTCACAGGGAATCGGAATCTCAATGGATGTAGAAGGTTTCGTTTCCACGGGTGTTTGCTCCGTTACTACCCAAAGCTATGATAAAACCACAACACTCCCTCAGAATTTCACAGTCGATGATAGACAGGTTTCTGTAGAATTCAGTATCTCCAGAAATCTTAGTACAAAAATTGACGAACCTCCAATCACGCTGGAATCTGCCATGTTGTTTGAATTTGAGCCGACAAATGATTATCATTTCATCTACAGGCTTTGGTACATTGCAAAACAATTTCTTCGGTATCTATGCTATCGCAAGAATGTGTTTCTGCCCGAAGCAGTATTGTCAGCTCCTGCAGATGATGGAAAATTTGAGGCATTTGCAACTTTACATGTACTTAATGAATTCGGCAATGAGGAAATTGAAATGCTAAAATCCGGTCATTATATTAAGCAAAAAAATTTGGCAGGTGCCGAGGGAAAGATCCTAACCGATATTGCAAACGAAACTCTTTACCTTCGGCATCTTCCACAAAGCTATCGAAGTGGAAGGTCAATTGATGCATCCCGATTTATTATGATTATGGCTGCATTTGAGTGGGAATTCAGGCGCTGTTTTCCTGACGGAATCACCAAGAGTTCGGCAACAATAAGTGCAGAAGATGCTGTCTATACAGAAATTCAAAAGTTATTGGATTGCGCAGGCAACAGGAAAGAACGCAGATTATATCAGTTCTTACAGCGGTTGGTAAAATCAGACAGCCTTGAGTCGGAGATTATTCACACGGGAAAAGAACTTGATGCCATTGTTGGCGTATTCGGCCAGAATCTGTACCGCTGGAATGATCAGGAACTGAAATATTCTGAGATGGGGCAGCGATTATCATCGCAACGGAATAACTATGCTCACGGTAATTTGGATAAAGAATTTATCGGCCTTTCCCTTTTGGATTTGATGTACATGGAGTACATACTTTACGCAATGCAACTGAATCATTATGGCGTGAGTACCTCCAATATTCGCCATGCAATTAACGACTTGTTTCATCTAAATTGCAAAATAGACTCATAAAAAGGGATTATGTATTGCCAACCAATCACTTGCTCTCTAACAGCTATGAAAACGGTGACATTGCCTACTAGTTTCCATGATCCTAGTGATTCTCTACGCCCAGAATAGAGGGCATTTTTGCGTGCCTGCATTTGGGGTACATCGATTCTGGTGCGGAATTTTTTGAAATGGCCAGAGCGTTCGCTGCAAGCAAAAAGCAACTCCTCCTGGGCGGGTAGCATCCATCCAAGGGGAGTTGCTTTTTATTTTTCATCTGTGCATAGGGTGTATTCTGACAATCACAGCTATCTGGTATGCGTGTTCATAACGGATTTGATTTTTATTGCAGAAGCGCACGGATTCTACAATATTCATTGCGCATTCACGCTGAAAGGATGTGCCTCGATTCCATGATGGCGCACTATGGGAAGTTCATCGGCGTGAAAAACTATATTGCCCTTGTGGGGCCGAAGAGCAGCGTACAGGAAGAAAGACTTGGTTACTATGGGGAGCAAATTGTACTGAAAGCCCAGAAGCTTGGGCTGAACACCTGTTGATAGTTGAGGAGAAATGCCTAAAAAGCCCCGCCCCCTTACACTATTAGTTTACTCTTATGGCTCAGCATAACAGCTGCTGCAAGGGTGAGCATTTCCGTTACAAGGGGTGCAGTCCAGATCGCATCCGTTCCGAAGATCAGCGGGAGGCCTAGGATCATCACTGCCTTGACCGCAACCCCTCGGCTGACAGCAATCGCATTGGCGGTTCCAGTTCGCTTCGTGGAGAAAAAATAGTCCGTGTAAATGAGGTTGACCGCCATTGGAATAAAGGACAGCGCAAACATCGGCAGCGCCGCGGATGCCGAACGGATCAGCTCTGGCTCCTTACTGAAAATGTGGATCACCGGAACGTCGAAGAAATAGAGTCCGCCATAAATCAAAGCCGACAGCACAAGATTGATCGCAACGCCGCTGCGGAAATACCATTTCATTTTCTCCATGTCCTTTTTTCCATAGCACTGTCCCCACAGCGGCTGCAAGCCCTGGGCGACACCGGAGAGAATGGCATTGGCAAGAGAATAGATGAAACTCAGCACGCTAAAGGTGGATACCCCAATGTCTCCCACCAGCCGTGACAGCATCAGGTTATAGCAAAGCGCTGTAACTGGGGTCGTGAGCTGTGTTATCGCCTCCGGCACACCGCGCTTGCACACCTTGGCCGCAAGGGTGCCGCTGACCCGGAAGAATTTAATCCGAAGATTTCCTTTCTTTTGCAGGAAGTGCGTCATCAGGACGAGGACCGTCAGTACCTGCCCAAGACCGGAGGCAATGGCTGCCCCAACAATGCCCATCTGCAGCGGAAAAATAAACAGCCAGTCCAGAAAAATGTTGGCGGCAGCTCCCGCGCACATCCCAACGAAAGAAAGCGTAGGCGAACCGTCGTTGCGGACAAACACGGATAGGCAAGTCCCCATAAGCAAAGGGATGGAAAACGCGGAGCAGTAGAAAAGATACTGTGCCGACATGGTCCGCATTTCCGCGCTTAAATTCTTCGCTCCGCACAGGTCCACGATCTGGTAGGAAAATACCATGCCAACGGCCATTAGAACGGCGGAGACCAGCATTGTCATGGAAAAGGCTGTATAAAGGCGTGATTTGCGCCTGTCTTATCGCCTCGGCCAATACGGATGGCGCTACGGTTGCCCCACCCATGGGAAACATGGCAATGAGTGCCACGACAAAGGTGATAAAGGGCACGGCTACATTCACCGCCCCCAGCGCCGCCGCACCGACACCCTGCCCGACAAAGATGCCGTCTACTACGTTGTAAAGATAGGTCACAAATAGTCCACCCAGGGCGAGAAGAATGTTGGCTGCCAGTGATTTTCCTCTTGCGTTCATACAGATACCCTCCGATAAAAAATAGGGCAGAGCCCCGAAAGCCCTGCCCTATAAAAGGTGGGGTAAGGCCCGAAACGGTCTTATCCCACTTCAACGGTCCCTTGACCGTAAGTCCTCTGATAAGCGTGGAGTAGCATAGCACAGACAGGCCGAAATTACAAGAGGCATACTGCTTCTTTCTTTGTGTGCCTTTTAGCCATACTTATGCATTCATCCTAATAAAAATTTAAAGGGAGACTACAACACCGCAGTGCCGTGCGTCTCCCTTAGTGACTGATTTTATCGTTGTCCGCCAACACTCCAGCCCATGCATCTGGAATCTCTATCAGGTTTTATCGTTGCCCGCCAACCCTCCGGCCTATACAGCCAGAATCAACGTCGGATTTAAGGTGTCAGCCACACCAGCAGGATGCTGCCTACTTTCCAATCCGTAGTATACGCTATAAAGCCGATTTTAGCAAGTGGTCTTCAAAATTTTTCCCGAAAACATTTTGGAAAAGCAGTTTTAACGCAGTTCAGCCTATACTGGACTACGTCCAGTATAGCATACCCTATCAAGTCTTTTAATTGGTGCAAGCCGCCTGCTGGACAAGCTCCGTGATCTGCGCTCGACATTTGCCGTAAGCCACAGCCCTCGTGGGCCTCCACCCAAAATCCGGAAGGGCCCTTGTCCGCATGACGGATCATCACATTGATTGCGTCGACCGTAGTCTTTTTTGTTCGCTTGTAATTCATAACCAAAGCCTCCATTAATAAGTGCCGCCAAACAGCGACCTGACATATTAACGTGGTTCTTTAGAATACTCAAAGAAGCATATCCGCGACCTTGGCAATTACACCGCTGGAAGAGAGATAAGCATCTAGTTTTTCGCTCATAGCTAATGGCTCCATGAATTGTTATTTCTTTTCATACAATAAAGCCTAATTTTGCTCCTGTTTATCGCAAATCAACATCCCGAAGTTCCGATATTTTCGACTTTTCAATACAGTCAGGAACAGTAAGATAGTCAACTCCATCTTCTATAGATAGCGAACCATCTTGGTCAATTCCCACTACTTCATACACATGAACCTCTAATTCCGAATATCTCTTTTGTAGAAGAATGGCAAAGTCAATAAGAAATCCTAACGAGGGCTTTTCATCGATAACGCAAAACAGCTGTCTTGCTACAGATGTAAAACGATGCCCAGTTATCTCAATCGTCAATTCTTCCAATTGTAGATTGTCCTTTAGCTTTAGTTCAATCACATAACAATCATTTGAAATATAAAATGAATCGTGAGAAATTCTAAATGTACTTACAGTCAACATTGAAGAAATGAGACCGTATTCATCAAGATACATTGTTCTCTCGTTTGTAATTGAATATGCAGCGGCAAGAGCCGAAAAAATATCACTTTCCCCTTCAACAACCACAGGACTGCGAACATCAAAATTTTCATACAACTCACCTGAAGCAGGGACTAAGCACTCACCATATGGAGTCGTAAACGAAACAACTGAATATTCCATAAATACGTTAGCAACATGGGGACCCATTACAAACAGCGTCTCAATTGCTTTATATGAGAACTGTCCACCATAATCTATTTCCGCATTCAAAACAGATGCCCATAGTTTTTGCATATCTTCATCACTGGCATAACCTGCTCTTTCAAAAAAGCGCCAAAACCAATCAAAATCATAATTCGCAGTCCCTGCGTTGGTTTTATTATTCTTCGTTCTGCTTCTCTGTTCATCTCTTGCTTTATCTGCAAGTTTTGCAATCTGAGTAAGATTTTTACATTTTAAAAACTCAGTTTCAGACACCAGGCCTTCTTTATGCAATTCTTCTACCTGGTCACAGAGGTATGTTGTTTTTGCGGTTTCAAGCACTATCTTTTTATCAGATTTATACGAGAAAAAAGCCGAGATAAATGCGCTTACGAGAGTTTGCGCAATAAATGGCACCATTCCCGGCGGTAGACTATTGTAAACATCCTTAGCAATTTCCCCCAACGGCATAGCTTACACCCCTCTGCAAATAATATTCTCTCAGTAGCAAATGTAAAAAAACACCCAAGTCTGCCTATCAAATATCAATAAAAACGGCCTATAAGAAAAAATCTGAATTCTCCTAACTTATTTTGTCGTACACCAAGAAGCAAAAAACATCGCTAATCATCAAAAAATATTCTCCCAAATTTGTCACATCAACTTTTTCTGTCAGACGCATTCCATATATTGATTATTTTCTGAAGCTATAAAATACACCGAACTTGGGATAATAGGAAATAATCCAGTATTTTATATTCGTATTTTACATCATTTTTAGTCAAAATGCAATGCTATTCCATCGACAATTTTATAATACTCTCCATTTCGTCATATCGCCTTGCCAGATACTATAATCTCAAGAACAAAGAAAGGACGTATTTTTACGAATAAAAATGGAGGTCACGCATTCCAGGGCTCCGAGACATTCCACTATCATTAGACGGGTATAATCAAAACACTTACCAACGCCTCGACACCAATCCTCCACGATGCGTTTCGGAATACGAAACCGGGCCGCCAGTTGTCCCTGCGTCAGGCCTGCTTCTTTGCAGACATCATTCACGCTCATATGCGCAACATTCCAAATGTTCTCCAGGTCAGCAATAGCTGGCACCTCCGCATCAGCAGAAATACCTTCCGGGTCGCCCCGACTATTTGGGCATAAAAACTGCCTTCTCCCTTTTAAGGGCATCCTTCTAAACCAGATAAAATCTCTGTCACGCATTCTATTCCCTTATACTGTTTCTTCTACGGCATATCCACCACAAGCAGCGTATCATGGATTCTGTGGTACTTCAATGTAAAAATCCATGGTGATTTTGCAAATAGTCTGGCAAAAGCGTGTAAATAAAATGGCAGGTCTTTGCTGATGACCGTAGAATAAGGATGTGTTATAATTTTAGCGTGAATTCTTGGGTCTTCGGTTGAAGGCCCATTTTTCTTTATTACTGACAAAGGAGCGAAACGTACATGAAATTCTGTCCTTACTGTGGGGCTGATCTGCTGAAAGAGGATGCTGCCTTCTGCGCAGAATGCGGAAAGCAGCTCTCCGCGGCAGAGGAAGTACCCTCTCCGGTATCCGACACCAGCAACCAGCACTCCGCACAACCAAACGAACAAAAGGCCCCCAAGATAGATTCCAAAAAGCGTAAGAAGCCCAAGCAGAAAAAGGAGAAGGCACAGGAATCCCCCCTCCCCGAAATTGATGGGGAACCTGTCGATGATGGATATGACGGCTATTATAACGATGTTCTGCCTCCGGATTTGGATCGGGAAAAAGAGGGCCTCGATAACGAGCTGATCAAAAAGATTTCTGCCCTTGTCATTGCTGTGATCCTGATTATCGGGTTGTGCGTCGTAATGATGTATGTACTGTAAGTGTTGCAGTTTGATGCCCCTTACCGTGTAATTGAGTAAACACATCGAGCGAGGTGCAAATTTATGAAGTACATATCTATTGGATCAGTTATGGTCGAAGGAACCGAGCATATTCTGGATGTTTGCAGGGGGAGCTACAGCTACCACCTGACCGGAGAACTTGCCGCCGTTTGGCTGAACGGCAGATTCCGGTTTGCCACCGTGAAAAAAGCTACCGAGGAGCAGACATTGATGACGCTGCTGAAAATGGGTCTGGCTATCCAAGCAGACGGCTCCTGCTTTGAGGAGTACCGCGCCCTGACCCAATGCACGCTGGTTCCCTCTGACCGGAGACACCCTTACTGGGGTTTGACCAGAATCGAACATACCGTACTCCAATGGCTGCGAGAAGCGGGTCTTGTCCTGAGTATGGCCGAACTGACTTATCTTATTGACCGGAAAGTGCCCCTGCAGACTGACCTGCTGGGCAATACCAATGCACAAAATCTGGTAGAGCGTATCTATACCAGGGATACCATCGGCGACAACATTCTGGAGCATCAGATGGAGCGCTCCGACGCAAGAGAGCTGGTAACAAAGACGGTACTATGCTTGCTTCGCAAAAAACGGCTGGTGCTTCTGTAAAAGAGGGACTCCCATGAAAGAGACTTTTCTGACGTTCCCGGAACCGCTCCGCAAGCAGATCCTGCTTCAATGTGCGGGGAGCGGGGTTGGCGTTGCCATGCTCCTGATTCTCCTGGCCTATGGCGGTAGCTGGCATTTCCTGTTTCCCTGCATTGCTCTGATTATTACTTCCTTCGGCGGTGCGGCCTCCCTATATGACCGTTGCCAGCAGGGACGGTATGTAACTATTGAAGCTACTTGCACGGAAATTAACCGAGCGCCCTTCCGCAGGCGGATCAAATCCATGTACCTGCGCAGCGAAACACAGACCATCAAGCTGGTAGGAATCCGAAATATTCATAACCTTACCGTCGGTGATACCCTGACCTTGTACGTTTCGGACAGCACCGCCGTGTATGAAATGGACGGCACCATGATCCTCTGCAGCTACTTGGCGTTATCCAAAGTTCCCGTCAAAAGGATTGACTAATACTGGGGGCCATGGTATAATGCCATCAACATAGTATCAGAGTTTTGCGCTGGCAAAACGTAGTTTCCGAGTTCTCAACAGGTGTCATTTGCTTTTCTGCAAATGGCACTTTTTTTATTTTCCCTCGGTTTCTGCCTGCGCAAAGCGGGTTGAAATATATCATTTTTCTTTGCAGGAACAACCTGCAGAAAGGAGTCAACAATGTTAATGTTCTTTGCGTCCGATGTGGTGGTCTCCAAGGGCTACCAAAACGCGCCTGCCCTCAAGTTCTCTGAAAAGGGCGATTTTGTGCGCTTCCGTGTAGGCCAGAAAGTCTACGATCCTCGTTCTGAGGATAACCATCGCTGGATCAACATCACCGTCAAGAGCTTCGACCCGGCACTCGTTGACCGCATCCGCAAAATGGGCCTGAAGGAGGGCTCTTCTATCAGCCTGAGCGGTCGATATGACGAGGATGTCTGGGAAGACGAGGAAACCAAGGAAAAGCGCAGTATGCCTTGTGTCATTCTGGATAACCTGGAATACAGCGGCGGCGGGAAACGTTCCGGCGACGGCCAGAAGGCAGCAACCAACGCCCAAAACGACAGTGCACCCGCCCCTGCGGCAGCCCCTCAGGAAGGCTTCCAGATGCCCGGTAATTTTACGGGATATGAAGGCTTTGGCGGCGGCAACAATTTCTTCAATCTGTAAGGCGTCGTATCACAATTGAACATAGCACAATAAACGCACATGCGTGTCTTCCGAAGATCACACATGTGCGTTTTTTTGCCACAAAAAGGAGTACCCGAATGAACGACAAAAAACGTCAGCGACACATTGCCTATGAGGTGCTGGTAATTCTGGGACAGCTTGCATTGCTGACCTATATCACCCGCCTGTGGCCCATCCTCCTTCTGGTGATTCTGGGAATCTTCATCGCCGCTCTGCGGCTGCTGTTCCTTTCATCCCAGAAAGTAGAACCCGTCAAGCCATTGCTCACGCTCCCGCCTCCCCAGCAGCCTCCCACTGAAAAGGATCTGCATTCCGCAGCATACACCATTATCCAGTGCAGGATCACGCAGATTCTCAAAAGCAAGTTCCCGAAGGCCAGATGGGTCTGGGAAAATCCACGAGCCATGGAAGATATTCTGGCAGGTAATTCCGTTTATGTGCTTCTGAACAGAGCAGGCGGCTACCGCCGGGGGCGTGTTGTTATGCAGCAGTTTCAGGTGGTCGACGTTGTATTTGACGAAAAGGAGCCGGAGCCTATGCCTTCCACATCCAGTTCTGTCCCCCAGCCGAATCCGGTGCCAAGGCCCACACCTCCCGTACCCGAATTGGAGGATGACGAGGAGCCAATGCCCGAAAACTTTGGGCCGCTTGCGTTCAACTGGGTCGAGTCCCACGTCATTGATCTGAACGAGCAGTGCAACGAAGCGGTTGCCGAAGGTCTCAGCGAATACCTTATCCCAGCGCAGGAGCTTCCTGTAACAGAAAGCTGGGACGCAATCTGCGAAGCGTTGATCCGCAGTGATTTTCGCGGCGCACACTGCTGTGATGAAGGCATCATTATCGAAATTGAGCAGTAATACTGCAGAAAGGAAATCATCAAATGAGCGTTTCTATGAACAATCTCTTTAATTACTCCAGAGCCTTACCGGAGCCTTTCGATAAGCTCACAAATAAAAAGGTAAAGGTCACCTCCAAGTATGGCAGCGCAACGGAGGCTACACTCTCCTGCACCGTAATCAAAGCTGTCCATGCCGTTTGCAACTGCATGGTAGGTACAGGTGAAGGTGCCGTCGGTACCATCGACCACCGTACTGTAGCCGAGTATAAGTCCTCTACTGGTACGGACATCTACCATTTGGTCGTGTTCGATAGCGGCTCCGGCAATATCATGGCCAGTATCTATGATAAAAACACGGAAACCATCGAAAACTACAGACTTCACCAGAGTGCGCAGGACGGTGCCGCCGTTCTGATGGCCATGATGCCCCTGCTTCTGAAAGACGACGAATTCGACGAGAACTTTCAAACCTATTTCGATCAGCGCAGCACCGGTTATCCAGACATGAAAAAAGCAACGGATGCCATGGCAATTCTGTGCGACAATGCTTACCGCCGGATCAAGGACGATACCTGCCCGGCGCATATCAATGTCACATTGGATAAGTCTGGAAATGTGCTTCGCATATCTCAGGGACATTTACTGTCAGGCACCTATACCCCCAATTCCGTTCTGGCAGGTGAATTTACCATTCTTGCCCAAACGGGAAAAGTCACCGTTTCTGCGGCAAAGGCAGTCATCGACCACAAGGATTTTGTCGGTAAGTATCAGCTGACGGGAAGCCGGAAGCTCTCCCTCCTGGAGGAATCCCTTGTTCCCAAGCTGGAGGACTGGTACATCATCCCGGACCAGGTGGTCAATATCTGCAAACATGCCCAGATTACCACTGGGAAACCCATGCAGATGCGCAATTTCCTGCTGCGTGGTTCTGCCGGAACCGGCAAAACGCAGAGTGCCATGGCAATTGCGGCTGGACTGCATCTGCCCTATGTGAAGTATACCTGCTCCGCCTCCACCGAAGTGTTCGATTTCGTTGGCATGGTATTCCCCAATACGGATAGTGCATCCACGGGCGACGCGGAGCTGGATAAGCAGCGGGAAATGCTGCAGGCAATGGGCGGTATTAACTTCGCTAACGTGGCCAAGCTCCTGAACCTGCCCGACCTGGATGATATGGACTTCGACCCTGCCGGCACTTTCCAATGCCTGACCGGCGTTAAAAACGAAGATGCCACTTCCCGGGACTGCATGGCTGTTGTCATGGATATGGTCACGGAAAAGATCAAGGCGCTGACCAAACCCGCCGAAAAGGAGTCCTCCTCCGGCCAGACCTACACCTATGTAGAAACTGACTTTATTAAGGCCCTGAAGTACGGCTATGTGGTCGAAATTCAGGAACCCACCGTCATTACCCAGCCAGGTGTGCTGGTCGGCCTGAACTCCCTTCTGGAGCAGACCGGCTCTATCACACTACCCACCGGCGAGGTCATCCAGCGGCATCCCGACACGGTAGTCGTGGTCACAACGAATATCACCTACGAAGGCTGCCGCGGTCTGAACCAGTCCGTTGTTGACCGTATGAGTCTGGTGGAGGATATTGAATTGCCTGACCCTGACATCATGGCACAGCGTGCCATGGCTGTCACCGGTGCCACCGATGAATATCAGATTGCCCAAATGGTCCAGGTCGTCAATGATATGGCCGAGTATATGCGTAAAAATGGCATCACCGATGGTAGCTGCGGTATGAGAAGTCTCATTGACTGGGTCAACAGTACCGAGATCACAGGAGATCCTTACCGTTCCGCGCTCTGCACGATCATCAGCAAGGCCACCTCCGGCCCAGAGGACAGGGAGACCTTGAAAACTGCGATTCTGGAACCGATCTTCGCACCCAAGCGTCGGAAGACCGCCTGAGGAAGGAGATTTTTCAATGGCAAGAGTAAATCATAAGCGCGTCAAGCAGCTTCTGAATGAGCATCGAAGCAAGATCACAGACAAGCAGTTTTTTACCTCCCGAATTCTCGCCGGACACTACGAGGATGTAGCAGCAGCACAGTCCAGACGGTATCGCTATGATCGGCGCGTCCATGTCAATATCTATTGGAAGCCCGACGATTCAAACGCGGCCTGTACCGACAACACTTCCATCCTGATTAACGCGGGACATTCCTGTGTCACGAAGATCAAGGGCCGTATGAATCGTTATGAAATAGTGTCAGGTCTGTTCGCGCACGAACTGGGTCATGTGCTGTATACGGATTTTCTGGTCAAGCAAACCTACATGAATTACCTGACTAAATTCAAATGGTACCCGGCACCCCCGGATCTGAAAACGTCCCGGGATGCCGCCAACGAACGTGACTTCTGGGAGTATGTAAAGCTGGAACCCCGGAATCTGGAGTTTGCGATGAAGATTGCATCCTATATCGCAAATGTGTTGGAGGATGGATACATCGAAAGCCGGATTCTTGCTGACTTTCCTGGTGTACTCGGATATAACCTTTCTGTCATGCGTGATCACCAGTATCAGGATATGTGTACTGTGACGCAGCTGATAGAAATGGAAAGCGATGGCTCCAGTCACATTTTCCAAACCATCCTGCAAATGCTACTCTCCTATGCCCTGTACGGTGAGATCAAGTATGACGAAACGCCCCTGAGCGATGAACGTATCCAGACAGTATTCCAGCTGATACCGCAGCTGGATACGGCTGTCACCACCACTTTCGCAAAGGAGCGCTGGAAAATCGTCAGTCTTATCCTGATCCGTTGCTGGCATCACATTGAGGACTACATTGAGCTTTGCAAGAAGCGTCAGGACGAAGCAGCCGCCTCCGGTGCCGGAAGCTCGGCTGGTGAAGTTCTGTCCGGCCTGCTTCAGATTATTGCCGGAGCCAGTGCAGAAGGCACCGGTTCCGGCAGACCTGTTCCCGGTTCTGGGGCAAGGAGAGGGATTGCGGCAAACGCTGCAGCCCGCAGCTGCACGCAAGCCTTGGTCTGCCAAAACGGGTCTGGGGATGATTGCAAAAAACCAGATGAGTCTGGGGCACCGGGAGAAAAGGAAAACGAGTCTGGGGACGACAGCTCTGAAGAAAATCCGGCATCTTGTCCTGACTCTGACGATTCCTCCGTATCTGATGATGTTGGCGCTCCACTGGAGGCTTCCGGCGGTGCTTCTGAAAAGCAGAAAACGATCGCAGAGGAAGGCGGTCGGATTCCATTCCACCAGACGAACTCTGTTTCCGCTCCTGTGGGCGGTTCCACTGAGTATGACTCCGACTACAAGCGCGAAATAAACGAGAATGCCGCCACAGACATCGAGCGGATGCTGGAGCAGATAGCCGAAAAGGCAGCCTGTAAGCAGCTCGAAACCGAACGATTGAAGGAACTGAATGAAGCTGCCCAGAGCATCTCCTACGGTGACATCCACAGTGGTGTGAATATTCTGGTCCATCGGATCGCGCAGGTTGATGACGAACTGGAGGATCAGTTCTACCAAGTCTGCGGGCCGCTGCTGGACATCTCTAAAAAGCTCCAGCGCAGCCTGATTCAGAAACTAAATGATCAGCAGCGCGGTGGAAAACAAACCGGTCTGGTGATGGGGCGCCGTCTGGATGCACATGCTCTGTGCAGAAATGACGGGAAGGTTTTCTACAAGAACAATCTCCCCAATGAGGCCCCAAGGCTTTCCGTTGGCCTGCTGCTGGATGAATCCGGCTCCATGTCCTGTGGGGATCGCAGCACCTATGCGCGGGCGGCAGCCATTATTCTCTATGACTTCTGCCAATCCCTGAACATACCCATTATGATTTACGGACACTCCACCAGTTATGGTAATGGTGTCGATCTGTACTCCTATGCAGAGTTCGACAGCATTGACCGGGATGATAAGTTCCGGCTCATGGACATTTCCGCCAGAAGCAGCAACCGCGATGGTGCCGCCCTGCGCTTTGTCGCTGAGCAGCTATCAAAGCGTCCAGAGGAAGTTCGGATACTCATGCTGCTGTCGGATGGACAACCCGCAGCCAGCGGCTACAGCGGTACTGCGGCCGAGGAAGATCTGCGTGGTATCAAACAGGAATACACGCGCAAGGGCATTTTGTTCATTGCCGCCGCAATCGGTGAGGACAAGCCCAACATTGAGCGCATCTATGGTGATTCCTTCCTTGACATCACCGACCTGAACCAGCTCCCAATGAAGCTGACCGCAGTTATCAAGCGTTTTCTGCGGTAAGTCCATGCGCTGCAGGGCGCAAACGCTATAGCAAAAATCACTCTACTTTTAGGTGGGCAACGCAGCATGTGCTACGCTGCCCACCTGTCATTATGACAGGAAGGAATTCAGCACATGATTATTAACCAAATTGACGCACAATTTCAATACGAAGGCGTAACCTACACCATTGGAGGCAAGGTCCGCGCAAACGATGCCAGCGACTATGCAGGACTGTATGGCACCATCACGGAAATCCGGGACGGCGATGACCGGGAAACGGAGAACAGCACCCCGGACATCTATTGTTCGTTTATGGCTCCCATACTGACCGACCACATCAAGCGTCCGGTGGACCTTATGCTAGACACCGTCATCATGGCTCCCGAGGCACTCAAGGTGCTGGAGCCAGCACCCATCACGCAAAAACTGACGATCTACATTGTCCGGGAGGACTGGGCATTCGGTGGGGATTGTAGTGAGGACTTCTATCTCGCCACAGATCCCGACATAGCAAACTACATTCTCACAGAACTGGTTCATGAACAGCTGGCAGGCGGATATGTCTCCGAATGGACTGACCGACCTGATTGGGAGGTGGAATGTACTCCCAAATGCTACGAATGTGGGCTTCATGATTCATACTTCGAGAATCACTATAACGTCTACATTGATCAGCAGGAACTTCCCATTGGCGATCGTCTGCTCGATTCTCTCCGAAAATCGGCATCCGTATAAGTTACCATCTGTCTGTTTAGAATGGAGAATAATTATGGACAACACAAAATTGCAGGCAGCCATCCAAAAACAAGACGAATACACCTTCACCTGGGGGCATCTCAACGATGTCCCGGTCGGAGACGAAACATTTGATGACCTCACCCGTAAAATCATCCAGGCATTCAAAGAGTGCCACGGTTCCGCTTTCCTCGCAAAGCTGGTGTTCTCCTGGGAAGATCAGAAAAAGCTGGAGCGCGGCGGAATCAGCATTTATAGCGAGTATACCGATCAATCGCTTCCTGCCTACAGCTACAATTTCATAATTCCTCAGCCGGATGCGCAGTTGGAAGCTATGGTGATTGCGTGGGCCATTGATGAATGGCCGCCGAACTTCACACTCTTTACCAATATCCTACGACGTATAGAAGATCTGGGAGGATTAACGCTGAGCTGGAGATAGTGTACCTACACTCCACCTGTTACTGCCAGTAAAGTTGTAAAAGCGAACACAAATGGCGCTAATTCACAATATATCCACTAGACGAAAGAAACAGAATGTGGTATACTATTCTTGCCAACAAGAGGAGGAAACATCATGGAAACAGAAAAACTGGATGCAATCCCTGGCCTACCGGAGGAATTTGTACGGCAGAATGCCAAGTACATGCGTCTGCTGCAGGGCTTTCGCCTGTTGGACGATGACTTTATGAGCAAAGTCTTCGAGGATAAGGAATGTGCGCAATTACTGCTGCATATCATTCTGGAACGCAAAGATCTCGTTGTTCAAGAGGTCCACGGTCAATACAGCATTAAAAATCTTCAGGGACGCTCCGTCCGCCTGGATATTCTGGCGATTGATCAGGAGGGCAAGCACTACAACATTGAGATCCAGCGGCGGGATGAAGGCGCAGACGCACGCCGTGCCAGATACAACAGTAGCCTGCTGGACGCAAATCTGGCCCACCCCGGTGACCGCTATGAGGCGCTTGGGGAAACCTATGTTATTTTCATTACAGAGCGGGATGTCCTGAAGGCAGGGCTGCCCATCTACCACATTGACCGCATGATTCAGGAAACCGGAAAACCTTTTGGCGATGGGTCCCATATCATATACGTCAATGCACAGCATAAAAATGATACGCCTCTGGGAAAACTGATGCATGACTTTTCCTGTACGCAGGCAAATGACATGCATTATCCAGTCCTTGCCGAGCGTGTGCGGTATTTCAAAGAAGATGTGAAAGGAGTTACCACCATGTGTAGAGAAGTTGAAAAATTAGTGATGGCTGAACGGGACGAAGGCCGTGCGGAAGGTCGCGCAGAAGGCCGTGCAGAAGGCCGTGCAGAAGGCCGCGCGGAAGGCCGCGCAGAAGGCCGTCTGGAAGAAAAAATTGGTGCTATTCGCGCAATCATGGAAAACCTGTCTGTTTCTGTTGATGATGCGATGAAACTCCTAAAAACACCAGAATCCGATAGAGACGTTATTCGGAAACTTATTGAGCAGTGATTTTATCTGCTGCTTCAATCTGATAAGTCCACTTCATCCCGGGATGCTGCCACAGGCGGCATCCCTTTTCTTTTTGCACCTACTAGCAAAATCAAATGCTTTCCTCCTTTCGCTAAGGGTATAATTGCGATACAATTGTCAGGATAGATCCCACATCCGCAATGCCTGCCGCTGGAAAGAAAACTTCCGGAATCCGGTAATTGACTAATGCTGGCGGCTATGATATAATGCCATCAACATAGTATCAGAGTTTTGCAGCGGCAAAACACAGTTTCCGGGTCCTCATTGAAGTGTCATTTGCGTTTTCATGCAAATGACGCTTTTTTATTTCCTGACAGCTTTATATCGTAAACACTTGCCAGTAGTCTCCTTTCTTCCGGGGATTACTGGCTTTTGTTATATCCGGCGGTCCCCGCCAAACAACCGAAAGGAGAAAGCAATATGTTATCCTGTCACGACAACTTTGAAGCAAACTTCGACAACTATCCGTCCATGCTCAGTTACCATCAGGCACTGAGTATGGCATCCAGCTGGCACCGGTGTAAGGTCAAAGACCTTCATGTGGAACCTCTGGATCCGACTTCACCTCTCTATGGGCACCCCTCAGCATTTGCCGCAGGTACCAGTGAGGAAGCAATTGAAGACACCGCCGCCAACCTCGGCCTTGCCCTGAACGTGGATGGAAATATCTACCCCGTCCGTAGCACGGCCTACAAGACGCTGATCGAACGCGCAAAGGTAGGCGGCACCGCACTTCCCAAGCTCAGCCGCAAGGACCTGGCAAACGTGCTTAACTCCTGCCTGTCCGTACACAATTCCGATGCGCTCCTGCTGATTCGAGACGAAAAGGTTTCCGCAGCTCACTCCGGTGACGAAACAGATTATTCTGTGCTTCCCATGGACGAGCTTCTGGTTACACTGACGAAGAAGCTGGGGGAACGCTTTCCCGGCTTTGTGTTTGAAAGCGGGTATAGCGACCACTCCTATACCAGCTGCAGCTGGATTCTCCCGAATCAAAAGGAAGGCATTCTGGACACCTATGCCAAGGCTCTTGCCGCACACAGGCAAACAGCGATTGCGAACAGACTGGTTCCCGGTATCCGATTTATGACATCCGATACCGGCCTTGCCGCCGCAAAAGTATCTGCTCTGCTGCTGGGTACGCAGCACCCAATCAATATTGGTGACTGTATTGGTGTAGACCATCGGAACCAGCGTAAGGTTGCGGATTTTGAGGCTGAGATGGACAAGCTGTTCGCCAAGTTCTGCGATTCCGTAGCAAAGCTGCAAAGTCTGCTGGAAATCCCGTTGGAGTACCCTGTAAACGCCATGACTCGGGTCTGTAAAAAGCTCTCCCTTCCGAAGAAGGAAGCGCTGGAAGCAATCGCTATGTATGAAATGGCTTACGGTGGAGGACCCGCGACTGCCCACGATGTTTTCATGGCCATGCAGGAAATTCCTTACATGCTGAAAACACGCCACACCCCAGAGGCAAAAATGCTCAAGACCGAAGAAAATATGGCACGCGCCCTGAGCATCCGGTGGAGCGACTACGATCTGGCAAAGGAGTTGACGTGGTAATGGCTGCTCCGATATTACTTTGCGACACTACCGGAATGAGCAATGACCGCTGGCTGGAATGCCGTATGCACGGTCCCAAAGGTGATATTCCCTACACAGTCGGTGGAAGCGATGTGGCAGCCATTTTCGGCGTGTCCCCGTGGACAACACCGCTGGAGCTGTGGATGATCAAAAAGGGGCGTATGAAGCCCAAGCCGAAAGACAATGCAGACCAGCTGGAGATGGGGCATTTGCTCGAACCGATAGCGGCATACTGGTATGCGAAGAAAAGCGGTAACTACGTCTATGATGACAAAGGGCTGTATCAGCACGCAGACCATCCCTACGCTCTGGCCAATTTTGACCGGCGGTATGAGCGGGCCAGTGATGGCAAGCCCGGCATCCTGGAATGCAAAAGCTGTACCTATCACAAATCTGAAGATTGGGCGAACGATGCGATCCCTCTGTACTATGAATTTCAGCTCCGGTTCTACCTTGCCGTAGCGGATGTCCAGCACGGGGCATTCTCATGCTTCTGGGGGAATAATCCCGCCAATGATCTGGCAATGCCGGAAATCGAGCGTGATTCTGCCAAAGAGGACATCATTTTCGAGCGGCTGGATGAATGGATCTGGAGCCTTGAACACGACGTTCCGCCCACTATGAGCGGTGTCAAACCCACACTGGCAATGGAATCTCTCGCAAGAATCTATGGTGCCAGCAAACCTGGGCTTCCTACCATTGAGCTGCCGGGCAAATTTGAGCGACAGCTTCGCCAGATTGCCAATCTGCAAGCCAAAGTCAAGGAATGCGAAGACGAAAAGAAACTCTACGAAAAGGAGATTGAAGCACATTCCGTGCGAATTGCCGAGGTGATGAAGGAGCATGAGCATGGTATTTTGACAACTACCAGGGATAAGCTCCTCATTGACTTCGTAACGAGAACTACCAAGCGGCCAAGCTCCGATGCTTTGAAAAAGAAGTATCCCGGTGTCTATGCTGACGTGCTGAACGTTTCTACCAGCCGTAAGGTGAAAGTTTCGGTACAACCGATTTAAGCAAGGAGAAGCAATATGCGAAGATTCTCTGAACCGATTGACCTTCGGTCCCGCCACAAAATGACGGATTACCTGCGTAACCATTTCCGATATTCCACAATGAACTCCTGGAATCACGCAACGTCGTATGCCTGCAACCTCAAGATTTACAGACTCGGTCTGGAGCCTGAGATTGAATCCAAGCTATACGATATGCTCGATACCCAGGAGTTTTTGCTTATGCGGCAGGAAACGCTGTATCTGTTTAACGTGGCCCATAAGTTCCTCTGGCAGGCAGGCTTCAATGGCCGGAATGGCGGCTATCTGGTCCTCTATCAGGGGGATCTGAAGCCTTCCGAATACCGATCTTACTGCACCTGCTGCGGCCAGCGGAACTGCCGCAGTGTTGCCGACACAGACAATCTGTGTGGTGTCTGTGGAAATCCAACCCGTGCGGACTACCGTATTCCACCGAAGCAGCCCATCATTTACCCAGGCCGCAGTACGGACATGGATGACGACTACGAAGAGTGGTCACTGTCCGATCTCCGGGACCGTGTGAAGCTCGTACAGGAGCTGGACAGTCTGGCTGACGAACTTGTCAGTCAGGCTATCCATATGGTGAATGCGTTTGATGTCGTAGAGGAGAATTTCTATGTTCCTCAGACCCAACGTGTGCTTGTCGCCAAGGAATAAGCTCTTGAGAAAGGAGAAAACAAGTGTTATGTCAATTTGATAGACTTCTCTATCCCCGAGCAGCCGATGCTTCCACCGTTGACTATATGATTGCCGTTTACCGCCCGCTGGAAATTCTGCACGATGGCAGCGGCAATACCATGAGCCAATTCAAGGCTGTTGGCTATTGCCTGCCCATCACAGAAAAACTCCGGTTCCGCCTGAATGGCCACTGGTCCCGGCATCCGAAGCACGGACTCCAGTTCGAGGTAGAGAGCTATGAGGAGGTAGTCGCCCACACCCGGGAAGGCATCATCGGTTATCTGGCCTCTGGCCAAATCAAATGTGTTGGCCGAAAGATTGCCGAGAAAATCTACGATTCCTTCGGGCAAGACACGCTGGAGATTCTGGATCACGAGCCGGAAAAGCTCATGACGATTCGGGGTATCAGCGAAAAGCGCCTCAGGATGATCTGTGATTCCTACTTGGCTACCCGCGGTGCCCGGGATGTGATTGCCTTTCTGGCACCCCACGGTGTCACTGCCAACCGAGCCATTAAAATCTACCGCGAGTATGGAAAGGATACCATGGACATCATTCGGAAGCATCCCTACCAGCTGGTAGAAATGGCCGGTATCGCATTCAAAACAGCTGACAAGCTGGCAATCAGTTTGGGGCTTCCCGCCGTTTCCCCGGAGCGTGTCGATGAAGCGCTGATGTACGCCATCGCTGAAGGCGAGGCAGAAGGACATATGTGCCTGGAAAAGCACGATTTTCTCCGCAGGACGCTGCGCCTTCTGGAAACGCCGGAGATTACCGAAGATATGGCAGCCGCAAGAGCCTTCCATCTGGTACAGGCGAATCGGCTGGTTTGCTATGACCACTACATCTACCGCACCGCAACCGCTACCGTGGAAAACAACATTGCCTTCCATATCACCCAGCAGATGAAAGCGACCGTAGCGCCTTACGAGAATCTGAAGCTTGCCATTTTGGGCGAGGAACGGAAGCTCAAGATCACGTTGGCACCGGAACAGCGGGAAGCGGTAAAAATGGCGCTATCCACAAAGTTCTGCGTCATAACCGGTGGCCCGGGCACAGGCAAAACCGCAGTTCAGCGGACAATTCTTGATCTGTACCAGGAAAAATATCCGCAAGCACAGATCATATGCTGTGCCCCCACCGGGCAGGCAGCGCAGAGGATGAAGGAATCCTCTGGATTACCCGCATCTACGATCCACAAAGCTCTGTGCATCAAGGCCAACTCCGATGGCACTCTGACAGACGGGATCATGTTGGATGCGGATCTGATCCTTGTTGATGAAGTCTCCATGATGGATGCCTTCCTGGCAGAACGGCTGTTTGCAGCCATCCCACCTCATGCCAGACTGGTTCTGGTGGGTGATGCGGATCAGCTTCCCTCCGTAGGTCCCGGTGCTGTCTTAAAAGACATCATCAAAAGCGGCGCTGTCCCCGTGGTTCGTTTGGACCATGTATTCCGTCAGAGTGCCGGCAGCCGGATTGCGACGAACGCCCGACTGATCAAGCATGGCAATCTCAGTATGGAGTATGGCCCGGATTTCATGTTCTTCGATTCCAAGGACTTTGCCGTATCCGCAGATATTATCGAAAACCTGTATATGCAGGAAGTTCGTAAATTTGGTGTGGACGGTGTGGCATTCTTGACTCCCTTCCGGCACAAGACCGAAACATCCGTGGACGCAATGAACGTGCGATTGCAGGCACTGGTAAACCCTCCAGCTCCGGGAAAGGCCGAAGCCGTTTCCGGGCAGCTGCGTTTCCGGCTTGGTGATAAGGTCATGCAAATCAAGAACTACGAGCAGGTCAGCAACGGCGACGTGGGTTACATCACCAATATCACCGGCCCCGAAAATGAGGCTACCGTGGAAATTGACTTTGGGGATGGACGGGTCATGGCCTATGAAAGTGATCAGCTTAGAATGCTGGATCTCGGATACGCCTCCACCGTTCATAAGTCCCAGGGTGCCCAGTATAAATCCGTTATTCTGAACCTGCAGTGTGCGCACGCCATCATGCTGATTCGCGCCATCGTCTACACAGCAATTACCCGAGCAAGGCTCCGGCTCGCCATTGTTGGGGAGCGGAAAGCGTTGTGTCGAGCAATCCGCAATACCAAAGCCGACCAGCGGGGTACCCGTCTGGCGCAGAGAATTCAAGACTTCATTGAGTAGAAAGGAAATTATCACTATGGCAACTACATTGGATCTGTACTACCAAAACAAGCAGCAGCTCAGCGCAAGGATTGCGGAACATAAGCTGACCATGGATCAGCTTTTGGGTTATCAGGAATTGCTTTACCGGATCTCCATTCTGGAAAGCTGCATGAACTTTGTTAAGACCGCCCCCGTTACCTCTGATGTGAATGCAATGAGCTTTCACTACAAGATTGTGGATGCGCTCTTTACCTGTATGCTTCAGGAACGGCAGTTTGGGATTCCCGCGGACGAAAAGCTGAAGAAACAGCGTGCCACCGCACTTGGCAATCTCCAAACGGTGATCACCAGCTTCCGCAAGCAGTTCCAGAGCTTTGCCCCGACTGCTCCGGAATCCTACCGGGATGCCGTCAGCAAGATGGTCAACACGGTACTGCCCGCATGGCTCCAGTACCGCTTCACCTATATTCCATTTTGATAGGAGATAATAACATGAACAATTCCCAATTTTCTGTCCTGAACACCATCAATCAGGTGGATGGCTTCGATCCCGCCCAGCTGGCGGTAGATTATGTAGACCTTACGACGCAGGAAACGCGGAAGCGGCTGCCCGTCATGGCGCAGCTTGCGTGGTTCCGTCTGCGCCACCCGGAAGGGAAAATCGCATTGCAGGTTGAGCCGGTGAAGGACTACTTCGTTGCGACCGCAAAGGTATACGTCAGCTATAAAGATCCGGTAGAGTGCTACCTGTCCGAAGCCACCGCTTCCCGCAAGTATGATCCTCTGAAACCCACGGTTTCTCCCCGGGAATGGGCCCAGACCGCGGCAATCGGCATCGCCCTGCGCAATGCCGGCTTTGGCTTACAGTTCAGCGCTGCCGGAGATGGCTTCGACAGTAATGTCCCTGACGAGCTTGGTGTAGAAAATGGCATAACGCCCCCTGCGCCAATGCCCACAGGCGCACCGCCCTCTCCCAAGCCTGAAACAGAATCGTCTGCCATGGTTGCCGCGCCTTCTGCTCCAGAGCCGGTCATTGTAGAACTGACGCCGGAACAGAAATTTGAGCAGGCGTGTGCCGTTGTGAGTCCCATCAAGAAGCACTGTGGTAAAACGCTCGGCGAAGTACTCAACACAGAGCCTCGGGCAATAAACTGGCTGGCCTCAAAATTTGGTGGCGATGAAACCATTCGTGCCGCTGCGGAGTACATCTGCAACTACGCAATGGAACAAACGCCTGCATAAGCCGCTTGCGATAAAGGGGGATGTATCATGCATCCCCCTGGAAAGGAGACCGCATGGTCGAAATACATATTGGCGATATTATCCCTCTGATTGGCATTCCTGAACCGCCGAGCGGTAGACGCAGCTACAATATAAGCTGCCCTTGCTGTGACACAAGTCCACGGGGAAAGCACCTGAACATCAATCTTACGAAAGATGTCTTCTGCTGTCCCCGGTGCCATTTCTCTGGCGGTGTCTTTGATCTGTATGCGTACTATGCCAAAGTGGACCGTGCGGATGTACGGGATACTCTGATAAAAGAACTTGGTCTGAAGGATAGCAGCCCATCTCCCCACGAAGGCAGCAAACGTAAGCGGGAGCAGCAAACGATTACACGCCCCATTCTGCAGGATATTGAATTGCCCCTGACGGACATTGATGCCCGACATGAGACCTATACGGCCCTGCTTTCCAAGCTGTCGCTGGCTTCTGACCATCGGGAAAACCTGCTGTCAAGAGGTATGACCGAGGAAATGATCCAGCGGAATGGCTATAAAACCATGCCCGTTGCAGGATTCTCTGCCATTGCAAAGCAGCTCCATGAGGAAGGCTATTATCTGGCTGGTGTCCCCGGCTTCTATCATGATACGGATGGAAGCTGGACCATCAACAAAGAGAAACGAGGAATTCTCGTACCGGCAAGGACCCCCGAAGGAAAAATTCAAGGTCTACAGGTCCGTCTGGACTTCATCAAGAAAGGAAAATTCCGCTGGCTCACCAGCATCGGCAAGCAGGACGGCTGCAAAGCAGAATGCTGGACCCACATCGCCGGTGAGCCGACATCGACAATCCTTCTGACCGAAGGCCCTATGAAGGCGGACATCATCCACCACATTACCGGCCAGACAGTAATTGCGGTACCCGGTGTCAATTCGCTGAATCACCTGAAGGAAACACTGGAATACGTGCAGTCCAAGGGAACCACCAAAATTATGACAGTATTCGATATGGACTACCTGAAGAATCCCCATGTAAAGGATGGCTATTTCAATCTGGCCACCCTGCTGGCTCAGGTTGGGTTTGAGTACGGTACATACCTTTGGGACCCCCAGTACAAAGGCCTGGACGATTATGTGTGGCATTGTCGTCAGGAAGGTCTGCTTTGACATCTTGCAAAGGACGGAACCCAGCCGGGTCTCCGTCCTTTTTTGTACGCATTTTCAAAAATTGTAAGTATACCCGTTGCAAATACGCATTTGCGGCGGTGTAATCAAATATACAAAACATCACTTAGGAGGAAATCATTATGTTAATCGCAGTCGACCACGGCAATCACGCCATCAAAACCGTCCACTACAATTTCATTTCCGGTCTGGCACAGCACTCTGTCCGCCCGCCTATGGCAGAGGAAGTGCTGGAGTACAAAGGAGAATACTGGACGCTTTCCGGCCAGCGTCTCCCGTACCGCCGGGATAAGACTCGTGATGAAAGTTTCTTCATCCTCACCCTGTTCGCCATTGCCAAAGAGCTTGCCCATGCCGGCCCTCTACCTACCGCGGAAAAAATCGAGCTGGCAGTCGGCCTGCCCCCGGAGCATTACGGCATTCTGAAGGAGAAATTCAGAGCCTACTTCAAGCGCAGCGAGTCCATCCAGTTCTCCTATAACGACAAGCCCATGACCATTCTGATTCGGGATGTCTTTGTCTACCCGCAGGCATTTGCGGCCATCGCCCCCCAGAAAAGCCAGCTCAAGCACCATCTGCGTCTGTTCCTGATTGACATCGGCGGCTACACCACCGATGTCCTGCTTCTGCGCAGCGGCAAGCCCGATATGCAGTTCTGCCGCAGCCTGGAAACCGGCGTTATCACCATGAACAATGACATCATCCGCAGAGTCGGTGCCCTGCATGATATGCAGATTGAGGATGAACATATCACAGCCGTACTGTGCGGCAAGGAAACCATTCTCCCTGCCGATGTAAAGGACACCATCCGCAAGTCCGCAGAACAGCACGCAAAGGATATTCTGGATCAGCTGCGTGAGCTGAAGGTGGACCTGCGTTCCAATCCTGCGGTCTTCATCGGCGGTGGCTCCGCTCTGTTCCGGGACTACTTGGAGCATTCCCCACTGGTGGCTTCGGCAGCCTTTGTGGAGAATGTGAATGCCAATGCCATCGGCTATCAGGCAATGGCAGAAGGTCAGCTTGCTCTCCTGCGAACTTAACTGCAAACGGGGGTGAATCGCGTTGATCAAAGATGGAAAGTACCGTTACACCCTCCAGTTTGGTATGAACACTGTTGAAGAACGGCAGGCAGGACAGTTCCTGGAGCAATTAGGCAACAAGAAAAGTCCGATTATCGTGGCTGCTCTGAACAAATATCTGGAGGAAAATCCAGGGCTGCTGGACAGCCAGGTAAGCGTTCAAGTTCATGTTTCCGGTCTGGATTCCCAGATGTTGGAAGATACGATTCGGAAACTGATTGAAGAGCGGCTCGGCTCCGGTGTTCCGCTTCCTAAACAGGCAGCTGCCAGCCCCCGGGAAAATGTGGAGCAGGTCAGTGCGGACATCCTGGAAATGTTGAACGATCTGGACAGCTTTGGATAGTCAGAAAATCCCGGAGTTGGGTAATACCAATTCCGGGAAGCTTTCGTTTCAGGGATATTATTTGTACAAAAATCAAAAAGTTTACAGAGCGATTGTTGCAAAACGTTGCAATCTTTCTTTGATTATGCTATGGTAATTATAGGCGGTGCAATACAGCATTTATGAGAATTGTTTATTTCACACCTTACATTCTCGGCTGTATTGCATCTTTTTTAGCTTTTTTTCAACAATTGGTTTGCATCATGGTCTTTCCTCAAAATGACTTGCTTCTGATAGGAGGCTGCATTCGTTTGCATCTTTTTACTGAATTGACTGTTAGACAGAAACCCAAATTTGTCAACAGGGTTTGTGGGCGTTTCCTCTCAGATTTTCTATCAATAGTGCGTAAATACGACACGCAATCGCCTCATTCTGACGTGAGGTGCGATTCATAGAAAAATAAAGTCCGGTGATCGCATGAAAGATGGTTCCCTGCCTGCTTTGTACTAAGTCGTGAAACCCATACTGACCTTCTTCACTTAGCATTCCATCAATATTCTCCCCCTGACTCGTTTTGTCCCGCCAAGCGCAGAACGGAACGGGTTGGAATTTTTATTGCCATTTTTGCCACGCAGCAAGACCTTCGGGCCTTACTGCGTGCTTTTTTGTACCCTGACCTCAGGTGCCGTGGGCCGCCGCCCCAGTTCGATTTGACCAATCACATCGAACTGGAGGTATTCACTATGGCTCACAAATATGAGCAATCTGATTCTGAAAATAATTTGCTGCGTGCCCGGTTTACATTGTGGCTGAACACAACGCTGATCCGCGCCAAGCAGCGCTATCTGGAAACCCACACCGACAGGCTTGACATCGTTCCCTTAGATGAAACCCTGACGGATTTGATTCCAGATACGAAGGACTACTTTAACCCTATTGAGCGAAGCAAAACGGACTTTGACTTTGAGGAGGAGAAACTGGCAAAAGCCTTTTCGGAATTATCCCTGATGCGGCGTGAAGTGCTGCGTCTGCTCTTTGTGGAGGAAAAAGCCCCGGACGAAATTGCCAGACAGCTTTGTATCTCTACGAACTGCGTCTATCAGTTCAAACATCAGGCTTTAGCGAAACTGAAGCGTGAACTGATGAAAGGAGGCGACCGGCATGGATAACCAACAGTTTGCCACTGTCCTGCAGGGTGCCGTTGCGGGCAGGCACGAGGATCTGGAAATGATTCTCGAACTGTACGAGCCCCTGATTCGGAAGCATTCCTTTCATAAAGGCACTTTCAACGAAGATCTTCACCAATATCTGCTGATACATATTGCGCTTAATATCAGCAAGTTCCCCTTATGACCCAAGGCCCCGGAGGATCATCCTCTGGGGCCTTCCCATGTCTGTGGAAAATTTTCTAAAAATTTTTTGCAGACATATAAGAACTGCAGGTTTTCAATGGCTCCTTTGTAGTGAAAGGCATCCCCATGCCACGCACCTTGAAAACTGCACACATACCAGTTCGGTACATCCCTTTGGTTTGGGGAGCGGCTATCCCTCTGACGGCCTAACAGAGCCATGAGCACTCATGTATGGGCGGCACCCATACAACGCGATGATCCACAAAGGTACAATGATACTTCCGTAATACGCGGCCCGGCCATAGTGAAGGCGGGGAGAGAAAACTTCTATGGACCTGTTCGCCACAGGCATCGGACTGGAGTAAAAAATATATGGATTGCGTAGAACGCAATTCATTGACGCTACCATGGATTTTTCCAAGCAGACATCTGCAAAAACGGAAATAAAATTCACGGAATAGATTCGGAAAATATTGGTAATTATTACATCATTACGGGTAGGAGGCATCTATGAAACAATTCACCAGCGATGAAATTACATCTATGAAAAACGTTGACATCAGGAATGTCGACAAAGACGCTCTTGTGGATCTTCGATCCGTTCAGATCGATGCTTCCAAACCGGTACAGGAACGACTTCAAAGTTTTTTGCAACAAATTCAGAATCCGTACTGTTTTCGGATTGGCGATATTGCCGTAAAGGTAAACTACAAATCAGGCGGTCCCTCTTTTCAGCAAAATTTCGAGAATATTTTGCGCACAATGCACGAGTAAATTATGGAAATTCTCACTGGCAGTAGATTTTTTCGTTCGTATATGCTATACTGATTTCGGACTAAATAATCATGCTCACCTTCCAAGAGAATTGCGGCTCGTTCTGACAATCCATCTGAAGGAGTGAGCTTATGGAAACTGCGACTACGACTCAGTATCTCGCGTCCGCTTATGTGCGGCTGTCCAAAGAGGACATGGTTAGTGCTAGTGGCCAGAAAACTGAGAGCAACAGTATTTCCAATCAGAAACAGTTGATTCTGGACTTCCTTAAAGACAAAGCGGACATCAAGCTTGTGTCTATCAGAGAAGACGATGGATATACGGGGACAGACTATGACCGTCCCGACTTTCAGCACATGATGGATGACATCCGTGCTGGTGTCGTGAATTGTGTCATCGTAAAGGACCTGTCCCGTTTCGGCAGAGAGTATATCAATGCCGGAAAGTATATCGATCGTCTTTTTCCGTATTACGGAGTTCGTTTGATCTCCATCAATGACGGAATCGATACCGTTACCAGAAGCAGTTCAGATGACCTGAGTATCATGTTGAAAAACCTGATGAACGATAATTACTGCCGCGACATTTCGATCAAGATTCGCAGTCAGCTTCAGGTCAAGCGGAAGAACGGTGAATTCATCGGCGCCTTTGCGCCATACGGTTATGAAAAAGACGAGAAAGACAAAAATCAGCTTGTAATCGATCCATATGCAGCTGAGGTTGTGAGCGACATCTTCCGTTGGAAACTGGATGGCGTCAATCAGGACCGTATTGCTCAAATGCTCAATACGCAAGGTGTCTTATCGCCAATGGAGTATAAAAGAAGTAAGGGCCTTTCTTATAAAACTTCATTCAAGCTTAGCTCTCAGGCCCAGTGGACCCCATCCGCAGTACGCAGGATTCTTGCAAATCCGGTCTACGTCGGAACTTTGATTCAAGGAGTCCGCTCAAGACCAAATTACAAGATCAAAAAGGTTATTGTGAATGAGAAAGACAAATGGGTAATTTATGAAAATGCCCATGAGCCAATTATAGAGCCTCGCTGTTTCCTTTTGGTACAGCGCTTGATGGAACTAGATACGAGGACTTCACCCCATGAAAATGCCGTATTTCCCTTAGCCGGACTTCTGTACTGCAGCGACTGCGGCGGCCCAATGATCAGGAAAACCCAGACATCAAACGGAAAGCACTTCTACTATTATGTCTGCGGAACCCACAAAAAGACGGGTTCCTGCTCCAACCACCGTATTTCCAAGAAGCAGCTGGAAGATGCTGTCCTCCATCTGCTGCAGGAACACATTCGGCTGCTGACAGAACTGGAGTCAATCCTTCAAACAATTCGCAGTGCCCCTATGCACCGTTACAGTATGCGAAAAGCGCAGGAGCGGATGCTGAAAGTGGAATCAGAGATTGACCGGTATCGACGGTTAAAAATATCTGCTTACGAAGATATGAAGGACGGCATTCTTACAAAAGAGGATTATCAGGACATCACAGCTCAGTATGAGGTGCGCATTTCCAAAGAGCTGCTTGCAAAAGAGCAGGTCTTGCGGGAAATGGAGCTGTATCTTCAAAATGTTTCCGCTCCACAGCAGTGGATTCAGGAGTTCATTGACCATCGCAACATCCAGTGTCTTACCAGAAGTGTAGCTGCCCAGTGCATCGAAAGCATTATCGTCTACGAAGGCAAGCGAATTGAAGTAACCTTCACCCATATGCAGGATTACGAAGCTCTTGTTTCTCAGGTGCAGGACTACTACCGTGGTGTACAGGAAGGAGCAGGTTAAATGGCCAGAAAAAGCAGAAAAAATGCAGTGCAAGAGACTGTGGCAGTGGAGTCAGCCGAACACATCTACAAATGCGCACTCTATGCCCGTATTTCTGTTGAGAATGAAAGAAAACGGGAAGCAGACACCATAGGGAACCAGATGCAGCTGTTGAACGATTACGTTTCTGAGCATTCGGACCTGACGGTATATGATCTATATATCGATGATGCTATCTCGGGTGTCAATTTCGTAAGGCCGGAATTCTCCCGCATGATGAACGATCTGCGTGATGGGAAATTTGACTGCATCGTTGTCAAGGATCTTTCCCGGTTAGGCAGAAACTATCTGGAATCCGGCGAGTATATCGAGCTGGTGTTTCCATTCTTCCAGTGCCGCTTCATTGCCATCACAGACCGGTTCGACTCCAAATACCAACAGGCAGACTTTTCTATCCAGCTGAAAAATCTGGCCAATGAAATGTATGCCAAGGATATTTCCAAAAAAATCACATCCGCAAAACGCATTGCGCAGGAACAAGGAAAACTCACCACAGGCCGGGCTCCCTATGGATACCTGGTAGACCCAGCTGACAAGGATCATCTTATTGTAGATGAAGAAGTGGCACCGATTGTGCGGCAGCTGTTTGAAATGGTTGCTGCCGGAAGTACACTTCATGCCGCAGCAACAACGATGAATGAGCGAGGGATTCCCTCTCCTGGAAGACTTCTATACGATCGTGGCATTGCTACAACGGACAAATTTCAAAACTCCAGATGGTATATGCCTACCATCCGGCGAATTCTGACTGATGAGGTCTATTTGGGATGGATGGTATCCGGTAGGCAGCGTTCCGCCTACCGCACTACAGGCCAGAAAAAGACCATCAAAGTGCCCCGGGAGGAATGGATTGTTACAAAAGCCACACATGAGCCTATTGTGACAGAAGCGCTGTTTTATAAAACACAGGAATACTTTGTAAAAACAAAAGAAAAATACGGAAAAGCTTCTCTGTACAATATGAGAAGCAGGAAAGCCAGTGTCCTTACTGGCCATCTTCGGTGTGGGGAATGCGGAAAGGCCATGCATCTGCGCAAGAAGAAGGACCACAGTTCGCAAGAGCAGAACTGGTACTTCTGTCCCATGCACGAACACTATAATTCCACCTACTGCACAAAAAAGGCTGTAAAACAGGAAGACGTTGAATCTGTTGTCTTAAAGCTGATTCAGGCTCAGATAAAGCTGTTTACAGATTCCCGTGAGCTTTGCCTTTCCCTGAACAAGCGCTCAAGCAGTAAGACCAAATTCAGAATCTACTGTGACCACATCCGTGAGGTCAAAGGACAGATTGACAGGTGCATGAACAGCAAAGCCGCTCTGTATGAAGACTATGCGGACGGGACGATTTCTCAGGAAGACTATTTAAGTATGGGGCAACAATATGCACAGAAAGCCGATGATCTACGAATCTTTCTGGCAGAGCTTGAGCAGGAGTCCCAGAAATACAGTCAGATCTATCAATCTGGCAGCTCCTGGGCGCATTTGGCTGAGCAGTATCAGGATATTGACGAATTGACTGAGGAGGTTGTTGATGCTTTCATTGACAAGGTCACACTCTATAACAACGGATATGTAGATATTACATTTAATTTCCGTGATGAAATGGACGAGGTAATTCATCTCGCTGCCATCCGCAGAAGGGAGGCTGAACGGTATGCCATCTAAGAAGGCGCTGGCACTCTATATTCGTCTATCCTCCGAAGATGATGACCTCCATAAGTCTGGAAAAGCAGAGAGTAACAGTGTCTCCAATCAGAGAATGCTCCTGCTGGATTATTACAGACGCAGCCCCGATTTACAGGAATATCAGTTGGTTGAATTCTGCGACGATGGCTTCTCTGGAACAAATTTTGACCGTCCTCGATTCAAAGATATGATGCAGCTCGTCCGTCGAAGGAACATTCACGCAATCATGGTGAAGGATCTGTCCCGGTTTGGCCGTGACTATCTGGAAGTCGGAGTGTATCTTGAGATGATTCTTCCGCTCTTTGGCATCCGATTCATTTCCGTGAATGATCAATTTGACAGCAATGATTACGTTGGAACCACAGGCGGCGTGGATTTGGCTCTGCGCAATCTGATCAACGGACTGTATAGCAGGGACCTGTCAGCTAAGATCAAAAGTGCCAACAGGACCCGGAATCGCCGTGGCGAATACTGGGGTGGAGACGCGTTTTATGGCTACATTCTGGATCCTAAAGATAAGCACAGGCTCATGGTCGACACCAACGTATCAGACATTATCGTGCGTATCTTTCAAGAATGCATTGCTGGAAACAGTGACTCCCAAATTGCGAAGGGGCTCAACGATGACGGAATTCCCTCCCCGGCAAAGTACAAGCATAGAAAAGGCATCCTGTATAATGGGCGTATCGTAGATAACGCATCCATCTGGACCAATTCAACAATATCCAGAATTCTCAAAGACGAACGGTACACCGGTAAAATGATCACACACAAGCGTGAAACAGACGGCATTACCGCTGGGCGGATGATTCCCGTCCCAAAAGAAGCATGGATTGTCGTGCCCAACACCCATGAAGCCATTGTAACACAGGAAATCTTTGACGCGGCTACTGCAGTCCGATCTGGCCGGATCAAGACCGTAAATCAGAATACTGCCGGTCATCGGCCTGACAACCTGTTTGTCTGCGGATATTGCGGTCGAAAGTTGCAAAAAGCCTACGGTTCCGTCACACACCTGTACTGTCTGAAAGCCAGAGTTTATTCCAACAGTCCCTGTGCTGCCATCCATGAACCGCTTGAAGCTTTACAGGGGCAAGTTCTCGAAGTAATCAACAAGATGGCAACCGTTCTTGTAAATCGCATAGCAGAAATAAAAATAGATGTCGATCAGGAAATACCCTCCGTAGAGAAGAAAATCTCTGAAGTGGAAATACGCCTGCAACGACTGCAGACCGGGAAACTGGACCTGTACGAGGATTATCGGCAGGGTAACATCACCCGAGATAAGTTCATAGCAATTCAGAAAAGTCGGCAGCAGAAAACAGATCAGCTTCATTCTTCACTGGCCCTCCTCAAAGGCCAGGCAGAATTGCTCAGGAAAAAATCCAAGCGAATGGACTGCATGGTATCCGACGCAAAGGAAATTCAGCTGCTTCCTGACTATCGTCCTGATGTTGTCCGTCGTCTGGTCAGCTGTATTCGGGTATATGGTTCCGGACGAATTGAAATTGACTTGTTTGAAAATGATGATGCCATCATGGAAATTCTGGAATCGGTAAAAACCATAGCTGTATAAGTATTGGCCAAGATTCATCTATTCCCATAAGAACAGGCTGCGATCCAATGGACACAGCCTGTTCTTTTCTGAAGCATGAATATTATGAAATCTCTGCTTGGGCATTGGAAAGCGCTTCCGCAGATAAGCCCAGTCAATTTTACCCTTTCGCAGACTCTCAAAAAAATTCACAAAAAGTTAATGGGTCCTAAACACGCAGCACCAGAAGGGTTCATTCTGGGGGTGGGTGCAAAGATTTTTACCATTGCCGGGCCTGTGATCGTCTACGGCTTGGGCGCATCGGCTGTTTATGGCCTGATCTACTTTTTCACGACACTGTAAAAGGGCCGCTGCGTTTTTTGCAGCGGCCCTTTGGCTCTTTACTTGCGGATGGACCGCAGGCTTCCGGAAAGCTTTTTCAGGGAATCCTTTGCAGCGGCACCAACCTCGGCCAGACGGCCCGAGCCCCTGAACTGGGGCTGCAGCTGGATTTGGGGCTGCAGCTGAATCTTTGGCTTGGCCTCCAGGGTCTTCTCCAGGACCTTGCAGCGCTCCTCAGCCTGGAGCGCTTCTGCCCGGGCAGCGGCCAGAGCTTCGTTCAAGCTCTGGGTCTGGGCCTTTTCCGCCTCCAGCGCGGCCTGAACGTTTGCCAGCTCTGCGCGGAGTACCTCCGCTTCCTGCTGCCCTTCTTCCACCTTGGCAGCCAGGAAGCTGATTCGGTTCTCCTGCTCCGTGCCCCGCTGGGACTGCTCCTGGAGCTTCTTTTCCAGGTTTTCCTGTTCCAGATCTCTGCGGCGGAACATCCCCTCCATACGCTCCAGGAAGGCATCCACCTCGGCCGTGTTGTAGCCCCGCAGACTGCGGGAAAACTCTATTTCTCTGACAATATCCGCATCCATTTCCGTTCCTCGGCTTTCTCTTTTAGTTGGGGACATTGCCGCGGTTGGCCACATCCAGAACCACATTGCAGTCAAAGTAGTTGGTGAAGAGGTTGTTGTGCCATGCCATGGCGTTGCCGGTGACCATCAGACGGCTCTGGTGGACATAGGTGATGTTGATCTCGGTCTTGATCTCCTGGGACGCGCCGATGAAATAGCGGTAGCCGGCACTGTAGAGCACATCAAACTTATTGTCGGAGTAGCTCTCCAGATCGACGCCCTGGGCAAAGATGATGGTATCCACATCCCCCAGCACAGGAATGGCCTGGTTGGTAAAGTTCTGCAGATCTGTCCGGAGCTCATTGACGCTCATGTTCCGGTAGTTCTTATTGCCATAGGTGTAGCAGGCGATGGTGTAGCCCTTTTCCCGCAGGGCATCTACAACCACCTTGGCCTGGGCCACCTGCTCATCCCGGTACTCCTGGCTCTTTTTGGCCACATAGGAGCTATCCGTCCGGTAACCGAAGACGCCCTGAGAGCCGGTGACGGCCAGCGTTGCCCGGGAGCCCTTGTAGACGAAGTCCGGGTGGGCCTTGATGAAGGTCTCCAGAATGGGCACCAGGTCGTAGTCACCGGTCAGAGTCTGGTTGCTCTCGTCCACGTACTGTGCCTTGATGTCCCCGTTGGCATCCACCACCAGGCGGCAGGCGAATCCGTCGCCGCCGGCATCGGGCTCGCCGTCGTCGTTGCTGTCTACCATATACTCAAAGTAGTTGACCATGGTCTCGGTGATCATGACGGGCTTCTTACCCTCGGGCAGGTAGATGGACTTATAGGAATAGTTCATAGAGCCGGTCAGGTCCTGGTTGCTGGCCACGAAGCTCTTCATATCCACCAGGACATAGCCGTTGTTATACAGCTGCTCCAAAATCTTGGAGAATTCGCCTGTGGTGACGAAGTTTCTGTTGTACTGCCCGCCGAACTCCTTGTCTGCATAGGCCCGGACGGGATTTTCGATCAGTGCATGGAAGGACAGATTGGGAATGGCGTTGACATCCTTCCACTCCACCAGCTTGGACTTCTCGTTCAGGTAGGCGGCCTTCTTTGCCGTCAGCTCCTTCTTGACCTCTTCGGAGGTATCCGTCAGGCTGTCCAGCACTTCGACGGCCCCGTCGTAGTCATATTCCGTAGCCTTCAGCTCGGCCTCAGCCAGCAGCTGCTGATAAGCCGCAGCTGCTGCATCCGCTTTCTCCTGGGCGGCAATGGAGGACTGCTTCGTCTGCTCATCCTTGATTTTCTTATTCTTGAAGCCATTGGTAATGGCACCGACCACAAAGGAGAGGATGAGGATCACCGCAACGCCTGCAATGATGGCAGGCAGATAGGCCTCCTTGAAGATCTGGGCCTTGGTGGGCCGTCTTCTTCTGCGGCGGCGGCCGTTTTCATCCACGTATTCCGTCTCCGGGGCGTTGCGCCGGTTGAGGGGCTCCATATACCAATCCAGGAACTTGGAGAAGAAGCTGGGCTTCTGCGGCTCCCGACGCTCCTTCGCCTCCCGCTTCCGGCCTGTATCGGTCTTCTTGGGGAAGAGATTGGAGAAGGTTTTTTTCAGGTTCAGCTTTTTCCGGTCCTCCCGGGTGCTGGGCTCATCCACAGGCTCGCCGGGTGCATAGGTATCCACATCCCCGTCGTTTTCGCCGCCCTCTTCGGGGGCATAATCCTCTGGATCGTAGGTCTCGGGGTCGTAGTTTTCGGAATCGCAGTCCTCCGGCTCAGCGCCTTCGGCGTCATACGCTCCCCGGTCGTCGCCCTGGCCGTCGTTCCGGCGGCTGCGCTTGGGGAAAAACAGGTCCTCGCCCAGGTCTTCGCTCTCGCCGTAGTCCGCGTCCTCCCCCTGTTCAGGGGTCTGGTCCGGAGGATATGGCTCGAAATCGTCCTCGCTGCGGAGCTCCTCCTCGTCCATATTGTAGTCCTGGAAGTTCTCCTCACCGGAAGGTGCATCCTCGCCCAGCAGCTCCGACAGGTTCAAATCGTCATCGTCATACTGCGACATATCAAATTCCCCGGGATCGTCACTGCCCAGGAGCTCGTCAGGGTCAAAGCCCAGGTCCTTCGAAAAATCAAAATCGACATCAAAATCGTTCTTATCCATGGCAAATCCCTACCTTATGGTATAGTCAATGATATTCTATCATCCCTGCCGAAAAAAAGCAAGCCGCATTGACATAAAACATTTTTAAGATTACATGAATCTTTTTCCTTTTGTTCTCACACCATTCCTTGCATTTCGCCCATTTCTATGGTATCATGTCCGAGAAAAATACAAAATACCCCGGAGGGTTTTTTATGGAAAAAATTACCAGCTTTACCATTGACCATATCCGCCTGCAGCCCGGGCTCTATGTTTCCCGGAAGGATGCCGTGGGCAGCGAGACCGTCACCACCTTCGATCTGCGGCTCACCAGCCCCAATGAGGAACCGGTAATGAACACGGCGGAGGTGCACACCATTGAGCATCTGGCCGCCACCTTTCTGCGCAACGACCCTGCCTGGAAGGACCGGGTGCTGTACTTTGGCCCCATGGGCTGCCGCACCGGCTTCTACCTGCTGCTGTCCGGCGACCTGAGCTCCCAGGACGTGCTGCCCCTGGTGACCGATTGCTTCCGCTTCATCCGGGACTACCGGGGGGAGATCCCCGGGGCCAGCCCCAAAGACTGCGGCAACTACCTGGACATGAATCTCTCCATGGCCAACTACTGGGGCAGGCGCTATACCGCCCTGCTGGAAAACATCACGCCTGATCGGCTCACTTATCCGGAATAAGGAGAACATCATGACAAAACTTGGAATTATCGGTGCCATGACCCAGGAGGTTGAGACTCTGGTGGAATCCATGGCCGAATGCACTTCGAAGGAAATTGCAGGAAGCACCTTTTATGAAGGCACATTGGACGGTCTGCCCGCCGTCATCGTCCAGTGCGGCGTGGGCAAGGTCAATGCTGCACTGTGCGCCCAGATCCTCTGCTCCTGCTTTTCCGTCACCCATTTGGTGAACACCGGCATTGCCGGCTCTCTGAGCAATGATTTGGACATTGCAGACCTGGTGGTCAGCCGGGACGCCATGTACCACGACTTTGACTGCGTCCACTTCGGCTACCCCTATGCCAAGGTACCCGGCATGGATGTGATAGCCTTCCCTGCGGACGACGCCCTGATGGCCTACGCCTTCTCCGCCGCCGAGGCTGTGAACCCCGGCCACACCAAAATTGGCCGCGTTGCCAGCGGCGACCAGTTCATCGCAGACAAAGAAAAGAAGGACTTCATCATCGAAAAGACCCAGGCCCTTTGCACAGAGATGGAGGGTGCCGCCATAGCTCAGACCGCTTACCGCAACGGCGTTCCCTTCGTGATCCTGCGGGCAATCTCCGATAAGGCCGACAACAGTGCCGAAATGGACTACCCCACCTTTGAAACGCTGTCCGCCCACCGCTGCGCGGAAGTGACCCATCGGCTGGCCCGGACGCTGCTGGAAGCGGAGTCCGCCTGAACCTTTCACAAATAAATATACGGAAGCTGCCGAAAGAAATCTTTGAAAAATCTTTAATTCTTCCGGCAGTTTCTTGCATTTCCAGGTCGGCTGTGATATAGTTAGTGCATTATGTTTACTGGAGGCCATACCCCATGGGCTTGCACCGAATCCCGAAAAAATGTGCGATTGCACTGCTTGCACTCCTGCTTGTCGGCTGCGGAAAAGCGGATCCCGTCCCGGAGGCAACGCAAGCTGCAACCGAGACCACTTCCGCCCAATATCTGCAAACAGAGCTTAAAATGATCGTCACCTATGAAAATCTGGGTGACCTGGAAAATTACAAAAACCTGAAGCTGCTGGATGCCACGGGCTCCACCGCCTACCCCGCCCTGGAGGCCTATGCCTCCAGGCATCCTGACGTAGACATCATCTATACGGTGGACCTGGGGAAAAAAGCCGTCGCCCACGGGACACCGGAGATCACGCTGACTGCCGAGGAAACGGACTACGAAGCGCTGATGACAAACCTTTCCTACCTGAAAGACACCCAGCGCCTGATTCTTCCCAAAACCATTCTCACAGCCGATGAGCTCAGCAACCTGCAAAACGCCTACCCCAATCTGGAAATCACCTACACCCTGGGGCTGGCCGGTCAGGAATTCACCGCCGACACCACCACCTTGGACCTTTCCCAGTTGACCTCCGGGCAGATCAACGCCGCCCAGGAAGTCCTTGCAAGACTCCCCCAGCTGGAAAGTGTGGAGCTTATGCGCGCCGACGGAACCACAGGCCTCAGCCAGGCCGATGTGGAGTGGCTGGTCAACGCCGCCCCCAACGCCAGCTTTCACTACACCTTCACCCTCTTCGGCAAAGAGATCTCCACCAACGACAGCCGCGTGGAATTCAAGAATCTTTCCCTGACAGAGGACGATGTTCCCGCTCTGAAGCAGGCTCTGGCAATCATGACAGACTGCAAGGCCTTTGTGCTGGAGAACTGCGGCCTGGACAACGACACCATGGCCACCATCCGGGCGGAATACCCCAGAACAGAGCTGGTCTGGAAAATTCAATTTGGCAAATACAGCGCCTGGACCAACACGGATACCATCCGGGCCGTTTACAATGTCTTCGATGACACCTGCGGGAACCTGAAATACTGCTGGAAGACCAAGTATATGGACATTGGCCATAACGAGACCCTGACGGATCTGAGCTTTGTAGGCTATATGCCGGACCTGGAGATCCTTATCGCCTCCGGCTGCGCCGTCAAGCAGCTTCCGGAAGGGATTGGAAACTGCAAGAAGCTGGAATTTCTGGAGTTGGCCTATTGCTACAAGCTGGAATCCGTTGATCCGCTGGCCGGCTGCGAGGGGCTGAAAAACCTGAACATCTGTTATTCCAAGGTTTCCGACCTGAAGGCCCTGGACGGTCTGCCCCTGGAGCAATTCATGTGCAAGCAGACCCGGGTCCCCGCCGCTGAGCAGCAGATTTTCAAGGATATTCATTCCAACTGCGTTACCAATTTCTACGGCAAGGAGCCCTATGCCGGTGCAGGCTGGCGCTATGTCGACAACGGAAAGACCTATACGGAGATCTACAAAAAAGTCCGTGAGGTCTTCGACTATGACGATATGCCCATGCCGACTGTTGCCAAAAAATAACCACAAGAGGGCGGCGCAATGCCGCCCTCAGACTGTCGAAAAACCCCTTACGGGCTTTTCCGACAAGTTTTTGCAGTCTGCCGCGCGCACTCCTTGTTCGCCTATGGCGAACAACTCGCACACTTGCAGCCTGAGATGTATTTTCTGTCAGGTACACGCCCCGACAGAAAATGATTTGATTTTATTTGTCGGCTTACGCCGCCAAACTCTGCGAGGCTTTTTTGACAAGCTGAGGGCGGCGCAATGCCGCCCTTCTTGCTTAAAGAGGAAAAAGACATGAACTACATCATTTTTGACCTGGAATGGAACCAGCCGGCAGACGACCTCTCCACCGTTGTGGACCCCATCTATTTCCCTGGGGATATTATTGAAATCGGTGCTGCCAAGCTGGACGAGCACTTTCAGCTTGTAGACACACTGCGGGTCTACAGCAAGCCGAAATTCTACCCCAAAATGCACAAGCGCATTGCCTCCCTCACCGGCATCCACGACAAGCTTCTGGAAGAACAGGGACTTCCCTTTCCGGAAGCCTACGCAAAATTCATCGACTGGTGCGGAGACGAATACGCCTTTATGACCTGGAGCATGAGCGATCTGCCCACCCTGATCGACAATATGGTGGCCTACGGCGTGGATATCTCCGACCTGCCGGACTGGTACGACCTCCAGCGGATCTTCGGTCGGGAGATCATGCGCAGCACCGTGAAATACTCCCTGGAATACGCCATGGAGGTTCTGAACGAGACCGGCGGCGACGCCCACGATGCCATGAACGACTCCGTGAACACGGCCAAAATCTGCGACCACCTGGACCTGGAAAGCTATCTGGACGAATACGCCTCCCGGGTCTTTGCGGAGGCCCCGGGCAGCCACAGCTATGAAAGCACCCAGGCCGCTTTGCAGGACGCAAGTTTGCTGCGCTTCCCCTGCCCCTGGTGCGGCGATACCGTCAGCTGTGGGCCCTGGATCCACAGCTGGAAGCAGGACTACGTGAGCTACGGCAAGGATGAAGCCGGAGACGAATTCTACGTGACCCTCACCGTCTCCCATCTGCCGGACGGCAGCTGCCGGTGCAAGCGCATTTTCCAGGAGATGAGCGACGACCTGTGGGAGCAATACCAGGACCGGAAGGCTCTGCTTGGGGTATGAAAAAGCACAAAAAGGAGAGGAACGCAAAATGCGATCCTCTCCGTTCTTTTAGCGCATATAGTCAAATTGCAGATCGTAAATATCTACCGTGTCGCCGTCCTGGATGCCCATCTTCTCCAGGCGGTCAAACAGGCCGCACTTGCGGAGCATCTGGTCAAAGTAGTTCCGGGACTCATAGTCATCAAAGTTGATGTTCTGTACCAGCCGCTCCAGCCAGGTACCGGTGATGACCCAGGTGGAACCAAGATGCTCGATGGAAAGCTCCTGGGGATCTCCGGCCTCGGGCTGCTGCTCCACATATTCCGGCTCATAGATCGTCACAGGGGGCAGGGTGCGCAGCTTTTCAGCCACCACCCGCATGAGATTCCGGGTACCCTGGGTGGTACCGGCGGAGATCTCATACAGCTCGCAGCCCGCAGCCTCCACGCAGGCCCGGAGGCGCTGGAGGTTGTCGCTGTCCGGGGGCAGCAGGTCGATCTTATTGGCAGCCACGATCATGGGCCGGTTGCTCAGGTCCACGCTGTAATTGGCCAGCTCGTCACAGATGGCGTTAAAGTCCTCTACCGGGTCTCTGCCCTCGCTGCCGGACACATCCACAACATGAACCAGCAGTCGGCAGCGGTCAATGTGCCGCAGGAAATCATGGCCCAGGCCCGCACCCTCAGCCGCACCCTCAATGATGCCGGGGATATCCGCCATGACGAAGGACACACCCTCATCCACATAGATGACGCCCAGGTTGGGGAACAGCGTGGTGAAATGGTAGTTAGCGATCTTCGGCCGGGCATTGGAGGTGACGGAAAGGAGGGTGGATTTTCCAACATTGGGGAAGCCCACCAGACCAACGTCTGCCAGAAGCTTGAGCTCCAGGATCACATCCCGCTCCTGGCCCTTCACGCCTGCCTTGGCGAAACGGGGAACCTGACGGGTCGCAGTGGCATAGTGGGCATTGCCCCAGCCGCCCCGGCCGCCCTTGGCGATGACAAAGTCCTCGCCGGTGGACATGTCCACAATGATCTGGTTGGTCTCCGCATCCCGGACCACGGTGCCCCGGGGGACCTCGATAATCAGGGGCTCTCCCCGCTTGCCGCTCATATTCCGGCCCAGGCCGTTCATACCTGCCTGCGCGGCGTACTTCCGCTTATAACGGAAATCCAGCAGTGTGGAAAGATTGTCATTGACCCGCAGGATCACGCTGCCGCCATGGCCGCCGTCGCCGCCGTCGGGACCGCCGGAGGCCACATATTTTTCCCGGTGGAAGGCCACGGCGCCATCGCCGCCCCGTCCGCCGCAGACTGTAATTCGAACCTTATCTACAAACATTGTTTACCTCCATGGTTTCACGGTGGGTGACACAAAAAAGGAAATTTGTCCGCCATTTCTTTTTTTCTGCCACCCGCATTTCAAAAAAAGGACTGCCGCCGAAAAGCAGCAGTCCTTCATTCACAGGCTTGTCTTACTGCTCAGCGTAAACGGAGCACTTCCGACGGTCCTTGCCCATGCGCTCAAACTTGACGGTGCCGTCAACCAGGGCGAACAGGGTATCATCCTTGCCGATACCAACGTTGGTGCCGGGATGGATGTGGGTGCCTCTCTGGCGAACCAGGATGTTGCCAGCCAGAACGAACTGACCGTCAGCACGCTTGCAGCCCAGACGCTTGGACTCGGAATCACGGCCGTTCTTGGTGGAACCGCCGCCCTTGTGGTGAGCGAAGAACTGAATACCAATCTTCAGCATTGTATTACACCTCCAAAACTTCGATATTGTCGGGATAATCGTCCCGCAGGCTGCACAGATACAGCATCATTCCGGCGAGGCACGCCTGGACGCTCTCTTCTTCATCGCAGCTTGTGGGGAGGGTCAGGGTGATGCGGGCATCCTCCTCTTTGACCCGAACCTTGGCCTTCGCGCCGCACACATCATTGATGGTGGCCTCGGCCATGGCAACAGCGGCGGAGATGGCGGCACAGACAATGTCGGAGCCTGCCTCAGCGTAACCGCTGTGACCGGAGACGGAGAATCCGGTGATCCGCTCGTCCTCGGTAAAAAATTCGATCTTTGTCATACTCTTAAATTACAGAGCGATCTTGGTGATCTCGACCTTGGTATAGGGCTGACGGTGACCGATGTGGGTCTTCTCGTTCTTCTTTGCCTTGTACTTCAGCACGTCGATCTTCTTGCCCTTGCCGTTCTTCACGACCTTGGCCTCGACCACAGCGCCCGCAACCACGGGAGCACCGATCTTGGAGTTCTCGCCGTCCAGGACAGCCAGAACCTGGTCAAACTTCACGGTCTGCTCAGCCTCAACAGCCAGCTTCTCGATGAACAGGACATCACCCTCAGCAACGGTGTACTGCTTACCGCCGGTAACAAAAACTGCCTTCATTTCTCATTTCACCTACTTTAATTGTGTAGTCTCGCTCGAAAGGCGGCTGCTTTTGGGCAGCACTTGTAAGCCTCTTTGATGCGGCTGAATCATTTTACCATTGATCTTTTCAAAAGTCAACATTCTTTTTGAAAAATATTTGAATTTTTCGCTCTTTCTTTATGGTTCATTTCCACAAATGCGCGGGGGTTTGTTCCTCCTAAAAAAATTCCCGCAGGAAACCCTGCGGGAATTTTTAATGGGAAAAGTTACGCCTTGCCGTCGGAGCCCAGAACGTGAACGATCTTGTGAGCGACCATGTCCTTGACAGCCTGACGAGCGGGCTTCAGGTACTGGCGAGGATCGAAGTGATCGGGATGCTCGTAGAAGTACTTACGGATGTTGCCGGTCATAGCCAGACGGATATCGGAGTCGATATTGATCTTGCAGACAGCCAGCTGAGCAGCCTTCCGCAGCTGATCCTCGGGGATGCCGATGGCATCGGGCATATTGCCGCCGTAGGTATTGACCATCTTCACGAATTCCTGGGGAACGGAAGAGGAGCCGTGCAGAACGATGGGGAAGCCGGGCAGACGCTTGATGCACTCCTCCAGAACGTCGAAACGCAGGGGGGGCGGAACCAGAATGCCGTCGGCATTCCGGGTGCACTGAGAGGGCTTGAACTTGTAAGCGCCGTGGCTGGTGCCGATGGCAATGGCCAGGGAGTCACAGCCGGTGCGGGAAACGAACTCCTCAACCTCTTCGGGATGGGTGTAGCTTTCCTTGCCGTGCTCAACAGCCACTTCGTCTTCCACGCCGGCCAGAGTGCCCAGCTCAGCCTCGACAACAACGCCGTGGTCATGGGCATACTCAACGACCTTCTTGGTCAGAGCGATGTTCTCCTCGAAGGACTTGGAGGAGGCGTCGATCATAACGGAGGTAAAACCGCCGTCAACGCAGCTCTTGCACAGCTCGAAGCTGTCACCGTGGTCCAGGTGCAGAGCGATGGGGATTTCGGGATTTTCAATGACGGCAGCCTCGACCAGCTTCACGAGGTACGTGTGGTTGGCGTAGGCACGAGCGCCCTTGGAAACCTGCAGGATGACGGGAGACTTCAGCTCGCCGGCAGCTTCGGTGATGCCCTGAACGATCTCCATGTTGTTGACGTTGAAAGCGCCGATGGCGTAGCCGCCGTCGTAGGCCTTCTTGAACATTTCGGTTGTTGTTACGAGAGCCATTGGAATCAATCCTTTCATATATAGAGGACTTGCGCCCTCCTGTATTCCGAAACATATTATAGCACATTTTGGGAATAATTCAATAATTATATTTGCCAAATGAATGTCTTTATGCTATAATGTTCACCGTATGGGTTTTTAAGCGCCCATTTCCAGCATTTTCCACAAATCTTTATATCAAACCTAATATGGAGGTATAGTAAATGTCTGAAAAGAATCTGGTTGGTTCCCTGATCGTCGGTCAGTCCGGCGGCCCCTCTTCCGTCATCAACTGCTCCGCTTACGGTGTTATCAAGACCGGTCTGGAGAACCCCAACATCACCAAGGTCTACGGTGCCTTCCACGGCATCAAGGGTGTGCTGAACGATCAGCTGATGATCATGGACGAGGAGGATCCCGCAGAGCTGGCCAACATGATGCATACGCCCTCTTCCGCCCTGGGCTCCTGCCGTTATAAGATCGCCGATCCCGATGTGGACGATACCGATTACAAGCGTATCCTGGAGATCTTCAAGAAGTACAATGTGCGCTACTTCTTCTACAACGGCGGCAACGACTCCATGGATACCTGCAACAAGATCTCCAAGTACATGGCCAAGGTCGGCTACGAGTGCCGGGTCATGGGCGTGCCCAAGACCATCGACAACGATCTGGCCGGCACCGACCACTGCCCCGGCTTCGCCTCCGCTGCCAAGTACATCGCTACCTCCTTCATGGAAGTCTCCCGTGACAGCAAGGTCTACGACACCGGCATGGTGACCATCATCGAGTGCATGGGCCGTCACGCCGGCTGGCTGACCGCCGCTGCGGCTCTGGCAAACACCAAGGGCGACGGCCCCGATCTGATCTATGTTCCCGAAGTTGACTTCGACATGGACAAGTTCGTTGCCGATGTGAAGCGCATCTACGCCGAAAAGAAGAACTGCCTGGTTGCCGTCTCCGAAGGCATTCACTATGCCGACGGCACCTTCGTGTCCGAGGCCAAGGCTTCCGGCACCGACGGCTTCGGCCATGCCCAGCTGGGCGGTCTGGCCGCTCGCCTGGCCGACGTGGTCAAGGCTGCTACCGGCGCCAAGGTCCGTCCCATCGAGCTGAGCCTGCTGCAGCGCTGCGCTGCCCACTGCGCTTCCGGCACCGATATGGCCGAGTCCTTCATGTCCGGCAAGGTGGCTGTGGAGTCCGCCGTTTCCGGCACCACCGACAAGATGGTCGGTTTCGAGTGCACCCGGGATGCCAACGGCTACCACTGCGAGCCCAAGCTGTTCGATCTGAGCCTGGTGGCCAACACCGAGAAGAAGCTGCCTCTGGAGTGGATCAACGCCGAGGGCAACGGCATCAACCAGGGCTTCATTGACTACTGCCTGCCCCTCATCCAGGGCGAGACCGATATGGTCAAGGAAGACGGCCTGCCCCGGTTCGTCCACCTGAAGCGGGTCTTCGCCAAGTAAATCCCTTTTGCCCCCTATGGGAGGCCGGAAAACCGGCCTCCCATTTTTGCTGAAAAAGTTCTGTGGTCACTTCCCGGGATTTGTTTCAGAAAATGAACAATTTGAAAACTCACTCAAAAAAAAAAAAAAAAAAAAAAAAAAAAAAAAAAAAGAATAAAAATGCAAAATGTGCAAAAAGCGCCGGACCATCGGCCCGGCGCTTTCTTGATTCTGTTTTTACAGCTCGTTCAGAGCTTCAACGATTCTTTTCGCCAGAAAAGCAGCAAAAGAATCGATATCCTGCTTCATTCCGCTCAGGAACCACTCCCGGACCAGGCCCACTGCACCGCAGATGGTATAGGTGCTCATATCCTCATAGGCATTTTCCTGGGAAGCCCCTTCAAAAACGGGGTACGACTCTCTCGCCTGCGCAATGGCCCGATCCCGGATTTTATCGAAAATATCATCCCGGAATCCGTCGGCAGAAAGAGCCTGAAACAGGTCCTTATGCTCCATAATATAGCCGAGCTGTTCCGCAATATTCTTCATTGCGGTGGCTTCGTCCGTCAGTTTCCCCTCCCACTGGACTCCGGAAAGGATCTTGTTCTCCATCTCCGTCTTCAGCTGGGAGATGTTTCGGTAGTTCCGGTAGAAAGTGGAACGGTTGATTCCAGCCTTCTCGCAGATCTGGGCCGGCGTAATATCGCTGAAGGCCTTCTCCTGGAGCAGCCCGACAAGAGCTGCCGATAATTTTTGTTTTGTTTTCCGAACGCGTGCATCCTCTGCCATATGACCGCTCCTCAATTTTTATTCTTGTTTTATCTTTTCGTATTATAGCATCATATTTCAAAAAAATCAACTATCTGACAAGAATATTTTATTTCAAATTTTTAATATATATTCACTTTCTGCGATAAAATCTCATAATTTTGTCTGTTTTGAAAGTTTTTACAAAAGGGATTGCATCCCGCTTCAAAAAGGAATATAATGCAGGTATTCATACAGAGTCTTGAGGCGTTATCTCAATGGAAAACAATCATCTGCGCATGTGTCCTCCAATGCGGGAGAAAGTGGAATGACAAAAACAGAGCTTTTCCTGCCGGGGGATTGGCTGGAGGCCCGCGACGGTTTCTGCCTTTGCCGCCGCCCCCTGTCCACCCTGCTGCACCGGCTTGGCATCCGGGACACCGGAATTTCCCCTATCAACAAACAGGATGTAGACGGCTACTTTGACGACTGGCACCTGTTCCGCCTGGGCCAAAATCCAAGGGTCTGCGGTCTGGCAAAGCTGCGGGAGCAGGAGCACGACTTTTTCCCCGGCTTCTCAGACCGGGATGACCCGGCGGTTACCATTTCTTTTGTGGCCTTTCCCCTGGAAACGCTGGAAGCGCTGTCTCCCGGGGATACCCCCGGCAGTCCCGCTATGGAACGCTTTGTGGATGCCTTCCGGGACGTAACGGAGCGGTTTTCCCGCCCACATGATCCCCAATTGCAGCGCTATTTCAGCAACCCCGCCAGTCTGGGCAGCTATGCAATCGCAAACGCCTATGTAGGAAAAATTCTGTCTCTCTTCCCGGATGGGCGCATCCCGCTGCCGGACAGGTTTCTTCTGGCTCCCCGACGGCTGCTTGCCGGTCTGGAGCAGCTGGGCGGCGATCTCTACTGCCCCGGAGAAAAATGCCTGAAAATCCGGGACCCCAAAAATCCCACGCTCCGGGAACAGCAGGCCATCCTGGCGGTACACACCTGCAATCTAACCTTCAATTCCTTTGCAGCAGAGGTCAAGTTTCATGCTGATGCTCTGATCCTCTGGCCGAAACACCTTCCCTATGTGGGCAAGCGCTTCTGGTACCGGTCCGCCCTTCGGGCCGATATGCAGTTCGGCCCAGAGCGGCGGCTATATGAGGCCATGCTCTGCCCCTATCACGACCCAAACAGCCGCCTTGTAAAGCAGCAGCGCCTGCTTCACGGGGCGAAATAAGGAGGCTTTTTAATGGACAAATACGCTCTCACCAACTGTATCCTGCTGGACGGCACCGAAGCCATGCAGCCCCGGAAGGACCTTGCTATTCTGGTTGATCAAGGCAAAATTCAGGCTATTGTCCCCGCAGCTGCCGTACCCAAGGACTACCCCAAGCGGGACCTGGACGGGCAATATGTACTGCCCGGGCTGATTAACCTCCATGTCCACCTGGCAGGCTCCGGCAAGCCCAAGAAGAAGCAGAGTGACCCCGTAAAGGCCGTGAAGCTGGTAACCGCCAATGGCTTCACCAAAAAGCTGGGCAAGGCCATGGTGGCAGGCTACGCCAGGCAGCAGCTGCTCTCCGGCGTCACCACCATCCGCACCGTGGGCGGCATTCTGGACTTTGACTCCCAACTGCGGGATCAAATCAACGAGGGGAAGCAAATCGGCCCCCGGATTCTGGCGGGGAATATGGCCATTTCCGTCCCCGGCGGCCACATGGCCGGGTCTCTGGCCTACGCGGTCACCTCTCCCGAGGAGGCCCGGCAGCGGGTCAAGGACATTGCCGCCACCAAGGCAGACCTCATCAAGCTGATGATCACCGGCGGTGTGCTGGATGCGGTGAAAAAGGGAGAGCCGGGCGTGCTGAAAATGGACCCCGCCATCATCCGCGCCGCCTGTGACCAGGCCCATGCACTGGGGCTGAAGGTCGCCGCCCATGTGGAAAGCCCGGAGGGCGTGAAGGCTGCTCTGGAAAACGGCGTGGACACCATTGAGCACGGGGCCATGCCGGATGCGGAGATGCTGGAGCTGTTCCGCACCCACGGCGCCAGCCTTGTAACCACCATCTCCCCCACCCTTTCTTTTGCCCTGTTCGATCAGTCCGTCAGCCATGCCACGGATATGCAGAAGTATAACGGACGCATTGTCATGGACGGCATTGTGGGCTGCGCCAAGGCCTGCCTGGAGGCCGGGATCCCCGTAGGCCTGGGCACAGACACCGCCTGCCCCTACGTCACCCAGTATGGCACCTGGCGGGAGCTGACCTACCTGCGCCGGTTCTGCGGCGTCTCCAACACCCAGGCCCTGCACATTGCAACCCTGGCCAGCGCCAGAATTGCGGGCGTTGAGAAGGAAACCGGCTCCATTGAAGCCGGAAAGTCTGCGGATATGCTGGTCTGCCGGGAGAACCCCCTGAACAACCTTGCCGCCCTGCGGCAGCTGAGCAGCGTCATCTTCCGGGGCAAGTGCTACACCCCGAAGGTGAAGCCCATTCCCCAGGTGGAGCAGGAGCTGGACAACTACCTATAACGCAAACGAGGCGGCCAACCGGCCGCCTCAATTTTTTATTCTGTCCGGAATTCATCCGCCATGATTTTTACATAGGCGCTCAGGTTGTCCGTTTCGGCAATGGGATAGTTTTGGATCACCGCGTAAATGCCATTGAAATCCTTTTCCTGGAAGGATATGGAGAGGAATTCCGTACCGTCCGCGCTATCGCCCGAAACACCGCCGCTTTTATCCTCATACAGATTATAGTCAGAGCCGGCTGTAGAGAGACCCCATTGGATGGCCTCACTAAAATTCGTGGTGTCCAGCTTCACCACAGCAAACCAGACGTTCACATTTTTCTCGCACATCCAGATGGACGCGGCATAGCCGCCATAGCGAACTTCCCCATCGGCATTCCGGAAGGCAACGCCCTCCTTTGGAATATAGGTGGAGTAGCCATAGGTCCGGTAAAGCCGGCAGTCCACCGGATACTCTTCCCAGCGCTGCTCGGCCTCGATGTAACGGTTCATCATGAATGTGGTCTCCGCGTCCCGGTCGCTGACACCCGTCAGATACCCGGATATTTCACTGGGCCAACCGTTAAAGGAGCCGTACATTGCCCCAAGAACGCCCAGTCCCTCCGTCCCGAACGCAGGGTTTTCCATGATGCAGACAAAGTCGCCGGTTTCCGTGCGGAGGAATTCCACGGTAGCCCCATCCGCAAACAACGCGCCTCTGGCGTTCTGCGTCATATCCCAGTCGGGATTTGCTTCCATCACCCAGTCCCGGATCGCCTGATCGTCCATTCCGGGCCGGAACAGGACCGTCAGGCGAGTGGGGTACTGCTGATCGTAAAATTTCCGCAGGGCTTCCCGGTTCGTGGTGTCGAGCATGCTGTTCAGGCCGAATTCCTCCAGAGTCTGGTCGGCACAGACCCATCGGTCCGCTGTGGTGCCGTGGTAGTCAATGACCTCGTGGAGCCATCCCTCCCGGGGAATGTACAGGGAATAGCCGTCGCCGATGAAGAGGTCTGCTGCGACAGGGTATTTGTCCGCCCCTTGCCAAACGGTTAAATTGCAGCTGGCATCCCGCCCGAGCAGCTCCGGCGTCACTTCCGTGGTGTCGCTGTTCCCGTTCGTCACCTCTGCCGTGCCCAGGCTCACCCACTGAGTCCAGACGGCATCCGGTTCATCCGTATAGTCCCCTTCCAGGTCCTCCACAGTCCAGCCGTCAGCGCTTCTTTGCAGTCTGGCCCAGGAGCGGTTTCCAATGCCGCCGGAAGCATAGAACACGCCGTCGGCCTTGAGCTGGCTCATCTGGCGTTCATAGTAGATTTCTCCCAGGATCTGCCCGTCAAAGCTGCCCAGTACCAGCCTGGGCAGATCGCCGGTGCCTTCCAATTCCACCACCAGCTCCTCAAGCCCATCGCCGTCCATATCCAGCTTTGCATACCGGGCAGGCTTCGGCGCTTCCTCTGTGCCCATCCACTTTGCCAATACCCCGCAGAATTCGGACACGGTGTAAGAATTGTAAGAATTTGCAAAATCCCCGTTGTAAAACCGGATCCCGTCCCGCAGAACCATTCTCTGCCAGTCCTCTGCATCCGCCATTGCGCCGGACTGCGCCGCCATGGTCTCGCTGGCTTTTTCAGAGGCCTGCTTTGCTGCAAGGTTCTGCAGGCCGAAATAGCCCGCCCCCAGAATCAGCACAAACATGGCAGCCACGGAAAGAATCTTCAACGCAGTCACCACCGGCCGCTTTTTCCTGACGATTCTCAGCCGCCCCTCCCGGAAGGCATCCGCCTGCTGGATATAGCTGCTCTGCACACCGCTGAGCATTTCCAAAAGCTCCAGTTCCGTCATCTCAGGCCCTCCTTTTCCAGGTATGTATCCAGTCTGCCCCGAATGCGGTGAAGCATGGAGCGGACCTTGGTCTGGGAAAAGCCGGAATGCTCGGCAATCTCCTGGGAGGACTCCAGATACCAGTACCGGCACAGAAACACATTGCGCTCCACCACACTGAGCTGCCCTAAGAAGCGGTTCACCGCCCCCAGAGTCTCCCGACGGATCAGGTCATTTTCCAGTGTCCCCGCCCCGGAGACGCAGTCCTTCAGCTCCTCCAGCGCAAGCTCCATCTGTCCGCCGCCCCGCTTAAAGGCCCGGGTCCTGCGCCAGCGGTCAATGGACAGGTTCCGGGTGATCCGGCCTAAAAATGCGGAAAAGGGCGAGGGCCGCTTGGGTGGAATGGAATTCCAGGCTGAAAACCAGGTATCGCTGACGCACTCCTCCGCGTCCTCTTCGTTTTCCAATACGTGCATCGCAATGGAGTGGCAATAGGGGCCATATTTGCTTGCCGTCTCTCCGATTGCCTGCTCTGAGCGGGAAAAATACAGATTGAGAATCTGCTCGTCCTCCATCCCGGCTACCTCCTTTTTTGTCTTTCACTTATAATAACGAAAAACACTGGGCGTTGTTGCACGGAAAAACAAAAATATTTTTCTTTTTTTATTATAGTTCAGCCACGCCCGCTTTGCAACGGCATTTGCTTCTGGACAGGAGGCCTTCTGCGCGGTAAACGCCGTTCCGGAAAGGCGCCAAACTATAAAACCAAAAACCAGGCGCATACTTGTCATCCTCGCTGCGGTGCTGACCCCTCAGGAGCAGACCGCTCAGGCTGCCGAATGCGTATTCGCCTTTTTGCAGGAAGGCAATGCCGCATGATTCGCAGCTTCCATCCATCCTGAATCCTGAACCCCGAAAGACGCGAAACGGCTAGCAAGCCATTCCGCGTCTTTTCTTATATTCGTTTACCGCAAAACCGTCCCATCCGCCAGCGCAATGGTGCAGCCGTTCAGATTCAGGGTACCGTTGTTTTCCAGACTGGTGAGGGTGCACTCGCCGGTGAGGGTCCAGGTAGCCCCGGCGGCAATCTCTGCCTTGGTAACTCCATGGGCCTTGGCGTTCTGCAAGTGGTGCATCAAGGAGGAATCCGTAATGCCGGAGGCCATCAGTGCCACCACCGTGATGATACACTTGGTCTTCACATCGATTTTCTCCTGATTCCAGACCTCACCGAAGAGCACATCATCATTCAGGTGGGCAAACATAGGCGCAAAGTCCACCAACTGGGTGCGGCCTGCTGTCTGGGTGATTTTTTCAGCGTATTCACACTCCTGTTGTATTATCCACAGGGCTTCAACAGCCCCAGTGTTACCGAATTGCCTGCTTTTCCTCTTGGCCGTCCAGCCAATAGGTGAGCTGAATGCCGCCATCCGCCTGAACTTCCGCCTTTTCTGCCTGGGCAAAGATGCGCTGAACCCGGGCGAATCTCGCCATTGTCTCCGGGCTGTAGTTGGCAGGATTGTCTGAGCAGAGCAGAATATTGCCAAACAGCGCATTGGCTGTGCTCAGCTTGTCCTTTTCCTCCGGCGTCAGCCGGCAGTTCTCCTCCCGCAGCAGGAACACATCCGGGTCATTTCCAAAGGCCCGGCCGTTGAGCTGGCGGCGGAAAACCGTATTGTCGATGGACTGCCTGGTGGAGATCCGCTCCCGGTGGAGCAGCCGCATGAACCACTTGTCGTCCCAACTGAGGCTCACATCGCAGCCGATGCGGCAATAGTCCACTACCCCGAAGCAGGGCATCAGCGGCACGCCGCAGCCGAGGATCAGCTTGTCCCCGCACCACTGCCGCAGCAGCTTCATGGCCCGGCCCATTCTGGCGGCCCTGGACTCCCGCTCGTTTCCAAAGGGGGCCACGGCATAGAGGAAATCCAGCTTCACAAGATCAAAATGCCACGTGTCAAAGACCCGTTCAAAAACCCGCCGGAGATAGTCCTGCACCTGGGGATTGTCGATATCCAGCGCATAGAAGCCGCTCCAATTGCAGCCGCAGTACCAGCTTTGCCCATCGGTTTTCAGCAGCCAGTCCGGGTGCTCCCGGTAGATTTTAGACTTTGTCTCGCACACAAAGGGGGCCAGCCACAGCCCAGCCAGCAGGCCGCTCGCATGGCTCTGCTCTACAAAGGGGGCGAGGCCATCCGGGAATTTCTTCGGGTCCGTTTCCATCCAGTCTCCCACAAAGGGTTCCCAGCCGTCGTCGATCTGGAATAGACTCCCTTTGGGCAGCACCTGTCGGTAGCCCTCCAGGTCCTCCGCCACGGAGGCGGCACTGATATCCTGATAGCGATTGTACCAGCTGGAATAGCCCGTCAGCCTGGGGGCCGGTCTTGCCGTGCAGCCCATGGCCGCGAACCAGGCATCGAACACCTGTCTCTCACTGCCCTGGGCAAAGAACAGGTCAAAGGCCGGGAATTCTCCGCCCGGATGGCGGACCCCGGCGCAGTCCCGGCGGACGGTTAGCTTCCCTGCCTGGGCATCGTAGCCGAAGACGGTGTAGCCGGGGGTTTCATCCAGGGAGCCGATCAGGCGGTAGGTATCTCCATTGCGGAAATAGCAATAGGAAAAGCCGTGGCTTTGGCCCTTTTTCCCGCTGTAGGGCACGAAAAAGTAGTCCCCGTAGCGGTCCAGGCCATAATGCTTCCGGATAAACCCAGGCACACCGTCCAGGCCCCGGAGCTTATCCTGCTTTCCCAGCTCCGGGCAGTGGGTCCAGGTCTGGTAGCCGTTCATGAAGAGCCTTTCCGTCTCCCCCATGGCCCAGGGCAGCTCTGCCCGGGCATCCGTCAAAATTCCTGCCGGAAGCGCCGCCCGGATGCGGAGCACGCCGCAGTCCGGGGAAAAAGCCGCCGTTCCTTCCAGGCTTCCGGCGTCCGTTCCGGCGCAAAATGTTAGAAGCTGTTCCATTTAGCCTTCCTCCTTTTCGATTTCAAAGACAACGCTGACACTTTCGCAGCCCGGGGCGCTAACGGTCAGCTTCGCCTGTCCGGCTGCGCCCACCGTGCGCAGGTAAGTACCGCCCATGCCGCCCTCGGCAGTCTGGATGCCGGGACCCACCAACTGGGCCGGTCCCTCCAGGGTATATTGCAGAGGCAGCTGGGCATAGGGTGCCACATTGCCGTTCTCGTCCAGAATGCGGACCCGGACCGCTGCCATATCGTAGGAAGCCCCCTCTGTCAGCTTCTCCCCAGAGACGCGGACCTCCAGATGGAGCTTGCCGCCGGGGCTCACGGTCACGGAAGCAACGGTCTTCTCCCCGTCCTTCGCGTCAAACCGCCAACGGGTGGCCTCGCCGCCCCAGTTGCCCACATACTTTCCGTAGAGGTCCACTCCATCGGAAAATTTCATCTTGTAGCGGACCATGCACCGGGCCATTTTCAGCTTCTTACGCAACGGCAGTCCAGCCAGGCCGTATTTTCCGGCGGCAAGCAGGCAGTCCCGCAGGGCATCCGCCTTGGACTTTTCAAAGTGCTCCTGGGTTTCCAAAAGCTCGCCGATGGTGTCGTCTACGCACAGGGGTGGATGGGGCAGCGCCGTCCAGGGGCTGGGCTTCAAGGTTGTCACATACACATCGTTCTTATAGAGCTCCACCCGCTGGGCATTGGAGAAGACATAGACCGTGCCCACCTGTCCCGCCGGATAGTCGCCGATGTCCATGGAGGAGCTAACCGCCAGCACCGGTGTCTCTGCCTGAGAGGTATAGACCGCTGCCGCCAGCTTGGGATTGCGAAAGCTGTCCAGAACGCCATGATAGCAGATACGGTCCCCGGAACCAAAATCCTTGTGGGTGGCGTAGTCGAACATACACCAGCCGAAGCAGCCCACGTGCTCGCCGTCTGCATAGGCCGCGTTCAGCACCCGGGCGTGGCGCAGCGCATGCTCCTGCCGGTGGGGCCAATCGTCAAAGGGCTTTGTGGGGTACATATGGCCATTGCACTCAGAGATCAGCAATGGCTTGTCCCGTTCCCGCATAACGTCCTTTTTCCGCTTTACGCCGGGGTTGTTTCCCGTATGGGAAAAGTCGTTAAAGGCGTACACATCCTCCAAAAGACTGCTCTTTTCCAGATACCGGACGCCGGAGGTGGCCCGGCTGGGATCCAAAGCGTGGGCAATGGCATTTGTTCTGGTATAGAAGGGGTCGTCATCCTGGCTTTCATTGATGCGTACCCCCCACAGGACAATACTGGGATGATTCCGGTATTGCAAAATCATCTCCTCCAGCATATGGCATGCCAGGTCCTTCCAGGCTGCGTCGCCGATGTGCTGCCAGCCGGGCAGCTCCGTGAAGACCAGAAGGCCCATTTCATCACAGGCATCCAGAAAATGCTGGCTCTGGGGATAGTGGCTGGTGCGCACGGCATTGCAGCCCAACTCCTGCTTCAGGATGCGGGCATCCTCCCGCTGCAAGCGCTCCGGGGCGGCATAGCCGATATACGGGTAGCTTTGATGCCGGTTCAGACCCCGCAGAAAGGTCTTTTTCCCGTTCAGATAGAAGCCGTCCGCCCGGAAAACCGCCGTGCGGAAGCCGAAACGGGTCCGGCACACGTCCAGCGTCTGCCCCTTTTCATCCAGCAGCTCCGCCATGCAGGCATAGAGCACCGGTGTTTCCGGTGTCCAGGCTGCCGCATCCGGCAGGGAAATGCGCGCGTGGATCTCCGCCGTCTGGGAAAGGAGTTTGGTTTCCACGGTCTCCCCAGCAGGATTCTGCAAAGACAGGCGCAGCTGTCCATTTTCCCGGGGCCGGTCCAGCTTTAAGCTGATGTCGGCCTCCGTCAAAGACGGGGTATATACAAACAGCTCCTCCATCCGGCATTGGGCGGAGGTTTCCAGCCAGACCTCCCGGTACAGCCCGCCATAGGTGAGATAATCAATGACAAAGCCGAAGGGCGGCAGCGTCGGATCCTCCCGGGTGTCCAGGCGGACAGACAGGAGATTTCCCTCTCCGGGGTGCACCAGGTCCGTGATTTCCAGGGTAAAGGCCGTATAGCCGCCCCGGTGCTCCCCGGCCTTCTTTCCGTTGACAAATACCTCCGCCTGGTGGGCCGCACCGTCAAACCGCAGAAACAGCCTATCCCCAGACTCCGGCGCCGCAAAATATCGCCTGTAGCTGCAGACCATTTCATAGTCCTTGGGGGCAGCATAGTGCAGGGGCAGCTCCCGGCAGGTGTGGGGGAGCCGGACACGCTCCGCCTCTGCCGGTTCTCCCCGCAAAAAAGCATCATCGCAATGTTCCGTGAAAAACCAATCATTGCACAGACTATACTTCATGCCATTCACTCCTCTTTTTACACTCTACCGGTATTGCAAACCAGATACAGAATCTGGTGTGTTTCCGCCATTTCCTGCAGCATCGCCAGCGCCCGCCGGGTATGCTCATCGTCCAGGTTTACAAAGGGGTCATCCAAAATCAGGAAGGGAGTCTCCTCGCCAAACAGCGCATCCACCAGCGCCAGACGCATACACAGCAGGATGCTGTCGGCTAGCCCTGCGCTGAAGCTCTCCGCCTCTCGGGCCGCCCCCCGGACATCGATATGGGGCTGCAGATCCTTGTCCACCATCACGCTGCCCAGCTGCCGGGGGAAAAGCTGCTGGGTATAGCTGCGGAACCCCTGCTCGATTTTGTCCATATAGCTGTTTGCCAGAGCGTCCTTGGCCTTTTCCAGCAGGGCCATGGTGCGATCCGTCAGATCGCACTTTCGCTCCGCCTCCCGAAGATCATCCTCCAGGGCCGTCAGCCGATCCTCCCATTCCGGGATGCACTCCACGCTTGCCTGCAGACTTCTGCGCTGTGCCCGGGCCTGCTGCAATTCCTGCTCCAGTTCATCCAGCCGCGCCTGAGTAAGCCGCTCCTGCTGCTCCAGCACCTCTACCTCCGGCAAAGCGTTCTGCTGCGCCGGGCCCACATCTCCGTTTTTCTTCAGGAAGTCATCCAGCGCATTTTTCGCATTTTCCAGTTCCTCGCAGAGCAGCTTCCGGCGGTGCAGGTCTGCCTCCATCCTTTCCAGGCATTCCGATTCCGTATCTCCAATGAGGTCATACTCTTCCAGAAAATCCCGCACCGTTTCCACAGCCTGTTTGGCCTCCTGCCGGTCCTGGGCATTCTCTATATCGCATCTTTTTCTATTCTCGGCAATGCGCCAGTTCAAACGCCGGTAGGTTTCCAATGCTTCCCGCAGTTTTTTGAGGAAAGCATCGTCATAGCACTCGTCGGGATAAAAGCGGTCAAACACCTGCCGCAAATCAGACTGCACCTGCCGCAGCTGCGTTTCCGTCCGGCTGCGCCGATCTGCCCAGTCCGCTTTTCGTCCGGACAGCTCCAGGTAGCGCTGCCGATCCGCTAACAACGCCGCCAACCTTTCTTCCGGGGTTGCTCCATCAAGCGCATAGTGCCCCAAGAAAGCATTCAGCTGCCGCTGCAATTCCTCCAACACCCGGACATGCTCCGCAACGTCGTTCGCAGCTGCCCGGGATGTTCGAATTCTGTCAACGATCGTCCAAATCAGGGCCCCGACACCCAGCGCCATAGCGCAAATTCCGGGAATTGTCACTTTCAGCAACAGTCCCAAGATCGCAGACAACAGCCCGAAAATCAGCCATAAAAAGTCACGCTTTTTCCCGGATCCTTTTGTTTCCGTGCTTTGGCTATTTTGCAGCTCTTCGATGCGCCTGCACCGCCGCTGGACCTCCCGAATCTGCGCATCGTCCGGGATGCCCTGGGCAAAGGTTTTCGCCAAAGCCTGATAGTCTGCCTGTTCCCGTGCCGAAAAGCAGTCCGCATTCCGGCTTTCCAGCAGAGCATCCCGCTTCTGCCGCATCTTTTCCCAGGCTTCCAGCTCCTCTTCTCCGGGGATACCCTGAGAGAATTGCCTGTTCAAGGCCTCCAACCGTGTTTTCTCTTCCTCCGACAGGCCGGAAGCATCCGCATTGGCCCGGCGCTCGATCCGCTGCCGGGCGTGGGCTGCTCTGGTCAGATTTTCCTGCTGGGCACGCAGCGCCTCCAGCGCCGGATATCCCTTCGGATATCGCCTGTCCAGGTCAAAAAGTTCCTTCTCCCGCCCCCGGACCTGCCCGCGCAGCCGCTCCAAATTTTCCTGCTGCAGGCGCAGCGCCTTCTGGGCATCTGCCTGCCGGATTTGCTCCCGCAGAAATGCCTGCTGCGCAGTTTTTTCGTTTTTCTCCCGGTTCAGGGCGTCAATTTGTTGGCAAACCGCTTCCAGCGGCTCCTTTTTCTCTGCCGCGCTGTGAATGGACGCTTCCAGCTCCCGGCACTCCCGGCGCAGCTGGGCGGTCCGGCCGCCCTCGCCCTTGAAGCGTTTCAGGCTCTTGCGGTATTCCTGGAGCTGTTTCATAGCGGTATCATAGTTATTCAGATCGTTGGTATCCTCCACCAGGTTGGTCAGCTTCGCGCGAATGGAAGTCGTGGCCGTGATCTCCCGGTCGGAAAGCTGGGGAACAAAGGTGCTTCTGGCAAAGGAATCCCCGTCCAACTGAAAAAGCTCCTCTCCCAGGTTTTCCGAAAACGCGGTGCTCTCCGTGCGGTTTGTCAGGTCCGTCAGAGAAAAGCTATCCTCCTTCTTCCCAAAATACCGGGTCACCCGGTATTGGTTTCCCCGGTATTCAAATTCCAAAAAGCCGCCGTATTTTCCCCCTTGCCAGGGGTCATAGCGCTTGCGTTCGCTCGCCTTGGCGCGGGTTTTGGGCAACCCATAAAACATGGCCTTGAGAAATGCCGCCAGGGTGCTCTTTCCGAAACCGTTCTCCCGGCAGAGCACATTGAGGCCCTCTGTAAACGTAAGGTCAAAGTCGGACAAAATGCCGAAATTCTCCACATGGCACCGCAATAGCTTCATAGCCCGATCTCCTCCCCTGCCAGCGCTTCCAGCCCCGTGCGGATGATTGCTGCGCGCTCCTCCTCGTTCTCCACCTCCGAAAGCACCATGCGGATAAACATTCCTTTCAGAGAAATGTCGTTTTGGAACTGCTCCGGATCCAGCGCCATGGCGGTTTCATCCTTGACCTTGGTGAAGGCAAATTTTCCCTTCACCAGCTCCTGCAAATAAGGTACAGACAGGTCCGTCCCCGGGTCCGTCTTCCCCGTCAGCAGAAATTCCACCATATCCTCTTTGGGAATTTCCGCCACGGCCTGCTTCATGGCCTGGGCGATCCGGGCATTGTTATCCAGGCCGGTAACATCCACAGTCACTCTGTGCAGGCGGCATTTGGCAAAGGGCACAAACGTGGGGTGGACGTTTTTCTCGTCCACGTCCAGCAGTACAAAGCCCTTCTCCCCGCACTCATCAAAGCCCCGGCCCTCCAGGCAGCCGCAATAGCAGTAGACACCTTTCTCATCCAGCGGCTGCAAGGTGAAGGAATGGATGTGGCCTAAAGCCAGATAGTCGATTCCCCTGCCCTTGAGCGCATTCAGGTTCACCCGATTCTCCCCGCTGACGGTGCCTGCCTGGCCATGGAGCACCGCAATATTGACGCAGCCCGGAACATGGGGAACGTTTTCATAAATGGTTTCCCCATTGTCCGCGCAGAGCTGCACACCGGAGATTGCCGCGTTTTCGTAACAAAAGGTGGTCCAGTCGGTCGAAAACTGCTTCAAATTCTCCGGCAGCACCCGGTCGGAAAAGGCTCTGGCTGCACCGTCATGATTTCCCGGAAGATACAGGTAGTCAACCTCCGGTGTCCGCTCCATGGCGGCGAGAATTTCGTCCACTGTCCGGCTGCGGACACGGGTTCCATCGAACAGATCCCCCGCAATGATAACCGCCCGAACGCCGTTTTCCCGCGCGAAGTCCGTCAGTCGCAGGAACGAATCCGTGATCTGTGTATTCCGTGCAGATGCCTGCTGCATAGTCATGTGGGTCCCCATGGGGGAATCCAGGTGTAAGTCGGCGCAGTGGATCAGTTTCATAGGCCCCTCCAAATTCATCCGGCTCAGAATTTGCTGCATCCTGCTGCCGGGCAAAAGCTCTCGCCTATATTATAGCAAATTCGTTCGGAAAATCAATGTATTTCCAGTATCGCTGCAAAAAGGCGGCCGCCCTTTCCGGCAGCCGCCCCGCAATTTACTTGAGTCCATTTTGCATTTGAGCGGGTTCGAGTCCTGTCCACCAAAAGAAGTACCACCCTCTCGGGTGGTGTTTCTTTTGGTGGACACATGCCTGTTAAATCCGAACTTAAAGCAGCCTCAATTTCTTGCAGGGTCAGAGTCTGGCTGCCGTCTTTATAATTGTAGGTCAGGATCAGTTTATCGTCGTAGACAAAGACGGAATTCACGAAAGTATCGATATTTTCTCTGCGATAATCCAGGTCGTTGATATTACCATCCTTGTAGCGGCCGACCCAGTCCACGATTTCTTCCTTGGTGAATTTCCTACGTTCCAGCTGGAGCTGGGCAATGCTGCCCCGTAGGGAGTCTCGCTGCTGTTCCAGTTCCTCCAAGCATTCTCTGGTAGAATCCGTAAGGATGCCCTGGCGGATGGCCTTCATCACATTGCGAATCTCTGTTTCGCATTGCTGAAGCTGCTGTTTCAGCACCGGCGTTACAGTATCCTCCTGTTCCTGCATGATGACAATGGCATCCGCAATTCGACTTATTACGGTACATTGAGAGGAGCAATACCCCCTTCACCTAAAAGTCGGACCAATCTCGATGCGGTGCCACCTGTTGGACGTTTAAAGTATGCCTCTTTCCAAAAGCGAAAGACAAATTGCCGCTGCCGTTCCGGCTGCTTCTATTTGCAGATCGTTTTCTGCGGAAGCATCGAAAAGGACTTTTCCGGAAGCAGGGAATTCTTCGTCCGGCAGCCACAAATTGAACTTTATCGGAATGTGGGGCAGAAAGGAAAACAAAAAGGACAAATCGGATTTTTCATACAGTTCTGTTCCACCCAGCTTCGCAGCGGCTTCCCGGATTGCCTGAGGGTCATGCAGACCAATCCGGCTGATCATGCGGTCATTATCCCGGTCAAAGCTTGTACCCTTTGCCAGGCCGCCGGAGTGAAATTCACTCAGGGCAAGGAACTTTCCCATGAGCGTCGTTCCTTTCGTATTTGCCAGATACTGCAAAATTGTCAGGTCGTGCCACATCTCCAGTGCCGGAGAAATCTGACATTCCGGCCAACTGATCTGAATAGGGATTCCCAAAGTTTCCGTGTCAAATGTCCTTCCATCCCAGCACAGTCCGGTCAGGGTGGAAAGTTGAACAGGATCTGCGCCTTCCAATTTCTGCCTGGCGGCAGAGCGCATCAATTCAAACTGTCTATTATTCTCCATCTTGCAAAAACTCCTGTAAGCCTGCCCGAATGAACCGATCAATGGTCTGTTGTACGTTGTGCCAGTCCCGGCAATTGTTCTGAAGCATCAGCCGGTTAATGGTCAGGCAGCCGTGAATCTGGAAATAGAAAATGCTCTCTGCCTGTTCAAAGGTCAAATCGCTGTGCTGCATCAGATAACTGACAAAGCCTTCCTTGCTTTTGCCCGCCAGTTGTTTTATGATCCTTTCCGAGACAGTCTCATCCATAAACAGGGGCCAAAGCTCTTTATTCTCCTGTACCTTCTGGCAAAACGGATAGGTACAGGTTTCTTTTTGGGGACACAGTACATGACCTATGGTTTGGCTCACGTCCGAGAAGGACTCCGTCACAATGTCGTCCAGCACATCATCTACATCAAAGTAGTGGATGTAAAAGGTCCCTCGGTTGATGTCTGCCAGACGGCAGAGCTCCGTCACGGTAATTTTGGAATAGGGCTTGATCCGCAGAAGTCCCATCAGAGCCTCCCGAATAACGCTGCGCGTATACTTCGTCCGGCGATCTTTGGTATTGATTTCTTTTCGCTGCAAAATATGACACCTTCCTCAACAGATTCTGGAAACTGTTTTGTTTCTGCACAGCTTCCAGAATCTGATTATTGTTTATCTCCCGACAATCAGTATAATGATATTGAACTAAAAAGTCAACAGCATGTCTACTAATTAACAATATGAGGAGGAAACTATGGCGAAGATTATTGCTGTAGCCGGAAAGGGCGGCGTCGGAAAAACCACGCTGACCGGTCTGATGATTCAATACCTGTGTAAGAACGGCAAAACACCCATTCTTGCGGTAGATGCGGATGCCAATTCCAATCTGAATGAGGTGCTGGGTGTGGAAGCTCCGCCCACCCTGGGAGAAATCCGGGAGGAAATCGAACGGGCAGGAATGGCACAAAATTCTCCCATCCCTGCAGGCATGACCAAGGGTGATTACCTGCAAATGCGGCTGGAGGATGCCATCACAGAGGAAAAGGATTTTGACCTGATGGTCATGGGCCGCACCCAGGGCCAGGGCTGCTATTGCTTTGTGAATGGATTGGTGCAGACCCAAATTCAACGTCTACAAGCCAACTATCCTTATCTTGTGGTGGATAACGAAGCGGGCATGGAGCATATTAGCCGTGGCCTGCTTCCCACCATGGATGTGGCAATTCTGGTCAGTGATTGCTCCCGCCGGGGCGTTCAGGCGGCGGGACGGATCGCGGCACTGATGCGGGAGCTGAACTTCAAGCCCAAGCAGGTGGGATTGATTGTAAACCGTGCGCCGGATGGCAAACTGGATGCTGGCACCATGGACGAAATTCTGAAGCAAGGGCTGCACCTGTTTGGCGTGGTACCTCAGAGCGATGAGGTTTATCGCTATGACTGCGACGGAAAACCCACGGTTCAGCTGCCGGAGGATTCCCCTGTCCGGACGGCATTGGTGCGCATTTTACAGAACATCGCACTGTAAAGGAATAGGACCATGGAAAAAATCAACTATCTGGATCAATATGGTAGGAACAACCTGACGGAAAAGCCGTTGGAATACTATTTGGAAGCATTTGAAAAAACAGACCCATACAAAATCAGCCGCCGTTTAGGAATTCCATATGATCCCCTGCGCAAAGAATTCACCTTCTATTTTTTGGGTCAGACATATATCGCCCGCTGCTCAGATTTCCAGATTAACCCCGTTGATTCGGAGGACAACCTTTTTGGCAGAAACCCCAAGGCACGAATTCTTCTTCTGCGGTATTTGCTCTATTCCACTGTATATTTCCCGGATGGGGAGTTTAAGTCCTACCGGGAATTTCCATCCGGGGAACTGTACTATGACGTTTTTCGCGGAAGGTGCATCCAACGGCTGCTCAGGATCTATTCGGGGCGGATCCCGGATTTCAAGGAAGCGGCTGTCAAGCTGGGAGGAATTCTGATCCCCGGTGGAGATGCCGCGGTTGAATTGGAGCTGTTTGACAATCTTTATATTCGCTTTCTTTTATGGGAGGGAGACGAGGAATTTCCTGCGTCCAGTCAGATCCTGTTTTCCAGTAATTTCCCGGCGGCATTTTCCGTCTACGATTTAACGGAGATCGTAGAAATTATTTTAGGTGTTATGAAGGAGAAAGAGGTACAGAAATGATCAACTGTCAGGAAGCCAGAAATGCCATCACAATTCTGGAAGTGGAATGTCCAAAATGTGGAGACCTCGTTGAGGTGTTTGTCAAGGACGGTGTGATCTGCACCGATTCGGTCTGCACCGAATGCGGCAATATCATTGAACAATCCACACCCATCGGAAATTTGAAATGCGTTTAGCCGGAATTCAACAATTTTTGAAAGAGCGTCGCCTTCCCTTTCAATACTGGGAAGATGACGACTGCGGCAGTATTGAATTTGACCATCGCGGGCTTCACTATCATATTTGGGAATTTCCCGAACCGGAGCGTGGCGCACAGAGCAATGTTCGCAGTGCAGGTCGCAGTGAGGAATTCGGCCATAATTACGAAGAAGCGATTTTAGAGATTCTCAAGACATGGGAGGAATTTTGATGAAAATAACCGTATGCGGCAAGGGTGGCTGCGGAAAAAGCACCGTGACGACGCTCCTTGCAAAGGAATTGGCGCGCATGGGAAAAAAGGTGCTGGTAGTGGACTCCGATGAATCCAATTTCGGTCTGCACCGTCAGTTGGGTGTCGAGCTGCCCAGAGATTTCACCGAATATTTTGGCGGCAAGGATAAAGCCTTCAAAACCATGATGACCTCCGGCATTCTGGACTCTATGAAGCTTTCTGCCTTTGCCAAGAAGTTTTTCTCCGAAGATTTCACCATGGCAGATATCCCAGAGGAATATTACAGTGAAAAAGACGGCGTAAAGCTCATGTCCAGCGGAAAAATCCACAAAGCCAATGAGGGCTGTGCCTGTACCATGAACAGCATTCTGGAGCAGTTTGTTGCCCATCTGACCCTTGCGGAGGATGAAATTGCGCTGCTGGATATGGAAGCCGGTGTGGAGCATTTTGGCAGGGGTACGGATAACTCCGTGGACGGCATTCTGATGATCGTAGACCCATCCTTTGAATCCCTGCGGCTATCTGCCAAAATTGCAGATTTAAGCACGAGCATCGGCAAGCCCATCTGGTTCTGCCTGAATAAGCTGACCGAGGAAACCGCGCAGACGATGGAAGAGGAAGTCGGTAAACATGGGGCTATTATTGGCAGAATGCCGCTGGATCACGATCTTGCTCTTGCAGGTCTCACCGGCACAGAGCTTCAAATGACAATTGCTCCAGTCCGCGAAATGGCCCAGTTTTTGATCCATTAACCAGAAGATATCGTTCTTGATTCTATCTAAGAAAATCATGATAAACTTAGAGCGTGCATCCATACTGAAGCTGCCTCTTGCGGCGACGGAGGATAGGATCGTCCGGATACAGGCCGAGGCCATATCGGATATTGAATAGGACTCCCAGAATTGTCGCTTCTGCATTTCGTGCAGTTTTCCCGCATTCGGAATGCGACGTATGCTTTGTAATGATATTTATCGCGCATCTGTCAAAAAATTTTTTGAAATTTTTTGAAAAAACATGTCAGGAATGCGTTTCTGAAGACATATATAGGGTGAAGGGCATCCGAGTGTGGGTACCCGCGCAGGCCACGAGGCAGGGCCGCGCGGATATCGGAACCGCCCTTCTTTTCCCCGCTGTCCTTCCCGCGGTTTTCTTTCCGTGGGGCAGGCAAGGCGGCGGGGTCTCCCCTGCGCGGCCGGTCTCTTTCCCCCGGCTGCGCAGGGGGTCTTCTCTCAGCTTGCCAAAAAAGTCCTTCGGGATCTCGCTGCGTTCAGAATCGCAAATAGAGTTTTGAAGCATTTTGTTTTGCAATTCTGCCGCCGCGGATCATTAACGTGAAAAGGCACTCTCAAAAAATATTTTTTCGATTAATTTCAAAGATATCTTTTCTTTTCTATGCGATTATGATACACTAATTTTAAGATGTATTTTGTTTTTTTTGCAACTCGTAACATTGTATTAACCACAAGAGGGGCGTGCAGCATATGGAGCATCGGCATATCCCTGCCGCAAAGGACGGCAGCATTCCCGACGCGAAAACGCGTTTTCGGCGCGGGCAGGACATTTTTCTGGAGGACGTATGGTACGGCCGCTGCGCGATCTGCGGCGAGCTGATCCGCCCGCCGAAGCTGTGGTACTGGTACCGGAACGGCCTTTTTCTGCTTCCCGCTGCAGCGTATTTTCCGATCCTTATCTGGCTCCTCAACCTGGCTGTCAGGACTGACGGTCCGGCATATCTGGCTTTCGTTCTGCTTCTGCTCACCTGCTTGTCACTCTTCGCGATCAGCGAGCTGATCGAGCGTGCCATTCTGACCTTCGGGCGGTGGCAGGAGTTTCCCACGGGTCTGAAAGCCAAACAACTGCAGTTTCGCAGCGACCGAAAAAGCCAAAAGCGGATTTTCATTTGGTTTGGCATTTCTTTGACTTTCTATTTTGCCTATTTTGCGCTGATCTGCTTTTTCCGTCGCTGACAACGCCGTATGCCCCCCTCCCCGCAGCAGTAACTTCCGGCAGAAAGAAAGGAGCACCCTGCGATGAAGCTCGCCCTGAGACGGATTCCCTTTGTGCTGATGGTCGCCATCGGCGGCAGCTATGTGCTGCTTCGGGCCATCCTGCCGATCCTTTCCCCCTTTCATGTGGACATTGAGATCCATAACGCGGTCGTATTCTGGTATTTTGCCGACCGGGCCGCATTCTGGATCACACTTGCCGCGTCATTCATGATCTGGCGCAAGGGCATCACACGGCGCTACCTGCGTGGGAATCAGGCACAGCTTGAGAACGTATGCCAGCAGCTTTCCGCCATGCCGATCCGCTATCTTGGAACGACACTGCCCAGAAAATTCCGGGAGCAGGCGCTCCAAATCGGTCCATTGTATTTCGTTCCGGAGAAGAACGCACCGGCGGACTGCGCTGCAAGGGCCGCTGAGATCACAGAGCCGCTGTTTGCTGCGCTGACGGAAAGCGAAAAAAAGCGCTTTTCCGACTATTCCCAGCCACCGGAGGTAAAGCTGTGCTTTTGGAAGCTCGGCGAATCGGTTTGGCGCGTAAAGGTCAGTACCGCGTGGCTGAACGGCAGGGCAAGCCTGTACTATTCCCCGCTCGGCAGAACCCGCGCTTTGAAGGAACGGGCATGGTGGCCCCCAATTGCGCTCAGCCCGGTGTGGTTCGTGTGAGCACCGGAGGATGTAAAGAATGACAGAGATCGATGTGATCATGGGGATGCTGGACTGGAACAACAGCGCCGAGGAGCAGGCCGCCGGACTTGCGCAGGCGGCGCAGGTGGAAAACTTTCAAGTCTTTTTGCAGCCCTGCACGGAGCACTACAACAAAAACGTGTGGGACAATTGCGCAAAAGCTCTGGCAATGCGGTCGGATGCGGAATTAGACGCCTGTTTGGAAAACCTGTTGGCATGGCTGCGCGACATGAATTGGCCGGGCGCTTTTCTCATCCTCGAAAGGCTGCAGGCTTTTCAGAACTCGGCGGCGCTCCATCGGGCGATCGCGGGAAGCCTTCTGTGCGCGCAGGCGCTTGGGGACGAGGTATGGGAGGAGAATCTCAGAAAACTGCAAAATTGTGAAAACACGATATCTACATAGGATGAGAGGAGGCCCCACATGCGCGAAGTTGATCTGGAACTGGATTATTGTCCCAAATGCGAAGCGGAGGAAACGCAGGACCCATTTCCTGCACAGGAACACTGCTTTTTTAACTCATTTGCAACGGTCGTGCAGTGCACAAAATGCGGAACGCGTTATGTTCCATCGCCCAAATCGGGAGTGATCATCACTCTGAACTGCTGTCTGTGGTTTTGGGTGAGTTTTTACTTGAGCAACAGCTGGCACTCTCCGGTGGCAACGATTGTGTTATTCCTGCTTGCCTTTCTGCAGTATGCCTTTGTCGGAATTTTGCTTCGCCGCTTCGGAACGTGGCGTCCGATTTCCGGAAATAAGCCCTTGGAACAGCAGGAATATCTGCTGCCCACGATCGTCTGGTCCATGCTCACGGCGCTGGGGCTGTCTCTTCTGATGTTTGCCGTGACGGCCCTGATGCGATAAAGGAGGGATTCTTATGGAATTAAGCAGCTGCCCGCAATGCTCCGCCAAGCGGAATATCCCGCTCTCATTCAGCTTTTTTCTGACAAACCGGTTCCATCTGGCTCTTTCCTGCAGCCACTGCGGCGCGAGATATGTGCCCACGATGCTGCAGCGTATCGTACAGCTGATTCTACTGCTGGCGTTCAGCATTGGTTGTGGACTTCTTTACACGCCGCTCCTGCGGCTGGAATTCACCCTTTCTGCGGTTGGGACCTTCCGACTGCTGCCTCTTTGGGTGCTTGTAGTCCTGCTCGTGCTTGCACTGGCGCACTGGCTCCCGCTTCGCGTTCTGCCGTGGAAAAAGCTGGAAAGTACAGCCGCGTTCCACCGTGGACGATCGGTCTCTTTCTTTATCATTTCGATTACGATTTCCTTTCTGGTAACAATGCTGATCAGCTTTCAATTTGCACCGGAAGCCCTGATGAGAGCGCTGTATTGATATCATTTTCGTTTGCCGGAGGCTGCTATGACATTTCAATACTATCCGCCGCAATTGCTGCAGAAGGCGCGGGAAACATATTGGGGTGAGCTTGCATGGCACGTCTGTGATATTCCGGATGTGCTGGAATACGCACACTCTGAAAATCTGGTCATTCTGGGTGGTGACGTGATCACGCCGCAGGAAAAGCACACCTACGACAACTGGTATTACAATATATCTCACAGCCTCACCATTGAGAAGAACGTACAGGCAAGCATTGACTTAACGCGGTCCTATATTGGAGCCTACGTCCGGAAGAATGGCAACAATTATCTGTTCGTTGTTAGCCTGACCAGACTGCTGTTTGTCAATGAGCAAATCGCCTGCACGGAACCGCTCCCTTAGCGCTTCTGCTGCCTCCCAGCAGAAAAACGAGCCCGCATTCCTGTTCCTGAAATCGCTTTACGTCCTGTTACAGAACTCTTCCGAAAAATTTTTCAAATTTTTTTGAAAAAACCTGTCAGGAATGCGTTTCTGAAGACATATATAGGATGAAGGGGTTCCGCTCCCCTGCCCGCAGGCGAAGAGGCATCGCACGCGGCGCAGGACCTGCCAAA